>Ga0209343_10006568_pt1 | contig 13881 bp, 10 predicted proteins | sample RifCSPlowO2_02_FD_184026 | JGI IMG/M metagenome (GOLD analysis project Ga0209343, IMG submission 184026) | Groundwater microbial communities from Rifle, Colorado - Rifle CSP2_plank lowO2_0.2 (SPAdes) (version 2) | ecosystem: Environmental > Aquatic > Deep subsurface > Groundwater | place... | reverse complement strand
TTTCTATAAATTAAATATAAGGTAAGGGAACATATTCCACTTTAAAAATGTTAAGAAAATTATAGCATTCTTGCATAGATTAGTTACAAATATCCACAGATTATTTACATATCTCTTTAGTTGCGCTAGCCCCAATTCTAAAAAGGTCTTTGTAATCATCTCTAAGTTTGTATTCGCTGGTTTGTTCGTCTCTTATTAAACATCCAGCTGCAACCATCATTTTCAGTGCTGTTTCTCTGTCTTTTACGCCGCCTGCTGCTTTTATGCCGACAACATATTTATAATTATCATCCTGATTGGTTGTGTCACTAGGTGTGTCTCCATGTCTTGTTACTTTTGTTACTTCGTCAATCGCCTGCCTCATTAAATAAACATCTTCGATTGCTGCACCAACTGCTGTGTCAACCATTCCTTTGCCATAATCTTTTTTAGGAACATGTCCTTTTGCAGGCGTGCCAAAACCAGTCGATGTCTTGACGAATACTTTTAGTCCTGAATGGTTTCTAGTGGGTAAATAATTTTTAGCTAGTTTTGCTACTGTTTGTGTAGCGTAAACAATTTCTTCAGACGTTAAGTAGCAGTTTTCTAATATTACTTTTAATACAACATCGTTTTTTTTGTGGTTTGAGGTATATTCCCAGAGATGAAACATTACCCTGTCAATATCCTCTTTAAATCTTTTAGTATCTTTATCTTTCAAATACCCAACATTAATAACCATATCAACTTCATCTGCTCTTATTTTGACTGCATCAACTGCAGAATAAGATTTTATATGACTTGTTGCAGCACCGAGAGGGAATCCGATAACGCAGCAAACCTTTACTTTTGAAGTTAAATCATACAATATATCTGCTGCATCCCTGATCCTTCCTTCATTGACGCAAACAGATGCTGTTTCTAGAGCATGCGCCTCTTTTGCAAGCTTTTCTATATCTTTTAGTGATGCAAATGCACTTAACTGTGTATGGTCAACTAAGCCAGCAAGCATTTTTCCAGTAACTAATTTATCTGCTGCAGAAAATTGTTCTGATGTAACAATTGTGTTTGCATTTATGTTTCCTGCTGCAATCTCTCTTGAGATTCTTCCTGCTTCTGTGCCAATTATTAGTGTGTCTAATCCCGCTAATTCTGCCATAGCTCTCAAGAGCTTTGTGAGCCATGTATATACTTTTTTCATGTATAATGTATATTTGTACATTTTCATGTATTTTTGGTAAACTTTATAAATTCAATATTATTTTTGATGTTTTTGAGGTATATGTTTAGGGGCAGGCCATATTTATTAATATTTAGGTTAGTAGTTTGTCGCAGGTCGTTTGTCGTTTAACGAACGACTAACGACAAACGACTTACGACTAACAAATAAGGAACAATTCATATGAAACGAAAACTAGTTCAGCATGGAAATACTTCTCTTACAGTTTCACTGCCAAAGAAATGGACAGATAAGTTTAACCTGAAAAAGGGCGATGAAATTGAGATTGTAGAAAAAGATGACAAACTATTTTTGTATCTGCAAACAGGAAATATCAGCGAGAATCCATTTAAAAAAGGTGTTCTTGATGTTTCAAAAACAGGTGTTTTAACGAGAAGGAGCTTTGATGCTATGTATAAAGCTGGATATGATGAGATTGAAGTTATTTACACTCATCCCGAACAATTGAAAGATGTGAAAACTGCGATAGACAATGAAGCAATGGCTTTTGAAATAGTTAGGCAAGAAAAAAACAAATGTGTTGTCAGAAGCATTTCAGAGGCAGACCCAAAAGAGTTTGATTCTTTGCTGAGAAGAACCTTGCTGCTGTTAAAAGTTATGGGTGAAGATTTGCTGACTGCCTTGAAAAACAATGATTACAACACAATCTCCACAATAAAAGACCTTGAAAAAACCAATAATAAATTTACTCATTTTTGCAGAAGAGCTTTGGTAAAAAATGGATATAAAGAATATAATAAAACTGTTTTCATGTACACTATCGTTGAGCAGCTGGAGAAATGCGCTGATGAATTCAAATTTTTATGCGACTTTTTGACAGGTGACGAGAATAAAAGATATGAAGAGAATAAAAAACAAGGAGAAAATAAGAAATTAAAGATAAGCACAGATACATTCCTGCTTTTTGAGGATGTGAATAAAAGTATTGCAATGTTTAATGACCTATTCTTTAATTTTAGCATGGAGAAGGCAAAAGAATTTGGCGCACAAAGAAAAAAAGTCATGAAAGAAGGGTTTGAGCTCTTAAAGAAAAAGAAAGACAATGAAAAGGTTGTTGTGCATTACTTGATTAATATTGAGAGCATGGTGTTTGAGATGTTTGGGCCGTATATGGCGCTGGTTTTGTAATTATCTTTTTTCTTTTTCAGTATTTTTTTTAGTTCCTGGGCGAAGCCACACGTCTCATGAATAAAAAGGTAAGAAGGTTTGAAGGTCAGATGGTTTGATGGTAACGCCTTGTTTTCGTCGTACCTTCAGACCATCAAACCATATTACCATCTTACCTTTATTCGTGAACGGTGGACTGCGTCCCACAAACGGATTGTGAGCAGAAAAAAGTGTGAGAATTAATAAACTTACAAATATACTTACTCATTCACTAAACCCAAGCGTTGACTCTAAATTGTGAATAGAACTAGAACTTGTTCCTAAATTACCCAAATTATCGCCAGAAACAATTCCTTGAGAAGAACCATAAGAATCATCTCTCATTATGCTTTCTCCTTCTATGCTTTCTCCTTCTATGCTTCTTCCCATTGTGCTCTCTCCCTCTGTGCTTCCTCTTATTATGCTTCCACCCATTGTGCTTTTTCTTTCTGTTTTCTTATGTCCTTTATGTTCAAAATAAGTCATGCATCTTGCTTCAACTGTTTTGATAATATAAACTAAATCTTCTTTATCAACATTATACTCCTGCCCTAAAATATCTTTAAATTTCTGTATATAACTCATGCTTCTTCTGATATGATGCTCAACATCTGCTGTTCTTTCTTCAGATGCTCTTCCATATTCAACTGCCCTTAATATGTTTCCTGCGAGCAAAAGGTTTCTATGCACGCTTGCCGGGATAAACCCTCTTTTGTATCCGCACCTTTTGTCTGTTACTTCTCCAAACTCATGCTCGTCTAAGTTCATTGCCAACATGCACTCATTCAGCATCTGCTCTTCTCCTTTTTCAGTTAATCCTAAACCATAAGTATGAATAAGTATTGAGTCGTCAAGCTGCGCCGCATCATAGGTGATATTATTAAAATCAAATACAATCACTCTGTTGTTCCCATTGTTTGCTACTTTGTCGTCTGCTTTTCCACTGCTGTCTTTATTGTCACTTGTAAAATGTTCACTACCCTCAACAGCAAAATTTGCGCCGTAACTGTCTTTTAACCATGATTTATATTTTTCAGGGATTGCGCTAAGCGCTTTTCCTATCGTTCTCGTATAAGCAGCCCTGAACATTTCATCATCAAAACCGAACGCGCGCATTACCCTGAATGCATGATATTGCTCATTAACTTCACGCTCAGAATATTTTCCTTTGAAATACTCCAACACTTTTTTAATTCTTCTTTCTTCAAGATAAGCTTTGTCTTCATGGCTCAATATTGAGGATAACACTTGGTTTATCATAACTTTTTGGGAGATAGCATCCGCTAAATAGCGTATATACCTGTTTAAGTCAAGATTTGGATTTTGTGCAAATTCCTGCATATATCTCTGCGCATATTCAACAAGTGTCTGTCCAGAATATTCGACGACAATCTCCCTGCCGTTAACTGCCAATGGCTTGGCAACATTGAAAAGGTTTACGCTTCTAAGCTCATTATAGATTTTATATTCAATTTTTGTAATTCTTTCATCATCATTTATTTTGGTGACAATAACTCTCCGCCCTTTTTTAGATTTGCCGTCGTGATTCACCGTAATAGAATGTTTTGCAACACCAACTGAGCCAAACCCTGCGAGAGACTGTGTGTGGAATGTAATTTTTGTTTCTTTTCCCTTGTCGTCAACAAAAGTTAATCCAATTGTGCCATCATTTTTATCATCCGAACGCACTTCCTGCAGATTTCTCGAATAAACTTCTCTTAAAAATTCCTGATTGCCTTTTTTTGGATTGATTTTTCTGTAAATCATGTGTGCATATGCGTATTCTTTCTTCTCGATAAATGCAACTGCTTCTTCCTTAAGCTTGGAAACAATTTTAGCAAAATTCCCTTCAATATCTATATCTTCATTACACATCTCATCTATGCAGAGAACATCTTCATTATCCCTTAGAATAGATATATTGGAAAAATTCGGCCAGAAATCTCTCAGCCATGGAAATAACGGCTCATTTCTCGACAACAAATATTTTCCGCCAGCTAGCAATATATCCTCGTCGTAAAATCTGCTTGCATATTCCATTATCTTCTCAAATATTTCCTCGCCCATTTCCTCATTTGCTTTTGTTTTTTCCTCTACATATTTTGAAAATTGAAATTTTGAGTTGTATTTCATATTTATTATTTCCCTAGAGAAAAGGTTTTCATTATCACATATATTTTCTGAAAACCATTCTGACAGCATTGTCCTATGGCCACTAATAAGCCCCCTTAGGAGTGTGCAGCTTCTAACCAAGTTTAATATTTTTGTTTTAGAAAGATGTTTTTTATTTGAACCAGCTAAATCATCAAGCATTTTTGAAGCTAAGCCAAAATAATCAACTTTCTCATCAATGGCTGCAAAATGCCGCCTTGCTGATGCAATATCATACCTTTCAAGATGCGCCTGTGCGTATCTTCTTTGATTTTCATGATAATAAACATAATCTCCGAGAAATGCACCACCCCAAGTGTGATATATTCTGCGAGCATCATCATTGGTATCATGATTGATGTCATGGGTTGTGTCATGATTGACATCATGGTTGGTATCACCATGCTGATTATCTTTATTCCTTGCTCTAAACCTATTGCTTTCCTCAGCCCTATCAATTGCACTTTTAAATCCATTTGGATTTGCAGCATCTTTATCAGCAATTGGCTTGAATAGCTCAATAAATCTTTGCTGCCAATAAGTTAATTGCTCTTTGGTTGATGTTTTCGATTGCGTAGTAATATCCCATAATACACGAATTGGAGTATTATAATTTGAGAGTTGCTTAACCGGCTCATTAGGGAGACAGAAATACCTGCCTAAGATATTGCTTGCATACATTTCTGCCATTAATAATTTGTTTGGATGGCCATATGTCTGTTTTGCTATTGCTTCCAGAACGCAATAATCTAATTCAGAATCACCTAACACACCCAATAATGGCGATAAAACCATCATATAATCAAAGTTACTTAGGTCGTATGTTTCTTTCTCAAAGACTTCAGGCAGCTTTTTTAATACGTGATCTTTTATAATATCATTAATTACTACACTTCTTATTTTCTCTATTAAAGAATCTACTGCGTCATCACTCTCTCCTTCTTTCTTTTCAATTGTTTTCATCGCATTCCATGAGAACAAAAGTGTTTTTACTAAATCTAAATCTTTACTATCCCAAACATCAGCCTCAAAAAGATTTCTGGCAGCACCATGATATACCTTATTCCATTCATGCTTCTCAATAATTCTATTCTGCTGAAAGATGTCCAAATATACACTAACCATTTCTTTTAATGCTTCTCTGTCATGAGTAAGATAACAGAAATAGATATAAGAATGAACATAATGTGTGAATATCAATGGTGACATTGTAATTTGTTTGCACAGCTTTTTGTACTCTTCAACAAGCAATCTTTTTTTGAATTCATATCTTTCTTCAAGCCTATAATCAGGTGTCATGTGCATAAGGAAATCAATGCCGGTATTCAGCTCATGAAAAAAATCAATTATCTTGTCGTCAGTAGACACTCTTTCAGGGTCAAATGCCTTGCCATATATAATTGGAGGCCACATCCCTTCCCAATGTTTTAACCTATGTTCAAGCTTTTCTTTTTGCCGCCTTAATGCAACCTCTGCGCCTTCTACCAATATACCATTTAGAATTTTCTCTGGAATTTTTGAGAAAAGGCCCTCATCATCAGCTTTGAAGCCATATCCAAACCGCCTGCTTCTCATATCATTTATGAAATCCCTACTGGCATTATAACAAAAATCACCATCGACATTACCACTATTTAACTCTGGTGTCGACGGCAAATCTTGGAATATATCCCTGTGTTTTACTTTTTCATAGAAATATTCTAAGACTTCAAATGGGAGATGAGTTACTCTTTGAAATTCTTTTATTTCTTGTAAGATTTCTTCATTAGATGTTGAAAGCGCTAATCGAGATGAAAAAACATGCAGGAATTTTGCCACTTCATGCTCTTTGTCTGAGAATAAATTGTAAAAACCCATTCTCTCGTCGAATACAGCTTCGTCATTAGCCATATGAAAAGTCCATGTATGTTTAGGGTCTATTTTTTTCTTGGTAGATTTAACAAATACCCCTTCATCATTAAGTGAATATTCAAATGTAGTGTCAGGAAACAGGAAATAAACCAATTTTTTGCCTGCATTCGCAACACTTCTTTCACTGTCTTGGTGTTCATTAGAGATCATATAGGCGCATTCGCTCATTGTCTTGCTGGAAAAACCACTGGTTGACAGAAGGTTATTCTCCAATCTTGCATCATCTGGGATCATGTGCCACAATCTTTCTAAGACTACAGAATCTATGCTGGGTGATGTGTTAGGTGCTATGCTGGGTGTTATGTTGGGTGTTATGTTGAGTGTTATGTTGGGTGTTATGTTGGGTGTTATGTTGGGTGTTATGTTGGGTGTTATGTCAGATTCTGTTGTCTGGTCTTGAAATGTTAAGTCTAGTTTCTCTTCCTGTTTCTGCGATTTAACCATTATATATTATACCCCCCTAAAACACAGGAAAGAAACGAGGTTTCATTTATAAAGGTTATATTAATTATTCCATTCTAATCTTTCTTTTGTCCACTGGCTTAAAACCCTTATAACCACAAAGAATTAAGTTATTATGTGTTTTAGAACATCTCACTGGACAAGTCGGCGTAAGGTTTATATAGTTCTGTTTCCTCTGCTTTATGAATGGAAATAAATAATGCGTTGGTTGTCTTTCAAGGAAAGAAAATTAGAAGGACTTGGTTTAATGAAGAGTGGTGGTTTGTAATCGAAGATATTGTCTTTGTACTAACTGATTCTAGTGATCCTAAACAATATATCCAAAAGATGAAACAAAGAGATGAAGAGCTAGATAAAGGATGGGTACAAATTGTACATACCCTTTCTGTAAATACATCTGGTGGTAATCAAAATATGAACTGTGTAAATACAGAAGGGGCATTCAGAATTATTCAATCAATTCCTTCACCAAAAGCAGAACCTTTCAAACTTTGGCTAGCTCAAGTTGGTTATGAGCGTGTCCAAGAAATACAAAATCCTGAACTAGCCCAAAAACGCATGAAGGAAATCTACAAAGCTAAAGGATATTCTGAAGATTGGATTGAGAAAAGAGTTAGAGGTATCGCGATAAGAGATGAACTTACTGATGAATGGAAGAAAAGAGATGTAAAAACTGAAAAAGAATATGGAATATTAACATCAGAAATTTCAAAAGCCACATTTGGCATGACTCCTAGCGAATACAAAGAATTCAAAGGTCTAAAAAAAGAGAATTTAAGAGATCACATGAACGATTTAGAACTAATTTTTACAATGCTTGGTGAAGCGTCAACAACAAAGATTGCCAGAGGCAGGAATGCGTTTGGTTTTATTGAGAATAAAGATGCAGCAAAAAAAGGTGGAAAGATAGCAGGAGATGCCAGAGAAAATCTTGAATTAGCATCAGGAGAAACAGTAATTGTGTCTGATAATTGTTTAGCAGAGCCAGAAAAAGATAAGAGAAAAAAGCTTACAACCCAAGAGGTTAGTAAAAAATTACTTAATTCTTAACCAGTTATACAATAAATCATACAGAAAAACATTTAAATCTATGTACTCCCCATTTGCCAAATGAATAATTTAACTAAAGCTAAAAATAGTGATAAGAAACAAAAAACTAGCCAACGGCCTAAAAAACCAATACTATCTAAAATAAAACAATTTAAACACAATAATAAACAACCATATGAATACCTCCAGCATACTGCTGACTGCAAGTTTAAGGCTTATGGAAAGACAATTGAGGAAATGTTTTCCAACGCTGCACTTGCGATGTTTAATATAATTGTTGATACAACAACTGTCAGTCCACTGGTAATTAAAGAAATAAATGTTTGTGGAGATGATGAATACCAGCTTTTGTATAATTTTCTTGAGCAACTGCTTTTCCTGATAGATACTGAATCATTTTTACTGCACAGCATAGTTGAATTAACTATCGAAGGCAAGGTTCTCCATGCAAAAGTATATGGTGACTGTAAAATAGAAGATTATGAAACACATGGAGATATTAAAGCAGTCACGTATAATGAGATGGAAGTAACAGATAAATATGTTCAGGTTGTTGTGGATTTATAATTAATTGTAAGTCGTCTGTCGTTAGTCGTAGGTCGTTTAACTAACCACTAACGATATACGACTAACGACCAACGTTAAATGGTGATACCAATGGCAGAGATGAAAAAAGAAGTGTTTACAGAAGATGAAAAAGCAGTATTAAAAAAGCACGTTACAAATATTAACGACGATATCTACTGTATAAAAAATCTTCCCGAAGAGGTTGTTGCTGTTCTTTTTGCCTACGTGAGCAGAAGCCCGAATTCTTTCAAAAGAAATTTGTTGATTCTTTTAGGCAGCGGTGATTTGGATTTGGGAAAAGCCAATGAAGATGCTAATAGTGGCAGCAGCGCAGATGTATCTGGAAATGTATCTGGTATTGATGCAGAAGAACTTGCAAAAGCAAAGGAAAAGGCAAAGAAATTCCATGAAAAATGGGTTGTTGGCTATGGCCACGGCAGTGTTGCAGAGCACGCAAGCATAAAATTTGCAATTGACAAGCTTTCAATCGTTGCAACTAAAATTCTTGAAGACAATCGCCTGGGAAGTTATACTGAAAAATCTACACGATATCAGATATTTGACAAGAATGTATTTTACTGGGATGAAAAATTAATGAGCTGCGAATATGCAGAAGAGGTAAAACAAGTTATCTCTGAATTGTTTGATGTATACGAAAGATTCCAGCCGATATTCAAGGAATATGTTAAACAAAGAAATCCGAGGAAAGAAGGCGTCAATGAAAGAGCGTATGAAAATTCAATTTACGCAAAGGTCTGCGACATAGTAAGATATCTTCTGCCTGCAGGAACATTGACGTCAATGGGCTTTACTTTCAATGCAAGGACAGCTGAGCATGCAATATCAAAATTGCTTTCTCATCCATTAAAAGAGGCGCAGGATATTGGCAAAAGAATGCTCGATGAGGGCAGCAAGATTTGCCCTACTCTGCTGATGTTTGCCGGCTATAATAAATTCTACGCAGAAACAAATAATGAAATGATGAAGATTGCAAATGTTATTGTCAGTAAACAGTTTCAACAGACACTTATCAATGAAAAAAAGCATGTAGAAACTGAATCCCACGTCAAAACCTTATTTTTTGATGAAAATGCCGACGACAAAATAATCGCAGCAATCCTGTATGAATTCGGTCCAGTTGACAGCCATTATGATTATTCAATGGTTTTTGAAAAAGTTAAAACATTATCATTTGCAGAAAAGGAAAATATACTTGATGAATATATCAAGAGAAAAGGTCCTTTCGACAGGCCAATGAGAGCATTAGAGCATGCGTATTTCACAATGGAGATTGTCTGCGATTATGGAGCATTTAGGGATATACAAAGGCACAGGATGAACACACAAACAACACCATTATTTTCTACTCATCTTGGCTATGAAATACCTGAAGAGATTGTTGATTTAGGTAAAAATGATAAAAGCATTATTGATGGCTATGTTTCTGTCATGGAAAAGGTTAAAGCACTGTATGAAAACCTATCAAAAAAATATCCTTATGAATCGCAGTATATTATACCGCTTGCATTCAGAAAAAGGTTTTTGTTCACGTGGAACATTAGAGAATTAGAGCATTTTATAAGGCTGAGAAGCTCTGTGCAGGGCCACATTTCTTACAGAAAAGTTGCGCAAAAATGCTGGGAAGAAGTTAACAAAACTTATCCTTTGTTTGCAAAGTACATTGCCCTAAGCATGGACGAGGAATATCTTGGCAGGTTAAGGGCAGAGATAGAAACACAAAAACTGATACAGATAGCAAAGGAGAAGTATGGGGATAAGTAGGAGTAATTGAATAAAAATATAAAAAAATAAATCAACAATTCACTTGCTCTTTATCTTTAATAAATCATGGAGCCAGCACCAGCCAAAGAAACTTTCTATGAGTGCTATCCATCCAACTATAAATATTAACAAATTTATCCATGCTGTTTGGTATGTCAGCGCCCATGGCCCAAGCCACCAAAAGGCTAATGCAAACCTTAATACTCTGTCCAAGGTTCCTAAATTTTGTTTCATTTTTTACACCTCTTTTTAGATATATAGTATTATATAACCTGATTTCTTTTATTTATATAATTTGTTGTTAAGAACACAAAAAGAGGTTAAAATATGAATATAGCTAATTCAATACACAAATTATATAAATAATATACTTCTATTTTTTTATACGAAATTTGTTTTGACAAATTCGTGAAAGTTAATAGTAATATTTTTAATAGTAACATTTGAAATTTGTACAAAGGTGCAACAATGGATGTAAAAGAGATTCAGCCAAATATTTGGCAATTGCCAAAAACAGACAAGATGAAAGTTCCTGGTATTATTTATGCCTCGCCGCAATTAATGAAGATGATACAGCAAGACAGCACTTTACAGCAGGTGAAAAATGTTGCGTGTTTGCCAGGTATATTAAAAGCATCTTATGCAATGCCTGATGCACATCAAGGGTATGGATTTCCAATAGGCGGCGTTGCTGCGTTTGATCTCGAAGAGGGAATTATATCTCCGGGCGGAGTCGGTTATGATATTAATTGCTCAGTCCGTCTTTTGTCGACGACAATTCCTGTCAAAGAGTTTGTTGAACACCGCGAGCAGATAATTAATGAGCTTTTCAAGAATGTTCCAAGCGGTGTCGGCTCAAAAGGTAGAATAGGCAAAGTTACAAAAGAGATACTGCAGGAAATTCTTGCAGACGGTGCGCAATGGGCAGTTAAGCAGGGTTACGGCAAGAAAGAAGATTGGGAAAGGACAGAGGACAGCGGAAATCTTAAAGGAGACCCTCATTGTGTCAGCGAGATGGCTTATAAAAGAGGCATGCCCCAGCTTGGAAGTTTAGGTTCTGGAAATCATTTTTTGGAAGCACAGCAGATTGAGCAGATTTTCGACGACAAAATAGCAAAAGTTTTTGGAATAGATAATACAGGCCACATTACTATTATGGTTCACTGCGGCTCCCGAGGTTTAGGGCATCAGGTTGCCAGCGATTATATTAAAGAAATGGAGCAGAAGTACGGCCATGCAAATCTTCCAGACAGGGAATTAATTAATGCGCCAATTCAGTCAGAGCTTGGCCAGAAATATCTCAGGGCAATGAATGCAGCTGCTAATTTTGCCTTTGCAAACAAGCAGATGATTACTCATTGGGTCAGAGAAAGTATAGAAAAAGTTTTGGGCAATGCAGAAGTAAATGTAGTTTATGATGTCTGCCACAATATTGCGAAAATAGAGGAGCATTATGTAAACGATGAAAACAGCGGCGATGGTGGTAATGAAATATTAAGTGAAGAAAGCAAACCAAAAGAAAAACGAAAAGTCTGCGTGCACAGAAAAGGCGCAACAAGGTCTTTTGGCCCTGGAAGAAAAGAACTGCCGTCTTGCTACCAAAAGACAGGCCAGCCAGTTTTAATCCCTGGATCAATGGGCACTGCAAGCTATGTTCTTGTCGGAACAGAAAAGGCAGGTAAAGTTTCATTTGGCAGCACAGCACACGGCGCAGGAAGAGTAATGTCAAGAAACGAGGCAATAAGCAGGTTCAGAGGGCAAAAAATACAGCAGGAGCTTCTCAAGAAGAATATTTTCCTAAAAGGCGCGTCATGGGAAGGCATTGCAGAAGAATCACCAGAAGCTTACAAAGATATAAATGAAGTCGTGAAAGTGAGCCATGAAGTTGGCATAGGCAATCTTGTTGTGAAATTAAAACCTCTGGGTGTAATTAAAGGATAACTAAGTTTTTATTAATAGTTTACTAGCTTTTATCAAGAGATAACTAGCTAATCGCAAATAATTTTATACTTAAAAATGGAATACAAAATAATTAAACTAATTCAGGAAACAAAAGACACAAAAACGTTTAGATTAAAGCCTGTCAAAGGCAAGGTTTTTGACTTTAAGCCAGGTCATTTTGTCATCTTAAGCGCAGAATTAATGGTTAATGGTAATTTACAGATTATTAAACGGGCTTATTCTATCTCTTCTATACCTAACAATGGATCTAACAATGAATATATCGATTTAACTATCAAAGAATTACCTAATGGCTTGATGTCAAAACATGTTATGACATTAAAAGTGGGCAACACAATGGACATTGCAGGACCTTATGGCAACTTTGTTTATGAAGATGCTATGAAAGATGCTGTGTTTATATCTGGAGGTTATGCGCAGATGCCTTTTTATTCAATGATTAATTATATCTTTGAGAATAAACTCGACGTTGAACATGGCGTAAAAATAACAAAAATAATCAGCGCCAGAACTCCAGAAGATGTTGTGTTCAAATATAAATTTATGGAATTGACGAAGAAACACAAAAATTTCAGGTTTTTTATAACTTATACAAAGGTTGAGAAAAATCCTGAGTTTGGATTTGTTGGAAGGCTGGATAAAGATAAATTAACCGCCATGATTAGAAATACAAATGATAATAATATAAATCTGAAAAAAAAGAATTATTTTGTCTGCGGCTCGTCTGATTTTTTTGAGGGTATCAAGAAGATATTAATTGATATGGGTGTAGACCCAAAAAAAATAAAAACACAGGGGTATTAACGAGGTGCTGGCTTCTGGGTGCTAGGTGCTGGTGGCGATGATTATTCGTTGCTAGCATTTAGAACCTAGCACCCAGCATCAATATGAGGTGATATCATGAAAGCATTATTTATTATTGCTCCTAAAGATTTTAGGGATGAAGAATATTTTGAGCCAAAAGAAATTTTGGAAAACGCTGGAATTGAAGTCGAGACAGCCAGCACAACAACTAAAGAATGCAATGGTAAATTAGGTGGAAAAGTAACCCCTAATTTAACATTAAGCGAAGTTGTCGAGATAGATTATGATATAATTATTGTTGTTGGAGGTTCTGGCGCACCTGCGCTTGGCGGTTTGCCTGAGTTCAACACAATAATTAAGACAGCTGACAGCAATGAACAGAAGATTGCAGCCATCTGCATTGCACCGATGTTATTGGCATATGCAGGTATTTTGGCAGGGAAAAAGGCAACTGTGTTCCCAACACCAGAATCACTGAAAGCTTTAAAGCAGAGCGGGGCAACTTATGTCAAGGAAGATGTTGTTGTCGACGGAAGAATAATTACTGCAAACGGCCCTTCTGCTGCGAAGAAGTTTGGCGAAGCGATAGTAAAGCTGCTGAAGGGGAAGTGAAGGTTAATTTCTGAGGTTTTTTTAATCTTTTTCTTGACATTAAGAATTAGAAATGAACCACCCAGCACTAAAGTGCTGGGTATCCTGAAAGCAATTTCTGAAATTTTGCAGTTCTATTTGTACCCGCAATATAATTTTGAATTGCTTCTGCACTAACATTTCCAACACTTCTAAAAAACTTTCCAGGACTCCAAAAATGACCTGTTCTAAAATGT
>Ga0209343_10006564_pt1 | contig 13888 bp, 11 predicted proteins | sample RifCSPlowO2_02_FD_184026 | JGI IMG/M metagenome (GOLD analysis project Ga0209343, IMG submission 184026) | Groundwater microbial communities from Rifle, Colorado - Rifle CSP2_plank lowO2_0.2 (SPAdes) (version 2) | ecosystem: Environmental > Aquatic > Deep subsurface > Groundwater | place... | reverse complement strand
AGGATTATCTTGCTCCGCTCTACCATCCGTTGCTCCGAAGTCCTTGAACGAATTATTGACTCAAGCTCCATCTTCTCTGATTCGCTTAAATTAAGATTTATTGGCTTTCTTGCCACCGTAACCTCCTTATTTAAGTTATGTTATTCATGGTTACGGTATTATATCTTAACTGATCATAAAAGTAAATCTATTTATGGGACTATCCACTAGCTCCAGTTATCCTTGAATTAAAGAATATAATGAAATTGAATGCCATATCTTTGTAACTGGATGTAAAGAATTGAATCTAATCTATCAAAGCATCCTTAACTCAATAAAATCAAATCCAATCCTATATAGACTTGCCCATGGCACTTTCTGGTCGCTTCTCGGGACAGTTGTGTCCATGGTGTTTTCACTTGTTGCAACGATAGCCATTGCAAGGATGTTGGGCGTTGCGGATTTTGGCGCATATGGAATGGTTCAAAGCACCCTCGAAATGTTCGGTCTATTCGCCGGCTTCAGTCTGGGAGCAACAAGCAGTAAATATTTGGCTGAATACAAGACGAAGGATAAGGAAAAGGACAGTCGCATACTTTCCTTAACAAATACATTTACCATAATATCAAGCGGTATTATCGGACTTGTTATTTATTTGTCATCCTCTTGGATTGCAGATGATACACTTAAACGCATTGATCTCGCGCCGCTATTATCCATAGGTGCATTATTCTATTCATATCGACGCAAAATAATGTTCAGATTGGATCTCTGGGAGGTTTTGAATACTATGATGAAAAAAAGCTAATTATAAAGATAAAATAAAAGACATTATCAGAAATGTACCAGGCTTCGCTTATGCTAACAACATACGAAAGGCATTTATTAAAAAGAACATAGAGATTGCATCTGAGAGAGATGGCGTTTATCATCTCTTTTGTATATTCAAAAGGAGAAATCACGTATCTGATGACGGCGAATAGGTATCTTAAAGTGATAGATTCAGAGGTTTAATGTGCAAGGGGAAAAAATAAATAATAGAAGGATCAGGGTATCTGTTGTCTTCGGGACGAGGCCAGAAGCAATCAAACTCGCACCAGTTATCCTGGAGATGAAGAAAAAAAAGAGCATCGAATGCCGGGTGTGCATCACGGCGCAGCACCGCCAGATGTTGGACCAGGTGCTCGATGTTTTCAGAATCGTTCCTGATGTGGATCTGAGGCTGATGCGGCCCAACCAGACCCTGGCGGGGCTGACGGCACGGGCGACGATAGCCCTGGATCAATACATGGGCGAGGAAAAGCCGGATATTGTCCTCGTGCAGGGCGATACGACGACGGTCTTTGTGGCCTCCCTTGTAGCTTTCTATCACCAGATCCCTGTCGGGCACGTAGAGGCTGGCCTCCGGACGGGCAATCTCTATTCCCCCTGGCCCGAAGAGGCCAATCGCGTGCTCACAAGCCATATCGCAGCACTACACTTTGCCCCCACATCCAGCAGCCGGGACAATCTCATCAGGGAAGGGATTGATGCAAAGTGTATCACCATCACTGGGAATACTGTCATCGATGCTCTACTTCACACCCTGCGCAGGGTGAAGAAATCTCAACCGAGAATTGATGGCATGGATGGTGGGTTGCTCAAAGGTAGGAAAACACCCCGGATAGTTCTGATCACAGGTCACCGGCGGGAAAATTTCGGCAAGGGATTCGAGTCGATCTGCCAAGCCATCCGTAATTTGGCCTCGCGATTTCCCGACGTGCATTTCGTCTATCCTGTCCATCTAAATCCCAACGTGCAGGCGCCTGTCATGAAGATGCTTGGAAACAACGGCGGTCGAGTATTGCCGAATATTCACCTCATAGCGCCCCTACCTTATCTGCCCTTTGTGGCTTTGATGGACCGGGCAACGCTCATCCTGACCGATTCAGGTGGCATCCAAGAGGAGGCGCCCAGCATGGGCAAGCCTGTGCTTGTCATGAGGAACACCTCGGAGAGACCCGAGGCTATCTCTGCCGGGACAGCCAGACTTGTTGGGACATCGCGGGCGCGGATCGAGCGAGAAGTATCAAGGCTGCTAACCAATTCAGCAGCATATCGGGAAATGTCTCAGACGCATAATCCCTATGGCGATGGAAAAGCCGCCAAGCGCATTGTGAAAACGATTATTGAGAGATTCAGGTGAGGAAATAGTCCACTGCGCGGTGATATCGCATGCCACATGATTGAGGTAAGATAGAATAAGTAGACACCAAAGTTCAGTATAATACAAAGATGGAGGTGTCAAAATGGATAAGATTTCAAAAGGGATTTACACGAAGGAATTTCGTGAGGAAGCAGTAAACTAATAACAGAAGGTGGTATAGGAATAAAGGAAGCGAGCAAAAGATTATCATTACCGCCAAGTAAATTATCATGCCCCCAAAACTCGCTCTTTTTGTATGCCTTTTGTTTGTTATGTTCGTCTTCTGGTCCGACCGGAAACGAAACGTACAGGTTTCGTGGGCGCTGTTTTATTCACTACTCTGGTATGTGGTTGTTGCGTCACGACCTATTGGAGCCTGGCTCTCGATTTGGGGTGTCTCTCTGCCTATATCTGTCGATCCGACCGAGGGGAGCGTTGTTGACAAATGGTTCTATGGCATTATAGCTCTTATAGGGATATTTATCCTATCTCGCAGGCAGATTAATTGGGCTTCTATAATAAGAGAAAATGCATGGCTCATCATGTTATTTAGCTTCATTGCCATTAGCATTCTGTGGTCGGATTATCCGCTGGTTTCCTTCAAGAGAATAGTAAAGCTCATTGGAGCTACTATCATGGCTTTGGTTGTCCTTACTGAACTGAATCCTCTGGAAGCGATAGCAGCAATATTAAGGAGATGTGCCTACATTGTCATACCGTTCTCAATCGTTACCATCAGATATTTTCGGGATATCGGCATCGATTGGGACTGGTCAGGAGATGCTGTCTCATGGGTGGGGATTGCCACATCTAAGAATGTACTGGGCCAGGTGGCCGTTACTGGTGCGCTCTGTTTCATTTGGGAAAGAATACGCAGAAGGGACAGCAAAGAAGGTAAAATGATTGACTATCTTTACATTATGATGAGCTTATATCTATTGAAGGGGTCAGACGACGCATTGAGTATGACATCCATTTCCGTATTTGCCGTTGGTTTATTTGTTTTCTTGATGCTGAGTTCTATGAAGTCGCGTATGGAAAGAGTCAAACCGTTTTTCGTGCTGTCCTGTGTCTTCATCTTCGGCATTCTTTTGATGTTTATCCTGCACACGTTGAACCCATTCTCGAAGAATTCCTTGATGGGTGTAATCATTGGAACGATGGGGCGTGATATGACCTTAACGGGGCGGACGGAAATCTGGAGCGATATTTTCAAGATAGCTTCCAGAAACCCTATGCTCGGAGTTGGATATGGTTCTTTCTGGATTGGCAGGTTGGCTAACATTCCCTGGGCAGAAAATATGAGATGGATATTAGGCCAAGGACACAACGGATATGTGGACGCATACCTGCAACTGGGTTGGGTAGGTATCATTTTGCTAATGGCTGTAATCCTTTCAATAGGTTCAAAAATTATTCGATCGTTTTCTATTGATTTTGAGTATGGAAGATTTCGCATAACCTTCTTCCTTATAATCCTCTTCGTAAATATCACCGAATCAACCTTTCTGAAAGGAGATCACAATATGTGGTTTCTTTTCTTGCTTGCTGCTTTTGCCGTACCTTATTCAGATGATAAAATTGCTACTAAAGAGGATAAAGACGGGCCGTTGCCCCTCGTAAACATGTGTATTAACACAGTATGTCGCTAAGAAGACATATCACAAGATGACAACATATAGGGTTCCATTAAGGAATAACTTATGACCCACAAAGATCATATAAATGTATGTATATGCTCTTATAAAAGACCTGAACTATTACGACGTTTATTGGGGCGGCTGCAGAATCAGGCATCTGAAAATAAATTCACATACTCGGTTGTGGTAGTTGACAATGACGCCCTCATGAGTGCGGAACAGGTAGTAATAAATATTTTGAATAAGTCAGCAATGCGCATTAAATACTTTGTGGAACCAGAAAAAGGATACTCAACTGCAAGGAACAAGTTAGTTGAAAACGCTAAAGGTGATTATATTGCATTTATCGATGATGATGAATTCCCTGAGGACACCTGGCTACTTTATCTATATGAGACATGCATAGAGTACAAGGCAGCCGGTGTGCTAGGCCCGGTAAAAAGTCACTTTGAAAAAGATCCTCCAACATGGCTCGTCAAAAGCAAGCTATGCGATAAGCCAGGATATAAACTGAAAACCGGCACCGTCTTAGATTCATCTAACACACGGACAAGTAATGTCCTCATCGCATCTTATGTCTTTGGTGACAAGGACAATAGATTTAATCGTGATTTTGGAGAAACAGGGGGCGAGGATGTTGATTTTTTTAATAGGATGATAACAAAAGGCTTCACTTTTGTGTGGTGTGAGGACGCTTGCGTTTATGAGACAGTTCCTGAAGAACGATGGAAGAAGACATACTTTTTGCGAAGGGCTTTGTTACAGGGAGCTGTAGATACACGATACGAAGTGAGCACAAAACAAAAAGTTTATATTTTCTTAAAAACTGTGACGGCAGTCATGCTGTATACGGTTTCTCTCCCATTCTTGAAATTAGTGGGTGAGCATATGTTTATGAAGTATCTTGTTAAGGATTGTCATCACATAGGTAGGCTTTTTGCTATTTGTGGAGTAATGCTGGTTACAGAAAGAAATTTTTAAAATAAGAAGACACCTAAACAAACTGGAAAAAAGGCAATTACGTAAGAGGACATAAGAATGAAAAAAGTGTTGCTCGTATCTAACAAGGTTTTCCACTACCGAGTGTCAAACTACAATTACTTTACGCGACGCTTCCGGGAGAACGGCTGGGAGTTCGTGGTTCGGGCAAATGAGTTGGAAAGACAGAACCCTTTCCCCTTGGAATTCAATTTTCAAGAAATGCCTTTCAACTTTTTCCACTACAAGCGTGAAATAGAGCGCATCCGCCCGGATGTAGTCATAGTTTTTCTACATCTTAAGAATACTATTATCTGGCCATTAATGCACTGGCTGAGAATCAAAGGGATTCCTGTTGTTTACTGGAACAAGGGCGTCAACTTAGAAGTAAAGAATCCCGGTTTGCGAAATAAATTCTTCTACTATATCCATTCATTGAGTAATGCCATTATACTCTACTCAAAATATGAGATAGCGGATATCCTGCCAAGGAACAGGCACAAGGTCTTTGTAGCAAATAACACGATAAATTTCGAGTCTTTTCCAAATATTTCTCAAACAAAGGAAGAGATTAAGCGGGAATTCGGGATTCCTTTCGAAAAAGTCGTCCTTTTTGTAGGACGTATGCGTCCGGTTAAAAAAGTGGAGAATCTCATACGGGTATTCAATACCATTGATGAGCCCGGATTCGGTTGTGTTATCGTCGGAGATGCAATGGCCTATAAAATTCCGGATTTGATAGAACGGGACAATATCCTTTACCTGGGGGAGATCCATGACCCTCAGAATATTGAGATCAGTAAACTTTTTAAGATGGCGGACCTGTTTTGTATTCCTGGTGATGTAGGGCTTGGTTTGAACCAGGCGTTCTACTGGGGCCTTCCGGTTGTTACCGAAGCTGGGTTGCAACCTCCAGAGATACACTACCTGACCAATGGAAGAAATGGTTTCATTGTGCCGGAGAACGACATAAAAGAACTAAAGGACAAGATCCTGTTAGTGCTCCGTGATGACGAACTACGGAGCCAATTTTCGTGTAACGCAAGAGAAGACATCCTTAATGAAGCATCTATTGAGAATATGTTCAGGGGATTCATAGACTGTGTTTCGTCATTGAGTTTGCCCCGGCTAAGCATTTGGTCATAAAAAAGACAAGGTGACTCTACTATGAATGAACAAATGACCTTACAACTAAGCAAGACAATTAGTGATTTTATGCGGTGGCTTGATTCTTATGGGGAGACCTCTCAGGACCACCAGGATTTTTACGCAAGTGTCCTTGGCAAAAAAGTCAAAGCATTATACTATCGGCGGCCTATTCTTGGAACTCTGGCTGTAGCACCCATGGTTTTCTGCGAGGCTTTTGTCCCCAAGGCGCGGACGATATTTTACCCACGCTCTCGGCTTCCCATTGCCGATGCGCACTATGCGATGGGGTTTGCGCTGCTGTTCCAGATTTCACAAAAGGAGGAATACTACAACCGAGCTGTTCACTTCCTCGAAGTCCTTAAAAGTACCCGATGCACGGGTTATCAGCGCTTCGGCTGGGGATATCCCTTCCATTGGCAAACCCGTCGCGGCCTTATCCCAGCAGGAACCCCACTCATCACCACCACTCCTTATTGTTATGAAGCCTTTGAATACGTGTATCGAATAGATGGCAAAAGAGAGTGGTTAGACATCATGCATAGCATTGCCGAGCATACCCTGTATGACTACCACGACATAGATTTTGGACCCGATGCCAGTACTTGCACATACACCCCATCAGATGGCGAAGGGGTTATTAACGCGAGTGCTTATCGCTCCTTTCTATTGACCAGTGCATGGCATGAGTTTAAAGACTCGCAATATTGGAAAATAGCCGAGCGCAACTTGAACTTTGTTCTTAAAAGTCAGCAGGAAAATGGGTCATGGAAATATTCCATTGACGGCGAGCGTGATTTCATTGATCACTTTCATACATGCTTTGTACTTAAGTCTCTTGTTAAAATCGAGAAACTGACAGGGCATGGTGGATGCACAAAGGCCATCCAACGCGGCACTGAGTACTACCTGTCCAATCTCTTTGATGAGGGCGGCTTACCAAAACCGTTTTCAAAGGCCCCTCGGCTGACCGTATATCGCCGTGAACTTTATGATTGTGCAGAGGCTCTAAACCTCGGGATTTTGCTCCGGGGACGTTTCCCAAAATTGGACTCTGCCATGGAGGGTGTCCTTAAGGATATACTCGATAATTGGAAAAGGCGGGATGGTTCATTTAGAAGCAGGAGGTTACTAATGGGTTGGGACAATGTTCCCATGCACCGATGGGGGCAGTCGCAGATGTTTCGGAGTTTGTGTTTTCTTTTGAACCAGGAATGTAAGACTTAGATATGCCATATAAACTGATTAATAAAATTAAGAATTTACTTTCCACTATAAAAAGAGGAGTCAATACATTATTAAGAGAAGCTTTGAGAAAGACAGACTACCAAAGATGGTCCAACAAAGAAAGTTTGTCCCAGAGTTGGGATACGAGGACTAAACAAATCGCCGCTCTTATTAAACCTGGGGCATCTGTCATTAAATTTGGGGCAGGGAGACTTATTCTAAAAACATTTCTACCAGAAAACTGTTCTTATACGCCTTCTGACCTTGTTGATAGAGGGTATGGCACAATTATTTGTGATCTGAACAGTAAGGCACTTCAACAATTTAAGACATATGATGTAGCTGTGTTCAGTGGTGTGTTAGAATACATTAATGACATACCAAGGTTAATTTTTTATTTATCGCGTTGTGTTAATGTTATCATCGCATCGTATGCAGTAATAGAAGAAAACAAAAGTAATCGCAGTGGGCAAGGCTGGGTTAATGATTACAATTCAAAGCAATTTATTAATATCTTTGAGAATGCTGGTTTTCGGTGTGATTATACTGAAGAATGGCAGTCTCAAGTGATTTATAAATTTATTAGGAAACAACCTAAAGATGTTGCCCCTTTAAGGATTAAACTACACGATAGTAGGGAGTAGAACTGAAATGTGCGGTATATGTGGTCAGTTTAATTTTATAAACGGAAATTCGATTATCCGCGAAGACTTGGATAGAATGATAAATACGCTTGTTCATAGAGGCCCGGATGATCAAGGGTATCTCATATCGGGTTCACTTGGGTTAGGTTTCAGGCGGCTCTCAATCATTGATCTTGAGGGTGGGCATCAGCCCATGTCGGATCATGATGAAACTGTATGGGTTGTTTTTAACGGCGAAATATACAATTTCCCGGAACTCAAAATAGAGATGGAGGGCTATGGATATGTGTTCCGTACGAGATGTGATACCGAGGTAATTATACATGGATACAAGCGGTGGGGTGAAGATGTATTCAATCATCTCAATGGCATGTTTGGTGTTGCGATTTGGGATGAAAGGAGAAGAAAGCTGATTATCGCGCGGGACCCTATGGGAATTAAACTGGTATATTACAAAATTGATTCCGGGACTCTATATTTTGGTTCTGAGATCCGCCCTATCCTGGCTGGTCTGAGAAAAAATCCCGAAATAGACCCTGTCGGGCTTAATCTATTCCTTCGTTACCGGTATACGCCATCGCCGATGACAATATACAATGGCATAAAAAAGCTTGCCCCAGGTACAATGTTGATTTGTGAAAAAGGTACAAGTCACATAGAACGATGGTACAGAAAAAAGCCTGAACCATTCTCACCCATGAAGTCGGAAGTTGAGGCAAGAGAAGAATTGCTGGAGATTTATAAACGTGCTGTAAAAAGGCAGCTCATTAGCGATGTCCCGCTTGGTCTTTTACTGAGTGGAGGAATTGATTCAGGCCTTTTACTCGCCTTGATGAGTCAGGACGGAAAGACCTGGCCTTCATACACTATAGGGTATGGAGCAAGTTTCAAAGATGATGAACTGGTTGATGCTGAGGAAACGGCAGGAGTATATTCTTCTAAACACGTTTCAATCCAGCTTGACAGGAAGGAATTCGAGACCTCGCTGCCGGAAATTATTAAATGTCTGGAAGAGCCGATAGCTTCCTCGTCAATTGTTCCCATGTACTTTGTATGTAAACGTGCGCACCAGGACGTCAAAGTTGCACTTGTCGGACAGGGGCCTGATGAACTGTTCGGAGGATACTGGCGACATCTGGGGGTCCGGTACGGGGAATATTGGAGAGGGCTTCCTGAATCCTTTCGGCGATTATTGCAAAAAGCGATCAATGTACTACCGAGAAATGAGGCGCTCAAGCGCGGGGTCTACGCCTTAAATATTCCAGAGAGATTGAAAAGGTATCAGTATGTTTTTAGCATTTTACCCGGTGAAACTATTGATGGCCTTTTTCGGGATGGATTGCTGCCGCCTGATGCAGGGGACAGCGTACTGCAATACTGGACTGAACTTGACCCTTTAATGGAAAATGTAGACGAATTGGGAGGTTTGCAGTTTCTGGAAATCCGATCCTCTCTTCCGGATGAGCTCCTCATGTATGCTGATAAGCTTTCCATGGCGCATGGGCTTGAAGTCAGGGTTCCGTATCTGGATAGAGAAATAGTGGAGTATGCCGAGAAACTGCCGGATAGTTATAAAGTCAGAAACGGTAGCAGGAAATGGCTGCACCGCCAGATATGCAGAAGGTTTCTACCGGATAAGATCGTAAAACGCAAGAAACGCGGTTTCGGTGTTAATGTTGTGGATGATTGGTTCCGTGACTCCATGAGCAACAAAATGGAGGAGCTTCTTCTTGATGGGCAGTCCCTCATGTATCGGTTCCTGCAACCTGATGCTGTGCAGCAACTCTTGCAGGAACACCAAATCGGGAAAAGCGACAACCACAAGATTTTGTTTAGTCTGGTGGTGTTGGAACAGTGGATGAGATTAATGCAAGACTAGACAAAAAACATATTGGGGGTAAAATGAAAATCAATATTTTTGGGTTGGGATATGTGGGATGTATTACAGCGACATGTTTAGCTAATGATGGGCACGATGTTACAGGTATAGATATTGACCCATTAAAAGTGAAAATGATCAATAATGCTAAAAGCCCGATTATTGAACCTGGTCTTGAGGAGGCTCTTAAGAAAGCTCGTAATTCCAAAAAACTGAAGGCGTCAACCAATAGTATCAGCCCGGCAGATATTTCCATTGTGTGTGTTGGGACTCCAAGTAATGATAACGGTAGTTTAAGACTGGACTATATTAATAGGGTTGCTGAACAAATTGGCGACTATTTTAAAAAAGAAAAGTCATATCAGGTGGTTAATATAAGAAGTACTGTTTTACCGGGAACGATAGAAGAAAAGATCATTCCGATAATTGAAAACCGATCTAAAAAAATGGCGGGGATTGATTTTGGCGTTTGCATGAATCCAGAATTTATGAGAGAGGGTACTTCAATTTCTGATTATTATAATCCTCCATTTACGGTTATCGGCGAGATAGATAGAAAAAGTGGAAAGACTGTTGCTGAGCTATATAAATCAATCAATGCCCCGATATTTAGGACGACCATTAAAGTTGCTGAAATGGTTAAATATACATGCAATACATTCCACGCATTGAAAATTACATTTGCCAATGAAATTGGAAATGTCTGTAAAGACCTTAATATAAACAGCCATGAAGTGATGAATATATTCTGTCAGGATACAAAGCTTAACATATCCAGCTATTATATGAAACCAGGGTTCGCCTTTGGGGGTTCCTGTTTGCCAAAAGACTTAAGAGCTTTTCTTTATAAAGCTAAAGAAATAGACACGGAGTGTCCTGTTATGGGGTCTATTCTACGGAGTAATTCTAATCAGATTGAAAGGGCATACAAGTTAATTAGCAGAACCGGAAAACAAAATATTGGAATTATGGGAATAAGTTTCAAGGCAGGAACGGATGATTTGCGTGAAAGTCCCATGGTTGAACTTGTAGAAAAACTCATTGGGAAAGGTTATAATATCAGCATATATGATAAAGAGGTATCCCTGGCAAAAATTTATGGTGCAAATAAAACATATATTGAAAAAATGATCCCTCATATATCCTCCATTATGAAACCTTCCGCTCAAGATGTTTATGATGTATCAGAAGTTATTGTAATATGTAAAAACAGTCAAGAAATCAGGAAAGTATGTATGCAGTCTAATAATAAAAAAATGATTGTTGATTTGGTGAGAATATTTTCCAACAAAAAAGAGATAAAGATGCCTTATGAAGGAATTAGCTGGTAAATGAAGCCTGAGGGAAATCATGTTTCACAAGCTTTTAATTGGAGGAAACAAGTTATGAAATTTTATAAATGTCATATAAGGAGATTATCTCTGCTATATTTGTGATAATGCTTGATTTTATCCTATTATCGGGGACCGGATGGGCAGCTACTTATACGGCGGCTACTTGCTCTGCTCTTGATGTTGCATCAGCTATTTCTAATGCATCCAGCGGCGATACGGTTATAGTCCCTGCGGGTAACTGTACTTGGGGGGAAAGCGGGACTTACCTTTCCGTTAATAAAGCTATTATACTTAAGGGCGCAGGTCAAGGACAAACAAACATTACTCTATCCGATACGGGGGGTACATATACCAATGCCACTATCAGGATAAGTGCTGCTGCAACTGTTAGGGGGATGACCATTAATGGCTCAAATGCCGAGTCTATTTCTGCATTTTCGGTCTCCACTGTAAATGGATGGAGAATAACAGATATAGATTATAACGGAGGCACATCTGGAGCTTATTTTGTTTATGTAGGTAATGTGTATGGAGTAATAGACAATAACGATATAACTGGTGGTGCTGGCACTGCGGAGCTTATATTCGTTAGAGGCCCAACCAACTCATGGCAAACGCCCCATTCTATTGGTGGAGCAGACAATGTTTTTGTTGAAGATAATACTTTTAATGGCCCTGGTTACGTCTGCGATTGCAATTCTAATAGTAGATGTGTTATTCGTTATAATACGATCACGGGGACAATGAAAATTGATGGACATGGTAAAGCTAGTAATAATCCTCCTCGTGGGGTCAGACACATGGAAGTATATAATAATACATGGACAAATACAAGCAATTATTGGACAGCAATTGAACTGCGTGGTGGTGGTGGTAGGGTTTTTAATAATGTTATAGAGTCGTCCTCAGTTATATGGGTTTATCTAACAGATTATGCGTATACAGCAACATGGACAAATTTTAGTAATACTTGTCGGTGTCCAGCAGACTATCCCGTAGACGATCAAATCGGTGTGGGAAGGGACCCAAAATTGGGAGCAAGTGAACCAATGTATTTATGGAATAATACTAAAAACGGGCTACCTTTATCTTTAAGTTGGAAGTCAACAGATAGCTGTCAAGCAACTTGCGGCGTATTCAGCGTATCTGATGTTATAGTGGCAGACAGGGACTATTTTATTAGTGATACAAAACCAGCAGCGATGGATAGTTATACACCATTTCCCTATCCGCATCCGCTTACTATTACGCCAAATCCTCCTTCTAATATTAAAATACAATAGATTGTATATTGTATTTGGATTATATCTTTTTATTATAAGATTTTCAGAAATAGAAGAATGACTGAACAAAATAAAGAAACAATTGAAAATAATTTTTGAAAAATTGTGAAGGTCTCCATCACCGAAAGTCAAACGGGAAAAAGATACAGAAAGAGGAAAATCTTTTGGACGAAGTAGAGCATCTGAAGGAGGTTCATTTACATAACAACCGAAAGAGGACTGACGATCAGTTTAGGTTGCTATAAACTATGGTACCCCGCCAACTATGTTGCGGGATGATTTATTTGGAAGTTATGGTGAAAGTTCTCGTAACAGGTGGGGCAGGATATATTGGTAGCCACGTTGTCAAAATGCTTGGAGAGGCGGGGCATCAGATACTTGTCTATGACAACCTTTCCACCGGCCATGAGTGGGCAGTGCTTTTTGGCAAGCTGGTAATAGGGGATTTATCGGATAAAGCGCTTTTGGGCGAAGTGATTAAGGCATTTGCTCCTGATGCAGTAATGCATTTTGCAGCGCGAGGAGTCCGTTAAACAACCGCTTCTCTATTATCGCAACAATACGGTTAATACCCTGAATCTTATAGAAACGCTTAAGGAAAATAATATTAATCACTTTATATTTTCATCTACAGCCGCTGTTTATGGAATACCAGAACATGTTCCGGTTGATGAACTCGCGCCAATTTGTCCGATCAATCCGTATGGAGCGTCAAAGTCCGCTGTTGAACAGATACTGAAATATCTTTCGACTGCGGATAATTTCAAGTATATATCGCTGCGATATTTCAATGTTGCGGGAGCCGACCCTCAAGGCAGCTTAGGGCAGGCATACAAAGAATCTACGCACTTAATAACAAGGGCAGTGAAAACCGCAAAAGGTGAATTTGAAGAACTGTCCATATTTGGGACTGATTATCCAACTGCAGACGGTACATGTATCAGGGATTACATTCATGTTGATGATCTGGCGACAGCGCATGTTTTAGCACTTGAATACCTTAAAGATAGCGGTGCGATAAGGATTTTTAACTGTGGCTATGGTCACGGATATTCTGTTAAAGAGGTTGTCAAGGCGGTAAAGGAAGTAACTCAAATTGATTTTAAAACAAAAAACATGGGAAGACGAGCAGGTGATCCACCCAGCCTGGTAGCTGATAGCTCGCTATTGAAGAGGGAATTAGATTGGAAACCTCGTTTTGATGATTTAAATTACATTATTAAAACGGCTTGGGCATGGGAGTTAAAATATTCTAATCGCTGATAGGTTGTTGCCTTTGCGTTCAACCTATGCAAAATGGATTGGTGTTGAACTTTTTGAAACGGAAGGGAGTTACCTAATAATGATGAAATGGTCCCAAAAGAATGGACTTTTCTTGAGACATACAAAATGAGTAATAGTTTACCACGGAAAGACACGGATAAACACAGCGTGGCAGAGTTACAACCAAAAACAATGTAACCACGAAGCTCACAAAGAACACGAAGAAAAAAAGAGGTTAAGAAGGTGAGAAGATCAGAAGCTAAGGAGGGTTTTTTATATGAAACAATATAAGATTATTGTTGAGAAGCATTCTGACGGATATATTGCTTA
>Ga0209343_10006563_pt1 | contig 13890 bp, 9 predicted proteins | sample RifCSPlowO2_02_FD_184026 | JGI IMG/M metagenome (GOLD analysis project Ga0209343, IMG submission 184026) | Groundwater microbial communities from Rifle, Colorado - Rifle CSP2_plank lowO2_0.2 (SPAdes) (version 2) | ecosystem: Environmental > Aquatic > Deep subsurface > Groundwater | place: Rifle... | reverse complement strand
CCACCGGTGCCGCCTCTCCCGTAGTGCCTGCGGCGTCAGCGCTTCCGGGCAAGCGCACGATTCCGAATGCCGTGCCGGGAGCTCCGCTGGTGCTTTCTTGGCAAGGGCCAGGCCAGGCGAAGGTCGGCGATAAAATCAGCTTGACCCTCAATACCCGGTCGGCGCAGGGTCTGAAAAGCTTGGAATTCCTGGTGGGATTCGATCCGACCGTGCTGAAAGCCAGCGATGTCGCCGATGGCGGTTTCCTGCAACAAAACAATTCGCAGCCGCAACTCGACAAGACCATAGATCAGGACAGCGGCCAGATACTGGTCAAAGTGTCTGGCATGGAGTCGGCTGGGGCAGCAGGCTCGGGCAGCGTGGTCACGATAGGGTTCGAAGTGCTTCGTGCAGCGCCGCAATCGCTGATCGCGGCAAGCCAGATCGTTCCGCTCGGGGCAAACGGCGAGACGCTGGCATTTGCCGCGCCCAATACATACACCATTGCGGTCAGCCCATGATGATGCGCAGCCCCAGATACCGTTGCGGCTTTACCCTGATCGAATTGGTGATCACGGTGGCGATCGTCGGCTTGCTGGCGACGGCGGCATGGCCGATGGCCGAGTTGGGCGTGCAGCGCGCCAGGGAGCAAGAGCTGCATTTTGCTTTGCGCGAGATCCGTACCGCCCTGGATGCCTACAAAGCGGCTGTGGACGATGGCCGGATCGTTAACTCGTTGGGAGAATCCGGCTATCCGCCCTCGCTCGGCGTGCTGGTGGACGGCGTACCCGATGCCAGCAGTACGGATGGCAAGAGCCGAATTTATTTCCTGCGGAAAATTCCGCGCGACCCGACGTTTGCCGATCCGGGGGCGACGAACGAAAAATCCTGGGGCAAGCGCAGTTATGCGAGCAGTGCCGATGCGCCAATGGAAGGCGAGGATGTTTTTGATGTGTACTCCTTGTCTTCCGGGAGCGGCCTGAATGGCATTCCTTATCGGGATTGGTAACAGGCAGGGGTAGACGGGAGAAATGCAAACCATGAACAGGTGCACGCAAAACGGCTTCACCCTGATTGAATTGCTGGTAGTCATGGCGATTATTGCGACGCTGCTGACGATTGCCGTGCCGCGCTATTTCAATACTGTGGACAGGTCGAAGGAGGCCGTGCTGCGCCAGAATCTCGCCGCGACGCGGCAGGCGCTGGATAAATTCTATGGCGACAACGGCAAATACCCCGATAGCCTCGATGAACTGGTCAGTAAGAAATATTTGCGCAGCCTGCCGGTTGACCCGATTGCCGACAATGTCACAGCATGGCTCGTCGTTCCCCCGGATACGCCGGAAAAAGGCGGAATATTTGATATCAAGAGCGGCGCGCCTGGCATTGCGCGGGATGGTTCGGAATATAAGGATTGGTAATGCGACTAGTTGACAGGAAAAAAACAGCAGGTTTGCCGCGAACGCGCAGGGTAGGTGGTTTTACCTATTTAGCGGTAATGGCAATCGTTGCGATAATGGGCATCACCCTTGCCGTCACTGGCGAGGTTTGGCACATCGCGCTGAAGCGCGAAAAGGAACGTGAATTACTGTTTGTCGGTGACCAGTTTCGCCGCGCCATCAATTCGTATTATGCGCCTGCGCCTGCTTCTGCTCACCGCCAGTTGAAAAGTCTTGAGGAATTGCTTCGGGACCCGCGCCATCCCTCGATACAGCGCCACCTGCGCAAGATTTATGCGGATCCGATCAGCGGCCGCGTCGAGTGGGGATTGGTAAAGGGGGCAAGTGGGGAGATATTGGGAGTGCATAGCCTGTCGGAGGAGGAACCATTGAAGAAGCGCAATTTCAGCCTCGAGGACAAGAATTTCGAGGGCAAGATGAAGTATGCAGATTGGGTTTTCATGCAATCCCCCGGCAAATAATCGCATGGGCAGTATGTTGCAGGGCATTTTCAGGAGATTTAGTGTTGTTGCCGAGATGGCGCATAACAATCGGAGGTAATGATGATAGATAAAAAACGCATTCTGATAGTCGAAGATCACACCCTGTTGAGAGCCGGCCTCAAGGCGCTGTTATCTCAGGATCCGGATATCGAGATTGTCGGTGAAGCGGAGAATGGCCGCGATGCCGTCCGTTTGGTCGGGACGCTTGCTCCCGATCTGGTGCTGACGGATTTGTCCATGGCCGGCATGAATGGTATCGAATCCATTGTGGATATCAAGCGGCGTTATCCCGACGTCCGCGTGCTGGTGCTCACGATCCATAAAACGGATGAGTATATTTTCGCAGCCTTACGGGCGGGCGCCAACGGCTATATCCTCAAGGATGCGTCACATGATGAATTGCGCATCGCGATCCGCAGCGTACTGAACGGCAAGACTTACCTGAGCCCGGACATATCGGCAAAAGTGATCAACGGCTATCTGGACACCGACAAGTCCTCCGGCCCTCATAGCACTTGGGATACATTGACCCACCGCGAGAGGGAAGTGCTGAAGCTTGTGGCCGAAGGGAACACGAACAAGTTCATTGCCGACTACTTTTGCCTGAGCGTAAAAACAATCGAAAAACATCGATCCAATCTGATGAAGAAGCTCGATTTGCACAATGCATCGATGATGACCGCTTATGCCATAGAAAGAGGCCTGGTTAACCAGTGATGTGCTCCGTTTTTCCTGAAAATAAGGAGCCGTTTCACTCTTTTAATCACCCGCAGGCATTGAATCGGAGCGCCCCTACCGCGTGAGCGGTTTAGCCCAACGACTCAAAGCAGTCACTGGAGACACAAAGGTAACTGGCTCGCCGGTTTGGACAAACCTAGCAACTGATCTTTGCTGGCTTTGATTTAACGTAGATGCTCAGCGGGTGCCGGCCTGAGACTGAAAACCTCTCAGCAGCGCAGCCAGTTCCGCATCGGCGCACTCCATAGATTATTCCATTCTGGAGCCGGCTGCAGTTTCCTGTTTTTTCGGCTTAGCCACGCAAATGCTCGCTGCTGCTAGCCGTACGTAACCGCCCCATCGTGAAGAGCTCTAGGGTATGTCCATACCCCCATTGCAATGAGGCAGCGTAAGTTTATAATCTGCGAGACGTATCGGCATGTCAGGAATCTTGAGCAAGATTGGAGCTACTGAATGTTTGACGCATGATCATTCAGTTAACCGGATGCAATATTGTCTTATGCGAGGTGCTAGTCTGATTCCCTTCTGCCGCACTGCGCTGAAAATGATGTGACATCTCCGTCGTTCCCCACTGCGGATAATCCGAGTGGTTTAATAAAACAAATGAAAGGAAACGCGATGCAAACTTCTTCTAAACGCCCAACAGTGTTGCTAGTAGATGATGAACCGTTCAATTTGAGTTTGCTGGATGGGGTGCTAAGCAGAAATTACATCATACAGACAGCCAGCAATGGCCCGGAGGCTCTCGATCTTGCCTTTGCCAGTCCGCCCGATTTGATTCTGATCGACGTGATGATGCCGGTTATGGATGGTTTTGAGGTCTGCCGTCGCCTAAAGGAAAACGCAACAACAATGCATGTGCCGGTTATTTTTATAACCGCAAAAAATGAAATCAAGGATGAAGAACTTGGGTTTGCCGTAGGCGCATCGGATTTCATTCATAAACCCATCAGCGCGCCAATCGTCGCTGCGCGGGTTAGAACGCACATCAAAATCAAATTTATGCAAGATTACTTGCGGAGTGAGAATGCCAAGCTGCTGGAAAATGCCAGTGAAAAATCGTCAGAATTGCAGCAATTGAAGGATTTTATGTGGGGGGCCGATCAGCTGGCCAGGCGTTGAGCACAGCCACATCCGGGCCAGTTGTTTAGTCGGGCAGCAAACTAAAGTATCGGGCAAGGGCTTGGCCATTCCCATGAAAGGCATCCACATGTCCAACCAGTTTCGGCGTAGTTTCTTCACGCTATTTATTCCTCTGGCACTACTGGTTATTCTGGCGGCAATTTACCTTTTCAATCAGACAGTCGACGATCAAAAAGCCATTCTCAAAGCAGATGGCTCGCTTAACGTGGTGTCCGGGGGGCGGGCAATCGAGCGCTCTTTGGATGCCAGTGTCCAGGATGTGCTTTACCTTGCGACCATTCCGGAATTGACGGCGACACAAGAAATTTCCCAAACCGGCATGGGAAACTTGCACCGGGCATTCGTCCTGTTCTGCCTGACGCATCCAACCTATTCCAAGGTGCGCTGGATAAACGAAAATGGCAAGGAGCTTCTGAGAATAAACAATTTCGATGGGCATATTAGCGTCACGGACCGAAGCAAGCTGGAAAGCAAAAGCGACCGCTTTTACTTTACGGAGAGTGTCACGCTGGCACCGGGCAAGGTCTATGTATCCCCAATGCAACTTGAGTTTGAAAATAAGACAGTCGTCATCCCCTACCGTCCCATTATTCGTATTGCCACCCCGATTTTCGATGCCCAGGCGCGCCGCCGCGGGGTGCTGGTCGTCACCGTCGCCGCCAATGAGCTCTTGGCCAGGATAGGCACCAGCAATGATATTTCCAAGACTCAAAACATGCTGCTGAATAGCGATGGCTATTGGCTGAAGAGCAATAACCAAGATGAGGAATGGGGGTTTATGTTCAACAAACCCCTGACGCTTGGTGCCCTATTCCCCGACGCATGGAAGAAAATTGCGGCAGCGAAGTACGGTCAATTCGAAGACAGCAGCGGACTGTGGAATTTTGAAACAGTCTACCCGCTGAAATCACGCAAAAGTACGCCAACGGATGCCAATAATCAGATACGGACCAGTGTCGATCCCGACAAATACTTTTGGAAAGTGGTTTCATTTGTTCCAAAAAAACAAATATGGGAATTGAATTCCAAGGCGATGAAGTCTACCGCGTTCTACTCGGCAGGAATGCTGCTTCTGCTGTTGGTCGGTTGCTGGTATTTCACCAAGATGCACTATTCCAAACTAAAGGCCCAGCATGATCTGAGCATCGCCGCTACAGAATACGCCAAGCAGCTGGCCTTGCGCGACACCGAAGCGCGTATGTACGCGATACTTCATACCATAGCAGACGGTATCATCACCTTCAGCGAGAACGGCATCATCGAAGAGTTTGCCGCCAATGCCGAACGAATTTTTGGCTATTCCTCCGATGAGGTCATCGGACAAAACATCAACATGTTGATGCCGGAATTTGCTCATTGGCTACACGACGATTATCTGTTGCGAGCAAGCAAAGATGCGAGTGACGGCGAGCGCGAGATCGCGGGGCTGCACAAGGATGGCAGCACCTTTCCGCTGGAGTTGGCGGTAAGCGAGATGATGCTGGGCGGGAAGCGCCATTTCACCTGCATGGTGCGCGACATCAGCCGTCGCAAACGTATCCAGCAAGAGATTATCGCCGCCAAGCACGACGCGGAACTGGCTAGCCAGGCCAAAAGCCACTTTCTCGCCAACATGAGCCACGAAATCCGCACCCCGATGAATGCGATCATAGGTTTCTCGCATCTGTGCCTGGAAACCGAGCTTAAGCCCGTACAACGGGATTATCTGGAAAAGGTTTCCCTTTCGGCAAGCTCGCTGCTGGGCATCATTAACGACATACTGGATTTTTCCAAGATCGAGTCCGGTAAGCTGGATATGGAAAAGGTACCCTTCAATCTGGATGCCGTGCTAAGCGGTGTCGCCGCCGTCATCAGCATCCGCGCAGAGGGAAAACGCCTGGAGTTTTTGATCGACGAAGAGTTCGGGATTCCGCAATTATTGGTCGGTGATCCGTTGCGTCTGGGCCAGATACTGAACAATCTTGCCAACAACGCCGTGAAGTTCACTGAAGCGGGCGAAATTACGATTCAAATCAGGATGGAAAGGCAGATACCCAGTCAGGGCGAAGCCTACGGTCAGGTTGTGTTGCGCTTTACGGTGAGTGATACCGGTATTGGCATGACGCCAGAGCAAATCGAAAAACTCTTCCAATCTTTCAGCCAAGCTGATGTTTCCACCACGCGTAAATACGGCGGTACCGGGTTGGGTCTGGCCATATCCAAGCGTCTCGTGGAGTTGATGGGCGGGCAAATATGGGTGGAAAGCACGCCGGGAAAAGGCAGTATTTTCACGTTCAATATCCCCTTCACTTTTTTACCCGATAAGGCTGAAAATGCACCTGATTTGAGCGGGCTCAGGGTATTGGTGGTGGATGACAACGACAGTGCGCGCCGCGTAATGCTGTCCATTTTGAAGTCATCCGGCATCGAGGCGATGTCGGCTTCCGACAGCCTCGAAGGGGTGGTGGCAATCGAACATGCCGATGAGGGCGGGCAGCCGTTCAGTTGTGTGATACTGGATTGGGGGATGCCCGGCATGAACGGATTGGAAGTGGCGAAGCGCATCAAACTGGAACTGCCGTTGCACCAGCGACCGAAGGTCATTTATCTTTCCGGTCATAAACACACCGAGATGATCACTGCGTCCGGGGCAGCAAAGCTGCTGGATGCAGTGATCAACAAACCCGTCACGCCATCCGGATTGCTGGATGCGATTGCGACATGCACTTCAGACCAGAGTAAATTGCCCCCACCTTCGCTGCCGAACGATACGCACGCCGACCTGACCGGTTTGCATGTATTGCTGGTGGAAGACAACAAGTTCAACCAGCAGTTGGCAAACACCCTGTTGGTGCGTGCCGGCGTAAAAGTCGGCCTCGCCGACGATGGATTAGAAGCACTGCAGGCGCTGCAGCGAGAGAGCTTCGATGCGATTCTGATGGATATGCAGATGCCGAAAATGGATGGGCTGGAGGCAACGCGCCTTATCAGAAAAAATCCGGCATTGGCCGATCTGCCTATTATCGCCATGACTGCCAATGCCATGATGGGCGATCGCGAAAGCTGTCTTGCTGCCGGGATGAACGATTATATTTCCAAGCCGCTGCACTATCAGACGATGTATGCCACCCTTGCCCGCTGGACCCATCGCAATGAGCCTCCTGCCGGGCAAGCCCCAGCAGAGATTCAGAATACTAGCGATGCGCCATCCGTCCTTGATGCGGACAATGCCATGGCCAGAATGGGGGGGAAGGATATCTATCTGTCCATGCTGGCCAAGTTTATTCCCAGCCAAAGGCAGGCGGTGAAATCCATACAGGACGCACTCGCCGTCAATGACCGCGCGACTGCGGAACGTTTGGCGCATACGCTGAAAGGGGTCGCGGCATCCGTCGGCGCGGCATCCTTGGCGGAGTCCGCCAGCCAACTGGAGCAGGCGATCGAAGCGGAAGATGCCAAGGAATATCCGCAATTGATTGGGGCCACGACAAGCAAGTTGAGCCAAGCGGTTGCCGCGATAGAAACCTATCTGGAAGTGCCTCGGTAAATGATTAACCGGTCGTGTGCGGTGCTGCTTGCCGTGCTGCCGGAACGGCAGGCGATGTGCCTTTAATTCCGGGTCTGTAGATACCGCATTTCGAGCTAACCATTAGCTTTTGCGATAGGAACAGAGATATTCCTTGAGCTGCTTTCAGGATGCCCGAAAATATCGCGCGATATTGATTGCCGACAATATTGATTAGGAACTAAACTTGCACAACATTAAACTAACTCATTGCAGCGAATTTTTAGCAATCCGCTAATTTCCTGAGGCCACATGAAGAAATCGTTTGCAATTGCCTTGTTCCTTTCAGCCAGCGTGAATGCCTATGCCATAGATGGCGGAATTCTGGGCACAGCCGTCTGTGGAGCAACCAGCACGGCAATCGGTAGCCAAAAGAGCGAGGCTGCATCGGTGCAGAACGTGTCCACATGCAATGGGAAAAACGATGACATTACCACGAAGGCTAATTTTCTTTTCGCTGCTTGGGATGTAGCATGAGAAATTCTGTTTTGCTTTTAGTCATGCTGTTGCCTGCCTGTGCGAGCGATCACCAGGCGGGCGGCGCGATTGGAAACGCGACTGGTGCCGGGCTAGAACATGGCAAAAGCAACGCCGAATCGCAACCCGTAGCGCGTCAGCGACCTGTTCCCGCCGAGGTGAAACAACCGGCTCGCATTGATCAGGCCCCCCCCCCCAAGAAACGTGAACATAACATCGAAGAAGATTGATCAACTTCAATTCGTGGTAAAGCTGCACATTTCGTTCAACGTGACCAGCCGTTTCAGACTATCGACGTAGTGCAGGTGTGTTTTTCCTGAGCGATTCACTCTTTGTCAAACAACTTCCCAAGGCTCTCGTCGCCGTGAGCGATACGCATCTATTCTACTAAGCGTGGCCCACGCACATACATGGCCGAGAACACCTGCCTGCAGGCTTGATTTTCCAATGCACACGCCAGCCCCACTGTCCATTTTAAGACGGCGAGGTTTTTTTAATGAGGCGGATTCAAACGTGAAGCGATCAAATTAGTCACAGGGCAAGGCCTGAATATTGGCAGAAGCCGGCAGAAAATTGGACATTGCCAGCAAACCATTGCGCATCTGGATGGATCAGCAAGAGTGCGGCAAGCTCAAGCCCAGCGCCAGACATGCACCTCGCTGTATGACACACCAAACAGGCGCTCGATGAGCAACCGTACCCGCTTGAGCGTCCAGAGCTCGGTACCAAAGCCGTGGTCGGGCGGTCAAGCAAGCTGCGGCGTAGTGTTTCAAGCTGCTTCCCGTCCAGTTGCGCCGGGCGGCCTTTGCTGCCGATGGCGCACAGAGCATCGATCCCACCTTCATCAAGCACGCCCTTCCAAGTGTGTACCGTTTGCCGTGCCACGCCGACTTTTCTGGTCACCTCGGTCGGACCTTTGCCGGCAAGCAGCATTCGCCTCGCACGCACACGACATCTGGTCGCTTCGCCCATCTTTTTTGCCATGCAAAACCTCCGATATATAAACAATATCGATACAACACACGACATCAAAAAAGGTTGTCATGGTTTATGTAAAGCTCAATAAATCGGACTCTGCTCACTTTTCGGCGTCGGCGCATTTGAACGGTTTGATCATGGCGATAAAGCATTGCGTGTTACGTAATATATCAATCGGTATAGCCACAAAGGCTGCGCCGGGATGATGGATTTTGGGGTTTTGTACACTGCTTTAATTTATGTAAAGCCTAACAATTCGAACAGGTAAACCTCCGGCTCTGCCGGGAGACTCACAAGGCTCCCCCAAGTGCTTCATGGGGGTTCTTCATATGGCGCGATTCATGGGCATGAGCGGCTTTCTATAGCCAGCCCGCATGAGCGAATTCGCATGCGCGAATACAGGTTTTCCCCATTTAAAAAAGGGTTTCGCTTTATTGTGAACGCTTGGCGTTTCGCCGATAGTTGCGACATGAGGTGGGCGGCATATTCCGGCACTAGATACTAAGGTGCTGATGTATGCAGTGCAATCGAAGGAGGCATGATGAGAGCTAATATCCGGAGTTATTTCAAGGTCGCATCGCAAAATGTATGCTGCCGGATTTTCGCGTTACTTCTGTTGGCATTCAGTGTTCTGCTACCACCCAATGCCTATGCCCTGACCATCAACGTGGTCGGCCCGGCCAACGAGGTAGTGGCCGATTACCGCTGGCTGGTGGAGGAAGACGCCACCAAGGCCTCCATACCCAACGTGCCGGCCGATGCCAGCAATCGCTCGCTGAGCTTCCACACCAGCTATATGCCGGTGGTCGCTGCCGGCGACAGCACGAATCCCGCCAAGTCCCCCTCGACGCTCGCACTGGACGCAGCCAAGCGCTATTACGTCTCCGTCCTGCCGCGCAGCGGCTACCAGATGGGCGGCGCGTCGATCGCGCCGGGACAGAACGCGGTGACTATCGTGGTGAACAAGACGCCGGTGCCGACGGCGCAGATTTCCGTCTTCGTGTACGAGGACAACCAGCCCATCAGCGGTGGGCCGAGCCTGCCGCAGGAAAAGGGGCTGGCAAATTTCAGCATCACGGTCAAGGAGGCGGGCGGCACCTACGGCGCATCCGGCGGCCAGGTCACCCAGGACGCGTTCGCCAATCCGCTCGGGACGACCTACCAGCAGCTCGCAAACGGCAGTTTCGTCTACAACCCGGACGGCAGTCCGAAAGTCCTGGCGCTGGGCAGCGGCTTCATCAAGTCCGGCCCGGATGGCACGGCGCTTATCAAATACCTGTTCCCGGGCAAATACACCATCGAGGCGATCCCGCCCGCGACCGGATGGCATCAGACCTCCACCTTTGAGGGCACCAAGGGTATAGACGCCTGGGTGAAGCCTAACGAACCCCCGTTCTTCCAGGAATTCGGGCCGGCCGGCCATCATGTGGATATCGGTTTCGTCAGGGACATCAACGATACGACCGTGCTGAACGGCAAATCCACCATCACCGGCAGGGTGGTGAACCAGCACATGTCGCGTCCGCCAAATTTCACCTTTGTTCACGGCAGCCCCGTCCCCACCTGCTGGGTCGGCCTGAACGATATGGTCATGGCGGGCGGGCGCGCCGTGTACACCGGCCCGTGCAACGCCGACAGCACCTTCTCTATCCCCAACGTGCCACCCGGGCACTTCCAGCTGGTTATCTGGGACGAGTTCCTCGACCGCCTCTTCGCCACGACCAACGTGACGGTGCCGGCGGGCGGCGGTGCGGTCAACCTGGCGGACGTGCCGGTGTTTGACTGGTACAGCCATTACCAGACTACGGCATTTTTCGATACCAACCAGAATGGCTTCCGCGACACCGGCGAAGTCGGCATACCCGACCAGACCATGAACCTGCGCTTCCGCGATGGCAGCATCTACCAGTCGATACTTACCGATTTGCAGGGGAATGCCTATTTCAACGAGGTGTTTCCCTTCTTCAACTGGCTGGTGGCCGAAGTTGACTTTGCGCGGTTCAAGGCAACCGGGGCAACGGTCGTGGTGGATAACGGCGGACAGATACCACCCCACAATGGATGGACGATGCCTTCATGGAACAAGCTCAATCCCCAGCCGCAATTCGCAACCGATCCCATCACCGGGGCCGCGACGGCGGCGCCGCTGATCGGGCCGGCCGGCAACAACCTGTCCCGTACCGAGACCGGGCCGGTGCTGCTGGAAGGCATCCAGACCTTCCTCGGCCAGACCAGCGTTGTCGAGTGGGGCAAGGCCAACTACGCGGTGGGCGAGAACGGCGGCATCACCGGCATCGTGCATTACGCCATTACCCGCGCCGAGGATGACCCGCGTTATGCCCTTGCCGAGAACTGGGAGCCGGCCATTCCGCGGGTTCAGGTCAACCTGTACCGCGATTGCGACAACGACGGCAAGATCGACCAGCCGAATCCCGCCGGGGCGGGCTGCACGGCGAACGGGCTCAGTTCGGCAGGGCATGTGGCGGTACTGGCCGACGTCGACAACCACCCGTTCGGCTGGAGCGACGGCAGCGCGCCCCAGGGGCCGGAGGACGTCAAGCGCAACGCTGCCGCCGCTTACAGCAAGGGCGACGCGGTCGATGTGGCCTGGGCCGATAGCTGGGATGACAACGTGCCCACCGGCTGCCAAGGGCCGGTCTTCGTCTCCAACGGCGTGACAACCGACTGTTATGACGGTCTGCGCAATTTCAACCAGGTGCGCCCGGCCTTGTTCGACGGTGGCTATGCCTTCGGCAGCCCTGCGGGCAAGCCGGAACTCCCGGTTGGAACCTACATCGTCGAAGCGGTAACGCCTCCGGGCTACCTGCACCAGGGCAATGGCGACAAGAACGTGGCTTTTGGTGATGCCGCCATGCCATCGCCGCTGGCCCTGCCGCCGGAATGCGTGGGGGATCCGTTGCCCGTCCCGCAGTACCTCAACCTGTTCAGCGACCGGATGGAGCCCAACATCTCCTACGATCCACTCAATCCGGGCAAGACGTGGAACCAGTGCGACCGCAAGAAAGTGGTTGTTGCCCAGGGCATGAATACTCCGGCCGACTTCCACATGTTCACCGAAGTGCCGGTGGCGGGGCACGTCGTCGGTTTCATTCTGGACCTTTCTTCCAACGAGTTCGATCCCAACGCACCCACCTTCGGCGAGAAGCGTGCGGCGTCGTGGGTGCCGGTGTCGATACGTGATTGGTCGGGGCGCGAAGTCTCGCGCGTCTATGCCGACCAGTGGGGGCACTTCAACGCATTGATGCCATCCACCTACACCATCAATCCGCCGTTCCCGTCAGGCGTGTCGCCCAATATGGTCGCCACCTGCATAAACGATCCGGGCCCGGTCCGGGATACCCGTGCCGGCTCGCCGACCTTCGGGCAGATGATCATCGATCCAAATTTCAGCCGGCAGTACAGCCAGTTCTGCTATACCTTCCAGTACCTGCCGGGCAAGACCACTTATCTGGATACACCGGTAACCCCGGTGGCGGCCTTCGCCAGTGCACCCCAGTTCCCGCTGGATTGCGAGTTCGATGCCGGAACGCCGGTCATCTACTCTGTTGAAGGCAAGAGGGCGGGCGGCGCCAGCTTCAACGGTCCCTACGTTCCTGTCCCGCCGGCCAATGTCGCCAACCAGCCGAGGCTGACCATCGTATCGGCCGGCATGGTGGAAGAGCCAAACCCGGCCTATGACGGTACTCCGGCCACGACCCCGACCATCCTGCGCGACCATGGTTTCGGCGTGGCTCAAGGCAGCGGCATGGTGACGCTCAACGGTACGACCCTGCCGATCGTCTCCTGGAGCGACGGCATCATCATCGCGCGCGTTCCTGTCGGGGCGAGCACCGGGCAACTGGAGGTCACGCGCGGCAACGGCAAGGCCAGCATCACCGGCGTCACGGTCACGGTAGGCGGCTACGGGCCTGCTGCGCCGAATACCATCAGGGTCGTCACGCCCGGCACCAAGATCCAGGCCGCGATCGATGCGGCCGTGCCCGGCGACATGATCATGGTGCCGCCTGGAATCTATGACGAGTTTGTCGTCATGAACAAGAAAGTGCGTCTGCAAGGCTGGGGCGCGCCGTCCACGCACATCAATGCGGCAAAGATGACGACCGGGAAGCTTCCGGCTTGGCGCAGCAAGATCAACCAGTTGCTCGCAACGGGCGGCTTCGACCTCCTGCCCGGACAGATCGCGACCGACCTGTTCAACACGGAGGACGGGCCGGGCATCATGGTGGTTCCCAAGGCCAGCGGCCCGCAGGCATTCAACAACACCTACAACGCGCGCATCGACGGCTTCACCATCAGCGGTTCGGATAATGCCGGCGGCATCGTCGTCAATGGCTACGCCAACTACCTGGAGATCGGCAACAACAGGCTCACCGGCAACAACGGCGTGTATGGCGGAGGCATCCGTCTCGGCCATCCGAACCTGACCAACCCGGCCGTAATTCCCGTCAATGACCTGCAGTTTGGCGGCTACACCAACGCGAAGAACAACCTCGTGCGCATCCACCACAACCACGTCACGCAGAATGGCAGCCGCAATGGCGCGGGCGGCGGTATAGCGCTGCATACCGGCAGCCATAACTACAAGGTGACCAACAACTACGTCTGCGGCAATTTCTCCATGAGCGGCGGTGGCGGCATCGGCCACCAGGGTCTCAGCAATAACGGGACGATCGCCAACAACACCGTGATCTTCAACCAGTCGTACACCCCGGGCGCGAATGTTTCCGGCGGCGGCATCTTCATCGGCGGCCAGGCAGCGCTGGCCCAGACGCTCTCGCCCGGCAGCGGCAACGTGACGGTGACGGCCAACCTGGTGCAGGGCAACCAGGCCGGCGCCGGCGACGGCGGCGGCATCCGCGCCGAGTTCGTCAACGGCCTGGACGTGCGCAGGGCGGCGAGCAATCCGGCCCCCTGGTACCAGTTGACCATCACGAACAACAAGGTGGTGAACAACATGGCGGCAATGGCGGGCGGCGGCATCTCGCTGCAGGACACGGTGAAAGCCAGCATCACCCGCAACACCGTGGCCAACAACGACAGCACCGGTACGGCCGGGACGGCCTTCCCT
>Ga0209343_10006560_pt1 | contig 13898 bp, 16 predicted proteins | sample RifCSPlowO2_02_FD_184026 | JGI IMG/M metagenome (GOLD analysis project Ga0209343, IMG submission 184026) | Groundwater microbial communities from Rifle, Colorado - Rifle CSP2_plank lowO2_0.2 (SPAdes) (version 2) | ecosystem: Environmental > Aquatic > Deep subsurface > Groundwater | place... | reverse complement strand
AGCCTGTGTTGCAAGCCCCGTGTTGCGAGCAATGTGTTGCGAGCCGTGTGTTGCAAGTAATGACTGATTCGGAATAGGACGGTCTCTTGTCTCCGGAGGAAACCATGATGCTGTTGGCGATTCTGTTCTTCCCCTTGGCGCTCAGCGCGCAAACGCTGTCGGGCGTTGTGGACGTTCATGTCCATGCCGATCCCGACAGCAGGCCGCGCTCCATTGACGCGGTGGACCTTGCGAAACTGGCGCAGGCGCGGGGGATGCGCGCCTTGCTTTTCAAGAACCATAACGAGTCCACGGCCGCGTTGGCGTATCTGGTCCGGAAGACGGTTCCGGGCATCGAGGTGTTCGGCGGCATCGTGCTCAACCGCGCCGTGGGCGGCGTGAATCCGGCGGCCGTCGAACAGATGGTCGCCGTCAAAGGAGGATGGGGCCGGGTGGTCTGGATGCCCACGGCTGAGGCCGAAAACCAGGTGCGCTACGAAAAAGCGAACCGGCCGTTTGTCCCCGTCACGCTCAACGGCCAATTGCGGCCGGAGGTGAACGAAGTGCTGGCGCTCGTCGCCAAGTACAAGCTGACGCTCGCGACCGGCCATTCCGCGCCCGAGGAGAGCCTGCTGCTGATCCGCGAAGCCCGCCGGCTCGGAGTCGAGCGGATCGTCGTAACCCACGCCCTGTCGCGTTCCGTCAACATGAGCGTGGCGCAAATGCAAGCGGCGGCCAAGCTGGGGGCGTACATCGAACTCGTTTATCATGCGCGGCCCGTCAACACCGATAACCCTCCTCTGACCATTCAGGAGTATGAGGCGGCCATCCGCGCCGTCGGACCCGAGCATTGCATCCTGTCGAGCGACCTCGGCCAGGTCGGCAACCCGCTGCACCCCGACGGGCTGGCGGCCTTTTTCCGGGCGCTCCGAGAGAAAGGGTTCACGGAAGCCGACATTGACCGCATGTCCAAGCGAAACCCGGCAACCGTGTTAGGGCTTCCGTAGGATACCCCGTCGCTGGGAACCAAAGGCAGCCCTTTCGATTCGCCTCTAACGGCGTCCTCAAGGTACACTCATAGCGATGAGCGAGTTACCATTAACACGGCGGGACTTTCAACGTCTGGCCGGCTTGCGAGCAAAGGAGGCGGGCAATCTTGCCCGCAATCGTTGCGAGGAAGGTGCTTACTACCTGGCTGGATACGCGGTCGAATGCGCGCTGAAAGCGTGTATTGCCAAGAAAACAAAACGGCATGACTTTCCGAAAAAAGAATACGTTGACAAGGTGTACACGCATAAATTGAAGGACCTTTTCGGGTTGGCAGACCTCGACAAGCAACTCGAAGACGACATGAAGAAAAACCATGCCCTTGCAGAAAATTGGCTTGTCGTCAAGGATTGGAATGAAAGCAAAAGATACGTCACTGCAGGACTCCAGGGCAAAGCCTTGTATGAGGCTATTACAGCAGAGAACGGACTTTTACCATGGATAAAGCAACGTTGGTAAGAAGTGATCTCGAAATCGAGGGTCGCATACTGGAGGCCCTGAGCAGAGGTAAGATTCCGGTTACATTAGTTGACTGGAACTATGTTTCCGAGATCGAGGAGTGGCAACTCGTCATAGCGACTCCCTTGTATGACAGCAAAGGGGCGCACGAAGCGGTTTCCCGTGTCATCAAGGCGCTTCAGCAGGCAGGTATTTACGAAGATGTTCCGATACTCAGAGTGTCAGTTCTGAGCCCAAATGACACCCTCGTCAAGACTCTGGAGCAAGAGGTTAAGGTTCTCACGGAGGGCTCCATCCATATCGTCGGTCTCGATCAAAACAAACCGAATCACGAGAACGTCTATGTAGTTATCTTCTCTCCTTACACAGGGCCGGGCGGTGCCGTACCCGCTAGGCATATCAAAGGCCTCGTAGAACTTCGCAGGTTTCTTGAGGTTAGCTTGCACATATGGACAACCTCAGTTGATGAAGCATTGCACAAACTTGCCCGTAAAGGTAACGCTTCGATTCCGAACGTACAGCTATCGAAGAGAGAGGCGAAGAGGCTCGGACTGGGCTGACCCGCACGCTGAGTCGAATTGCCCGCAGTCTTTGCTCATTCCACCCCGGCTTGCCGGGAATCGCTGGCGCAGGTAGAATTCTCGGACGTGCCTTCAGGACGAAGCGGGCACGGATTTTCTATCCATGAAGGAGACAGGCACGTGGAGATTACAACGAAACGGATCACGACAGTGGACGGAGTGGGCGGGTATCTGGCCCATCCGGCGGGGCAGAAATCGCCCGGGGTTATCGTGCACTTTGAGATTTTCGGCGTCAACGGACACATCGAGGACGTCTGCCGGCGGATCGCGCAGGAAGGCTACGCGGCGCTCGCGCCCGACTACTACTGGCGTCTGGACACAAGGACCGTACCCTACACGGACTTGAAGGCGGCCTTCGGGCTGGCGGCGAATCTGAAAGACGACCTGATTATGTCGGACGCCGGAAGTTGCCTTCGCTACCTGCGCGGGCAGGATTTTGTGGAGTCCGACGCCATTGGGACGCTCGGCTTCTGCATGGGCGGACGCCTGTCGGCGCTGACAGCGGCAACGTATCCGCAATACATTACGGCGGCCGTTTCGTTTTACGGCGGCGGGCTGGCAGGCGAGAACATGCGCGGCGGTCAGACGCTCAATCCCATGGACGAAGCCTCCAAGGTGAAATGTCCGCTCTTGCTCTTTTACGGCGAGAAGGACCAGTTCATCCTGCCGGAGCACGTCGAGGCGTTTACGGGAAAACTCAAACAATTGGGCAAGAATTATTCCAGCCACGTCTACGCCGGCGCCGGGCACGGCTTCTTCTGCAGCGACCGCGCTTCCTTCAATGCCGACGCGGCCAATGACGCCTGGGAGAAGACGAAGAGTTTCCTGGAAGGGAATCTCAAGAGAGCCACGGCGGGGGTGCGATAACCAGGCGGCTGCTGGATGGAGCCACGCCAGGCACCCGGAAGCCTTTGCGCTTCTGCTATCTTCAAAGTGCTGCCTTGAACATCCGGCTTCCTCAAAGGCAGGAAAAATCAGGAGCCGGCCGGCTCCGGGACAGGCCAAAACTGCTCGATGCTGTTCCAGACCAGCGCCAGGGTTTCGATCACGAAGGTCTTGGTCCAGCGTCTCCGGCGCCACCAGTGCGGGTCCCAGTAATTCGGATTGTAGACCGGGTGAACCCGCGCCGCGATTCCGCTGTTCGAGAGCACGCGCCGGAAGATGGAGCGGGTCCGCCGGGTGTGGTACTCCGATGTCACCACGGTCACCTTTCTGGCCCGCAATTGTCGCAGGCAAGACCGCAGGGCAAGGGCTTCTTCCCGCGTATAGTCCGCGTTATTCTCGCAAAACCGCAGCTTCTGCATCGGAAACCCTTTCGCCCGCAAACCCGTCTCGATCAGCCGGCGCACCGGCTGGCCGAAATACGGTTTGCTTTCCACGCTGACCAGCAACAGCGGCGCATTCCCTCCCTGGACCAGGCGGGCCGCTTCTCCGATCCGCAGTTGTTCTTCTTCGTGCGACCCTCGCAGGGAGAGGACGGCGTCGGCGGGCTCCAGTTCGTCGGAGACGACCAGGCGGCCGGCGATCCAGGCCATCGTGAAGGGATTTCCGATGGCGAGGGCGAGGAGCAGAAGTACGACCCAACTAGCCAGTTTTTTCATCGGCGCTGCGCGAAATCGAATCTACCAGCTTTTTCACGTTTGGATGAAGCCGCGTTTCCGACGCCAACTGCGCGAACAACGTCAATCGCTTTTTCAAGTCGTCCAAGAGCTTTCGAACGTCCCAGGCGTTCTCTGGAAGGGCGCGAGAAATCCGCCCGGCAGTAAAATGCCCCACATCCTTGTGGGCCTGTGCTCCGGCCTTGCGGAGCGCTGCGGACAGCGCGGGCAGTTTCTTTTTCCCTTTTCCCGCGCGGTCGAGAAAATGCGCGGCCGTGACGCCGCCGGCCTTTGCCTTGCCCGCAGGGTTGAGGAAGAGAATCAAGGTGTGCAGGTGGATGACGAACGATTCAATCAGCGCATAGCGGAATATCTCGGAGGTGACCGGAGAGCGAGCCAGAACTTCTCCAATTCCGAACAACATCCAGATTTCATAAAAGAGGTCTTCCTCGGAATACTTCACGAGTTCCTTGTCGGATAACATGTGGGCCTCCTTACATTCCGAATCCGAAACGGAGAATCATCGCCAAAAGGACGGCCGCCATCAAACCCGCGGCCAGGTCGTCCGCCATCACTCCCCAGGCTCCTCCCAGCCGTTCCAGTTTCCAGATCGGGTAAGGCTTGATGGCGTCCAAAGCGCGGAAGAGCAGGAAGCCCCCTATTACCGCGCCCCAATACGAGGCCGGCGTCGGGGCCGTCAGGGGCAACGGAAGCAGCGCGAGCGCCTGGCCGGCTACTTCGTCGAGCACGATGACCTGCGGGTCATGTTCTCGAAAGCTGCGCAGAGCGACGGAAACGACCCCGATCGCAATGCCGCACGCGGCCACCAGCGCTCCGCCGAGGACCCATCCCGGATAGGCGGTCGTTCGTGCCAGGGCCGCCAGGCCCAAATAAAACACCACGCCGAGGGCGGAGCCGTAGGTCCCCGGCATCACCGGCAGGTATCCTGCGCCGAGGCCCGTGGCTAGCCACACGGCCCAGCGGGACGCTACTGTGGAGGGAGTGGGGAGTGGGGAGTGGGGAGGAGGAAGTGGGGCCGCTGGCAATCCTGTTCCCATTCCCCACTCCCTATTCCCTCTCTCTTATTGGATGACCTCGTAGATCAAGGGACGCGCTTCCGGGGCCGCGGAAGAAATGCGGAAGGCGTCCTCGACCATTTGCGCGGCGTCTTCCACGCGGGTTTCCTCGTTGTAATACATCGTGCAAAGGCGCTCACCCGCCTGAATGCGGTCGCCGACCTTGTGCTCGAGCACGATGCCCACGGCCGGATCAATTTTCGAGTCCATCCGATCGCGGCCGGCGCCGAGCAGCATGGCCGCCTGGCCGATGTCATCGGCCGAGATGCGCGAGACAAATCCGGCGCGCGGCGAGGAGACTACGAATTCGGCGGAGGCCGTGGGGAACAGCTCGAAGCTGTCAATCACTTGCGGGTTGCCTCCTTGCACTTCAATGACCTGCCGGAACTTCTGGAGAGCCGCGCCGTCGTTCAGCAACTTAAACAATTGCTCCTTGGTGCTTTCAACTGTGCGGTCCGGATGAGCCAGCAGGAGCATCCGGGCACCCAATTCCAGGGAAAGCTCGACCAGGTCGGCCGGCCCGTTCCCGCGCAGCGTCTCCACGGCTTCCATCACCTCCAGGGCATTGCCGACGGCGTTGCCCAGCGGCTGATCCATGTCGGTAACCACGCCGACCACCTTCTTGCCCAGCCGCTTGGCCACGGTGACGAGCGTCTGCGCCAGCCGCCGGGAATCGGTCATTTTTTTCAAGAGCGCGCCCGATCCGGTTTTTACATCGAGAACCACTCCATCGGTTCCTTCGGCCAACTTGGTCGAGAGGATCGAGGAAACCAGCAGCGGGATACTTTCGACCGTGGCCGTGGCGTCCCGCAACGGATAGAGCTTGTGGTCGCCGGGGGTCAGTTCCGCCGAAGGCCCGATCAGCGCCAGACCGACGTTCTTGAGGACCGTTTTCAATTCCTGGTTAGTCAGCCGTGAGTTGAAACCCGGGATGGACTCAATCTTGTCAAGGGTGCCGCCGGTATGGGCCAATCCGCGGCCCACAATCATCGGCACGGTGACGCCGGCAGCGGCTACCAGCGGCCCGACGATCAGGCTGGTCTTGTCCCCCACCCCTCCCGTGGAGTGCTTGCCGATCTTCGGTCCCGGCAGGCTGCTCAAGTCCAGGGCGGGAGCCAAGCTCAACATGCTCTCGGTCCAGTCCACGGTTTCTTGCTCGGTGAGACCGGAGAAAAAGACGGCCATGAGCATGGCGGCGGCCTGGTACTCCGGTATCTCGCCGCTGACGGCGCCTTTGAGGAGGAAATCCACTTCATCCCGGGAAAGCTCTCCTCCATCGCGCTTTCTCTGGATCAGGTCAACAATTCGCATAATAATAATCGCTCTCTCCAAAAGTCATCAAAACGTGGCACAGCCTACCATCGAGCGCGGGGAAATGCAAAGGGAATTTCAGCCGGTACCCTTGATGGATCGCGCGTGGGCAAAGAGGGATTGTACCGCACAAGTCGAGCTAAATCAATGTAATAGCTTCGCCCGTAGTGTCTCAATTGGAGCAAGGGGCTAATTTTCTCTAGCCCAGGTCCCGCTTGGCGGGACCTGGGTGGGCAATAACAACGATTCTCTTTCAGCCCCGTTCACTGGGGTTGTCCTGAGCGAAGTCGAAGGGCTTCCGTCCTGCGCCGAGGCTTCGGACGAACGATCCATTCCCGCACCCCATCCTCTAGAAGTCTCGCATGAAGAAGGCGCGGGAAGGTAGCGGTTTTCGCTTTTGCGCTTATCTGCCGGACTCGCCGCGTGAGGTCAGTTTACAACCGATTCACCATGCTGGCGAAGCAGGCGGTGCCGAAACCGTTGTCAATGTTGACGACGGCGACGTTCGAGGCGCAGCGAGAGTGCCGCAGCTTCCCAGTCAACTCTGTCACTAAGGACACCATCTTCGCCAGGCTGTTCGGAACCTGGAATCCCAATGTGGGCCTTACTGTCAGATCGTATGCCTCGTGATAAACTCGCTGAATGTTCTTCGAATGGGACAGGGGAAAGGAGGCACAGAACCAAGAAAAACACAGTGTCTCTTTTCGGGAAGCTGCCACGATATTGGGTGATCCACTGTCAACAACGTATCCCGACCTGGCTCACTCGGAAGAGGAACAGCGTTCCATTACGATTGGCATGACAGAGAGAGGTACAATTATCGTTGTCGCCCATACGGAAGAAGAGGGCACCGTCAGGATCATCAGCGCACGACGAGCGACCCGTCGTGAGCGGAGGTTTTATGAAGAAGAGCGGTAGAAAAACTAAAGACGACCTCCAGCCCGAATATGATTTTGCAAAAATGCCGGGTGGAGTGCGAGGGAAATACGTGCAGCGGTATCGGCAGGGCACGAATCTCGCATTGCTGGACCGCGATGTCGCAGAGGTCTTCCCCAATGACGAGGCAGTCAATGAAACCCTTCGGGCCGTCAAGAACGCAGCGGCGAGGCTGCCACAGAGGCCATCCCACAAGCGTCGCCAGCGGGCGGTTGCGCGATGATCTGGTTCAATTTGAAGCGCGGCTGCAAGATAGTCATTCGGACAATACCAGGTGAGGCCGACATTCGCGTTGAATTGTGGGTTTCAAAAGAAAGGAGGGACGACATTCGACATTCCATTAAAGGATTTTCTCATTCGTTTGAGTCTGACTACAGACGACTGTCGAAGAGCACTGAAGTACGCCGCTGATCGGGAACGCTGTAGATGTGTTCTCGATTGCCCACACCAGACGGGCACAGAATGCCGCCAATGGGCTGATGAAGTCTTCAGCTTGGAAGTGAAGTCACTGACTAGTTCATCGAAGAGATTTTGAGTGCCGTTGTGTGAAGAGTGTAAGAAGGCTCCCACCCAAGCACTTCCTCCAAAAAGATCTGATTTACGCATAGTTCCGAAGAAGAAATCGCAGACCTAAAGCCGGTTTATGACCGAGGCGAAGCAGGCGGCGCCGAAGCCGTTGTCAATGTTGACGACGGCGACGTTCGAGGCGCAGCTATTGAGCATGGCGAGGAGCGCGGTCAGCCCGTGAAAACTCGCGCCGTAGCCGACGCTGGTCGGGACGGCGATGACCGGCGCGGCCACCAGTCCCGCCACGACGCTTGGCAAGGCTCCTTCCATGCCCGCGACGCAGATGATGACCCGAGCCGAAGCCAGTTCTTCGCGGTGATTCATCAGGCGATGAATTCCGGCGACGCCCACGTCATAAAGATGCGCGACCGGGTTCCCCATCAGCTCCGCCGTCACCAGCGCCTCCTCCGCGACCGGGATGTCGGAGGACCCGGCCGAGACCACCAGGATCGTACCCTTGCCGTGCTGCGCGTGGTCGCGGTGGATGGTGATGGCGCCCGAGAGCGGATGGAACCGTGCCGACCGAGTGAGCCGAGTCAACCGAGCCGCCACGGCCCGGTTCGCGCGCGTGACCAGAATGTTCGGGGAATGTTTGAGCATCTGCCGGACGATCCGCGCGATCTGCTCCGGCGTCTTGCCCGGGGCATAAACGGTTTCCGGCATTCCCTGGCGCAGCAGGCGGTGGTGGTCAATCTTGGCGAAACCCAAGTCCTCAAAGGGAAGGTGCTTCAATCGCTCGACGGCTTCCTGCGGCGTGAGCTTGCCTAGTTGAACCGCCTCGAACAATTGCTGGATTTGTTGTTGATTCACGGCGAGGCCAGTGTAACAGTCTCTAGCGGAACCGGCCAAGCGTCCTGCCCTCGTGGGCCGGATAATCCCCACCTGTCGGTCAACCCCTTGCGGGGTTGGAACTCCTCCGTGGTTCTGCTTCCGTAGGTTAAAACCTACGGCTATTCACGGTGCGCCCCTGCCGGGGCTTTTCCCGAACGACCTAAACCAACGAGAGAAATGCTTTATGGTTTTCCAAACGTATCTCGGAATGCCACGCCCAGGTCGTGCAAGGCCCGCTCGCCGTCGCCTCGGAAGGAAGACCCGTGCATCGTAGCGAGTGTCTTCGGCTTCAGCGCAGCCAGCGTTTCGATGATGCGGCCGGTGAGCGGAGTGTACGGCACATAGTTGGCCAGCGGCCCCTTCTGGTACTCCGTCATCGCCGCCCTCGACCTCCCCACAATGTCGGACTCCGTCAGCGGCTCGACGTCGCCGGTATGATGGAACAGGTCGGAACAAAGCAAGGTGCGCTGGGTTTCCTCGAACAGAACTCCCGCGTCCCAGCCGTGCGGGAGATGGGCCGTCGAGCAAAACCGGAAGCGGTATTTGCCGGTCGAGATCGCTTCGCCGTCGGCCAATCCCCGCGGCGGCCGAATCGCAAAATCATTGAGGCTGACAAGCGCGCCCACTACGCTGCACGCGGCCTGGGCTGCCGGCGCAACCTCCAGCCAATGATTGAGCGCGCCGCACTCATCCGATTCAAAGTGGCTGAAGCTGATCCAGCGAATTTTGGAGGGCTCGAGAACCGTCGCCACCGCCTCCCGCAGTTGCGGGAAAAACCCCTTGTAGCCGGTGTGGAATAGCAGCGGCTCCTCGTCCCGGACGAGGAAATGATTGAACTGCAAATCGAATTCCGGAACGTAGATCGAGATCCGGTAGAGATCCGGAGCAATTTCGTGGATGTTCGCCATAGAAAGTCTCCCTTCGGAAGAATCGGCCTGGAAAGTATGCCGGCTGCCCTTGGTCCCCGCCGCGGAAATCCATGCAATTCCCTGCGCGGGAAGTGTGCCGCCCCGAGAAAACGCGAAGCTCAGGTTACCATAAGCAACGCGCCGGTTGCCGTATAATGGGTTGCTTTGCGGGGGACGAAGGTTCTGATGCAAAACGACGGTTCAGGCTTTGCCCTGTGGCAACGGATCGGGATCACCCTGGAGATGATCAAGATCGAGCACTCGGTCTTTGCGCTCCCGTTTGCGCTGATCGGGGCGCTGCTGGCGGCGCGGGGCTGGCCGAGCGGGCGGCAGTTGCTCTGGATTGTAGTCGCAATGATTGGCGCCCGCTCCGCCGCGATGAGCTTCAACCGGCTCATTGACCGGAGCCTCGACGCGCAGAATCCTCGCACGGCGCAGCGCGCCTTGCCGGCGGGGTTGTTAAGCGCGCGCTTTGTGACCGGCTTTGCGCTGCTCTCCTCCGCCGTGCTCGTGGTCGCAGCCAATCAACTCAATCCGCTTGCCTTCCGGCTTTCCCCGGTGGCGCTGGCAATTCTGTTTGTTTACTCTTATACGAAACGGTTTACGGTTCTCTCTCATCTAGTGCTCGGTTTCTGTCTGGGGATTGCGCCGGCGGCGGCGTGGATTGCGATTCGCGGGACGCTCGCGCCTTCGATCCTGCTGCTGACCGCCGCCGTGACGCTCTGGACGGCCGGGTTCGACATCCTCTACGCGTGCCAGGACGTGGATTTCGACCGGCGCATCGGATTGCACAGCATCCCGCAGCGCTGGGGCATTGCCCGCGCCTTACAGGTCTCCGCCGCGATGCACGGGCTGATGGTCGTCCTGCTGCTGTGGCTGGCCTGGGTGGAGCAACTCGGATGGATCAGCGTGGCGGGGGTCGCCGTGGTCGGCACGCTCCTCGTCTACGAACACCGCCTGATCAAGCCCTTCGACCTCTCGCGCCTCGACGCCGCTTTCTTCAACACCAACGGTTGGATCGGCATTCTTCTGCTGCTGTTTTGGGGATTCGACATCGTTACTCACAGCGGTTAGGCACCTCGGGTTAAGTCGGCATCCATGACGCTTTCCTCTTTCCCGACGAAACGGCGCCGAACTACCGCCATCAGATATCCTCCAACCAACAAGCTATAGAAAGGCACATATTCCACGAGCGTGTACAACGTTTCTTCTCTCCACAATCCAAGGGTACGGTATGGGATTAAGACATGGTAGGAAAGAAAGACCGAGACCGTCAGCAGAAGCCATGCAGGGTTGGGATAGATCGCCAGCAGAGGCAAAATCCAGGTGAGATACCACGGAAACACGTTGGGCGCGAAGAGCAGAACCGTCCCGAGAATTAGAAAAGAGGCCCGCTGGGGATGGAGTCTCCGGGCCAAACCATAGAGCATTGCCACTCCGATGACCAGCAGATAAATTCCCCGTGTCTGCTGGTCGCTACCCGTGAATCCTCCAATCAAAACATAGAGACTGGCGTTATTTCTCCAATGTTCCGCATAGTCGGACAGGGATGCAAACAGGGGGCTCCACGCCTCCCGATAGGGAGCCATGGCTACGGCAGCCAGAACAGCCGGAATCCAGATCAGACGCCAGCCGGCGCGCATCAGAAACACCGGGAGCAGAAATACCGCATAGACTTTGGAGAGCGCTGAAGCCGCCATGCTCGCAACGGAAAGCGCACTTCGGCGCCGCTCCCAGCAAACCAGCGCCAGGACGAACGCAAAGATCGGAAGCGAGTCGTTATGGCCGCTCGCGGCAAATTCGACGACCACCAAAGGACTCCAGGCATAGATCACGGCGCGCAAAGGCGAAAGCCCCATCGCGGGCAACAAACGGAACAACAGGAGCACGATGCCGAGGTCAAACAATACAAACGGTACTTTCATGGCAACCGGATGCGACGTGAAAATGAAGGTGACCCAAAAAACTTCTTCCAGCAAAGGTCCGTACAGCGTGCTGTATTGCGGGCCGCTCACGGCGGGATATGTCTCATCGCGCAAGTGGACCAAGGCGGGATCGGAGGGATGGACGAGGTACGGGTTGTAGCCGGCTTGCTGTGCCTTCGCTTCCCAGCGATAGCGATACAAATCATCGGAAAGAGAAGGATATAACGGGAACAGGGTCAGGCGAAACGCGCCCGCGGACAGAAAAAGGAAGATCAACCAGGAGCGCCGGGCGGCGATTTTTTCCACGAGCCAGAACGAAACAAAGTACAATATTCCGAGAAGGAGTATGAGCGCAAGGAAGGTTTCGACGTGCTCCTTCAGATTGCCGAGACGGAGGACGAGCACATATAGAAGTTCCATCGCAGCTGCCGACACGGCCAGTCCCCAGCCTGCTCTTCGCGAAACGGAGGACGGCCCGGGGGAACCGGCTAATGCGTGCGCGGCGCCGTGACTGACCGGCTCTGCCATCCTATGAGGACTCGCTTCGCATGACGCTTCCAGCGCTGTTTCTTGCAGCAGGAAATCCGCTGCGCCTGTACCTCGAACGCGTTTTCATGAAGGATCCCTTCCAGGGGGTATATCAGCTCAACAGCTTTGACCTGCTCTTATTGATCCCGTACTTCACTCTGCTGAGCATCCTGGCCTTCTACGGGCTGCACCGATACTTTCTAGTGTACACGTACTGGCGGTACCGGCAGAACCGTCCGGTGCCTCCGGCGGGGGAGTGGGCCGCCCGGCCTCGCGTCACGGTCCAACTGCCGCTCTACAACGAGCGATACGTCGCCGAGCGCCTCATTGACGAGGTCTGCCGCCTCGACTATCCGCGGGAACTGCTCGAAATTCAGGTGCTCGACGACTCGACCGACGAAACGGTCGCGGTTGCCCGCCACGCGGTCGAGCGCCAAGCGGCGCTCGGCTACTCCATCGCCTACTATCACCGCGACAACCGCGAGGGTTACAAGGCCGGGGCGCTCGCCGAAGGGCTGCGCCAGGCCACCGGTGAATTCATTGCCATCTTCGACGCCGACTTCCTCCCGCCGCCCGATTTCCTTCAGAAAACGCTCCCGTACTTCCTCGATCCGAACGTGGGGATGGCGCAGACCCGCTGGAACTTCATCAACCGGAATTATTCGATTCTGACGCGGGTGCAGTCCATCCTGCTCGACGGCCATTTCATCCTGGAATCCGGCGCCCGCTCCCGCTCCGGCTGCTTCTTCAACTTCAACGGGACGGCGGGCATCTGGCGGCGCAAGGCCATCGAGAACTCCGGCGGCTGGCAGCACGATACGCTTACCGAAGATACCGACCTGAGCTACCGCGCCCAGTTGCAGGGCTGGAAGTTTGTTTACTTGCAGGACGTCGAGTGCATGAGCGAGTTGCCCGTCGAGATGAACGCCTTCCGCTCGCAGCAAGCGCGCTGGGCCAAGGGCCTGATTCAGACCGGCCGCAAGCTGCTCCCCACGCTCTGGCGCGCGCGTCTGCCGTGGAAAATCAAGATGGAAGCGTTCTTCCATTTGACCGCCAATATTTCGTATCCGCTCATGAGCCTGATGGCGGCGCTGCTCCTGCCGGGGATGATCGTCCGGTTCTACCAGGGCTGGTTCCAGATGCTCTACATTGACCTGCCCTTGCTGCTCGCCTCGACCGCCTCGATCTCGACCTTTTATCTGGCCGCGCAGCGCGAGATGTTTCCCAAAGATTGGAAAAAGAGCATCAAGTATCTGCCGTTCCTGATGGCCAGCGGCATCGGCCTCACGCTGACCAACTCCCGCGCCGTGCTGGAGGCGCTGTTGGGGGTTCGGTCGGAGTTCGTGCGCACGGCCAAGTATCGCATTGAATCGGGCTCGGACCGCATCGCCGCCAAGAACTACCGTCATCGAACAGCACGATTGATTTCGGTCGTCGAACTGCTGGCCGGATGCTACTTCGCTTACGCCACCTACTATGCGGCGAAAAATGAATACTACTTGACGGTCCCGTTCCTTTGCCTGTTCGTCATGGGCTATTTGGGGATGGGGCTCTATTCGCTGTTCCAGGGGGAAATGGGAAAGGCAGCCGAGAGACTCGCGAGTTGGCTCACGCCCGCGGTTCCCCCCATCGCCAAGGACTTGCAGAAATCCTAGGGGCGGCCAGCGTGGTTTCATCCATGCGGAGAAATTCCATCACAGCCTGCCTTCGACGCGGAGTGATCGCGTTACTCCTGCTCGTCTGCACGCTTCCGGCGCAGGAGCGCGAGCCGGTCGAAGTGTACCAGGCCCGCCGGGAAGCCCTTCGGGGAAGGCTCCAAGACGGCCTGATTGTGCTGTTCGGGAGGAGCGATGACTCCGGCCCGGGCGCGCTGCTGCCCTTTCGGCAGGAAAATAACTTCTACTACCTGACCGGGTACAACTATCCGGGCGCCGTGTTGCTATTGGCGCCGCCGGTCGAAAACCGCCGCTCGCCATTCTGGGAGGAGTCCTCGCGTCTGCCGCGTGAAATCCTGTTCCTGCCGCCGCGCGACCGGGACCAGGAGCAGTGGACCGGCCCAAAGTCTGACCCCTACGACCCAGCCACGGCGGCGCAGACCGGCTTTGCGGCGGGCTTTGCTGCGATCAAGGGGATTGAGGCGCTCGAAGCCGAA
>Ga0209343_10006557_pt1 | contig 13899 bp, 9 predicted proteins | sample RifCSPlowO2_02_FD_184026 | JGI IMG/M metagenome (GOLD analysis project Ga0209343, IMG submission 184026) | Groundwater microbial communities from Rifle, Colorado - Rifle CSP2_plank lowO2_0.2 (SPAdes) (version 2) | ecosystem: Environmental > Aquatic > Deep subsurface > Groundwater | place: Rifle... | reverse complement strand
ATTCGTCGGATAAATCCTTAAATTGCTCCCAAAATTCTTTTGGCTAAATCCTTTTTTGGAAAAAACAATTATATCTAAATGCCCGGCCCGCTTGGCGTATTCCCGATGACGCTCTAAAACATCGCCGCTGTAATCAGCGCCCAGTAAGGTCTTATCCAATGAAATCATTAAAACTCTCATGTTTTTATCATTACTCCTTTGGCTATTTTAAATTCAATCGGCCATTTAAAAAATTTTAATTTCCATCTTAATTTACATAATAAAATAAAAAGCGTTTTCAAGAATTTATTGGCCTTGACAGTTGAACCCAAAGCGCTCTTAAAAGAATGGGCTCCAAACCTGACATAGGCCTCTAATGACTCCACAAAATCCGGGTCCTTTAACCATGGAAAATTTTGAGGCGAAAGATAATTAAGCTCATTTTCCATGATTTTAGCCCACTGTTCTAAGGATTGGGGAGCGCGCCAGCCAGAAACCAAACATTCTTGATATAGGGCTGAACCGGGATAGGGCCGAAAGGCCTGTGGCCCTAAAATCTGAACTTCGGGGCTTAATTTTGTTAATTTATCAATTAAACTAATGGTTTCAAACATGTCTTTTTTGGTCTCGCCCGGCAAACCAACCATAAAAGAATACTGGGGGACAATACCGTATTTTAAACAACGTCTGGCCGAATTAAGAATCTGCTCTCTGGTAATATCTTTTTGGATTTTTTTAAGAACCAGAGGCGAGCCGGATTCAGCCCCAAATGATAAAAGATAACAGCCGGATTTTCTCAAATCAGCCATAAAATCATCATCTAAAAAATTTTTATCTAGATAATCGGCCCGGATGGTGGTTTCCCAAAACAGATTAAATTTTCTTTTAATCATTCCTTCTATTATCTCACGGGCTCTTCTTTTCTGGACAAAAAAATCCTCGTCCCAAAATCTAACCGGCTTATTGTAAAACTCCGGCCGGCTTTTGATGATTTCTAAATCCTCCAAAACTTTTTCCGGCTGGCGGCTGCGCCAGCGATTCTTTAAAATAGCGTTAACGCAAAAAGAACATCTATGAGGACAGCCTCGGCTGGTATGAGTGGGAATTAAAGCTAAATTATCTAAAATTTCCCGAGGCATTAAATCCCATTTCGGCAAAGGCAAATTCTCAAACCCCAAAAGCGGCCTTCCTTGATTAACTTGAACCTGAAAACCATTACTACGAGGACTGTCCTCATAGTGTCTTTTAAAAGCGATGCCTTTAATTTCTTTAAGGGCCCGGCCCTGAAAAATCTCTAATAAAGTTTCCTCTCCTTCGCCAATGACCGCCATATCAACTAAAGGATGGCTGGCGGTCTCTTCCGGGAAAAAAGTGGGGTGAAACCCGCCCCAGATTATTGGCAGGTCTTTTTTAAAATCCTTAACTAATTTTGAAATCTCCAAAGCCGAACCAACTTGAGTGGTCATAACTGAAATACCAACAAAATCAACTTGAGGCAGTTCCTCTCTAATCAAATCTAAATATCCCTTTTGCCTAGCCCCATCAATTATTTTTACCTTAATCCCTTGCCTGTCTAAATACGAAGCCAGACACAAAAGCCCAACAGAAATACTGCTGTCATAATTCTCCTTGGGAATATTAAAAATTGGATTGACCAGTAAAACTTTAGACATTATAAATTCTTAAAAATATTTACTGTCTCTTTGACTAAATTGTCCCAGTTAAATCTTTTTAAATCATCTTTGGCCTTGGCGGCTAATTCCTTTCTCTTTTCCGGATTGTCCAAAAGGTAATTAATCGCTTCAAGCCACTCTTTTTTATTATTATAATCAACCAGTAAGCCGGTCTCTTTGTCTTTAATGGTCTCCGGATTGCCGCCGGCAAAAGTGGTAATAATCGGCGCGCCTATTTTCATTGCTTCTAAGAGCAGATGGGACATTCCCTCGTAATTAGTATTTAAAACAAATAAATCAGCCGCCGCCAGATAATCATTAACTTCTTGGCGATTGGCCTGGCCGGCAAAATAAACATAATCTTTAAGCCCCAGATTTTGAGTTAGCTGCTTTAAATTTTCTAATTCAGGCCCCTGGCCGACGACGACTAAATTTATCTGTCCGTATTTTTTAATCAAATCAGGCATTATTTCAATCAACATATCTACGCCTTTCCAAGGAACTAAACGGGCAATAGTTACGAGGGTCCGACCCCCATGAGGGTCGGACCCTACTATGGAGGTTGAACCTCCATAGTTTGGTTCTAATGGTTTTATCTTTAAAAAATCAACTGAATTGTAAATCACTTTGATTTTTTCTTTTGGCAAGCCGATTTTTAAAGACAAATCTTTGAGAAAATAACTGGCTGCAATAACTTTATCGGAACCGATTAAAATTTTCTTTCTGATTTTTTTATAAAACTCTATCCGCCAAGAATACTTTTTTTCCTGAAAGGCCATAATATCGTCTTTAACTAATCTCTTTGACGAGGCCTTTTCCCAGGCCGAATCGCCCACAAATCTTATGACCAGCGGCTTTTTCAAAAGTTTTTTAATAATTAAACCGGTTAGGCCGGCCGTGTATAAATCTTGGCTGTATAAAATATCTGTCTTTAAGCCGTACCAAAAACCCCATTTTAAATAAATAAAACTCCTTAAAAAACCGGGCCAAGCCTTAGAGATTCTTTTAATCCGATAGGGATGCTTTTCTTTGTTTTTTTGGCCAAAGGTCAGGACACGGACTTGGTAGCCGTTTCTGACTAATTCTCTGGCCAATGGGTCTAAAAAAGCGGTCGGTCCGCCAATATCGGGCGGGAAAATGCCGGTTAAAATTAAAAGCCTTTTTTTTATCATTTTAGCGCCAGTTTAGCTTATAAACCTCTACGGTCGGGCCCAATTGTTTGACTGCCCAAAGGTCAATTAAGGCATTATCCAAACCCGAAGGAAAATTTAAGGTTCGGCTGGTCTGGCTTTTTTTAAAGGGAGCAAAACTTTTTATCAGCTGTCCCTGTTTTTGAGCAATTTGATATTCCGGATAATATTTTGTTTTGTCAATATTTAAGGAACGGGAGGAAAGAACCAAATAATCAGGCTGGAATCCCTTAAAATATTTATAAGTTTTTGAAACGCTGTCTTGGTTATATCCAACCAACAAATTAAAATCCACTATTGTTTTACTGTTTTTGGGGTAATCCTTTTCATTAAGGGTCAGCAAAAACTGGCTTTGCCGGCTTAAAGAGCTTTTGTCCGGATTATGGCTTAACTGATATTCAATACTTTCTTTGTTGGGAACCAAATTGGGAAAAATATTTTGAAAAACTATTATTTCTGAAGCCGGAATATTTTCTTCTATCCATAAAGCGGCCTCATCCCGGCTGTAAGGCCTTTTCATTAGTTGAACCAGACGAACTGCCTGAACCGCCTCAAATAACAATAAAACGACAATAAAAATAGCGATTAACCGACGATAGCCGCCCAGCCGCTGATAAACCTCAATAAAAAGCAAAGCCAGACCAAAAGCCATAAAAGGAATTAAAGGCGTGAGCATCCGATATCTGGTGCCGTTGTCAAGCAGGCCGAATAAAATAAAATAAAGACCGGAAAATGCCCACCAGCCAAAGAGAGCCGTTCGATAATATCCGCTTTTTTCAATCAATTTTTCCGGCTGGTTTTGGCGGCTAAAAAAATAAATTATCAAAAAAATAATCAGTAAAGAAACAAAAGAAAGCTCATTAAATAAAAATCCTTTTAAAATCACCTTAAACCCCAGGCCCCAGCCAAAAAGAGAAAGCAGCTCGCTTGTATTTTCAACGCCGAAATGTTTCCCGCCGCTTAAAGCAAAATCAAACTTCTCTCCTTCAAATAAGACCGTCCGCCAATTAAAAAAAAGATAAGGATAAAAAACTATGACGAAAAGCAAAAAAATAAACAGCCCGGCTAAAAATTTTGGCGAATAAAAAATTTTAATCAAATTCATCCCAAAAAAACGATTTCGGTCCTTATTTAAAAACCAGCCGGCTAAAAAAAGAAAAATAAAAGCGAAAAAACCGCTTAGAAAAGAGCCGGCGGCCAAGCCAATCCCCGCGCCCAAAAGTAAAAAAGATTTCAAGTTCTTTTTCTCCAAACAACATAAATACAGATAAAAACTCAAAAAAAAGAAAAAACTGACCACAATATGAGGACGAATCTGCTGGGAAAACTGGATATGAAGCAGACTAAAAGCGACCAGCCAAGCGGCTAATAAAGCGGCGAAAATAATTGTTTTCTCTTTTGTCTTATTGAATAATTTAATCACGGCCAGAGAGACCAAAGGAATAGTTAAAGCGCCAAATATTGCAACGATTAACCGGCTCTGCCAATAAAACTCATTGAGGTTTAAAAAAACATATTTGACGAATTCATCAACCGAAGAAAACAAGCCGGAAAAACTGCCGATTAAATAAAATATTCCGTAAGCCAAGAACAGAAAATAAGAGGTTAAATAAGGGTAAAGGACCGGCTTTTTTAAAAAAGAAAAATCTTTTTGGCCAATATCTTTTCCCAGGTCCAGGGCTTGCCTGACCACTTCGGTATCAAAATCCATCACCCATGATCTGGCGTCAAAAGGATAAATTCTTAAAAATAAGCCGATTAGAGTGATTGAAATTAAAATAAGTAAATATTTTTTTGTCATATTTTTTTAAATATTTTTTCCATTTGGCGGGCGATAATATCCCAAGAGTATTTTTCCTCCGCTAATTTCTGCCCGTTTTGAATAAGCTTTTCCCGCAACCGGTCATCAGACAATATTTCTTTAATTTTCTCGGCGATACTTTTGGGGTTTTTAATCCGGCAAAACAAACCGGTTTCTCCGTCTTTTAAAAAGTCTAAAATACCGCCAACCGGCGTGCCGATTATCGGCAGGCCGGCTGCCATGGCCTCTAAAAAAACATTACCTAACCCCTCGGATAAAGACGGCCTGACAAAAACATCGGCCAGAGCCAAATATTGAGGCAGGTCTTGATGAAGAATGCCCCCTAAAAATAAGATGCTGTTTTCAAGGTCTAATTTTTTAACAAGGTCTTTTAATTTCTTTTCATCTTGGCCGCTGCCAATGATTAACAGTTTAATCCTTAATTCCCCGCCCGCAACACTTCGCGTAGCGAGGCGGGCAGATTGATTCTTAATTCCCCGCCCGCAACACTTCGCGTAGCGAGGCGGGCAGGTTAATTCTTGAATCGCCTTAACCAAATCATCTATCCCGTTTTTTTTAACCAGCCGCGAAATAGTAATAATCACTTTTTCATTTTCTTTTATTCCTAATTTTAATTTTAACTTTTGACCTATAACTTTGAACTTTGAACTTTGAACTTTGAACTTTTCTATATCAACCCCGTTAGGGACTATTTCAATCGGCGCCCTGGCGCCGCTTAACAGGACTCTCCGCTTTAAGGCCAGGCTAAGCGCGGTAATATAATCGGCCTTCCTAAGCGATAAAAGATGCCAAGGACGAATAAGAACTTTGTATAAAAAATCTATATCTAAAACATATCTTTTAAGATAATCTTCAGGATCCCCTTCTTGAATATTAAGTAATAATCTCTTGCTTGGATAAAAAATTTTAAAAAAAACGGCTCCGATACTCGCCTGACTGGCCATCAGCGACCAAATAATGCTATATTTTCTTTTTTTATTTAATCTAACCGCTTTCAAGAAACCGCTAAGCGGCAGTAAAAATTTGTCCAGCCGACTGCCCCGGCCAAGCCGGTAAATATTAACATTATTAATTCTTTCTTCTTTTTTTAAGCCCGGCTTAATCTTGGCCGTAATTAAATCAAATTGCCAGTCGGGCAATTTTTTGGTAATCTCGTCAACGGCTATTTCTGCGCCGCCCACTAAAGGCAAATAGGCCGTCGCAAAAATAATAACGCTTTTGGCTTGATTATTAGCCATATTTGTCCTACTATACTATAAAATGGCTAAAAAATCAACTATCCCGCCTAAATTTTGCTCTGTAAAATTTAGGCGGGCGAGCTCGCCGAAGCTTCGGCCAAGACGGGTTCTCTACATCATTACCAAATCGGTCTGGGGCGGCGCGGCAAAATATGTCTACGACTTGGCTGTCCATCTGCCCAAAGATAAATTTACGGTCTTTGCGGCCGCTGGCGGAGACGGAAAATTTGCTCAAGCTATTAAAAAGGCGGGTTTGCCTTATTTTGAAATTAAAAATTTTCAAAAAAACGTTAATCCCCTTAAAGATATTTTCGCTTTTTTTGAAATATTAAACTTATTCTTCCAATTAAAGCCTGATATTATTCATGTCAACAGCTCCAAAGCCGGCGGCCTGGCCGGTTTAGCCGCTCTTATTTATAAAATTTCATCCAAATTACCAACCGCCAACCGCCAACCGCCAACCGCTATTTTCACCGCTCACGGCTGGGTCTTGGCCGAAGACAGACCGAAATGGCAGATTTTTTTAATTAAATTTTTCAGTAAAATTACCGCTTTGTTTTACAATAAAATAATCTGCGTTTCCGGCTTTGACCGGGAGATGGCCGTAAAAAATAAAATTGCGCCGGCTCATAAACTAATAACCATCCATAATGGGATAAACCTTAAAACCCTCAACTTTCTTTCCAAAAAAGAAGCCAGAGAAAAATTACTTACAACTTACAACTTACAACTTACAACTTCTAAAACAATCGGCACCATTGCCGAATGGGCTAAAAATAAGGGGTTGTTTTTTCTGCTTGAAGCGGCTATAAAAATCAAAGCTGATTTATCAAAACCCCTTGAAATAATTTTAATCGGCAGCGGCGAAAATCCCGATAAAGAAAAAATGTATGATTTTATCAAAAAACATAATTTAGAAAATGTCCGCCTGATTGAATTTATCCCTGACGCCGCCTCTTATCTCAAGGCCTTTGATATTTTCATTCTTCCTTCGCTTAAAGAAGGCCTGCCTTATGTAATTTTAGAAGCCATGGCCGCCAAAACGCCGATTATCGCCACTCGGGTCGGAGGCGTGCCGGAAATGATTGAGCCTAATATTGAGAGTATCTTGATTGAGCCAAAAAAACCTGACTTAATCAAGGAAAAAATTATTTATCTTCTTAAAAATCCAGTGGTTGGCCGCCAAATGGCTAAAAGGGCTGAAATAAAAGTGAAAAAAGAGTTCAGCTTGGAAAAAATGATTGAAGAAACAAAAAAAGTCTACGAGGCGGGGAGATAATGTTTAAGTATGAATTGACTGATGAACTTGGCCAGGGCTCGATGGCCGCAAGGCGTCAGATGGTCTTTAAATAAATCACCGCAGTATTCAATATTTGTTTCTTGGGCGTCATATCGCTTAATAAAATCAGTCAAATCAATATAGTCAATTTTATTCTTTTCCAAGATAGGCAAAAGCTGATTGACGGCCTTGGAAAAATCATAATCTTTTCGGGAGGCCTTGGGGTATATTTCAAAAAATTCATCTCCTAAATCGGGATACAAACGGCGAATCTCTGGAATTATCACCACCAGAAACTTTTCATTATTTTGTTCAACTAATTCCTTGAAATTTTTCAGCAATTCCTCTGTCACTAAATAAGCCCGCTCCTGAATCTCTTTCATTTCTGTCTTGATTGAATAATTGATTTTATCTTCAAGCGCGACCTCGTCTTCGTCAATGTTAATGTCCCCGGTATAAACCACTCTATTGGAAAGACCAAAACGTTGAAGAATAGAGATAAAAGTAAGATTGTCTTTTAAATACTCAAAAACAAAACTGACTAAAGCGCTCTTTTTAAGAAGATACTTAACCGTCCCCATTCTGTTTTGAGATAAAGAAGCGTATTTATTGACCGGCAGATAATTATTGCCGAAATCATTAGCCAGGGTAAACCAAAGGATATTTAAATCGGGCCGGGCTTTCTGGACAATGTATTTATAAGTCCAAAATTCCTCTACGGTGCCGCGGCCGCCAATGCCGAAATTAAGACTTCTGGCGTAAAGCGGCTCTTGAATTTCCGCGTTGAGATTCTCTTCCATCAAAGCCACAAAGGTTTTATCCCAATCAACCATCTGGATTCCCTCAACATAGGAATCGCCGAAATTGGCGATCCGGAATTCATTAGCCGGCTTGGCAATCGGAAATGACTGGCCGATATAACCGTACTCATTGGTAATGACATGAATGGGGCCGTTGCCGCTGTCAACCATCTGGTCATAATTCTTCTCTAACTGATAGCCGGCCTGCGGATGATAGACGTATTGATATATTTGCTGATGCCTGTAAGCACCCGGCAGAAAAATCCGGATAAAAATTTCTAATATGACCAAAACAAGAATAATTGACAGAAAAAAAAGGCTGATATTGATAATCAACGGCTTAATTTTTTTTATATCCATATATGAGGGGCAACATGAGCGTTGTTTACATCAAGCGGGCAAGTTTCTCGCTACGCGAAAATCCCCAGCGAGGATTTTCGCTGCGGCGAATTGCTCGCTCTCCTCGCTTCGCTCGGCACCATGCCCGCTCGCAATTCAACGCCGCTCAAAGCTCGCCCGCTTGATGTAACTCTCGTAAGTCTTTTCTGTAAACAACGCTCGGAATTCTTACAATCACTTAAATTTGCCGTCTAAAACATCCTGAACAAACAAATCAGCTTGTCTGGCGTATTCTCCGCCAAATTCTTTTATTTTTTGAGCCGCGGCTATGGCCTGGTCATTTTCTCCTAAAAAAGCGTGGGACAAAGCTAAATTAATCCAGGGCTCTGGTTTTTCAGGAATAAGCATGGTTAATTCCTGATAAAATTTCTTAGTCCATTGATATTCTTTGGCGCGAACAGCTGAATCAGCCAGCCGGGCCAATGACTCTTCAGTGTGATAATTCAGGCCCAGCTCGTCCATCTTGTCTAAATAAGATTGCGCCTTTTCGTCCTGGTTGACCGCCAAAAGAATCGTTATCATATTAAGATAGGATTCAATAACCTGGTCTTGTAAATCAATGGCTTTCTTCATCTCGGCTGATGACTGGCTAAACATTTGCTCTGCTTTTTCTTTCTGTCCCAAACTCTCAAAATACTTGCCCAAATAGAAATGGCTGTAAGCGATTTCGTAATAGAGTTGGGGCCTGGTCGGACTTAATTCTTTAATTTTTTCGCCTAACTTTAAGGCTTGATCAAGCCGTTCCACATTGAATTGATAGGTCTTATTTAAAAATCTCATAAACATCATATAATTGCGGCTGCTTTCCGGCCTCTCGGCAATCTGCTTGTCAAATTCCTGTTCGCCTCTTAAAGCGGCCTGGCGCAGGAAGCTTTCGTCGGCGGCCCGCTGGTCAATCAGAGTCATAACCAATTCGCCGAAATGCTGGCGGTATTCCTGATTGCCCAAAGTATTTTTTTCCAAAACAGAGATAAATTGATTATAGGATTCCTGAAATTTTCCTTCCTGAAATTTAATCATGGCTTTAATCATTTCCCGATTGGCCAAAGCCGGCTTGATATTAACGCTGAATAAAACCGGTAAAAACAAAATTGCGCCGATGGTCAGTGAAACTAAATAAGGTTTTTTTGACTGAAAGAACTTTTCTCCGAAGCATGGGCAAAATTGGGACAAAAAAGCTAAAATTAGAAATAAAGGGATATAAGTGACCATGGCCTCAAAGATAAAAAAATTCTGGAAAAAATAAGCTAAAATGATTAAAGTAAAGATAACCGGAATAAGATAGCTGTTTTTTTTACCGGCCGTGAAAAATCCAGCGTTCTCTTTTTGGCTGGCAATCCAATTTCTGAAACGTTTCCAAAAATAAATTAAGGGCAAAAAGAGCGCGGCTAAATACAAAAAGAGACCGACTAAGCCGCCGCTGATTAAACGGTCAAAAATAATATTATGGGCCCGGTCAAACCAAACCACGGAGCCGGCTCTGCGATAAATCTTTGGCTTAAAATATTTGTCAAAAACCTGATAATAATTTTCATAACCGTAGCCCAAAAGCGGTTTTTCCTTAAAACCGGCATAAGCGGACTGCCAAGCCAACAAGCGGTTTTGAGCGGTCGTCGCTTTAGGAGAAATACTGACAATTCTTTCTAAAACCTGATTTTCTTGAACCCAGTTAGCTTCTCTGTTTAAAAAAACAAAACCAATAAAAAGAATCCCTAAAAGCAAAAGGACTAAACTGCTGTTCCTGACCAATTTATAATTTTTTAAACGGAAAAAAACAAGATAACCAATAAAAACAAGAATGGAAAAAGCCAAAGACAAAATAGCGCCGCGGGTTAAAGTGTTTAAAACAATAAATATTTCCAAAAGAATGCCCGAAAGATAATACAAACGAAGATATTTATTTTTCCTGAACAAGAACAAAATCAAGCCAAAGAAAATATTGAAAATAAGGTAGCCAGCCACATAACCGGCATTGCCGACAGTGGCGGCCAAACGGTCGGCGTCGGATGAGGCGATAATCCATTTAAGATGTAAAAACTGGCCCAAACCGTATAAACTTAATAAGATACTGCCAAAAAAATAGGCTTCAAAAATAATCAGCCAGTCCTTTAGCCGGCTTAAAAAACCGCTTAAAATTATAAGGTAAATCAAAAGGTGGAGAAGCAAAATCAGGCCCTCGCTTCTTTCGTTGTTGGACCAAAAACTGAAATAAAAACTGCCGGCTAAAAGCGAAGAAATGGAAACCGAAATAATGTATAAAGAAAATAATATTAAAACTAAGTTGAATTTTGGCCGATATTCTTTTTTTAGGGCCGCCAAACCAAGATAAGCCAAAAAAATTACTTCAATAATAATTCTGAAAGTCAATGTTTTGGGAACAATAAAAGGAAAATAATATTTACCGTTGACAATTAGAGGAATAAAAGCAATCCCGATTAAGCCGGCCCAAATAATATATTTTAAGATTTTTTCCGGTTTCATAAATTGGGTAATTGGTCTTTTAAGTTTGGATTGAGTTCCAAGGTTTTTTGACTGTAATCTTTGGACTTTTCTATGTTGTCGCCTTCCTGGTAAAAATAATCAGCTAAATACATATAATAATTTTCCGCTTCGGCCGGGTTTTTCTCCGCGCCTTTAAGCATCAAGCCCTCTATTAAATTCGCTTTTTCCGTCAGATTGTAACGATATAAGGCGGCTAAACCAAAATAATCATTATAATTATTCTCCCTCATTTCTAAAACTTTAAGATAATATTCTTCGGCTTTCTGATTCTCCTTCAAATCAAATAAATAAAGCTCGGCCAAATTGCCAAAAGCCAATGCCTGGTCCGGATTATACTTAATAGCGCTTTGCCAGGCCTCCTCGGCTCCATAAAAATCATTGAGCCGTTTTTTTAAAATGCCGATATTAATCCATCTGATATAAACATGGTCGTTTTCTTTTAACTTCTGGTACTGAAGATTTAAGTCCTTTAAGCTTTTCTCTAAAATATCCTCGCTCATAATTTTTAAGGCCTCCGGAAAATCAGCCGCCGTATAAATTTTTTGTTCTTTTTCCTCAAAATAAAATTTGCTCAAATAAAAATAAGCCGCTAAAGAGGCAAAAATGACAATCAAGATAATAATAAAATAACGCGCCTTATTCTTCATATTTTACCTTGAATTACGAAATGCGATTATTGCCTGAGCTTGTCGAAGGCATAATTGCACTTCTACAGCAAATTTTTATCACTTCGACAAGCTCAGTGAATAAAAATTTACTTATTTCGCAACTCAAGGTACTTTAAAAACATTACTCTCTTTTTAATAAAAAATCAATTCTGCCCCGGTCTCGTAAGCGTCTCGGTCAGTGTTATTGATGGTATAGATTGAGTCAGCGTCATAGTTCTGGCTGATAAACTGAACAGCGGTCATATTGAGCCATTGTTTTTGGCCGGTGTCGCCAGCTGGGGTTAATTTATAGACCTTGGTGTCGTTTTGGGCCCTGACTAAATCCGAAACGGTGTATTCATCTATTTTTGACTGGCTGACATCTTTTATATTACTCCAGCTTAAATGACCGTAGCTGTTAAAGACATGGGGAGAGAGAATCAGACGTTTAAACTTTTTAGTTCCGACGAGCTTGACAATATAGACATCAAATTGAGCCAAACCAGAAGCGTTGGGATTTCTGATTAAATCGCCGTCAGCAATTGTTATTTCAGTTGTTGAGGGGGTGGTTTCTTCGGTGGTTGGCGTTTCAGCCACGGATTCTGTGGTCGTGGCTGTTTCTGAAACTTCTTCGGTTGTTTCTTGGGGGGCCGGCAGAGAAACCGCTTCTTCGGGCAACTGACCGATAATTATTCTTCCGTAATTAAGATTCTCGCTTGCGTCCTGATAAGCAGCCGCAAAAGTGTTTTTGTCTAAGCCGGCTGAAAAAACATAATTGGTCTTCGTTGGATTAAAAGTGTATTCCTGTCCAAAACTGATTGTCTTATCGGAAATCTTTCCGATAAGCGTCTGGCCGTAATTCGCTTGGCCCGCGTCCTGATAAGAAACAGCTATTTTATTCTCGGTCAGCGAGCCGGCCGAGATAAAATAAGTGGCTGAAGGATTAAAAACATATTCCTGGCCAAAAGTGATTTCAGTTTCGCTAATTTCGCCGATAATGAGCCGGCCGTCATAAAGATTATTCGCGCCGTCCTGATAAGCTACAAAAAATTTGCTTTGAGAAAGCGGCTTTAAAGAAATATAATCGGTTAAGCTCGGATTAAAAACATATTTTGTCCCGAAAGTAATGGTTTTGTCAGAAATATTAGCGATGACGGCTGTGCCGTAACTGGCCTGGCCCTTATCCTGATAGGCAATAATAAATTTATCGGCTGAAAGATTATTGGCCGCAATTTGAACGGCGCCGGTTGAATTAAAAACATATTCCTGGCCAAAAGTGACGGTTTTCCCCGCCACTTCTCCGACCTTGACTTTCCCCTGATTATTGCTGGCTCTTTTATCCTGATAAGCGACAATAAATTTAGTCGGCGAAAGAACGGCTAAAGAAATATCTTCGGTTAGTCCATTATTAAAAATATATTCTGCCCCAAAATCAATAGTTTTGTCAGCGACATCGGCGACAACCAGTGTCCCGTAATCAAGATTGCCTCCGTCTTTAAAGGCAATAACGAACTTTGTGGCTAAAAGAGAGATTGAAGAAATAAATTTGGTTGACTCGGAATTAAAAGTGTATTTCTCTCCAAAACTGATTGTTTTATCAGAAACATCGGCGATGGCCGCTCTTCCTTGATTAAGATTAGCGGCGCCATCCCGATAAGCGGCCGCGAATTTAGTTTCAGAAAGGGGGATAAGAAAAATGTCGCTCGTGCTGGCGGTGTTTAAAATATACTCGCTGCCAAAAGTAATTTCTGTTTCAGAACTTGACTGGGCTTGAATTTGAACAATAAAAAAACCAACGAGCAATATCGCCGCTCCGATGAAAATAGAAATAAAAAATTTTAATTTGAACATTTTATTTTTTGAGCTTATCTTGCTTAATTTACTTATTTTACTTATCTCGCTTGTTTATATCTTACCAGAAAAAAATCTTTGAGACAATGGGGAAAACTTCCAATAGGGTCGGACCCTTTAGGGTCCGACCCTATTTTATAAAATAAAAGGCAGGTCCAAAAAGAGACCTGCCTTTTAAAAAGGTCTTTCAATATTCAATTATTTCTTTTTACTGCTTAGCCGCGTAGCCGCCGGTATCGCCGCCATAACACCAGCCGGTAATTCCATCTTTGGTCTTAATCTTATACCAGCCGCTTTGCTCTTCCAGCATGTCATAAACTTCTCCCTGTTTGACCGAACCCAATATCTGGCCGCTTAAAGAAGGCAAGCTTCTGACTCTTAAAGTAGAAACTTTAATGATAATCGTTGTTTTTTGAGTCGCGGCTTGAAGCGTAATCTCTGCCCCGGTCTCGTAAGCGTCTCGGTCAGTGTTATTGATGGTATAGATTGAGTCAGCGTCATAGTTCTGGCTGATAAACT
>Ga0209343_10006553_pt1 | contig 13901 bp, 9 predicted proteins | sample RifCSPlowO2_02_FD_184026 | JGI IMG/M metagenome (GOLD analysis project Ga0209343, IMG submission 184026) | Groundwater microbial communities from Rifle, Colorado - Rifle CSP2_plank lowO2_0.2 (SPAdes) (version 2) | ecosystem: Environmental > Aquatic > Deep subsurface > Groundwater | place: Rifle... | reverse complement strand
CATTTCGAAAGATACGGCCTTGAGCAGGCCTCTCGCTCTAACAGGCAAAGCCAGTTAGGCGATGACCACGTCCTTAGGACGTGGATTTCAAGGTGTTATTAAATATGTAAGGAATGGCGTTGCGTGCCGTATATATACTGTTTGCGCATGGGATTTCTTTGAGTGATGCCAAAGGTTCAAGCAACTAATGAACATGCTGACTTGCTATCTCTCTTTTAAGATTTTCGACAATAATAAACATGTGCCTCTGGTACAGCGGCAGTCAAATAGGGGTTTTTATGTATTTTCAACGAGTCTTTTTGAGTGATGCTTCATTATTCGGCCGGTTCATGAGTCAACATCCCGTTCCGGTTGCTAACGACCTCGCCATACTGCGGCGAAATCCTTGCCGGACGCCTGCCGCTGAAATTCCGGGCTGCATAATGTCCTCGATGGATATAAGGGTGGCTTCATGAGCAGCTCACCTTCCCAGTTTGACCTCATCGTAATCGGCGCCGGACAAGCCGGTCCGTTTCTTGCTGCCCGGCTCGTCGCTGCGGGGCAAAAAATAGCCCTGATTGAAGCACGAGATCTCGGTGGTACCTGCGTTAATCGCGGTTGTACGCCTACTAAAACGCTACGCAAGTCTGCTCGGGTAGCGCACATGGCGCGTCATGCCGCAGAATTTGGCGTCCTCCTGGGTGAGGTCAGCATCGATTTTGCCGCAGCGATGAATCGTATGCAGGACCGCGTGGACCAATCACGGGCAGGGCTCGAATCCTGGCTCGGCGGCATGGCTGGCCTGAGCATCATCAAGGCTTACGGGCGGTTCGCGGGTCGCGCCGGTACAAATTATGTGGTGATGGCGGGTGAGCAACGCCTGACCGCGCCGCGCATTGTGCTCAACACAGGGACGCGGCCGTTTGTGCCCCCGATTCCCGGCTTAAACGATCTGCCATATCTTGATAACGAGAGCCTGCTTGCGCTGCGGGATAAACCTGAGCACCTGGTCGTGATTGGTGGCAGCTACATTGGCCTGGAGATGGCACAAATATTCCGGCGACTGGGTTGTGAAGTAAGCGTGGTTGAAGCCGGGCCACGCCTTGCTTCGCGCGAAGACGGTGACATTTCCACTGCGCTCGCCACGATGATGCGCGACGAAGGGATTGCTGTGCACTTAGGGAACGCGATTGAAGCCGCTGGCACCGGACCAAAGGGCGTGCAACTTCGCTTGGCCGATGGGCAGACGGTGCATGGCAGCCATGTGCTGGTCGCGACCGGACGGGCGCCCAACACAGATGGACTTCGGTTGGAGACGATTGGGATCGAGACCGACCGGCGTGGATACATCGAGACCAACGCGCAACTGGAAACGGCAGTGCCAGGTGTCTGGGCGCTGGGCGATATCAACGGGCGCGGCGCTTTCACCCACACGAGTTATCACGATCAGGACATCGTCGCGGAAAATCTTCTTTCTGAGCCATCTGGCTCTAAACGGAGTGCGGACGAGCGCGTGAGCATTTATGCCATGTTCACCGATCCCCCGCTCGGTCATGTGGGCCTGTACGAGGCCGATGCGCGAAATCTTGTGGCGCAAGGGCGGCGCATTTCGCAGGCCGTGATCGCGATGAAAGATGTCAGCCGCGCCAAGGAGGAAAGTGAACTTCAGGGACTCATCAAGCTGCTGATCGATGAGGACAGCGGCCAGTTTTTGGGCGCGAGCATGCTGGGTATTCATGCCGACGAAATCATCCAGGTGATCAGTCAGGTAATGGCTGCCGGCGGTACTTGGAAAACCGTGCGAAATTCGCTACCTGTCCACCCGACGGTTACCGAATTCTTGCCTACTCTCATTGACCGGCGAAAGCCGCTGTCTGATTCGTAAACGTACGGATATCCAGATTGAAATGCTGAGCGAATTCAACGATATGTAAGGAATGCGTCTAGGCTGGTTGAGCGGGTCTGGTGTTTGGCAACCAGTTTCGGATCGAATGATGCGCGAAGCGCAATGAAAGGTAAGAGATAACTCATTGGATTCCGTGGTCTACCTACACAGATCGCTTCACTTTGATCGATCCGCATATCTTGCTTTGGTCGAAACAATTCCACATTGAATGGAACTGATCTTTCTCTATTGGCACTCACAGAAAGATAGTCAAGGCAACATAAGGAGAAGAAGGTGCATTCCCCAGACAAAACATCAATACCCGCAGGGGCACTTCTCGCAGAAGCCGAATCCCACACTCGCCTGGGACAGTATGATGACGCGCTCGGCATTCTGGGGCGCACCGGATACGGTGCGAATGGCGAACACTCGGAACACTGGATGGGCATGGTGTGTGCGGCGGCGGCTCGCAACAAATTGCATGCGCAAGATGATCAGGGTGCACTCCAGTTTCTCAGCTTGATCTCGGCCGAACTACGCGCCGCCAATCCGAAAATCGATGCGGAGTGTCACACCATCGTTGGTATCCTACGCCGGCGCGACGCACATCATCATTGGAAAACGCTGCAAAAAGAGGTTGCCCTGCTCAAAGTCAAGCAGGCGATCAATGCATTCGAATTGGCGCAACATAGTGCACAGATGGCGCTGGAAGATCGGCTGCAGCATAACGCGGTATTGAATCGCTTGTATGCAACAGGCTTGCAGTTTGCCATCCAGGCGCAGCCGCGAGAACGTTATGCCATATTGCTGGCAGAGGCGATCGTAACCGAAGTCGCAAGCCGCGACAGTACGCCGCCCTGTGTGCGCGACGATTTGACTGGGCTTACGATCATCGCTGATTTGGCATGCGGCGGGGGAATTAGCCTACAGGCGACGTCGTCCCTATCGAACGAGTCGACTTTCCAGACTGCTGTCAGAAAAATCATCCGTTATGACAGCGCAAGCTGGGCTGAGCTGATCCTAAGTTACGTGCGCGAGATGGGCTTCTGCAAGACCGATGTCCTGGTGCGCGCGCTGCTATTAGGATGCAAAATGCTTCAAGCCGACGGCTATGTTGCGGACTACGGTGTGCAAACCGAGTATGCGGCGCGGTTGCGCATTCATTATCTGAACCTGGAATGCACATCGTCCAATACCTCGTTACAGCGGCAGATCGTAGAAGCACTTTCTCATTTTCCGCCAGAGATCGCGCGCAAGGTCATGCATCCCAAATTTCTAAGGTGAGTTGGTTTGTCCTTTTTTCCAATTTAATGCTATAGGTCCCGTTAGCTCGTTCTAGCAATACCCGAAAGTACGCATTAACAATCAAGGTGTTGCCTGCAAATCTTCAATCAAAAAGCAACGCTTTTGAATATACTTGGACTTCGCATAATTTATATTATGTAAAATTGATGGTGAAATTTACTTCATGGCTTTACATGTGGTCCCCCATTACGTCAGCGCTCCCGAAAACTATGTCTTTACCGAACTACTACATTCGAAATTTCGGCTGCGCCTTAATGTCCTCGCCTGAAAGATGTTGTTTCATGGCATCGAAAATATTCCCTACCGTTGCGATCAAGTAATCCAAAAAATTATCCTCATCCAATGTTTTGGCAACTGTATCTGCATCAATGAATCGCTGCATTTGATCCTTGAAAGGTTTGCTTTTCACGACCTCGGGAAGGCGAATGATTGCGTCATTTAATAATGCTTTGTAATTCTCGATGCTGTAGTCGCGGACCTTCGACATGACCATCTCAGGATTCAAAGTTGCTCCTTGTTGAGTGAGCCAGGCAAGATCCCATATGTCACGATGACGAATAGGCTTAATTGAAGCGGGAAACGCGACGACCTTATCAGCCATTACTTCGTTTAACGACTCTGTATTTACAAGTACCAAATCGTACCCTCGTAAAAAATCATAATTCGACTTCAATGGCACCAATTCCCTTGTATAAGCAGGAATGTTCGCAATTTCCAGTTTGATCTTTTGCTGCGGCAAATCGCGGCGTTCAGGCGCGGTTTCAACACTAATCTGCCATTTATCGACTTTGACGTTTTCAAGTTCCGGTTCCTTCGCCATTTGCTTCGGTTCCTTCACAACGACGTTCAGGCCATATCGCTTGCCAATATGCTGTTCGATGCATTCCTTAATAGCTACCATTTTCGCGGCTGTAAAGTTCTTCCCGCCAGCAAAATCTAGATCTTCGCTAAAGCGATTGGAGCCACGACAAAGACGAAGTGATGTACCTCCTTGAAAGACAAGGTCTTTTAAGAGCCCGCCCTTATCGAGCGCATGGAAAATGTCGTAATGAAGTAATTCCTTTTCTACGGCGGGCCGCATTGCTTGGCGTCCAGGCAGGCTCATTGCGAGTTCGACTAATTCGTTAAAGTCTTCTCTATCCATTTAAGCGTCCGCCTCAGATTGAACGATCATGTTGGTATTACGGCCGGCACGCATAAGGTCTTGAATCGCCGCGTCCTTGAGTGCAATTCTTAGAGGCCGATTTTTCATCGATGCCGTGCGCTTGATAATTTCAGCAGGTCTACGTTTAGTATGTGTGAATTCGATTGTTCCGTATGGAGTTTTGTAAGTACCCTTTGCTCCTGTGGTCATGATCGTGATGCGATTAATTGGCACTTGGGAGATGACGCCATATTCTGACAATACCGATTCCAAACTTACATAAGAAAAATGACCTCGGCGGAGTGCCTGTGCAATATCTTCTACAGTATTACTTTTCTTGGAGGCCGCAGCCGGGTTCAAATAAATGCCTTTAGTTACACGTTCGAGAAGCCCATCAGCAACCAAGCGTTGCAAAGATTTTTCAAGCGCCTTCTCTTGCTCTTCGGGAAATAGTTTCGCAATATCACCTTTGCTCAAAACATAGATTCCGCGTTTATCGAGCTCAGCCAGGCGGTGAATTACATCAATTTTTTTCATATCGTCATATGTATTAACTAACCCTACAAAATATTAGGGTTTTTATAGACTTAATATAGTATTTGTAAAAGCGCATGTCAAGTAAGTAGATGATAACCCTATATTTATATAGGGTTATCATCTACTTATAGAAATGTACGCAATAGTGATTCGTCTTGATTATGTTGGCAGCGCAATGAAGATACGTTTTATATATTTCGGCGCTGAAATACCATGGTTTATTGTCGACTTCAGCTCCCAGCTTTTCCAAGCCATAGCCACGTTTGAACTCCGCAACAGCCGCTTCAAGCCGCCAGCATCAGATCGCTGAACTGGCCCAGGTGGTGGTCCGCATCACCGAACATCAGGTTGATTACAGTGAGCCGCTTGAAATAGTGGCTCACATTCAGTTCATCGGTCATGCCCATGCCGCCATGCAGCTGCACGGCCTGCTGGCCAACATAGCGCGCCGCTTGGCCGATTAGCACCTTGGCTGCGGACATCGTGCGACGACGCTCGATCCGATCCGGTAACGATACGTGCACGCTTGCCAGAATTGCCATCGAACGAGCCTGTTCGATGGCAATGAACATGTCGACTAGCCGGTGTTGCACAACCTGGAAGCTACCGAGCGTTGCGCCGAATTGCTTGCGTGTCTTCACATAATCCAGCGTGATCTGATGCAGCACCTGCATGGCACCGACAGCCTCCGCGCACAATGCAGCCATAGCGGCATCCAGTGCCTGCTCGAGTACTGGCCACGCCAAGTGTTCGACTCCCAGCAGGGACTTGGACTTCACCTTGACGTCGTGAAAACTGATTTCCGCAGCCCGTTGCCCATCCTGCATTGCATACTCGCGGATATGCACACCTTCGGACTCTTTATCCACCAAAAATAAGGAAATGCCTTCGGGGTCGCACACTTCACCCCTCGTTCGAGCCGATACGATATAGCGGTCAGCCTGCTTGCCGTGTAATACAAAGGATTTGCCGCCATTGAGGACGTAGCCGAAGCCATCGCGCCGAGCGACTGTCTCCATGGTGCCTGCATCAAAGCGTCCACCATTCTCGTAATGGGCCAATGCCATCAGCAGCGCACCGCTTGCTATGGCCGGCAAGAGCGTCGCCTGATGCCGCTGGTCGTCGCTATGCAAGATCAGTTGACCGCACAACACGACCGTCGCCATATACGGCTCTAGCACCAAGCCCTGCCCTATCCCCTCCATTACCAGCATGGTATCGACTGCATTTCCGCCGATGCCGCCGTACGACTCGGGAAAGCTTATGCCAAGAACACCCAGTTCAGCCAATGTTTGCCAGTGCTCGGGAGAATAGCCCAGCGGCGAGTTGGCGATTGCCTTGCGCCGGTTGAAGGTATAGTCTTTTGCTATGAAACGTTGCAAGGTGTCACGCAACATTTCTTGCTCTTCAGTGTAGTTAAAGTTCATACATCGCCTTACAGGCCAAGAATCGTTTGGGAAATAATATTGCGCTGAATCTCGTTCGTGCCACCGAAGATGGAAAGCTTGCGCATGTTGAAATAATCGCATGCTGCTGGTGCTGCGTAATGCGCACCCACCGGGGTTCCATTCCAGTCAGCATCCAGGGCTTCAGGCATAGAAGCAATCGCGCTGTGGCCACAGGCTTGCATGGTCAATTCAAAAATTGCTTGCAAAAGTTCCGTCCCCTTTATCTTCAGGATTGAAACAGCCGAACCGGGCTTTTCCGCAGAAAGAGCGCGCAGCAAGGTTATCTCCTGGGCTATCAGGTCGATCTCTAATTGTGCAATCCGGTCCCGAAAGCGGCTGTTTTCCATCAATGGGCAGCCACCGTCCCGCGTATTCCAGGCGATCTGCTTCAGCCCAGCCAACCGCTGTTTGCACACTCCGACGAGCGCGAGCGATGTACGTTCATGGCCAAGCAGGAACTTGGCATAAGTCCATCCCTTGTTTTCTTCACCGACCAGATTTTCAACCGGCACCTTGACGTTGTCGAAAAAAACGTCATTGATTTCGTGTTCGCCGTCCAGCATGATGATCGGCCGCACAGTAACACCATGCGTCTTCATATCGATCAGAAGGAACGATATTCCCTGCTGCGGCCTGTCAGCATCTGCCGTACGTACCAGACAAAAGATCCAGTCGGCATATTGACCGAGCGTAGTCCAGGTTTTCTGACCGTTAACGATATAGTGATCGCCTTGGCGCTTCGCACGCGTTGTGAGCGAAGCAAGATCCGAACCCGATCCTGGTTCAGAGTAACCCTGACACCACCACTCTTCGCCGGCGACGATTTTTGGGAGGAATCGCTGTTGCTGGGCTAAGTTACCGAAAGCCATGATGACGGGTGCAACCATCTTGAGGCCAAAATCGATTTGACGCGGCGCCCCGGCGATGCTGACCTCCTCGTCAAAAATGTGCTGCTGCAAATGGCTCCAGCCCGTGCCGCCAAACGCCTTGGGCCATGTCGGCGCGCCCCACCCTTTTTCGTAAAGAATACGTTGCCAGGAGATGTAATCGTCCTTTTCGAGGCGCAAACTATTGAGCACCTTATTCCGTAGACACGACGGCAGCTGTTCTTCAACAAAGGCGCGTATCTGTGCGCGAAATGCCTGATCTTCAGGTGAGTAATTTAGGTCCATAGTCTATAAATTGGTCAGGTAATGAATTGCTCGAAGTAGCTGCGCACTGCCCGGTCTTCCGCCCTCGTCTTCGCTTTCAACTCCTCCAGCACCGGGTACGGTGCATATGGCCGACCACGCGCTGCATTTTCAGCCAACTCATGCTCAGCGTCGCTGATATTGCGGAAACACATACGCTGCCAGGAATTGCTTGATATTTTTATGAAGACTCGCCATCTGCGGTGAATATTCGATATTCATTCGCTTGCCCCAACTTTAAGTAGTTTGATGTTGGGTTGCAGATTAGCCGCAGATGCCACGGTTGGCTAATGCTTAATTTGGAGGGTAGTCATGCATACCATGCATGACATTTGCAGCAAGCAGGGCATTCGTTATGTGCATATTCTCGATTCGGCTATTTCATTTGGCCGGTTTAATCGCAGTTTTCTAAATCGTTCCATTTCCCGTTGATCTGCCAGCGCCCGATATTTTTCTGTACTGGCATGCCTGTGGTGATAGCGATCCGGGAAATCGGTGGTTACGCGAGCGCATCTTCACACTCTTCCAAGACTGACATCCGCATCTCGATATCTTGCATCCTTCAACAGCCGGCGCCCCAACTCGGTTCAAGCTAGCGGTGCATCGGACAATCCAGGATTGTTTATGAATTCGAGGAAGAACGTTGCAAATGCGTTGCCCGCAATTGGCTTGCTGAAATAGTAGCCCTGCATTTCATCGCAAGCATGATTGCGTAGAAAGTCGGCTTGTTCCTGCGTTTCCACGCCTTCTGCCACGACGGTCAGACTTAAAGTCTTCCCCATCGCAATAATGGCTTCCGTAATTGTTTTATCGGCCGAATTTGTTTCAAGATCACGAATGAACGAGCGATCTACCTTAAGCGTATCAATTGGAAAGTTCTTCAATTGTCCCAATGAGGAATATCCAGTCCCAAAATCATCGATAGCTAAACGCACACCCATTTGTTTTATTGCCGTCAATATTTTTATCGCTCTCTCCGGGTGGTGCACCAGCATACTTTCAGTAATTTCCAATTCTAGAAGATGTGGATCCATGCCAGTCTCATGCAATGTTGCCGCAATATCGTTAAGCAGACTCGAATCATCAAACTGACGAGGAGAGAGATTGACTGCCATACATATCGGCGGCAATCCTTGATTTTGCCATTCAATATTTTGCCTACATGCTGTAAGCAAGACCCATTTTCCAATTGGAATAATCAGGCCGGTTTCCTCCGCCACGGGAATGAACTGGACCGGCGAAATTGAACCCAAAGCGGAGCTATTCCAACGCAATAACGCCTCAACGCCGGTTATAGTCCCTTTTTCCAAGTCCAGCTTCGCCTGATAATGCAATGAAAATTCGTCGCGTTGCATGGCTAGCCGCAAATTGGATTCCAGCGCCAATCGCTCTTGTGACTGGGTGCTGATTTCCTTCGAATAAAACTGGAAGTTGTTTTTGCCTTCTTCCTTGGCATGGTACATCGCAGCATCGGCATTTTTCATCAATGCCTGCTCATCTTCGCCATTGACCGGATACATCGCGATCCCGACGCTCGCCGTCACTCGGCACTCCTGTCCAAGCAACACGACCGGTCGAATTGCGGCGTCAAGAATTTTTCGCGCCACTATCGCAACCTGGTTTGGCTCATTCATCTCCTGCACCAAGACGACAAACTCATCGCCGCCTAAGCGCGCAATCACATCGCTGGAACGAAGCACGCCCTTAAAACGCGCGGCAATCTCTTTGAGCAATGTGTCACCGGCTTCATGGCCTAATGTATCGTTGATGAATTTAAAACGGTCGAGGTCGATAAACAATACGGCGAAATTTCTCTGATAGCGTTGTGCCATGCGGATTGCACTATTGAGCAAGTGGCTAAACAGCACGCGGTTCGGCAATCCTGTCAACCCGTCGTGGGTTGCCAGATGTTGGATACGTTCTTCCGCGATCTTCTGGTCGGTAATTTCTTTCGATACGCCGCGATAACCAATAACATGGTTGTCTCTATCAACAATCGGTTCGCCGCTTACATTGATATAGTATGGCTGGCCTGTGTCTAATACGCGATGCATGATAATGTCGCGAAACGGCATGCGTCGCTCGATGAGGTCGCGAAGCATCTCCCAACCGCCTTCATTTTGGATATCAAATCCATTGTTCCATATGGGTTGCCCTAGCAAGAGACTCTGAATTTCCTTTTCAATTGAATCATGACTTTCCATACGGGTAAAATTAAACTCCGCATCTGCTTCCCAGTACGAGTCCGACGATAATCCAGTTAATGCACGGAAGCGTTCCTCGCTCTCGCGTAATACTTCTTCCGCCTGCTTGCGCTGCACAAATTGACCGAACTGGCTACCGATAACACTTACCATCTGCAAAAATCGTTCGTCTGGCTCCCGTATTGTTGTACTTGAGAAGGAAAATACTGAAACCGTTTTTCCTTCTAACATAATGGGTATCCAGAACGTAGCGAGCTGATTGGCATCAGCCAACTCAAAACCCGCTGACTTCGTGGAGAAAAATCGCTCGTCCTTACTAGCGTCGGCAATCCAACTCGGCTTGGGCGAGTCCCATAGTGTTCGCATATATCTGTCAAGTGGCATGGTGAAACGCCCCACTCTTGCTTTGTAGAAGTCTTGGACTTCTGCAGATAATTTCGGGCTTCCCCAACCAAGATCCAGGCGAACGGTGTCCGGTTCTTTTCCAGGCACCCAATATCCGCCAGTTTCCCATTGTTCTGACTCGCAGATTTCACGTATCAGCATATGCGCAGCGCGGCGGAGAGTAGGTGCTTCCGCAAGCCCTAAAGCAATTTTATGCTCCAGAGCAAGCAAGCGTTCCTCGCGGCGACGTTTCGTGATATCTCGGGTAATTCCCCGAAAGCCAATTGGCTTGTCATTGGAATCGCGAATTAATTGAATCGATCCTTCCACACGGACTGTGCTGCCATCCTTATGAAGGAAATCCCATTCATAAGATGGCTTTGAAATTCCCGTGCGGTAAACTTCATTAAATACTTTGTACAGGGTTTCAGACATCGTTGGCGTCTGATAGGAGCGATAATTTCCATCACCCGCGTCACCGTGGTCGTAACCCAGAGTTTTGTAGAAGGCAGGGTTGTTAAACACCGGCGTTCCGGCGAGATCTACTTCGTAGTACGCGTCTTCGATATTCTCAAGGATGGTTCGACGCTTTTCTTCGCTCTCGCGAAGCATGTGCGCCATGGCACGTTGCAAAGTGACGCTTTCACTTAACGCGCGCTCAGCGTTCTGGCGTGCGACATCGCGCTGAAGTTGTTCGATACCAAAGCATATGTTTTGCACAACGTACTCGAGCAATTTAATCGTATCAGGATCAAATACATCTTTAAGACTCGAGAAAACCAACAGTACGCCGATGGCTTCTTTCTCATACACTAGAGGAAGAGCGGCAGCTGAAAGGATATCGAAATTTTGCGCCGTGGCATGCCAGTGCCGTGTACGCTCATTTGCCAAAATATCGTTGATAACACAAGGCGTAAACGTGCGCAAAGCGGTGTTTACAAAGCCGTCGCGTTCTGCAATGGATTTTTCAAGCACCTTTTCGAAATCGCGATGCATATGTCCGACGCTGCTCGTCGTTGCCGCAATTTTGATCTGTTTAGAAGGTGCCTCCAAAACGCAAATGGTGGAAGCAAAAAATATATTATCGACCACCATCGCGTCACACACGCGCTGATAAAGCTCTTCCGTTTTCTGAGAACAGCGAAGTGCTTTGTTGGTTGCATCAAGCACCGAATACAGAAACATGTGTTGTTCGGACATAGTATTGTTCAATACGGCCCACCTTGATTTTCCAAAATTTTTAAAAGTCAAACTACACCGACAGCTCTGTTACAGGGCTAAGGGTATAGAAAAAGACAAAAATGAAAAATCCAAACTTCGGACCACGAAAAACGATCTCTCAACATCCACTGTATTCAATGATATCGAACCTTGAACACAAAATAGCCTTCAGAATTCTCGTCTGCGAATAGCTCAGAGACATATCATACTGCCTCGTTAATTGTGATCGCCGGATTCTCTATGAATGCGAAAGCGCTCGCGATCGTCCCTGCGTGGTCAATACATTCGCCGGAAATTGTGATGATGTTCGAGTGGTACCAAGCCGATCCCCACCTTGCGTCTCATTTAGCTTGAATGCTTGAACCAACTCCCCTAAGTGACGGGCCTGCTCCAGCATGGATTCGGCTGCCGCTGCGGCTTCCTCCACCAAGGTTGCATTCTGTTGCGTAACGTGATCCATTTGGCCAATGGCTTGATTAATTTGCTCGATCCCTGTGGTTTGTTCTTGGCTGGCAGTACTTATCTCGCTCATGATAGAAGTTACTCGATTGATGCTTTCGACTATCTCGTACATTGTCGTACCCGATTGATCGACCAGCTTGTTTCCTACTTCAACTTTCGATACCGAGTCATCAATGAGGACTTTAATTTCTCGAGCGGCAGTCGCCGAACGCTGCGCCAGATTGCGTACTTCCGCTGCCACCACTGCAAATCCGCGTCCCTGTTCGCCAGCACGTGCTGCCTCGACTGCTGCATTCAAAGCCAGGATATTCGTTTGAAATGCGATCCCGTCAATGACACTGATGATGTCGACAATTTTCTTCGATGAGGCACTGATCGACCCCATCGTCTCTACTACCTGCGTCATGACCGTTCCACCTTTTATCGCTATCTGAGATGCCGAGGCGGCTAACACATTCGCTTGACGTGCGTTGTCGGCGTTCTGCTTGACAGTACTTGTCAGCTCTTCCATCGAAGCCGCGGTCTCTTCCAAAGATGAAGCTTGTTGCTCGGCACGTGCGGACAGCTCATGTGTGCCGCCAGCGATTTGACTGGATGCGGCGGAGATTGCATCGCTTCCACTGCGTACCTCGGTCACGATTCTGATCAGGTTCTCCTGCATCGTTTTGATCGCTCGCGTCACTTCTCCAGTTTCTTCCTTGAATAGTACTTTGATTTCCCGGCTTAAATCACCTGCTGCAATCGTCTTTGTGATGTTAATGCACCGTCTAAGACCCATATTAGTTAGCCAAACGTTGATATACCCGATAATGATGCCTAGCATGATGGTCAACGCTAGCATGGAAAGTATCCAAAATCGAGCCTCGCGATGCATTTGTTCGATCGCTTGCGTCGCACTAGTCGTTCTTTCAAAGTTAATCGAACTAAGCCGTTCTAATGCCAGGTCCAACTTTGCTGTCAATTCGGTCAATTTCCCTTTATGGATGGCGCGTGCCTCGTCCGTGCGGTCTTCTCGCGAAAGCCGAATAGCCATATCACTCGCTGAGAAAAAGTCGTTTGATACCTTTATAAATTCTGTGAATATTTCCTTCTCGCTCGGTTCAACGAGGTATTTTTCATATGCATCCTGATCCGCTTTTAACGCACCCTTAGCCGCTACGAGTGATTTTTCTAGTTTGTCTTTCTCATCACTGGAATTGAAGATTTCATATTGCAGCAAAGTGTTCTGAACGACGGCAAGCTTGCGTTGTAGTCGTTGCGCAATCTGTACCTTAGGTGACCAAGTCGTCTCCGCGTTCATTGCAATCTGCTTTGCGTCTGACAATTTAGTGATTGAAAACAGACCAACCAGTATTGTCATAAGTACCAGCACGCCGAACTGGATTACTACCTTTCCGGTCTTGTTCAAATCCACGAAAGCTCTGAACAATTTGCTTTGCCAGATTAGGTTCATGGTCATTTCCTTTGCGATTTCAATTTTCAACCTTCAATTAATCCGTGTATTTCCAAAGATCGGTTTTACGAAATATTCTTTGTCCTCGCGCTATAGATAGCGACGGCCAATGCAATACTTATTATTACCTAGTAACAAGTAATTGCATATAAGAAATGCTTAACTACTTGATCTAGCAACATGTCTTCAACGATTAAAGGTGCCAATTCCATGGGTAGGTCGAGACACTGCGTGAGAGTTATACAAGCAGGCAGGCGCGACGATTGGATAAGGTGATGGTGGCCATCGCGGTGGCTGCATGGGGTGCGTACGATGCGCTGACGGCGCAGCAATTGGGACGAGTGTGAATGCAGATCGCCGCGCACGCCGATCCGATGGCGCTGCGAAAGCATCCGCGCGAGCCAAAAATGCCCACCAAGAAAGGCTATGCGTCCGCCGCCGTGGCGCGGCGTCATGTCGCGACCGCGCGGGTGCTCAAAGTGGGATGGGTAGATTGACTATCTTTAAAGGGGTGGCTCTTAGTATGAGCAGTTTTCGCGATACTGAGAAATATGCATGTTCGACAAATCTAACCGTTAAAAGTCTCTTAAAAAGTAAGCGTCTTCCGCAGGCCGTATTGACTGCCGAATTTTGGCGGGTTATGCAGCGGCGCAGCTTGGCGCCTTTAATTGAGCAGCGACGTTCCATGG
>Ga0209343_10006549_pt1 | contig 13906 bp, 14 predicted proteins | sample RifCSPlowO2_02_FD_184026 | JGI IMG/M metagenome (GOLD analysis project Ga0209343, IMG submission 184026) | Groundwater microbial communities from Rifle, Colorado - Rifle CSP2_plank lowO2_0.2 (SPAdes) (version 2) | ecosystem: Environmental > Aquatic > Deep subsurface > Groundwater | place... | reverse complement strand
GCCGGTGATGATGAGAATGATAATTCCGGCTATCAGCAAGTACCAGGGATTAATATCCAAAAGTCCGAATTGGCGGAACAGACCCTTGATGCCCTCGTTGACGGCTATTACCCCCACGAGTATAAGGAGGCCGAAAGTGACAGGGTATCTGCGGAAGGCATTGCGGGTGCGGGCGGACATCATCCGGTTTATCCCACTAGAGAGGTCCTCCAGATGTTTCAGTATGTCCATGCTTATTTTCTTGTTATTTTCCTCATTCATTTTTCCTGGTAATGACTCAAGTACATATTTAAATACTTACTTATTTTAGCATAAGTTTCAATATGATTCCGGCTGATTGTGCAAAACTAAAAAACCTGAATTTTCATTCAGGTTTTTTAGTTAAATCAAAGTGATTTAGAAGCTCCGGCTTAGACAGCTTGCTCTTCTCCTTCTGCTGGAGTCGTGCCTTCAGCCGGCTTAGATTCTTCTTGGGGCGCTGATGTGCCTTCCTCTGGCGTAGTCGCGCCTCCTGTGTTGTTGTCGTTATCCATTGTAGTTGAAAAAAAATTAGTCTGACAATATACGACCTAATTTCAACTTAACATCTATTTACTATGAATGCAACCCAAAATAGGCGAAAAAACGAATTCTGAAACTTGGCTGCGGGACTTGGAATCGAACCAAGATTTTCGCGTCCAGAGCGCGACGGCCTACCTTTAGCCGATCCCGCAATTTAATATTTTCGGAATTTAATTAAACGAATAAACCCAAACACCTCTTTTTTTCTTGATAACTGAATCATATCCTTGCTTTTATGGGGATGAAACCCTATCCTAGAAACTAAATCAAAAACATTTTTCAACATAGAGATATTTCTATTTGAAAATTGAACTTTATATGTGCAAGTCGGTTTATGGATAGAATGACTTCCTTCCGCTTCATATAATCCCCGAAGATATCTTACTATATACTTTTTATTTGAAATAATCCAGCCAGGTATCGATATGTTCAAATTTCCTCGAGGGCTAAAAGGAATTCCAAGGCGATCACTAATATGTTTCTCGTATATGCGTATTCTTATACAATTTCCACCGGAATGAATATTTTTCGCGGGTTTTTTGCCGAATATTTTCTCTATTAATATTGAATATCGATTCACGAAACTTGGATTATTGGAATTTGAAAAGATTGATAATTCTTCGGTCCTGGGGTATGCCCTGATATGTCCATCTCCTAAAACAACCCCAATAAGTTCTGCTAAGTCACCGTTATGTTTTAAAGGCAAATATTCTGACTTGATTTTTCCCTCCAATCTCATTTTCTCCCGCCATTCTCGAAAATTGTCAATTTTCTTCCGTTTCATGGTTTCGGAAATTTTTTTAACAGATATATTGGTGTATCTAGTTTGACCTTTATTCCAGACTGACATAAAGATTATTATATCATATTTCCTATCATTAGACGATCTGACAAACCATTATTCAGCCCACCCTCAAGGTTTCGGTTTTTCAAGATTCTGGTATACTCTCTAGTATGCGTACTGTTGAGCGAAATATAGTTTCGGCATTAATCTTTTCCAAGGATGGAAAAATGTTAATGGGCATAAAAGATTATCAAGTTATTTAATGAGTTGGGGTATTTGTGATTGCGGTATAGTTCACTTCGTGTCAGAAGGCCAGCCGATAACTGCATGGAAAAAGAATTAGAAAAAACCGGAGATGGAATTTTGTGTCCACTTACGATAATGATAAAGGACGAAAAAATTCTCTGCGGTTTAAGGAATTACACCAGAAATGTGTACAAAGATATTTCTGCATGGACTCTGCCGGGCGGCAGGTCTAACTCCGGGGAAACTGTTGAGCAAGCTCTCCGGCGGGAAGTAGCGGAAGAGGTTGGCATAACGTATTTCGAAATTGCGGATTTTGTCGGTGAGAAACCGGGTATGAAGCCGAACACAATCGTGCTGGTATTCTTGTCCTTTACTGACCAGGAGCCGAAGCTCTTAGAGCCTGATAAATTTTCGGGGTGGAAATGGGTGTCTATTTCTGAATATATCCACGACGAGAAATATGGTCTCTTAAACCCCGAAGTTCAGAAAATGATTATTGAATATTTAACCAAAAATGTAAGGGTTAAGGTAAGTACCTAGGTACGTACCCACGTACGTACCTATTCTGGTATAATAATTTTATGACCAACTGCATCATCGTTCACGGATGTTCGGGGAGTAAAGAGTCCACTCTTGATTTTTCAGAAGGAACAGAAGTTCAACACTGGATTCCTTGGACACGGCAAAAGTTACGAGAGAATAGTATAAATACTCAAACCCCGCTAATGCCCGAACCCTGGGCGCCGGTGTATGAGAAATTCAGGCAAGAATTTAAAAAATATAAAGTTGATGAAAATACCGTTCTGGTTGGCCACAGTTGCGGTTGCGCTTTTCTCACTCGTTGGCTGGGAGAATCCAAACAAAAAATTAAAAAACTTATTCTGGTCGCGCCGTGGAAAGTTAACACCAGGAACGAATCTTTTCGAGACGAATTTTACGCTTTCAATATTGATGAAACTATAAAATCCAGGGTGGGGGAGATAGTTATGTTCACTTCAGATAATGAACGTGAAGGCGGTCTAGAAAGTCTAAAAATTTATCATCAAGCTCTCGGTGGGAGGATTATAACACTACCGTCGCATGGCCATTACATTTTTGAAGATATGGGAACCCAAGAATTCTCAGAGTTACTGCAAGAGATTATAAATACAGAGGTTTAACCTCTGTTGGCATTATCTAATTCCCGCCATTGTCTAATTCGCGCGAATAAGCGAATAGTTATTATTGAGGGTAGCCCTCGATAATTTGGGCGGCGGCGGGGGGATTATTTTTGTTATATAATCCGGCAGTATAGCCGATTTACATCGGGCTCGCTAGCGGATATAATGTGTTGTATGAGCACCAAAGTCACCAATATAGTTTTGTTGGTCGTGATTGTCATTTCTTTCGGCGCGGGGGTGGGGTTGTATCCCAGCTTGCCTGACCAGATGGCTTCGCATTGGAACGCGGCCGGAGCGGTAGACGACTATATGGGCAAGTTCTGGGGCACGTTTCTCTTGCCGACAATAATGCTCATGATGCTGGTTCTCTATTTCATCATCCCCAAAATCGACCCGCTCGGCAAAAATATCGGCGACTTCCGTAAGTATTACAATTTGTTCTGGGTCTTTCTGTTTCTTTTTATGGCCTATGTTTTCAAATTAACTATTCTTTGGAATTTGGGCTGGCAATTTGATTTTACTCTTTTGCTCATGCCGGCACTCGCGGTTCTATGGTTTTGTCTGGGCGTATTCCTCAAACGGGCCAAGCGCAACTGGTTCGTGGGTATCAGGACTCCTTGGACTCTTTCTAGTGATTTGGTATGGGACAAGACGCATCAGGTAGGCGGCAGGCTCTTCCAAGTCACAGCTCCTATTATCCTAATCAGCATCTGGTTTCAAGACAAGTTGTTTTACTTTTTATTCATTCCGGTCATGGCCACTATACTTTTTTGTGTCATTTATTCTTACATTCTTTACTGGAGAGAAAATAAATCATGACGAAAAACGCACCCCTCCTAATCTTTATCGGCGTACTTATTTCTTTCTTCGCCCTCTTTTTAGCTTTCCCGAGAATTTTTGAAAGCGGGACATTTTATAATGATGAAAATAAAACCGAAAGCGCTTTTTGGTCCGAGGAAACTCCACCTGTCTTTCCACCCTTGGATAAAGAAGCTTATGACAAGAAGCTTATTGAGCTTGCCAACAACCCCCCGCCTCCGCCGGAGATTCCGGCGGAGGCGGGACAAGCCCCCGGCGCCACTTCCCCCGCCAATACTCCGCCCCCCGTGCCAACTCCTCTCTGGCCTGCCCAAGCTGTTTATCCCAATGCTGGCGCCATTTTGCCTTTTCACAGGATTGTGGCTTATTACGGAAATTTATATTCAAAAAAGATGGGAGTCTTGGGGGAGTATCCCGAAGAAGAAATGCTAGCGAGGCTTAATACTGAAGTTGAGAAATGGCAGACGGCCGACCCGGAAACTCCAGTTATGCCCGCGCTTCACTACATAGCCGTGGTGGCCCAAGGGTCTGCCGGCGTCGACGGCAAGTACCGATTCCGTATGCCGGAGAGTGAGATTAATAAAGTGCTGGCTATGGCGACGAAGATAAACGCTCTGGTATTCTTAGACGTGCAAGTGGGTTTCAGCACTGTAGATATCGAGGTTCCTCTTCTTGAAAAATATTTAAAACTTCCCAACGTACATTTTGGCATTGACCCCGAGTTCTCTATGAAAACCGGCATAAGACCCGGCAAAGTAGTCGGCACAGTGGACGCTACGGACATAAACTTCGCCGCGGAGTATCTGGCTAAGGTTGTCAGAGAAAATAATCTCACACCCAAGATTCTGGTGGTGCATCGCTATACCCAAAAAATGGTTACCAATTACCAGAACATCACTCCTTTGCCCGAGGTGCAGATTGTGATGCACATGGATGGCTGGGGCGAGAAGGCTAAAAAAATAAATACCTATCGGCAGTTTATTTACTCGGAGCCGGTGCAGTTCGCTGGCTTCAAATTATTTTATAAAAATGATCTTTGGGAGAAGGGAACTTCTCTCCTGACTCCGGAGGAGCTTCTGAAACTCCGCCCCCGACCTATTTACATTCAGTATCAATAAGGTATAATAATAAAGACATGAAAAACCCCGAAGAACAATTCAAACCCTCTGTCTTGGGCGGGCAAGATGAGGTCAATTTGCATTCAATATCAGCCGAACGCAAAGAATTTAGAAAAGCCCGCCGGGAAGTAGCCGGTACGCCCCTGGAAACAGCTGTTAAAGCAAAGCTCGATAAAAAAGAAGAGGAAACTCGCCAGCAAACTCAAGGTTTAATAGAAAGGTTGGGAGGAATATCAGCCGTCAAGGAGCGTCTCAAAGAAGATAAAGCAATAGCCGAGAAAAATGCGAAAAATGAATGGTTTGACCAAGATTCAATTGACCGGGAACTGGGCTCTGTCTATGGGCAATTGAATAAATTAAGAGAGGATTTTGCAGTCATTTCCCAATTTGAACTTCGCAAAATGCGCGAGGCGAGGACCAACCCGCGCACAGCCCGCGTGTACACCGGCATTCAAGACGATATTTTAACGGTAAAGAATGAACTAAAAGAACAAGAAAAAGAAATAGAAGACGCCGATTCGGTAATGGTAAAAGCGGCGGATATTTTGGAATATCGGCGCGGACTTTTTGAAGAAGGTCATATCGCCCATACTCCAACAGTGGAGAGATATATTAAGGAAATAGGAGTAAGAATGATTTCTAGCAAGCCTATGTTTTTACATGGCCCGACAGGTACGGGAAAAACTTCTTTGGCTCGTTACGCGTCCCAACACTTTACCGGAGAGCGAGCGGAGATGATTTATTGCAATCCCCAAACCAGGGAATCAAGCATCTGGGGGAAGACCGGACTTGATGTCAAAGATGGCGCTCCGATAACGATAGACGTTTATGGGCCGCTGGCCAGGGCGATGAAAGAAGGCCGAATTGCCATTTTTGATGAGTTCACCGCGCTGCCGCAAGAGCAAATGGTTTTCATTAAAGGTGTTCTTAACGCCAAAGTCGGAGACAAGGTGAACGTCATGGGTAACGGAGTGGTAGAAATAGCGCCGGGATTCCAGATGATTTTTACCGCTAACTTAAAGTCGGAGAAAAACCGCGAACGCCAGGAGCTTCCACCGGAAATCGCCCGAGAGTTCGAACAAAACAATCTTGAGATTGGTTATACCCCAAAAGAAGAAGCCCACGACATCGCTCTTGCCCGCCTAATGAATCCAGACGGTTCGCTGGATATGTCTTATGAAGATTTGAATACCACTATCCCAAGATTCTTAGAAGCTATGGAAGAAGTGCAAATCGCTTACACCGACCGGGCCAATGAAAATACCGCCAGACTAACCGGCACTATGGACTCTTCCGGCAACCGGCCGGGTTTGAAAAAATTTGTCTTTACCCAAAGCACTATTGAGGCGATTATCGACGGCTGGAAGACCGAGAAAACGCAGAGAGGCAGTTTGTCTTTTGCCGAATTTTTAGACCGGCGCCTGGTCACAGCCCTCACCTTCAAGGAGTATCCCGAATCTGATCGTATTTTAGTAGCCAAGATATTGGCCGCCAAGGGACTTCTGCGTACAGTTGAGGCCAAAGATATGGGCTTACCTGAGGCCGTCTTTGCTTTTGATGCGGCTAAAAGACAGAGAGGAGGAAAAGAACAAGTAGAAAAAATTATTGCCGAATCGCGAAAAGAGCGGCATATATCTCTCCGAGAACTGGCCACTCTTGATCCGTTTGACACAAGGAAGATGGCGGCAGAAAAAGCAGCTTTGGAATTTCTTGACCCGAAAGAGAGGGAAGCCCACGAAACTTTTGGAAGACAAGAAGTCACCGAGGCGCGTCTCCGGGCGGAATTCGATGGGTTTCTGCTTGATACATATAAAGGCTGGAATGTTGATGCGAATAAACTCAGCCAGATTAAATTCCGAGTAGAACCAATTAATCCTGCAAATATAGACTACGCGGCCAAGAAAGCCGATATTGATACTTCTAAATTTGGAGAATATTTAGTCAATCCAGATACGGCCGGCATTGACTGGAGCCAAGTGCTGAAAGAGAAAATAAAAGTTGTGGATCTCTCGGCCATGGTGGGCCAGCCGCTCGATGTGGTTGCCAAGCATATCGTTGATACTTACGGAAACAGATATTATATCCCGGGACTCGAATACTATAAATATATTCTTGAACACCCCGATCAAGCTCCGGACGACTTACAACATGGAAATTACCATTTCATGTTTGGATCCCTCTTCCGGGACTCGGATGGGGACTGGAGCGTTCCGTACGTCTACTGGGCTGGTTCGGAGTGGGGGCGCGACGGCCGCTGGCTGGACCGCGGCTGGCGCGGCGCTTTTCGGGTTGTCCTCCTCGAGAAATGATGTTGGCTCTTTGAATTTTTGTCTTTGAATTTGGATTGGAAATTTGAATTGTTGAATTTTGCTTGCGTTTTGTTTTTGCATTTCGTATTTGGATTTCTGTACCGTGAATATCAGTACACCGGTTATAAATTTGTTATGACCCATGTGCCACGGTATCGGGAAGAATTTGTCGGGAATGTGCTCGAGCCTTGCCTTGGTCTGGCTCTGGCACAGTGTGGCTTATTCTATCTTAAAAAAAAAGATCATAGTCTGTGCGAGAAACTACGGTATTTTGATACCGAATAATGTTTAGCCCGGCAATCTCTTTCTGACCTTGCTGGGTGGTGTATAAGGGCGGTTTCTCGCACACATGTCGGGCAGATCCCTCTTCCGGAACTCGGATGGGAACTGGAACGTTCCGTACGTCAACTGGACTGGTTCGAAGTGGAAGCGCAACGGCAACTGGCTGGACAACGACTGGAACGGCGATTATCGGGTTGTCCTCCTCGTTACTTTTTCTTTTTCACTCCATTCCTCCTAGAGAAGGGTGGGGTGTTTTTATTTAATCATCTGAGCCGTCTGTTTTTGAGCTTGGTTTTTCCAGCCATAGAGCATTTGGCCGATTTCTTCCAGCTTCTCCGATAGGTCAAGAAACTTTTTCATTTCCATGCCTCCCAGTTCCTGGAGAGAGTATAAAAGGAATTTAAGTACGTCGTTTTTAGTAATCGCTCTCCCCAAGGCATCCACCCTTCTTTCACCGGTTGAAAACTGAGCGATGGAGATAAGTTCGATCAGATCGGAAAAAGACGTGTCAATCTTGATACCTAAGGAATACCTTCTCATTTTAGGAATGAAACGAGTCAAGTCACTCCAGTATGTATAGGCAGACATAATCTTTATTGCAATCTGCGAAAGTTTCGGACTAGACTTTATATTCATATCGTGTTATAATTATATCATATTATTAAATTTATGCAAGGGCAGAAGGAGAAAAATAAAAAATTGCCTTCTTTTGAAGAAATTTTCTCCAGAGAAAATGTATTTTTGGCTTGGCATAACTTCGCTCGAGGTAAAAAATATAAGGAAGATGTCGCCGAATTTGCTGTTGATCTCGTTCATAACCTATCGAGTTTAAGAAATGACCTTATTTCCGGAAAATATTCCCATGGTGGCTACCGGCATTTCAAAATAAGCGACCCGAAGCCGCGGGATATTCACAAAGCTGAGGTGCGCGACCGGGTTGTGCACCATGTTTTATATAATACTCTCTATCCTTACTTTGACCGCAAATTTATTTTTGATTCTTACTCTTGCAGGCGCAACAAGGGGACGCACAAAGCCTTAAAACGTTTCCAGGAATTCACCAGGAAGGAGAGCGGAATTTATCGAAAGAGAATATGGATTTTAAAATGCGATATAAAAAAGTGTTTTGCCTCGGTTGACCACCAGATTCTCAAATCAATACTTCGCCGAGAGATAACCTGTGAAAAGACTATGGCTATTATTGACTCAATCATTGACAGTTTTTATTCCGGGGAAGCTGGCTTAGGCATACCCCTGGGTAATCTGACTAGTCAACTCTTCGTCAATATTTACTTACATGAATTTGATCAATATATGAAGCGAAAACTTAAGGTTAAAAAGTATATTAGATATGCTGACGACTTTGTAATAATTTCAGACAATCGCGATTTTCTTCTTTCCCTCATTCCACAAATAGGAGAATTTTTAAAAAAGCGGCTGCACTTTGAACTCCATGATAAAAAAATATCCTTAAAAGCATTTTCTGCCGGTATAGATTTCTTGGGCTGGGTGCACTTTCCGCGCTATAGTGTTTTGCGAACGGTTACTAAGAAGCGAATGTTTCGCAATCTTAAGAATTCAAGAAATAATAGCGCGTTCCCGTCCCATCTTGATTCTTATTTTGGACTTTTAAAGTATGGAAATGCTTGGTATCTGGAGACGGAAATAATGGCTCTTTATGACAATAAATGATAATATAATTTTTATGGACAAGCTTCCTAAAATAATACCGCCTTCGCCTCAACTCAACCCTGCCTCGGAGGGTGCCGGACACGAACAGGCCCTGGATTTCGTGGAAAGCCATCGGGATTATCTGGACCATTACGCCCGTGGCCGAGTCAACTTCCAACCGGCTCCGCCGGAGCTTGACACCTTTGCTTTTGATCTTAAAGAAAATATAGTCTATATAAATGACCGCTTTTATAGAAGGCTCGGGTTCTCCGACGAAGAAACATTATTTGCTACCTGCCACGAGCTTGAACATTTAACCGAGAAAGCCGAGATGCTTACCGAGCGTGGCGGGGAGAGAAAATTCACAAGCTATGTAAAAAAAATAGAAGACTCTCGGGCCTACGGACTGTTGGATAACTGTGTTGCCGATATAAGGCAGAATCGGGCGGTAGTTGCTCGCACTCCCGGCTTTGCGGATTTGGAAATATCTTTATATAGAGAAGATCTTTTTCCGGAAACGGATTTTACCGGCGAACCTCGCCATATACAATTCGCCCAAGCGCTTCTTCGGGAAGCCAGAGTGCCGGGAGAGATCTGCCAGGTAGACCCGGAAGTGCGTGTCAAGCTTGACCAGGTGAAATCGGTTGTCAAAGGCGGCTTACCTCTGCTTGCGGCAATGACGCACCCAGCCACCCCGATGTCCACCAGGGTGCGACTGCAGGATAAATATCTTTGGCCGATTTGCCAGGAACTTCTGGAGAAAGATAAAGAAGATAAAAAGAAAAATAAGGGAGAAGGCGAGGGTGATCCGAATGAAATGTTTAAAGATGCTTATGAGCGGGCGGAGAAGAAAGTGCTTAGCTCTGTTCCAATAAGAGACATAAAAAAAGCGCTAGAAGAATGGCAGGCAACGCCCAAGGAAAATCCGCTGGATGTCGCTGACCGAGAATATGCCGAGAAGCTGGGTGTGCAGACAGAAGATATCAGACGCTACCGTGATATTGTGAAGTCGCTGGAAAAAGCAATAAATACTGAAACCGGCGAGACTTTAATAGACGAATTGCATCAAATTTTCCGAAGAATAATTTCCAGAAGAATAAAGCCGGCAATGAAGCCGAGGTATCCGACAGAGGAAGGCGAGGACCTGATTCATCCGGGAGAACTGGTGGCCTCGTTTAAGGGGGGCAATTTGGAACCTAAGGTCTGGGAAACCATGGAAGTCAGAGAAAAGCCCGGTCTTAAATTCGGGGAAGTTGAGATTACTCTGGTCTGCGACAGGTCGGCTAGTATGCTAGGCGCGAAAGCAATTGAACAGAACAAGGCGGCGGTTTTGGCCATGGAAGCACTTAAGAGATTCTCTGATGATTTGGAAAACGAAAGAGTCAATATGGAAAGCCCGCTTGAAGTTCGGTCCGAAATTTATGCTTTCCAGGCTACCGGCGAGGATAGAATTCCCCTCAAACAAATGTCCAAAGAGCTGGAAGAGGGGGAAAGAGTAAAGGTTGCCAAAACTCTCTCCACCACGCCCGGCCTAGATACGACCGACTATGCAACGTTGGAAGCCATACATGCCGGTGTTGGTCCAGAAACCCGGGAAAAAATAAAGGAAGGAATACTTAAAAAAATTGTTATTGTCTTTACTGATGGAGTTAGCGGCAATGCGGTGGAAGTCAAAAGGAATTCTAAATTGCTCAGAGAAAAAGGAGTAATCGTAATAGGTGTGGGTATTACAGCGGAAGGCGCGCCGGCGGTCGAAACTTATGCGCCGGAAGCTCGCCTGGCGGAAACAGCGGAAAAGTTGCCATTTGTGTTGGCTGACCTTCTGAAGGAACACCTGGCGGATATTTAAGGGCAAATATTTATAATCTGCGGCTATGAACATGTCAAATAAAAATTTAAGTGAAAATTCATGGAGGCAGGTCAAATATCGCAAAAGATTTCTGAACGCTCTTCGGGGCATGTATGTTCTCTTTAAGACCACCCGGCATGCCTATGTATATCTGGCGGTAACTCTAACTGTGATCCTCCTTGGATTTTATTTTAAGATATCGCCTCTGGAATGGGTCGCCTTAACTTTCGCCATCGGCTTAGTGTTCGTGGTGGAAGCCATCAATACCGCCATTGAGATAGATATAGACTTAACCTCGCCCACTTTCCATCCGTACGCCCGCGATACCAAAGATGTAGCCGCCGCCGCGGTGCTCTTGTCTGTGTTTGTGGCGATTATTACCGGACTTATTGTTTTTTTACCGAAAATTTTGTAGTATAATCAACACATATGGATAAAAATATTAAAATTTTCGTTTCGGTTCTTGTTCTTTTGGTTGTCGCAGTCGCTCTCTTGGCAATCCTCCGGACCAGTCCTCCTCCAGCCTCTGCCGGCGAATACGACGAGCTAGCCCAATGTCTAGGGGAGAAAGGCGCGGTTTTCTACGGGGCTTTTTGGTGCTCGGTCTGTAAATCCCAGAAAGAAATGTTCGGCTCTTCCGCCAAACTCCTGCCTTATACGGAATGTTCCACCCTCGACGGCCGTGGTCAGACGGCGGAATGTCGGGAGAAGGGGATTCCTTCCTATCCCACTTGGGAATTCGCGGACGGCTCCCGTCTAACCGGGGCGATACCCATTCCGGAGCTAGCCGAGAAAACCGCCTGCGCCTTGCCGGCCGCTCCCGCGACTCCCGAATAATGCTATGAATCCCGAAGTTATCCATTATTTGAATTTATTTCTGGGCGCGGGGGCGATTGCCCTCCAAGTTTTTGCGCTTTTGGCCCTTCTCTTTCTCGTTTTTAAAAAAGGGAATATCTTCTTGCGATTTATCCGCGAGAATTTTCTGATTATCGGCTTTCTGATTTCCCTTGCTTCTTCTCTTTTTTCCCTGGTATATTCCGATATTATCGGCTTCTTGCCTTGCGCTTTTTGCTGGTATCAGCGGATATTTATGTTTCCGCTCCCGTTTATCTTCGGCGCGGCACTCTTGTCTAAAGACCGCAAAATCATTAAATATACCCTGCCGCTGGTCATCGTCGGTTTTGTCCTTTCGGTTTATCAGAATTTCATCTATTATTTCGGCGATAGCTCCGAATTGCCTTGCGACGCTTCCGGCGTTTCCTGCTATCAAAAACTAGTCTCGGAATTCGGCGGCTACATTTCCATACCCATGCTGGCCTTCTCCGGCTTTTTCGCCCTCTTGGTTTTACTTGTTGTAGCTTATTTTTACAAAGCGGAGGATTAAACACATAAGAAGAGAAAAAAGTAGTATAATTTATCTTATGCTATCCCAGAACACTAAAAATCTACTCCTCGCGGCTCTCAAGAAGGAAATTGAGGAGACGGAGAGAGAAACAGAGGAACTTATAGCAAAACTCGAGAAAGAAAAAGCCAAGGAAGCCTACTAAAATGCTTGAGAAATTAAAATTTCCAATTAGAGGAGATGAGAGGGATCCAATTACTCCAGAATCTCTTGAATCAGATCTTGAACTAGAGCTAGTTCCGGCTCTGGGCAAGCTCGCTTTAGTGGCTCAAAGACTTGAAGAATTATTAATGAAAACTAGCAAGACTGACCGGGAAATAAAAGGATTTATTACACCAATGAGAGAAAGGTTGAGATTGCTCGCGCTTAAGGTTCAAATAATATTCGGACTTCTTCTCATACCCACATCTGCCACGATAGGCGCAATTGAGCAAAAGGAAACGTCGACTGCAGATAATTCTATTGAAGCCTTACAATCTCAGCCGAAACCAAGGGATGAGGTAATCAAAGGTATCTGGTTTACTGGCCAGGAGTACCGACATACCGATGAAGAAACGACTCATATACTCAACTACATGGCGGGGAGAGACACTCTTTCTGAAGAAGAAGTCGTTCGCCTTGTTAAAGAACGATGGATGACTTACTTGGATACAACCATCACCTTACCAGAGAACATTAGCCTAAGAGACGCGGCTGACTCGGTGGCAGCTCATTGGCCAATATCTAGAACGGAAAAGTTGCCGGAAATTTTGCTTGACGAGTATAATAATTTTCCGCGCTTTCTTATGCCAAATGATAATCTATATAGTGCGATTTGGCAGTTAGAGCAAGAGGTTGGGGCACCCAAGGTTAGATTGGTAAATACAAAGAGCGGTCGGAGTTGGTATAAATTTAATTCTAATCTAGCGGGTATAAATTTTCCTCATGTATTGCTAGATACATTAATAATTACAACAGATGAGCAAGGTCAAGAGAGAACAGAACATCGCCACACTCTTAATCCAAAACACCTATTGGCTGAATACGCACATGCGCAACAGAGGGCAGAGGATCCTTTCCGATCTATTGTCAGAAAAACCATTGATGACAAGCGAACCCAAGCAAGAGCTGACTCTCTCAATATTTCTCGCTATTCTGCCCAACTTCATGAATACTCGATTCCTGGAACAATAGAACACGAGGCGCATAAAATTATTGAACCTCAACTTAAAAACAGATTGGACGAGCTTATGCAGACAGGAAAATCAACCGCGTTCAAATTGCACTAAATGATGAGCGAGAATATAATAACATTATTATGAAAAGTTTTATAATTATTTTGGCAGTGATTGTAGCAATAGGCGGGGGCTGGCTTTTAGTGGGTAAAGAAAATAAAGATGAAATTATAAATTCAAACGCTCTAGGAGAGCAAACACAAAAAACTATGAACGCAACATTTCGTACCAACAAGGGTAATATCACAATAGAATTTTTTGAAGAGCAGGCTCCCAACACGGTGGCCAATTTCATAAAACTGGCGGGCGAGGGTTTCTATGACGGCGTAAAATTTCATAGAGTTATAAAGGGCTTTATGATTCAAGGAGGTGACCCTTTAACCCGCGATGACACCAAGATGGCTATGTGGGGCACCGGCGGACCCGGTTACACATTTGCCGACGAAATAGGTCCCAACAATAAAAATGACGCCGGCACGATATCCATGGCT
>Ga0209343_10006542_pt1 | contig 13909 bp, 16 predicted proteins | sample RifCSPlowO2_02_FD_184026 | JGI IMG/M metagenome (GOLD analysis project Ga0209343, IMG submission 184026) | Groundwater microbial communities from Rifle, Colorado - Rifle CSP2_plank lowO2_0.2 (SPAdes) (version 2) | ecosystem: Environmental > Aquatic > Deep subsurface > Groundwater | place... | reverse complement strand
CGACGCGCCCGAAGCCGACGATCGCGACCTGGGGCGGGTAGACGATGCCGAAGACGGTCTCGACACCCTGGTCGCCGAGGCTCGTGACCGTGATGGTCGGGTCGGACAGCTCCGAGCTCCGGAGCCCCCCGGCGCGCGCGCGCTGCACGAGGTCGCGGAAGCCGCGCATCAGGTCGCCGAGGCTTCGACGATCCGCGTCGTGGAGTGCGGGCGCAACGAGGCCGCCCTGCCGCAGCGAGACGGCGACTCCCACGTGCACGGCCGCGCTCCGCGCCGGCCGGTCCCCCTTCCACACGGCGTTCAGCTCGGGCGCCGCGCCGAGCGCCAGGGCCACCGCCTTGATGAACATGACGCCGAGGAGGAGGCGCTCGATGACCGGGCGGCGGGAGTTCTCCTCCGCCAGCCACGCGAGGGCGGGCGCGAGGTCGATCGTGGTCGCCAGGTAGTAGTGCGGGATCTCGCGCTTGGAGCGGGCCATGGCCGCGCCGATCGTCTGCCGCATGCGCGCGAGGTCGACCCGCCCGCGGGCGGGCGCCGCCGCCGCGCGCGCGACGTCCTCGCTCGTGATCGCGCCATCGGCGGCCGTCCCGGTCACGGTGGCGAGATCGACGCCGAGCTCTCCGGCGAGCCGGCGGGCGAGCGGCGAGATCTTGCGCCGCGCGGGTGGGGCCAGCGCCGGCGCGCCCGCCTCCTCGCGGATCAACGCGAGCACCGTGCCCGTCGGCACCGTGGCGCCCGCCCCGACGAGCAGCTTCTCGACCACGCCGCTCACGAAGGCCTCGACGTCGATGAGTCCCTTGTCGGTCTCGACCTCGGCGATGATGTCGCCGCGCCTGACGGCATCGCCGGGCCGCACGCGCCACGCGATCAGCGTGCCGGCGGTCATGTCCGCCCCGAGGATCGGCATCACGAACTCAGCCACGGCGCAGCATCTCCCGCACGGTCGTGACGATCGCCTCGGCCTGGGGCAGCGCGGCGTCCTCCAGGTGCTTGGCGTAGGGTATCGGCACTTCGGCGCTGCACACCCGCGCGACCGGGATGTCCAGGTCGTAGAATCCGCCCTCCATGATCCGGGCGCTCACCTCGGCCGCGAAGCTGCACGTGCGCCACCCCTCGTCGACGACGAGGGCCCGGTGGGTCTTGGCGACCGAGGCCAGGATCGCCCCCGTGTCGAGCGGGCGGAGCGAGCGCAGGTCGAGCACCTCGGCCTCGATGCCCTCCACCGCCAGCCGATCCGCCGCCTGGAGCGTCTTCGGAAGCGAGCCGCCGTAGGTGACGAGTGTCACGGCGCCACCCGCGCGGCGCACTTCCGCGCGCCCGATCTCCGCCGGGCCCGCGCTCTCGTCCACCTCGCTCTCGGTGGGGTAGAGCGTGGCGTGCTCGAAGATCAGGACGGGGTCGGGCTCCGCGAGCGCCGCCAGCAGGAGGCCGCGCGCGTCGGCGGGCGTCGCGGGCGCCAGCACCGTGATCCCGGGGATATGCGCGTACCAACCCTCGAAGCTGTGCGAGTGCTGCGCGGCGAGCTGCCGCCCGGCGCCCGTCGCCATGCGGATCACGAGCGGCACGCCCAGCTGGCCGCCGGACATATGGCGAAGCGTCGCCGCGTTGTTGACGATCTGATCGAGCGCCAGCAGACTGAAATTGACCGTCATGACCTCGACGATCGGGCGCATGCCCCCGAGCGCTGCGCCGATGCCGGCGCCGACGAAGGTGCTCTCCGAGAGCGGCGTGTCGCGGACCCGGTCGGGGCCGAACTCTTCCAGCAGGCCACGGCTGCATGCGTAGGCGCCCCCGTAACGTCCCACGTCCTCGCCCATCAGGAACACGCGCGGATCGCGGGCGAGCGCCTCACGCAGCGCGCCGCGCACCGCGTCGCGGTACGCCAGCTTCTTCACGGCGTCCGCCTCGCGTAGACGTCTCTGGTCAGGTCCTCGACGGGCTCCCACGGACCGGCCTCGGCCTCGGCGATCGCGCCCTGGATCTCGGCAGCGACCGAGGCCTCGAGCGCGGCGAGATCGGCGGCGTCGAGGAGCCCCCACTCCCGCAGACGGGCCGCGAAGAGCGCGATCGGATCGCGCGCCTTCCAGCGTTCGACCTCGTCCCGGCTCCGGTAGAGCTCGGGGTCGTACATCGAGTGGGCGCGGAAACGGTACGTCCGCGCCTCGAGCAGGAACGGCCCCGCGCCGCCCCGCACCGCCGCCGCGGCGTGGCGCGCCGCGGCCTCGACCGCGAGCACGTCCATGCCGTCGACGGCGTCGGCGTCCATGCCGTACGCCTGGGCCTTGAGCCGGATATCGGGCTGCGCCTGGTGCCGCGCGAGCGCGGTGCCCATCGCGTAGAGGTTGTTCTCGCAGAGGAAGAGCACCGGCAGCTTCCAGAGCGCGGCGAGGTTCAGCGACTCGTGGAACTCGCCCTCGGCGACCGCGCCGTCGCCGAAGAAGCAGGCGGTCACGCACCGGCGTCCCTGCAGCGCGTCGGCGAGGGCGAGTCCGACGGCGATCGGGAGACCGCCGCCCACGATCGCATAGCCGCCGAAGAATCGACGCGAGGCGTCGAACAGGTGCATGGACCCGCCGCGGCCGCGGCTGCAGCCGTTGGCCTTGCCGTACATCTCCGCCATCACGGCGCCGGCCGGTATGCCCCGTACCAGCGCGTGGCCGTGCTCGCGGTAGGTGGCGACGACGGCGTCGTCGGCAGCGAGCGCCGGCACGACGCCGACCGCCACGGCCTCTTCGCCGATGTAGAGGTGCAGGAAGCCGCGGATCTTCCCGATCGTGTACAGCTCGGCCGCCTTCTCCTCGAAGCGGCGGACGAGGATCATCCGCCGGAGGAGGTCGAGCGCGTGCTCCCGCTCGACGGGCGCGGTCACGTCGCCTCCTCGAGGGTCGAGGTGTCGCCCTCGGGGAGCCCGAGCTCGCGCGCCTTCAAGAGCCGGCGCATGATCTTCCCGCTCCGTGTCCTCGGCAGTCCCGGCGTGAAATCGATCTCCTTCGGCGCGACCGCCGCGCCGAGGCGCGTGCGCGCGAACGCGAGCAGCTCGCGCCGGAGCTGCGACGTCGGCTCGCGACCGTCCCTGAGCGCGACGAAGGCCTTGACCACCTCCAGCGCGACCGGATCGGGCTTGCCGATGACGCCGGCCTCGGCGACGGCCGGGTGCTCCATGAGCACGCTCTCGACCTCGAAGGGGCCGATGAGGTGGCCGGAGGTCTTGATGACGTCGTCGGCGCGCCCGACGAACCAGAAGTAGTCGTCGCGGTCGCGCCGCGCGAGGTCGCCCGTGAGGTACCAGCCGCCGGCGAAGCACTCGCGATAGCGCGCCTCCTCGCCCCAGTAGCCGCGGAACATCGACGGCCACCCGGGCCGGAGCGCGAGCTCCCCCTGGACGTCGGGCGCTTCGACGACCTCGACACGGTCGTCGCCGACGCGGTGGACGATCGCGGCCTCGACGCCGGGCAGGGGCCGGCCCATCGAGCCCGGCCGGACGTCGAGTGCGGCGAAATTGGCGATCATGATCCCGCCGGTTTCCGTCTGCCACCAGTTGTCGTGGAAGGGCCGCCCGAGCGCCTCCTGTCCCCACACCACGGCCTCGGGGTTCAGCGGCTCACCGACGCTCGCGCAGAAGCGGAGCGCGCGGAGGTCGTGCTTCTGCGCGAGCGCGGCGCCCGCTTTCATCAGCATGCGGATCGCCGTCGGCGCCGTGTACCACACGTTCACGCGCTGCTCCTGGAGCACCCGGTACCAGCGCTCGGCGTCGAACTCGGCCTCGTCGACGACGCTCGTCACGCCGTTCGTCAGCGGCGCGACGATGCCGTACGAGGTGCCGGTGACCCAGCCAGGGTCGGCGGTGCACCAGAACACGTCGTCGGGGTGGAGGTCGAGCGCCCAGCGGCCGGTGACGTGGTGGGCCACGACCGCCTCGTGGACGTGCACGGCGCCCTTCGGCGTGCCGGTGGTCCCGCTCGTGAAGTGCAGGAGCGCCGTGTCCTCCGGGGCGGTGGGCTCGATCTCGAACCGGTCGGCGGCCGCGTCCATCGACGCCTGCCAGTCGCGCGTGCCGGGCACGGCCGTGGGCCGGCCACCGTCGCCGACGAGGAGCACGTGCTCGAGGGTGGGCAGCGCCACCCGCAGGCCGGCGACTTTCCGCTGGTACAGGGTCTCGGTGGTGACGAGGACCCGGCCGCCGCCGATCGCCAGGCGCGCGCGGATCGGCTCGGGGCCGAAGGCCGAGAAGAGCGGGCAGAACACGCCGCGCGCCTTGAGGGTGCCGAGCGCGGCGACGTAGAGCGCGGGGATGCGTCCCGCGAGCGCGTAGACGCGGTCGCCCGGCGCCACGCCGAGGCCACGGAGCACGTTGGCGAAGCGCGCGGTGAGTTCCCGGAGCCGCCCGTAGGAGAAGTCCTCGACCTCGCCGCGCTTCCCGAGCCAGCGCAGCGCGACACGGTCGCGCAGGGCGCTCGCCGCGTGGCGGTCCACCGCCTCGTGGGCGATGTTGAGTCCGCGTCCGCCCGGCAGCCCGGCGAGCTGGGCGCGCGCCGCCGACCACGTGAAAGTCGCCCGCGCCTGCCCGTAGTCGCAGAGGTTCGGGGCGACCGCGTCGGCCTCCGGCGTCTTGACGATCGTGGCCCAGGTCATCGCTCACTCGATCGGCGCCACCTTCGGCTCCTTCTCCTCGGGCACCTCGGTCAGCGTGGCCTCGGTGAGGAGCAGCAGGCTCGCCGCGGAGACCGCGTTCTCCAGGGCGATCCGCACGACCTTGGTCGGATCGACGATCCCGGCCTCGACGAGGTCCACGTACTGCTTGCGGGCCGCGTCGAACCCGTGGGCGCCCGTGCCCTTGCGCATCTCGTTGACGACGACGCCGCCGTCGGCGCCGGAGTTCTCGGCGATCTGACGCGTCGGCGTCTCGAGCGCCCGCGCGAGGATCGCGAGGCCCGTGCGCTCGTCGCCCTCGACCTTCGGGATCTCGCGCTCCACGGCCTCGACCGCCCGGAGCAGCGCGAGCCCTCCGCCGGGCACGAGGCCCTCGGCGACGGCCGCCTTGGTGGCGGCGATCGCGTCGTCGAGCGCCTCCTTCTTGCTCTTCATCTCCGCCTCGGACGGTGCGCCCACGCGAATCACCGCCACGCCTCCGGACAGCTTGGCCAGGCGCTCCTCGAGCTTGTCGCGGTCGTAGTCGCTGGTCGTCTTGGCGATCTGCTGGCGGATCTGCTGCTTGCGCCCCTCGATCGCCTTCTTGTCACCGGCGCCACCGATGAGCGTCGTGGTGTCCTTGTCCACCACGATCCGCTGGGCGCGGCCGAGCTGGCTCACCTCGACGTTCTCGAGCTTGACGCCGAGCGCCTCGCTGATCACCTGGCCGCCCGTGAGCACCGCCATGTCCTCGAGAATCTCCTTGCGCCGGTCGCCGAAGCCCGGTGCCTTCACGGCCACGCAGCGGAGGGCACCCCGGAGCTTGTTGACGACCAGCGTCGCGAGCGCGTCGCCCTCCACGTCCTCCGTGATCAGGAGGATCGGGCGCCCGGCACGGGCCACCTGCTCGAGGAGCGGCAGCAGATCCTTCATGACGCCGATCTTCCTGTCCGTCAGGAGGATCAGGGCGTCCTCGAGCACGGCCTCCATCTTCTCCGGATCGGTGATGAAGTACGGGGAGAGGTAGCCGCGGTCGAACTGCAGCCCCTCGACGACCTCGAGCTGGGTCTCCGTGGTCTTCGATTCCTCCACGGTGATCACGCCCTCGTCGCCGACCTTCTCCATCGCGTCCGCGACCAGGTCGCCGATCGTCGGATCGTTGTGCGCCGAGATCGTCGCGACCTGTGCCTTCTCGAGCCGGCTCTGCACCGGGCGCGAGAGCGCCCGCAGGGCCCCGACCGCCGCGCGCACGCCCCGGTCGAGCCCGTGCTTGAGGTCGATGGCGCTCGCGCCGGCCACGACGTTGCGGACACCGTCGGCGAAGATCGCGTGGGCGAGAATCGTCGCGGTGCTGGTGCCGTCGCCCACCGCGTCACCGGTGCGCTCGGCCGCCTGCCGGATCATCTGGACGCCGAGGTTCTCCGCGGCATCCTTCAGCTCCATCTCCCTGGCGATCGTGACCCCGTCGTTGCAGACGATCGGAATCCCGAAGCGCTTCTGGATCAGGACACACTTCGATTTGGGCCCGAGGGTGACGCGCACGACGTCGGCGAGCGTCGCCGCGCCGCGGAGCACCCGCTCGCGGGCCTCTGAGCGGAACAGCACCTGCTTGTACGCCATCGCGGTCCCCTCCCTCGACTATGTCTCGTGCGTGCGCTGGCAGGCGACGCAGTACCGTGCCGTCGGCAGCGCTCGGAGCCGCTCGAGCGGGATCGGTTTCCCGCAGTCGTCACAGGTCCCGAAGGTCCCGGCCGCGAGCCGCGCCTGCGCGGCGGCGATCTCGTCGAGTTCGTGCTTCTCCCGGCCCTCGAGCCGCCCGAGAATCGCCGAGACCAGATCGGTGCTGACGTCCTCGCCCGGCGCCCCGGGCTGGTGGGCCTCGAGCGTCGCGAGCTCCTCGTCGGTCCGCGCGACCGTTCGCAGGAGCTCCTGACGGGCCCGCTGGAGGCGCTGCTGGAACTCGTCCACCGCATCGCGAGGCGTCATCCCGTCCTCCCGGCCTCCTGCCGTCCGCGCCGGGCCCACGCGAGCAGCTTCCGCGCCGGCCATGTGTTCACGACCTCGTCCCGGCCGAGCCACGCGCGCCGCGCGGTCGCGACGCCGAGCTCCATCGTGGTCAGGTGATCGAGCACGTGCGCATCCGTGCCCACGGCGACCAGGACCCCGAGGTCCCGCGCGCGCCGCGCGTGCACGTCGCCGAGGTCCAGCCGCTGCGGGTAGGCGTTGATCTCGACGGCCTTGCCGTGCCGCTTGGCGGCGCGGAAGACCTGCTCGAGGTCCACGGCATACGGCTCCCGCTCGCCGATGAGGCGCCCCGTCGGATGGGCGAGGACGCGCACGTGCGGATTCGCCAGCGCGGCGCAGAGGCGCCTCGTCATCTGGGTCCGCGGCTGCTTGAAACGCGAGTGGACGGCGCCGATCACGAGATCGAGCCCGGCCAGCACCTCGTCCGGATAGTCCAGCGAGCCGTCGGGCAGGATGTCGCACTCGCTCCCCGCGAGCACGGTGATGCGCGGGTGCCGCTTCTGCACCGAGCGGATCTTCGCGACGTGCGCGGCGAGCTCCTTCGCGTCGAGGCCGCCGGCGACCCGCGCCGAGGGGCTGTGGTCCGTGACGGCGACGTATTCGTAGCCGCGCGCCTCCGCCGCCGCCACGAGGGCCTCGATCGTGTGATGGCCGTCGGAGGCGTTGGTGTGGCAATGGAGGTCGCCCCGGACGTCGCCGAGCTCGACGAGCTGCGGCAGTTCGCCCCGCGCGGCGGCCTCGACCTCGCCCGCGTCCTCACGGAGCTCGGGCGGGATCCAGGGCAGGTCGATCGCCGCGTAGACGTCCTCCTCGGTGGCCCCGGCCACGCGCCGGCCGGTGGACTCCCGGAAGACGCCGTACTCGTTCAGCTTGAGCCCGCGCTTCACCGCCATCTCGCGGATGCGGATGTTGTGCTGCTTGGAGCCGGTGAAGTAGACGAGGGCGGCGCCGAAGCTCGCCGGCTCGACGACGCGCAGGTCCACCTGGATGCCCTCGCGGTGCCGGATCGACGCCTTGGTCTCGCCGCGCTCGAGCACATCGGCGACGTGCGGCAGGCCCGTGAAGGCCCGCATGACCTCGGCGGCGCGCGAGGAGGCGACCAGGAGGTCGAGGTCGCCGACGGTCTCCTTCATGCGGCGCAGCGAGCCGGCGGCCCGGACCTCCGTGACGCCCGGGACGGCCTCGAGCGCGCGCACCAGCTCCTGCGCCAGCGGCAGCGCCCGGCCGAGCGGCATCCGCGCCTGGCCGCCCCGGACGAGCGCGATACCCTCCAGGATGTTCGCCTCGGTCTTCGCCTGGATGCCGTGGCGCCCACGCAGCTCGCCCGCGCGCGCGAGCTTCTCGAGCTGTGCGATCGACGTGACGCGCTCCTTCTCGTACAGGAGCTTCGCTGTCTTCGGTCCGATCCCCGGCACGTTCATCAGCTCCACCACGCCGGGCGGGATGCCCTTGCGCGCGGCCTCGAGATCCTTCATGCGGCCGGTCGCCAGGTACTCGGTGATCTTGTCGGCGAGATCGCGGCCGACCCCGGGGATCTCCTCGAGCCGCTCCTCGCGCGCGAGGATCTCGACGTCCTCGGCGAGCGACTCGAGGTTCTGCGCGGCGCGTCGGTAGGCGCGGATCCGGAACGGGTTCTCGTCCTGAAGCTCCAGGACGTCCGCCATCAGGTCGAAGTGCCGCGCGATCTCGAAGTTCTTCATCGGTAGGCGAACGCCCACTTGTAGGGCTTCGCGAGGACGCCCCGGCCCAGCACGTCCTGAAAGGCCCGGAGGACGTCGGTTTCAGTGAGGATGCCGACCACCCGGCCGCCCTCGACGACCGGCAGGGCGCCGATGCGCTGCTCCCGCATCAGTCGGGCCGCCTGGCGGATGTCGGTCTCGGGGCGCACGGTGACCACGCCCCACGTCATGACCTCACCGACGGTGAGGGTGCCGAGGGTCTCCGCGAGGTCCCCGAGCCGGCCCTGGACGCGGGGATCGAAGACGACCTGTCGGAGATCGCGGTCGGTCACGATGCCGACGAGCCGGTCGCCACGGTCGACGACCGGCAGGTGGCGAATCTTCCGCTTCCGCATCATGTCCACCGCGCCGCGCACGAGCGCGTCCGAGTGGATCGTGACCGCGGTGCGCGTCATGCAGTCGCGCACGCGGATACCGGCCTCGGGCCACACGAGCGCCTCGACCTCGTCCGCCTCCCGGCCGGGGTGCACAGGCTTGCGCACGCGGATCGCGCGCGGGATCGAGCGCTTCGGATGCCGCCCGCTCATGCCGCGATCAGGGACTTGAATCGCTCCCACGGCACCGCGGTCCACGTCTCGGTCTGGGCGTGGCCGAAGGAGCGGATGATCATCACGACCTTGGCCGCCGCGCTCTCGTCCGGCGCCTCGAACAGGTCGAGGTAGTCGTACGGGCCGAGAATCGCGTAGTTGGCCAACCACTTCACCTGGGGGCACTCCTTCTGGATGCGCTCGCTCACCGCCCGCTCCAGCCGCTGGAGATCGGCCGGGGACTTCACGCTCTCCGGAGTCAGCCGCGTGAGCACCACGTACGTCGCCATCGCTCCACCTCCGCCCGGGTTCCGGGCTCGCTACCAGAGGAACGTATCGGGATCGAGCCCCCGCACCGGGGGCATCTCCATCAGCAGCGCTTTGAGCACGTCCCGCTCCGTGAGCATCGCCACGAGCTTGCCGTCCTCGCACACGGGCAGGCTCCCCACCCGCCGCTCGAGCATGACCGCGGCCGCGTGGGCGAGCCTCGCCTCGGGAACGGTCGTGACCACGCCCCAGGTCATCGCGTCCCGCACGCGCAGGTTCTCGAGCGTCGCCGCGATCCCTCGCAGGCGACGCCGGCTGCCGCGCGACAGGTGCTCGGCCAGCGCGGGCGCGACCGCCGCGCTGCGGAGATCGCGGTCGCTGAGCACGCCGAGCAGCTGTCCGGCGTCGTCGACGACCGGCAGGTGGCGGATCTCCTTCTGCCGCATCACGGCCATCGCGGTCGCGACCGGCGCGTCCGGGTCGATCGTGAACGGCTCGCGCGTCATGACGTCCCGCACCCGGAGCTTCATCGCTCGCTCACCTTCTCCCGCCGGCTCGCACGAGTGACTCGAAGACGGCAAAGTCGCCCACGCGACCGTCCGCGAGCCGCCGGAGCTCGGGCGCCCGCATGCGGAGCAGCGTCCCGGGGTCTCCGGCCGGCATCGTGACCTCGCGGGCGTTGAGCAGGGCACGGTCGAGGAAGACCCGGAGGCCGAACAGCGCTCCGAACGGCGGGATCGCGCCGGGCGCGCAGTCCGGGATCGCGCCGTGGATCTCCTCGACCGTGGCCAGGCGAAGCTCGCCGTGCCCGACGAGGCCCTTCAGGCGGTTGAGGTCCAGCACGCAGCAGGCCGGGAGCACCGCCATGACGAGGCCGTCACGCTCCTTGACGATCAGGACCTTGGCGAACGACCAGCCCGGCGTGTGCGAGGCCGCCGCCTGCTCCTGCGCCGTCGGCGCCGCGGCATGGTGCACGATCTCGTACGTCGCCTGCCTGGCGCTCAGGAACTCCACGAGCCGTCCGTGCATGGCCTGCCTCCTCAGGCGCGCACCAGCGCCTCGAGCCACAGCTCCTTGAGGGGCTTCGGGAGCTGGGCGAAGACGTCGCCCGCCTCGCCCGACGAGAGCTGCTCCTTGAGCGCCCCGAAGACGGCCAGCGTCATCCAGCGGGCCTCCCGCGGCGAGGGCAGCGCGGCTTCGCGCTGGACGCGCGCGTAGAACTCCTCGCGGTTCATCTTGAGCGGCTTCCGCTCCGTCCGCTCGCCCTCCGCCCATGCCTCCTTCAGCTCCCGCGGGAGCTGGGCCTGCACCTGGTCGGCCTCCTCCGGCGTCAGCCGGTCCCGGAGCGCGTGCAGGACAGCCGCCGCGGCGCGCTCCGTGCGCTCGCGGTCGAGCTCGCCGCTGGCCGCCATCACGGTCTTGTAGAACGTCCCCGTCGTCATGGCTCACTCCTCGCGCGCGGCGCGGGCGCCGGCTCGCGCCGGTACGGGACCGGGACGAACTGCACCGACGGCCGCGCCTGCCGCGGCTGCGGGTAGAGGTCCATCAGGTTGTCCATGGCCTACCCCTTGATGTTCCCGATCGGCCGGAGGGAGACGACCCTGCGCGAGACGTCGAGCCGGTGGACGACGTCGACGACCTCGCCCAGGTCCTTGTAGGCGAACCCGGCCTCCTCCGCGACGCCCGACTTCGAGGCCGCGCGGACGACGATGCCGCGCGCGGCCAGCTGCTGGATGAGCGTCTCGCCCCACACGCGCTTCTTGGCCTGGGCGCGGGACATCGTGCGGCCCGCGCCGTGGGCGGTCGAGCCGAACGTCTCGGTCATGGCGTGCGCGGTGCCGACGAGGAGGGCCGAGCCCGTCTCCATCGAGCCGCCGATGATGACCGGCTGTCCGATCTCCCGATACGCCGCGGGGACGTCCGGGGCGCCCGGCCCGAACGCCCGGGTGGCGCCCTTCCGGTGGACCACCACGTCGAGCGGCTCGCCCTCCACCACGTGGCGCTCGAGCTTCGCGGTGTTGTGGCACACGTCGTAGATGACCTCGAGGCCGAGTTCGCGCGGATCTCGGCCGAAGATGCGCCCCATCACCTCCCGCACCCGGTGCGTGATCACCTGGCGGTTGGCGAAGGCGGTGTTGGCCGCTGCGGTCATCGCGCCGAAGTACGCCTGGCCCTCCGGTGAGCGGAACGGCGCGCACGCGAGCTCACGGTCCGGGACGGTGATGCCGTGGGCGCGCATCGCTTGGTCGAAGCGCCGGAGGTAGTCGGTGCCCACCTGGTGGCCGAAGCCGCGCGAGCCGCAGTGCAGCATCACGAGCACCTGCCCCGGCCCCGTGATGCCGAAGGCGCGCGCGACCGCCGCGTCGTGGACGCCGTCCGGCGGGACCACCTGGACCTCGAGGTAGTGGTTGCCCGAGCCGAGCGTGCCGAGCTGGCCGATGCCGCGCGTGATCGCGCGCGTGCTCACCTGCTCCGGGTCGGCGCCGGGCAGGCAGCCGCCCCCCTCGGTGGCCGCGAGGTCCTCCGGCCAGCCATACCCGTGGCGCACGCACCAGCCCGAGCCGTCGCGCATGACCTCGCGGAACTCGTCGTCGCGGAGGCGCACGAAGCCGTGTGCGCCGACGCCCGACGGGACGGCGGCGAAGAGGGCGTCGACGAGCTCGCGGAGCCGGGGTCGGACCTCGGCTTCGGTCAGGCGCGTGCGCAGCACGCGCATCCCGCAGTTGATGTCGAAGCCGATCCCGCCCGGCGAGATGACGCCGGTGTCCGCGCGGAAGGCGGCCACACCCCCGATCGGAAAGCCGTAGCCCCAGTGCCCGTCGGGCATGCAGAGGGCGGCCCGCACGATCCCCGGCAGGCAGGCGACGTTCGTCACCTGCTCGAAGACGCCCTGGTCCATCTGGCCGAGCAACGCCTCGGACGCGTAGATGCGCGCCGGCACGCGCATACCGGGCTTCTCGCTCGGCGGGATCTCCCACACGCAGTCGGCGATCGGCAGCGTCTTCATGGCGCGCCCTCAGATGTCGATGACCACGCGCGCGCGCCAGCCGCCCTCGTGCGGCTCGAGCGCGAACTGGTGGAACGTCACGGCCTTGGGATCGGCACGCAGCGCGACGCGCTCGCGGTCGAGGACGTCGCCGCGGAGCCGCGCGGCGAGCCGGCACGGGGCCTTGCCGCTCACGTGCACTTCCACCTCGGGGAAGACGAGCTGCTCGGAGTCCTTGAGGTAGATCAGCTCCGAGAGCCAGTCATAGAGCAGCAGATCGAGCGAGGGGGCTGCGAGCTCGACGGCTCGCTCGTGCGCCCGGCCGGCCGTGGCCGGGTCCACCATGACCTCGGCGACGGCCCGTGCGGCGGTCGCGAAGAGGTCGTCGAGGTCGTCCCCGACGACCTCCATGGCGCAGTCGGCGACGGCGACCGAGTCGAGGAACACGTGTCGGCCCACGACCGCCTCCGCCGCTCCACGCGGGGCTACTCGGCCTTCACCGGGATCGTGGTGCCCTTCGCGGTCGGCGCCTTGGGCAGCGTGACCACGAGGATCCCGTTCTTGAAGGTCGCGTTCACCTTCCCGCCCTCGACGGCGGCGGGCAGCCGGAAGCTCCGTGAGAACGCGCCCCAGGAGCGCTCCATCCGGTGGAGCTTCTCGCCTTTCTCCTCCTTCTCCTGGTGCTTCTCACCCTTGATCGTGAGCACATGGTCCTCGAGCTCGACGCCGATGTCCTTCTGCTCCATGCCGGGCAGCTCGGCCTTCACGACGACGGCGTCCTTGGTCTCCACGACGTCGACCTTGGGCGCCCACTCGCCGACCAGCTCGAACTCGTCCCAGCGGGGCTCGAAGAACCGGTCGAACAGCCGGTCCATCTCCCGCTTGAATACGTCCATCCCTGTCCACGGAGCCAGCGCACGCATGCTCCTCCTCCTCCTCCCGTGCGTCCGGACTTCCTACTCGTACCCGGGCGTGACGGTCACCTTCTCTGCTCGGAGGCCCGTGTCCTCGCTCGTGGCGCGCACGGTGACGAAATCCCCCTCCTTCACCGCCCACGGGTCGAGCGGCATCTCCACGAGCTCGCCGATCCAGCCGGACGGTCCCGCCTCGCGGCTGCGCGTGACGGCGACGAATCTGGTCGAGGGCGCGACGGTGACCGTCCGCTCGGTGACCCGGGTCTTGCCCCCCTTGACCTGCCAGGGGCCGATCTCACCGATGACGAGCTTCCCCGCGCTCTTGTCGACCGCGACCACGGTTCCAGAATGATCCGACGCCGGGGCGGTCGCGACGCTCAGCGCGAGTACCGCGCCGGCGAGCGCCATGCTGCGGAGCACTCCGGCAAGGCGCATGTCTTCCCACCTCCCTTCCGCGGTTCGAGTCGTCATTAATGGAAGCAACGCGGGTGCCACCCCGGCGCAGTGCCAAGGGTCTGAAATGGCGGGTTTCTTCGGCGCAGGTGCGGAGGGCTCATGGGGCGCACCCGCCCCACTGAGGCGCCCGGCGCCGATCTGGGGTCAAGACTGCTTCAGATGGCGCTGGAACCAGGCCGCCATCACGCCCGCGGCGCGCGCGAGGGCTGCGGGGTCCTCGAAAAGATGGTCGCCCCCGGCGACGACCTCGAGCCGCCACGGCCCGCCGAAGCGGGCGCACAGCGGCTCGCACGCCTCGCGGATGGGCGCGTCGTGCTCGCCGACGACGAGGAGCGTGGGCGCGGTCACGCGCGGCACGGCGTCCTC
>Ga0209343_10006541_pt1 | contig 13909 bp, 14 predicted proteins | sample RifCSPlowO2_02_FD_184026 | JGI IMG/M metagenome (GOLD analysis project Ga0209343, IMG submission 184026) | Groundwater microbial communities from Rifle, Colorado - Rifle CSP2_plank lowO2_0.2 (SPAdes) (version 2) | ecosystem: Environmental > Aquatic > Deep subsurface > Groundwater | place... | reverse complement strand
GCACGCCTTCCGTTGGTGATCACCAAAACCACATTGCCTGGCAAGCCTTGGAATCCTTCCCGCCCTTCATAATTCAACAATACCCGCCATGATCCCCCCAGGTTTGATTTCGATCAAACGCCACCTGCCCGGTGAGCCGATTCTTTGCGTAGCAGACCCGATTTCGGAGCTGCCGCTGAAGAGTCCCGCCTACGATGGAATGGAACGTCCTCGTCACCGTCCGGCCCGGTGCCGGACACGAACGCCAGTTGCTCGGGGCGCTGGCGCAGTTCGGACGATTTCGCGCCACCGCTTTCCGTGATGTGTGCATTGGCAAGGTGGAGGATGTCGGCAAAGTTCTGCAGGCCATCCGGCTCGCCGCCGAAGCGAAGAAGCCGTGGACTGTTCGTCTCGGACGCGTCATCCCCGTGGAAACGACGTTCTCTTTCAGCGTCGAAACGCTGGGAGAATCCCTCAAGCGCGCCGCCGCCCCATTCGTTGAGCGCATGACATCCGGGTCTTTCCACGTGCGGCTGGAGCGCCGGGGCTTCGAAGGCCGGATCAGGAGCCAGGTAGTCGAGCAGGAAGTCGCCGGGCATCTGTTCGAGATCGCGACCCGGCAGGGAAAGACCCTGCGCACCGATTTCGACGACCCCGACTACATCGTCGTTGCGGAGACGCTCGGAGAGGAGTGTGGCGTCGCATTGCTCACGCGTGACATTCGGTCACGCTATCCGTTCGTGCAGTCCAGGTGACCGACGCCGGCTGCATCGAATTCCTCCAGTGGGCGCTGCCCGCGACACTGGTCGCCGAAGCGTTCACCCCGGACGATGGGAGGATGTGTGTGCGCGAGGAGTTCCGGCGGATCGCGTTGCTGCAGAAGGACATCAGGCGGTCGGTTCCGGAGGGCGAGTTCGATCTCATCCTCCGTCGCAATGCAGTGCTTACCTACTTCTCGCCTGCGCTCCGGCGGGAGATCATGCGACGGCTGGTTTCAATGCTGCGCCCGGGCGGTGCATTTGTCATCGGCATCCACGAGAAGCTCCCCGAGGCGCTCCCTGGGCTCGCCCCATGGCCGGGCGAGCGCGCCATTTACCGGAGGCTATAGTCGACGCACCGGCGTCTGCGACGTTCCGGGCGATCTCTCCGCGATCCTTCAGAATCCCTTCGCCGCCAGGTAGGCGACAAGGACATCCAGCGTCGTCAACTTGCGGTAGTCGGCTTCGGGAATCTCGACCCGAAGCCGCTGGTGCAGCCCGACGAGAAAATTCAGCCAGTCCATCGAATCCAGGTCGACCTGGTCGCGCAACGGGCGATCGGGCCGCAGATCGCCCTCCTCGATTTCGGGCGCGATCCCCTTCAGGGTCTCGATGACGATGGCGCGGATTTCCTCGTTGGTCATGACGGATCCCGGGTTCACAAGCTTTCAGGCTGCTGCAGCAATCGATGGATTTCGGCGACAAACAGCGCGCCACGGTGACCGTCGCTCACGCGATGGTCGGCGGCGAGGCTCGCCGTCACGGCCGGAATGATCCGCAGTCCTCCCTCCACGACACAGGCCTGCTCGGCCACACGTCCGAAGCCGACCAGCGCCACCTGGGGCGGATAGATCACGCCGAAGACGGACTCGACGCCCTGGTCGCCCAGATTGGTGACCGTGATGGTCGGATCGGACATCTCGGAGCTGCGCAGGCTGCCCGCGCGCGCGCGCTTCACCAGGTCGGTGAGATCCTGCATCAGTTGGGTCAGGCTTTTCTTCTGCACGTCATGAATTGCCGGCGCAATCAGCCCGCCCTGGCGCAGCGAAATCGCCACGCCGACATGCACCGCCGCCCCGGGCTCGAACTTACCGTCCCGGTAGAGTCCGTTCATGTCCGGGTACTTTTCGCAGGCCAGCGCGACCGACTTCAGAAACAGGGCCGCCATCAGCACGCGCTCGGTGAGCCCTCGCCGCGCGTTCTCGGCCTGCAGCCAGAGCGTGGCGTTCTGCAACGGGACCCGTTCCGACAGGTAGTAGTGCGGGATCTCGCGTTTGGAGCGGCTCATGGCGGCGGCGATCGCACGGCGCATTTCGGCCTGCTTGTCGAGTTGCGCAGCCGGCACTGCCGGGGCCGTCGTCGCCGCCGCCGCGGCGCGTTCCACGTCCTCCAGGGTAACCGCGCCGTGCGGCCCTGTCCCGGCCACGGTTTCGGCATCGACGCCCAGTTCGGCAGCGCGTCTGCGCGCAACGGGAGACACGCGGCGGCGCTCGCCGGGGACCACCGGCGCCGCGACGGCGGTTACAGGAACGGATTCGGCCTGCACAGGCACCGCCACCGGCGCGGGGCGCGTGCGCTTTTCCGCCTCCGCGGCTTCGGGCGTTTCACCCGGCGCGAGCAGCGTCGCCATCACCGAGCCGACCCGCATCGTCACGCCCGGCTCGGCGATCAACTCGTAGACCGTGCCTTCGTTCCAGATCTCGACATCGACTGCGGCCTTCGAGGTATCGACCACGGCGACGATATCACCGCGCTTGACGTGGTCCCCGGGCTTGACCCTCCACTCGAGGAACTTGCCCTTGTCCATGTCTGCGCCGAGCGAAGGAAGCTTGAATTCGATCATCGCCCTAGCTCTTTCCGCAGATCGCGCGCGCGGCGGCGACGATTTTCTCCGCCTGCGGCAGCGCCGCGTCCTCCAGGTGCTTCGCGTACGGGATCGGCACCTCTTCGCTGCATACCCGGGCCACCGGAGCGTCCAGATCGTAGAAGGCGTTCTCCATGATGCCCGCCATTACCTCGGCGGCTAGGCTGCCGGTGCGCCAGCCCTCGTCGACGACGACCGCCCGGCGGGTCTTGCGCACGGATTCGACGATGACTTCGGTGTCCAGCGGCCGCAGCACCCGTAGGTCGATCACTTCAGCGTCGATCCCATGCGCCGCAAGCTGCTGCGCGGCCTCCACGGTCTTGGGCAGCGAACCGCCGTAGGTGATCAGGCTCACGTCGGCCCCCGCGCGGCGCACGGCCGCCGAGGCGATGTCCACGCGCGGAGCGCCGGCGCACTCGCCTTCGAGGTTATAAAGCTGCACGTGTTCGAAAATGACCACGGGATCGGGATCTTCCAGGGCCGGCCAGAGCATGCCGCGCGCATCCTCGACGGTGGCGGGCGCAAGCACCCGGATCCCCGGTATGTGCGCGTACCAGCCTTCCAGGCTGTGCGAGTGCTGCGCGGCGACCTGCCGCCCGGCGCCGGTCGCCATGCGGATCACCAGCGGCACGGAGAACTGGCCGCCAGACATGTGTCGCATGAGCGCAGCGCTGTTGACGATCTGATCGAGCGCGAGCAGGCTGAAGTTCACGGTCATGACCTCGACGATCGGACGCATGCCGCCGAGCGCGGCGCCGATGCCCGCACCGACGAACCCAAGCTCGGACAGCGGCGCGTCGCGGATGCGCTCGGGACCGAACTCCTCCAGCAAGCCCTTGCTTACCGCGTAGGTTCCGCCGTATTTCCCGACGTCTTCGCCCATCAGGAAAACGCGCTCGTCGCGCGACAGCGCCTCGCGCAGCGCCTGGCGCATGGCTTCGCGGTAGCTGATGACGGTCATCGCTCTCTTCGTCCTTTACCCTCACCAGCGTAATCACGCAGCTCGATCGGGTCTTGCTTTTCATCCATCAACAACGACAATTCCTCGGTAAAGCGGCCAAACCGAGTTTGGACTCTGCTGCTTCTCGCTGTCTTGCACGGTTGCAAGCAACCGCGCAAAACAGCGAGATCTATCTAACCCCCACTTCGTCAAAAGGTCTGTCCGAGCAGTACTCATAGGCCCTTCCTTTCTCACGCAGCCACCGCAGGCGTGTGAACGTCCCGGGTCAGGTCTTCAACGGGCTCCCACGTGCCGGCCTCGGCAAACGCCACCGCCCGCTCGACTTCCTCATTGGCCGCGCGGTCGATCTCGAGGAACTGCTCCTCGGTGAGCATGCCCTGCTCCTTCAGCCGCGCCGAGTAGGTGTGAATCGGGCCGCGCGTCTTCCATTCCTCGACCTCGCGCTTGTCGCGGTAGAGCTCCGCGTCGAACATCGAGTGCGCGCGGAAGCGATAGGTCTGGAACTCGACGAAGAACGGGCCCTTGCCGCTGCGCACCTGTTCTCCCGCCCTTGCGGTGGCCTCGTGGACAGCGACCACGTCCATGCCGTCCACCTTGAGCGTGGGCACGTTGAATGCCGCCGCCTTGGCGCACAGGTCGGTCTGCGATTCGTAGCGCGCGAGCGCCGTGCCCATCGCATAGAGGTTGTTCTCGCAGCAGAACAACACGGGGAGCTTCCACAGTGCCGCCAGGTTCATCGACTCGTGGAAAGCGCCCTCCGCCACCGCGCCATCGCCGAAGAAGCACGCCGTGACGCGCCTCGCCTTCCGGAGTTGGTCGGCAAGAGCGAACCCGACGGCCAGTGGCAGCCCGCCACCCACGATCGCATTGCCGCCGAAAAAGCGGGTCTTCGCGTCGAACAGGTGCATGGACCCGCCGCGGCCGCGCGAGCAGCCTTCCTGCTTGCCGTACATCTCGGCCATGATCGAGCCCATGGACACGCCGCGCAGCAGCGCGTGGCCGTGCTCGCGGTAGGTGGCCACGATGTTGTCCTCGGGCGCAAACGCGTGCATGGCGCCGGTTGCCACCGCCTCCTCGCCGATATAGAGGTGCAGGAAACCGCGGATCTTGCCCTCGCCGTAGAGTTCCGCGCACTTTTCCTCCAGGCGCCGGATGCGCACCATGTCGGCGAGCAGCCGCAGCGCGAATTCGCGCTGGAACGGAACCGGACCGCTTGGAGGAGGCGCAATCATGCTGCCGCCTCGCCAATGACGAACCTCATGATTCCGCCCCCTCGAGGGTCGACAAATCACCTTCGGGAAGTCCGAGCTCACGCGCCTTGAGAAGCCGGCGCATGATCTTGCCGCTGCGGGTGCGCGGCAGCGTGCGCACGAAATCGATCTCCTTCGGCGCGACCGCCGCACCGAGCCGCTTGCGTGCATGCGCGAGCAGTTCCATGCGCAGCGACTCGCTGGGGTCGAACCCTGCCTTCAAGGACACAAACGCCTTCACGACTTCGCCCACGATCTCGTCCGGCTTGCCGATCACACCGGCTTCCGCAACTGCCGCATGCTCCATCAGCACGCTCTCGACTTCGAACGGCCCGATCAGGTGACCTGCCGATTTGATCACGTCGTCCGCCCGGCCGACGAACCAGAAGTAGCCGTCCGCATCACGTTTCGCGAGATCGCCGGTCAGATAGAGCTCGCCGGCAAAGCACTTCCGGTAACGTTCTTCCTGGTTGAGGTACCCCCGGAACATCGCCGGCCAGCCGGCGCGCAGTGCAAGCTCGCCTTCCACGTTCGGCTCCTCGACGATCTGCACCGCCCCCCCTTCGCGCCGCTGCACGACATGAGCCTCGACCCCGGGCAGCGGCTTGCCCATCGAACCGGGCTTGATGTCCATCGCCGGGGTGTTGGCGATCATGATTCCCCCGGTCTCTGTCTGCCACCAGTTGTCGTGAATCGGCAGTCCCAGCGCTTCCTTGCCCCACCACACCGCTTCGGGGTTGAGCGGTTCACCCACGCTCGCGATGAAGCGCAGCTTCGGAAAGCTGTATTTCTTCGGGATTTCCGGTCCCGCCTTCATCAGCATCCGGATGGCGGTCGGCGCCGTGTACCACACGGTCACGCCTTGGTCCTGCAGGATGCCGTACCAGCGTTCGACGTCGAAATCGGCTTCATCGACGATGCTCGTGACGCCATGGAGCAGCGGGGCAACGATGCCATAGGAGGTTCCGGTCACCCAGCCGGGGTCTGCCGTGCACCAGAAGATATCGTCGGAGTGCAGATCGAGCGCGAACTTTCCGGTGGCGTAATGCGTGAGCGCCGCTCCATGAACATGCACCGCACCCTTGGGGGTGCCGGTCGTCCCGCTCGTGAAGTGAAGAAAGGCAACGTCCTCCTCAGTCGTGGGCTCGATGGTGAAGTCTTCGGAGGCTTGCTCCATGAGCCGGCGCGGATCGAGGGTGCCCGGTATGCTGATCGGGTCTCCTGTCTCGCTCATCACCAGGATGTATTTCAGCGTCGGCAGCCGAGCGACGACTTTCTCCACTTTGCGCCTGTAGAGCAATTCGGTCGTCAGCAGGACCTTGCCCTGCCCCAGTTCGATACGCGTTCGGATCGGCTCCGGCCCGAATGCGGAAAACAGCGGCGACACCGTCATTCCGGTCTTCAAGCCCCCCAGGACGCCGATGTACAACTCCGGAATGCGCCCGGCGAGCACGAACAGGCGATCCCCCCTACCGACGCCCAGTCCCCGCAGAACATTGGCGAAGCGGCTGGACAGCCGCTTGAGATCGGCATAGGTGAAAATGCGCTCCGCCCCTGCACGCGGCAGCCACCGGAAGGCAACGTGCTGCGCCCGCGTGCCCTGGGCATGACGGTCTACCGCCTCATACGCGATATTGAAACCGCCGCCGTGCAGCCCGGTAAGCTCGCGCCGCACCGAATCCCACGAAAAGCGCGCGCGGTCTGCCTCCGCATCGCCCAGATTGGGGGCCACCCGGAGATCGGATGCGGTCTTGCGAATCAGCAGAGGCCTCACTGCAGTTCTCTATTCAGCTCGTCACGACCACCGATCCATTGTCGGACGGCGGCGACGCACCGGATTGATCCTCATCAATTCCCCCGATCGGCCGCGCATCGACCATTGGGGAGCAGCGATTTCATCTCCTTCGCGCCCGGTCATGAGCCTAAGTGTCACCGCCCTGGAGGGTCCCTCCCCTGCTTCGCTTCCGATGGAAATCGTGGAGAGGAAGGGACTCGCCCATCCGGACACGATCTGCGATGCGCTTGCCGAGAACCTGAGCGTTTCGCTGTCCCGGTTCTACGTCGAGCGCTTCGGGACCATCCTGCATCACAACGTGGACAAGGCGCTGCTTTGCGGCGGGGCGGCGCGCGCCGCGTTCGGGGGCGGTGAGGTACTGGAGCCGATCGAGATCTATCTCGCCGGCCGCGCGACCACCGAATTCAGAGGCGTGAAGGTTCCGGTCGATGACATCGCAGTCGAAGCAAGCCGGAAGTGGCTGAAGGAGAACATCCGCTTCCTCGATCCGGAGCGCCATGTCCGCATCTATCCGCGCATCCGTCCGACCTCATCGGACCTGGCGAGCCTGTTCGCGCAGGCGCACGGCGCGGCTGCGCCGCCCGCGAACGATACCTCTTTCGCCGTCGGCTACGCGCCGCTCGACATTTTGGAGAGCATCGTCCTTGCGGTCGAGCAGTACCTCAATTCGCGCGAGATCAAGGCCTCTCATCCCGCGATCGGCGAGGATATCAAGGTCATGGGCGCGCGGCTGGGCGAGGCAATCCGGTTGACCGTGGCCTGCGCAATCGTGGACCGGCACGTGACCGGTCTGGACGATTATTTCGCGAAGAAGGCCGCAATCGCGGACTTGGCCCTCGCCGCGGCGCGCGACCTGACAGCCGCCCCGGTATGTGTCGAACTCAACACGGCCGATGGCAACGCGCCCGACAGCATCTACCTCACCGTCACCGGAACCTCGGCCGAGGCCGGGGACGACGGCCAGGTCGGGCGCGGCAACCGGGTGAATGGCCTCATCACCCCGTACCGGCCCATGAGCATCGAGGCCGCCGCAGGCAAGAATCCGGTCACGCACGTGGGCAAGCTCTACAACGTGCTCGCGCAGCGCATTGCCGGATCGATCGTCCGGGAAGTGATTGGCGTCCAGGAGGCCTATTGCGGCCTGCTCAGCCAGATCGGCAGGCCGATCAACGAGCCTCAGTTCATCGACGTCAAGGTGCGCCTGAAGGACCGCGCCGCGCTCGACGCCCTGCGCCCGGGAATCGCCGAGCTCACGCGCTCGCACGTCGAACGCGCGGGCATGCTCTGGCGCGAGGTGATGGCCGGGTCCGTACAGCTCTATTAACCCATCGACTTCGCTGCCACATGGGAGCGCTTCCGCTATGATTGGCGAGCTGGAATCAGCGAATTCACAAAACCGCACAAGGAGGGCATTAATGACTCGCCGTCTTCTCGCCGCCGCAGCCGTGCTCTTTTTTTCCGCCGCGCTTTACGCCCAGGACGCCTACCCGAGCCGCCCGATCTCCATGGTGGTGGGGCTGCCTCCCGGCGGCGTTGCGGACCTGATCGCCAGGCCCCTCGCATTTGCCATGGAAAAGACCCTGAAGCAGCGCGTCCTGGTGGAGAACAAGACCGGCGCAACCGGGGCCATAGGCACCGCGGCAGTCGCAAACGCCAAACCCGACGGCTACACCACACTGATGGCGCTCTCCTTCATTTCGATCACCCCCGAGGCCGAGCGGCTGTTCGATCGCAAGCCCCCCTACGAAATGAACCAGCTCGCGCCCATCGCGCTCATCTCGGCCGATCCGGCCGTGCTAGTGGTGCGCAGCGATGCGCCGTGGAAGACGGTGAAGGATTTCGTCGACGACGCGAAAAAGCGCCCGGCCAAGATCAACTTTGGCTCCTCGGGGATCTACAGCGTGAATCAGCTGGCCATGGAGATCTTCGCCCACGCTGCCGACATCAAGCTCTGGCACGTTCCCTATACCGGCGTCGGCCCGGCGATGACGGCGCTGCTCGGAGGCCAGATCGACGCGCTCGCCTCCGGGCCCTCGGCGGTCATCGGGCAGGTCAAGGGCGGCAGGCTGAAAGCGCTCGGAAGCTGGGGGGCGAAGCGCCTCGAAGCCCTGCCCGACGTGCCCACGTTCAAGGAACTCGGCTACGACGCCGAGTTCTACATCTGGTCGGGTCTATTCGCCCCGGCGGGCACGCCGCCCGCGGTCATGACTGCGCTTCGCAACGCGGTGCGCTCGTCGGTGGAAGACCCGGACTTCAAGAACTCAATGGCGAAGATTCGGACGCCCATCAGCTACCTCGATGCGCCGGAGTTCCAGAAGTTCTGGGACCGCGACGCGAAAATGCTCGCCGCCGCGGTGCGCCGCATAGGACGTATCGAAGATAAGAAATAGGGTTAAACGAGGATTCGCCCCCGCGGGTTACTCCCCTGTAACCAGGCGCGCCTGGTTCACCCGGCGGGTGAAGGCTGCATCGACAACGAGGTTCGCGCCGATGATGAAGCTCGCCGCGGGACTTGCGGGGAACGCGACGGCCCGCGAGTAGGAGCCAGGTCTGCGAATCGATACGCAAGGTGTCGGCGTTGGGCTCTAAGCCGCCATGGCGATGCGGGACTGGTCTTTCGAGACCGATGTGATATCGGCAGTCCGCCGATGGGCAGACCGCGAAGTAATCGTCCCGGTTGCGTTCCACGCGCAGGTGGTGTGAGGCGGCTCAGCTTTTTCGCGATGTCTTGGCAAAGAATTCCGCGACGCGAGGCTCCACTTTCTCGCTGCCGCACTTAGGGCATTTGTGAGCCGCCGCGTGTTCGCTCATGCGCTCGACCAACTCAAACTGATGGCCGCAGTCCTTGCAGAGATAATCGTAGGTGGGCATGACACTCCTCTCCAATGTCACGTTATGCGTATGCAATCGCCATCCCTGCCCGTATGGCTCCGCCAACATCCGCGCGCACCCGGCGGCGGCAATCAGCCGCAAGTCCGGGTGCCTTGGCCTTCCGCTCGCGATGCAGCGCCGCGGCCACCAGCCCGCATGCGCATCGGGTCGCTTCAGTCGATCTTGACCGTATGCCGCTTCGATTTCTCGACCTTGGGCAGAGTCAGTTCGAGCATACCGTCTTCCAGGTGTGCGATCGCCCTGGACCCATCTACCGCGCAGGGCAGCGCAAGGGTGCGGCTGAATTCACCGACGCCAATTTCGCAGCGGCAATATTCGCCTTTTTCCCTTCTCTCTTCACGCACAACCTTGCCCTTGATGGTGACCGACGTATCGTTCACCGAGATATCGAGGTCCTTCTTGGCGACTGCCGGAATCTCTGCGCGTATGACAACATTCTCCTCGCCATCGAACACGTCCACACGCGGCAATCTCATTGCGAGGGGTTCAGCGAACTCGCTCAATAGCGGCGACTCCCATCCGAAGGGGCGCAGCCAACCCCTCGGGACTATCCGCTCGAACAAGCGATCCATCTCTTCGAACGGGCTCACCATCCTTCTCGGGACCGCCTTCTGAATGTCTGTGCCCTGCTTCACCGTTACATCACGTTTGGATTCGATTGCCATGTCAGTACTCCTTCCAGTTGATCCGCCACAGCTACTTACCCAATCGTCATTCTTGGCGGGCGCGGAAACTGCGTATTGATCGGGATCAAACCGGCGGATTGATTCGGCTCGCGGCCTGTCCCGGGGGCAGCGGCCATCCGGCGCCTGAAACCGTGAGTGCCGACTTCGATACCTTGCTCTCAGGCAATCTGCCTTCATTCATTTGAAGAATGGCGCAAACCTCGGCGTCTTCCAGCGCCACGGCGTTGCACGTATAGGCGCCCGCGCTGAGGCCGCCGATGCCATGAATTCCCCGGGCATGTGAAACCCCATGACCTGGCTACGCCCGTCCAGGACGACGAGGTCATTCTTGAAGAATCCATACCGGATCGCTTAGATGGCGCTGAACGGGTCGCCGGCCCGGTAAAGATCTTCGCCGTGCTTGAACTTGCGGCGGGCGATAAGGCGACGGGTTTCCAGCGCAACCTCCCCTGGTAACCGGGCACGCTTAGGCGGCCCTGCGATCAGATCACTGTGCTGCCCGCAGATGGCCCAGGCCGGTCCAGCCGCTCGAGACCATGGTGTTCGGCGCTGCGCATCGCGGCGCCATATTCCGCCGCAGTCGCCGGCCGCGCGATTTCCGGGTACTCCTCGGCCCGATAGCAGGGGTGGTACTGATCCATCAGGTTCAGATACGTGTTGAGGGATACTACTCGCGCCAGGAATCCGAGTACCTCGTCCGTTCCGGCGAGATTTCCGGGCAGCACCAGGTGCCGAACCAGAAGTCCGCGCTTCGCGACGCCGCGCTTGTCGAGCACCAGATCGCCCACCTGGCGGTGCATCTCCTTCACCGCCGCGCGGTTGACCTCGACGTAGTTGCGCACCTTCGAATACTTTCGCGCAATCTCCGAAGAGCCGCACTTCATGTCGGGCATATAGATGTCGACGATGCGGTCCAGCAGCGCCAGCGCCTCGGGGCTGTCGTAACCGCCGGTGTTGTAGACCAGCGGCAGCCGCAGCCCGCGGCGCGCCGCATCGCCCACCGCGGCGATGACCTGCGCAACGACATGGCTCGGCGAGACCAGGTTGATGTTGTGGCAGCCCTCGGTCTGGAGCTCAAGCATGATGTCGGCGAGTTCGCGCGCGGTCACTTCACGCCCGGCCCCCTTCTGGCTGATGTCCCAGTTCTGGCAGAACACGCAACGCAGATTGCACCAACTGAAGAAAATCGTGCCGGAGCCACGCGTGCCGCGCAGGCAATTCTCCTCGCCGTGATGCGCGCCGAAACTCGCGACCACCGCCCGCTCGCCCGTGCGGCACACCGCGCCCTCCACCGTTTGCCTGCGGTTGACGCGGCAGTAGCGGGCGCAGAGATCGCAGTTTTCCAGATGCCGGAAGGCCACCTCGACGCGCCCGGCCAGCCCGCCCCCTTCGAGCAATCCCAGGTAGGCCGGCTCGAAACTGCTGCCCGACCGCGAGGTGTTCACTCTCCGCCCGTCAGCCCCGTCCTACAAAGGGCATCTTGGTTGCCATGACGGTGACGAACTGGACGTTCGCATCCAGCGGCAGGCTGGCCATGTGCACCACGGTGCTCGCGACGTGCGCCACGTCCATACGCGGCTCGACGGCCATCGAGCCGTTCGCCTGAATGATCCCGGCCGCCATGCGCTCGGTCATCTCGGTAGCCGCGTTGCCGATGTCGATCTGGCCACAGGCGATGTCGTGCTTTCTGCAATCCAGCGAGGTCGATTTGGTGAGCCCCGTGATCGCGTGCTTGGTCGCCGTGTAGGGTGCGGAGTTCGGCCGCGGCGCGTGCGCAGAGATCGAACCGTTGTTGATGATGCGCCCGCCGCGCGGATCCTGGCTCTTCATGATCCTGATCGCTTGCTGCGTGCACAGGAACGCGCCAGTGAGGTTCGCGTCGACCACGACCTTCCACTGCTCGTAGGTGAGATCCTCCATCGGGATGCCGGGCGCGTCCATGCCCGCATTGTTGAACAGCAGGTCGAGCCGGCCGAATTTCTCCTTCGTCTTTGCGAACAGCGCACGCACCGATTCCGGGTTACCCACGTCGGTGGGAACCGCCAGGGTGCGCGACGCGCCCGCAGCCGATTGCGCGATGGCCTTCGCCAGCGGTTCAGCGCGCCGTCCCGCAAGCGCCACGCTGTAGCCTTCCTTTAACAATGCAAGTGCGACCGCCTTGCCGATGCCGGTGCCCGCGCCGGTGACGATGGCGACTTTCTTCAGCGAATTCATTCCTCCCTCCGTAGCCGCGATGCGTTGCTCAGGTCGTCATGGGCTCAAAACGCCTGACCCCGGCGCTTGCTCAGCCGGATCACCGAATTGATCAGCCCGGTCATGCTTTGGTCCCCAGGCTGCATTCAACCGGGAGGCATTCCCGTATCCACGCCCGCACGGCGGCCACACTCGGTAGCCGCCAGCGCGCCACCGATTCCCCAGTGCCTACTTTGATCGCCATGCCCCCGAGTCCGTCTACGACAGAAAATGCATACTCGTCGCCGATGTCGTCACCGATGAACACCGGTGTCCTTCCCCGAAAAGGCGGTTCCTGCATGAATTCGACCACCGCCGTGCCCTTGTCCTTGCCGCCCGGCCTGATCTCGAAAACCATCTTGCCGCCCTGCAGACGGTAGTCGCCCGCGCTCTGATCGAGCAGCCTTTGCAGGAACACGCGCACCTCGTCGCCCATTTGCGGCGCCTGGCGATAGTGCATCGCGAACGTGTAGCACTTGTCTTCCAGGACAATGCCGGTTCGACCCGCCGTCCACGCGCTCGCGGCCCGGAGCATCGACGAAATGCCGGAAGAGGATGCCTCGTGCCGATACAGGCGTCCGCTCGCGCTGCGATGCTCCACGCCATGCTGGCCGGCCGCCGGCAGATGCAGCGGGGCAAACAATCGGTCTATTTCATCGATGGACCGCCCGCTGATCAGCGCCAGCGCCCCCCGGCTGGCACTTGCGAGCCGGCCGACCAGTTGTAGAAGAGACGCATCCGCAAGCACCCGGTCCGGCGCATCGGCGATCTCCACCAGTGTGCCATCGATATCCAGAAACCAGGCGCAATCGCCTGCAGGCAGAACCGGAACGTCAAAGACCACCCTTCGCCCCCCCCAAGAACCCTGCGCCTTGTCCCGGGCACATCTTGCCGTGCTACACGAACCGCCCACGCCGGCGTATTGCCGCGGCATCCAGCAGCATCCTGCCCGCCCATCGATAGACATTGAATTCCCCGATCAGTCCCCGCATGGTTCGCATTCTGTCACGCTGCTCGGCGGCGGGCATGGTGAGCGCCACATGCAGAGCGGCGGCACACTGGTCGATATCGTAGGGATTGACTATCAGGGCTTCAGGCAGTTCTCGCGATGCCCCGGCGAACTGGCTGAGAATGAGCACGCCGGTTTCGTCGTCCCGTGCCGCAATAAACTCTTTTGCGACGAGATTCATGCCGTCGTGCAGGCTGCTCACGAAGCACAGGTTTGCGGCGCGATAGTATTCGTAGACCTCCGTCGGCTCGTGGTGTTCGATCCGAAGCGAAATCGGTGCGTAGGTGCCGCGCCCGAACCGGTCATTGATCTTGTCGGCCAGTGCCCGGACCTGTTTCTCGAAGTTCCGGTACTCATTGATGCTCGATCGCGAGGGCGCCGCGACCTGTACGAACGTGAAACGTCCGATCCACTGCGGTTCCAGTTCCAGCAATCGCTCCACTGCCATGAACCGCTCGAGTATTCCCTTGGTGTAATCGAGCC
>Ga0209343_10006538_pt1 | contig 13914 bp, 9 predicted proteins | sample RifCSPlowO2_02_FD_184026 | JGI IMG/M metagenome (GOLD analysis project Ga0209343, IMG submission 184026) | Groundwater microbial communities from Rifle, Colorado - Rifle CSP2_plank lowO2_0.2 (SPAdes) (version 2) | ecosystem: Environmental > Aquatic > Deep subsurface > Groundwater | place: Rifle... | reverse complement strand
GAGTACTTCACCTTTGCCCAGGCTGAAATTGAGGCCGCGCAGAGTGGGTTGCGAGGCACCGGGCGGGCCGACATACAACTGCTCCAGGCGCACCGCGCCGCTGGGCGGCGGCAATGGCATGCGCAGCTGCTCGCGCGGATGCTGGGCAAGCAACTGGCTCAGACGCTGGTAACTCTGGCGACCTGAGTTGAATTGCTTCCACGAGCCAATGGCGATTTCCACGGGGGCCAGGGCACGCCCCAGCAGCAACGACATGGCGATCATCATGCCCGCCGACAACTGCCCATCGAGCACCAGCAAGGCCCCCAGGCCCAGAGCCAGCGACTGGCCGGAGATGCGCACAAAACGGCTCGCCGAAGTAATCCGCGCACTGCGATCGCTGGCTTGGGCCTGGGCGGCAATGATGCGTTGCTGCAGCAGGCTCCAGCGCTGGCGCAGCGGCCCGAGCATGCCCAGGGCTTGGATCACCTCGGCATTGTGCAAGGTGCTGTTTACATAGACCGCCGACTGCACACCCAGGCGATTGGCCTCCCCCAGCGGTGCCCGCGTCACAGCGCCAGGCCGATCAGCACCAGGGCGAGAACCAGCGTCAGCACGCCGAACCAGGGATGAAAGATAAAGGCCACCAGCAGGAAGATTGGCAACCACGGCGCATCGAGCAAGGCGATCAGGCCCTGGCCGGTGATCAGCTGGCGCAACGTCGCCAGATCGCTGAGCACCTGCGCCGGGTTAGCGTTGTGCTCGCGCAGGCTGCGGGCGAAGGCGGCGTCGAAAATCCGCTCGCCCAGGGCTTCGTCCAGCCCCGCGCTCATGCGAATCATCACCTCGCCGCGTACCCACTCGATCAGGGCGCTGAACAGAAACAGCGCCAGGACGATCAAGGTAAGCATGAGCAAGGTGGTTTCGTTGCGGCTGGTAAGAACCCGGTCGTACACCTGCATCATGTAGAGCGCCGGTACCAGCACCAGCAGATTGATCACGCCACTGAACAGCGCCAGCGACCAGAACACCCGGCGATAGCTTAATAAAGCGGCATCAATGTCGTGACGCGGATCGAGAAGCAAACCCATAGAATGTAGCTCGCAAAAGGAATAGTTGGTCCAAGACGCAATCCATCGCGAGCGTTTTGCCCTAAGGCATAGGAGAAAACACTAAACGTAGCCTGACGTGCCGCTATCAGAGACGATCCTCGTCGCTACAGGCGCCAATTTCTGACAACGCAACCACGGGTTAGTGCCGGTTCGACGGGCTGGGTTTTCATGCGGGTGACGGGCGGGAATGTTGCACAGCGCCACGATCGCTTGTTCGCGGTCGACCTTTTGCTGGACCTGAACGGTCTGCTGGCCAGCGATACAGGCTTGGCGCCAGGCGTTGATGTGTTCGGGGCAAGACCTTTTCGTCTGCAATATTCGCCCAGCTCAAGTTCCGACAGACCGGCGGTTTCAAGGACGACGGCAAACCGAGCTTCGGCAGACCAGTTCTCGGAGAGTGGTTTGTCTTCTGGCACTGCTTCCTTCGGAACTGACCTTCTTGCGCCAGTTGGACAAAAACATTTCGCTCACCCCTTCGCCCCGGGAAACCTCGGCCATTGATAGGTTCAGCGGGGGAAGCAGCATCTTCAGCAATGCGGCTTTGCGTTCAGGTGAATGTGCGGGCAATGTCGGCAACGGTCAGCACCAAATGATCCAGGCGTTCGATCATGCTCAGTCCCGATCCAGCAAATGGAAACGTGGCAGCGAGAAATGCCAGCGGATGGCGGCCAGGCGGATCAGCAGCACGGTCAGCATGGCGACGCCGGTGTCGAACCAGTGCGGCGTGTCGAGCGCGCGCAGTCCGATAAACACCAGGGCGCCGGCAATGCAGGCGGTGGCGTAGATTTCCTTCTGGAAGATCAGCGGGATTTCATTACAGATCACGTCGCGCATGACCCCGCCGGCGACGCCGGTCATGACGCCCATGATCACGGCGGTACTCAGCGGCACATTGTGCTGCAAGGCCACTTCGGTACCGATCACGGTGAATACCGCCAAGCCGAAGGCATCGGCGATCAGCAGCCCCTTCTCGTGGATCGGCTGGGTGAAGCGGACCCACACCACGGTACCCACCGCCGCCAGGGATGCGATGACGATATAGGTGTCGTCACGTATCCAGCTGACCGGATGATTGTCGAGAATCAGATCGCGCAGGGTTCCGCCGCCCAGCGCGGTGATGACGGCAATCACCAGCACGCCGAACAGGTCCATGGATTTGCGCCCAGCCATCAAGGCGCCGGTGATGGCGAATACGGCTACGCCGAACAGGTCAGCCAGGTAGAAGAGTTGGGACATGGCGTTTTCAGGTGGTCACGGGGGCGCGCATGGTAACAAACTCTTCGGCAGCCGTCGGATGCACGCCGATGGTCTCGTCGAAAATCTGCTTGGTCGCGCCAGCCTTCAAGGCCACGGCAAGCCCCTGGACGATTTCTCCCGCTTCCGGACCGACCATATGGCAGCCCAATACGCGGTCGCTGTCGGCATCCACCACCAGTTTCATCAGGGTGCGCTCCTGGCATTCGGTGAGGGTCAGCTTCATCGGCCGGAAACGGCTTTCGTAGACCTCCACCCGGTAGCCCTCCTCCCGCGCCTGCTCTTCGCTGAGGCCGACGGTGCCGATATTCGGCAGGCTGAAGACCGCGGTGGGAATCGTCTGGTAGTCGACCTTGCGGTACTCCTCGGGCTTGAACAGTCGCCGCGCCACCGCCATGCCTTCGGCCAAGGCCACCGGGGTCAGTTGCACCCGGCCGATCACATCGCCCAGCGCCAGAATTGACGGTGCGGAGGTCTGGTAGTGCTCGTCGACCTTGATATAGCCGCGCTCATCGAGCTCTACCGCGGTGTTTTCCAGGCCCAGGTTATCCAGCATCGGGCGCCGGCCGGTGGCGTAGAAGATACAGTCTGCGAACAGCTCGCGGCCGTCCTTGAGGGTTGCGAGCAGGCTGCCGTCGGGTTGTTTGTCGATGCGTTTGATATCGCTGTTGAACTGCAGATCCAGGCCGCGCTTGCTCAGCTCTTCGCGCAGGTGCTGGCGCACCGCGCCGTCGAAGCCGCGCAAGAACAGCTCGCGGCGATACAGCAGCGAGGTCTGGGCGCCGAGGCCGTGGAAAATCGAGGCGAACTCCACGGCGATATAGCCACCGCCGACCACCAGCACACGCTTGGGCAACTGGTCGAGAAAGAAGGCTTCGTTCGAGCCGATGGCATGTTCGTGCCCCGGAATCTCCGGGATATGTGGCCAGCCACCGGTGGCGATGAGGATGTGCCTGGCGCTGTAACGCTGGCCGCCCAACTCCACACTATGCTCATCGAGCAGGCGTGCATGGCCCTCGAGCAGGGTTACGCCGCTGTTGACCAGCAGGTTGCGGTAGATGCCGTTGAGACGTTCGATCTCACGGTTCTTGTTGGCGATCAGGGTCGGCCAATCGAACTTCGCTGCAGCGGATAGCGACCAACCAAAACCCTGAGCCTGCTCGAAGTCTTCGGCGAAGTGCGCGCCATACACCAGCAGCTTTTTCGGCACACAGCCGACGTTGACGCAAGTGCCGCCCAGATAACGGCTCTCGGCTACGGCCACGCGGGCACCATAACCGGCGGCAAAGCGCGCAGCACGTACACCACCGGAACCGGCGCCGATTACAAACAGGTCGAAATCATAGGTCATGGTCAGCCTCCTTAGCAGGTCGCCAGCATAACCCAATCGCACATGAGTCCAGAGCGCTCGTGAAAGAGCTCTCGCCTACTGCAAGCGCCTCCGGACACACGCTGCTGACGTTGCTCGATATTTTCACAACCGCTGAGCCCAGCCTAAACTTGCCGAGTCACCAAGAGGAGAAACGCCATGCGCCCTACCCTCACCCATCTGGCTTTGCATGTGCCGGATCTGGATGCCTGTGTGGCGTTCTATTCGGAGTTCTGCGGCATGCGCGTGATCCACCAGCGTGCAGGCAAAGGTTCGCGCATCGTCTGGATGGCCGAGCCCGGCAAGGAACACACCTTCATCTTCGTGATCATGCCGGGTGGACAGGATCGGCAGCTGGCCGCCGACGATTACAGTCATTTCGGTTTTGCCGTGGACAGTCGCGAGCAGGTCGACCGGCTCGCCGCCAAGGCGCAAGCGGCAGGCTGCCTGATCTGGGCGCCACGTGATGAGCCCTACCCTGTCGGCTATTACTGCGGGTTACGTGACCCTGCGGGCAACTACGTCGAGTTCAGCTACGGCCAACCATTGGGTCCTGGCTCGGAGGCGCTGCCGATTCCCTGACCATTCACAGCACAAAGCCACCCGCAGGTGGCTTTGTGCTCAAACCCGACTCGGCTCAGAACGCCTTGCCCGGCTTGTAGAGGTGTTCGAAGCAGAAGTTGGTGGCGTCGATATAGCCCTCTGCGCCGCCACAGTCGAAGCGTTGGCCCTTGAACTTGTAGGCGAGTACGCAGCCGTCCTGGGCCTGTTTCATCAGCGCATCGGTGATCTGGATTTCGCCACCCTTGCCCGGCGGGGTATTTTCGATGATGTCGAAAATATCCGGGGTGAGGATGTAACGACCGATGATCGCCAGGTTGGACGGCGCATCTTCCGGCTTGGGCTTCTCGACCATGCTATGCACCCGGTAGATGTCATCACGGATCATCTCGCCGGCGATCACGCCATACTTGTGGGTCTCCTCCGGGGGCACTTCCTGAATGGCGACGATCGAGCAGCGGAACTGGTTATACAGCTTGACCATCTGGGTCAAGACGCCGTCGCCTTCCAGGTTCAGGCACAGGTCATCGGCCAGTACTACGGCGAAGGCTTCGTCGCCGATCAGCGGACGAGCACAGAGAATTGCGTGGCCGAGGCCTTTCATTTCGACCTGGCGGGTGTAGGCAAAGCTGCACTCATCGATCAGGCGGCGGATGCCTACCAGGTATTTTTCCTTGTCGGTATCGCGGATCTGGTGCTCCAGCTCGTAGCTGATGTCGAAGTGATCCTCCAGCGAGCGCTTGCCACGCCCGGTGACCATGGCGATCTCCGTCAGCCCAGCTTCAAGCGCCTCTTCGACGCCATACTGGATCAGTGGCTTGTTCACTATCGGCAACATTTCCTTGGGCATGGCCTTGGTTGCAGGTAGAAAGCGGGTGCCGTAACCGGCGGCAGGGAACAAGCATTTCTTGATCATGGGACTCCTTGAAGTTGGCAAATGGCCAGGCAGTCTATCAGGCTGCACTGGCCATACAATGTCAGAGGGCCGGCCATGCTGCGCGAGCGCCAGCCCGGCTCGGCGAGCTGCTTTGGATCATAATTATTGCAATTGGTGCAGAAATACAGACTGATGCGCAACGACGAAGCCCAATCCGGGCTCCTAAGACAGTACTTTCAACTGATCGAGCATGGCTTCCTGCAAGTCATGAAGTTCGCCTAGCCTGGTTTCTACCTGCGCGTCGTGCCCCTTGATGTGCAGGTCACAGAGCTCACTCGCCAGTGCATGGATCTGAGCATGCAACTCGTTGACGGCAGCAAAGGACGCATAGGTGGCGCGCTGATCCAGATTGACACTGTTCAGCCATTGCGCGAAATAGCTCTGTTGCCGCTCCAGAGCCGGCAGGGTTGCGCACTCGCCCTTGAGGTAGTTGTCCATGGCCTTGATCCAGGCACGCAGTTCGACGCTGGCCATCAGGCGCACCAGGTCTTCCTTGCTCGCCGAGGGCACGTTGCACCAATCCGAACTCTGCCACCAAGTCGCCACCCAGTTGGGCAATTCGTGTGCAGCCATTGGCGCGGCGATACCAAACCCCTGAGCCTGCTCGCAACCCAATTGCAGTAATAGCGCGCCGTGCTCCAGGCTTTCGACGCCTTCGGCAATGACCTCGAGGCGGAATGCGCTGGCCAGGCCAACCACCCCCTTGAGAATGGACAGGTCATCCGGATCATCGAGCATGCCGAGGACGAAGCTCTGGTCGATTTTGAGCAAGGCTACCGGTAGATGCTTCAGATAGGTAAGCGAGGAATAACCCGTACCAAAATCATCCAGTGCGAACATCACCCCCATTTCCCGACAGGCCTCGATTACCTGGAACACATGCGTAACGTCTTCCAATGCGCTGGTTTCCAGAATCTCCAGTTGCAAGCGTGAGGGTTTGACTTGCGGATGGGCCTTGAGAATGGCGCGCAGGCGTTCAACGAAATTCTTCTGCTGCAACTGGCGAGCGCCAATGTTGACACTGACTTCGATGTCCAGCCCGACCTTGAGCCACTCTTCCATCTGGGTCAGAGCCTGATTTATTGCCCATTCACCCATTTCGATGGCCCGCAGATGGTCCTCGATCACCGGTAGAAATATCGCCGGCGCCAGAAGCCCGCGCTGTGGGTGTAGCCAGCGGATCAGGGCTTCGACACCGATGACCTCGCCGCTGCGCATATTCACCTTGGGTTGGTAGTAGAGGACGAACTCGCGCTCTGCCAGTGCGATGCGGATATGTTCCAGGCTTTCGTGATGGCCGCGCACGCTACGATCCTGCTCGATATCGAAGAAGTGCAGGCGGTTCTTGCCGGCCAATTTGGCCTGATACATGGCCTGGTCGGCCTGACGCATCAGTTGATCCGCGTCCACCTCATCCTGCTGCGGGCAGAAGGTCACCCCCATGCTGGCCGACACTTGCAGCGCCAGGTCACCCACATGCACCACTTGCGACGCCGCGGCGAGCAGCCGGCTGAGCATCGGCATGCTGGTGGCTACATCCGGCAGGTCGACCAGCACGGCAACGAACTCATCGCCTCCAATACGGGCGAGGGTGTCGCACTCACGCAGCGCCTGCTTCATGCTGCCAGACAGGGCAATCAGCAGTTTGTCGCCGGCCTCGTGTCCGTGCTTGTCGTTGATTGCCTTGAAGCCGTCCAGGTCCAGGTAGACGACTTCCAGCAGTTGCCCGCGCCGTTGCGCCTGAGCGATGGCGTGCCGCAGACGGTCGCCCAGGAGTACGCGGTTGGGTAGCGAGGTCAGGGCGTCGTAGTGCGCGATGTGTTCGAGTTTGCTCTGTTGCGCCTTGATTTCGGTGATATCCGAGAACAGCGCAACGTACTGGATGACGTCCCCGTTGGAATCGCGCACGCTGCTGATGGTTTGCATCTCGGCATAAATTTCGCCGTTTTTGCGCCTGTTCCAGATTTCACCGTACCAGTGGCCTTTCAGATTCAGGCTATGCCACATGGATTCGTAAAATTCGCTGGTGTGGCGGCCCGAACTGAGAATCTTCGGGGTCTGCCCAATGACTTCGTCGCGGCTGTAGCCGGTAATTCGGGTAAAAGCGCTATTGACGTTGATTATGCGGCCATCGGCCGCGGTAATCATGATGCCTTCGCGGGAATGAGAGAACACGTTGGCCGCGAGCTGGAGTTTTTCTTCGGCTTGCTTGCGCTTGGAAATATCACGCAGGAACACGAAAACCTGGCCCCCGGCAGCGTCGCGATAAGTACTGCTGACTTCCACCTGCCAAAGGGATCCGTCCTTGCGGCGATGGACAGACTCGAACTGTCCATGACCGGATTCGATCAGGGTGAGGGTCTGTTTCGCGGTGGCGGCGGTGCATTCCGCCACCTCCAGGTCGAGGACGTTCATCCTCAGCAGTTCTTCACGGCTGTAACCCGACTGCTCGCAGTAGGTCGGATTTACATCGACAATGTTGCCGTGAACATCGACGCGCAAAAAGCCGTCGAGGGTAGCGTCCAGAATACTGTGCAGGGCCTGATAGCTGTCCTGCAGTGCGTCTTCGGCGCGCTTGCGTGCGCTGAAATCGCTCAGCACGATACGTAAGGCCGGTGCGCCGCTTTCGTCCTGTGCCTTGGTGGCGTCCAGGTGCGCCCAGAGTAGCGCCCCGCCGCTTTTGACCATGCGCAGTTCGCACGTCTGTGGCTCACCTGTGGCGATCAGCCGTTTACGCAGCTGGTAGAAAATATCCTGGTCGTCGCGATAGATGAAGCCTGTGATCGGCTGCTTGATCAACTCGGCGCGAACCACTTCCAGCAGATGGGTAGACGTCAGGTTGGCCTGGAGGATCGAGCCCTGCACACTGAGCGTCAGGTAGCCAATCGGGGCCAGGTCATAGAGGTCGAAATAGCGCTCTTTCGCCTCTTCGATCCTGGCCTGAGCCTGGCGCAGTTCCTCGTTCTGCATCTCCAGTTCGATCTGGTGCACGCGCAACTCGTGCAAAGCCTGCTGCATCGCTTCTGGCGTCAGGAGCGGCGGACTCTCGCGCGGGTCCGGCGCATCATCGCCAACGATTTCTTCCGCCATCTGGCGCAACACTGCCCCTGAGTTAGCCGAGGTGGCGACAAATGCTTGTAGCGCATTCTTGTCTTTCATTAGCAGCCCTTATTCACCCTGGAGGTGTGGATTCGGCCTTGCGTGCACTGCATCCTGATGCTGCTGATCGGTGACTTCAATCGATGCGCCGGTAATACCGATGATGCTGCCTGAATCATCACGCAGCGGTTCCACGATCAAATCACAAGGGGTCGGTTTGCCGTAGATGTTGGCCTGAACTCGCCGCCGTGTGCCCTCCCCGCTCTCCAGTACTTGCCGTTTGATTGCGGTCAAGCTGACCGCAGCCTCTGCCGGCAACAGGTCGGTATCGGTCTTGCCGAGAAACTGCTCGGCAGGTACTGCCAATTTAGAATTGTAGATCCATGTGTAGCGTAATTCCCTGTCCTGGTTGAATACCACGACAGGCGTAGCATCGAGGGCCACCCGCAGGCGCGCCTCGTTGACCCGCAGCGCGTCTTCAGCCTGCCTGCGCTCGGTGATATTGAGCATTGCCCCGATCATGCGAATGGCCTGGCCGCGCTCGTTGCGCAGGACAAAGCCACGATCGAGTACGGTTGCATAGGCCCCATCGGCCTTGCGAAAGCGATATTCATCGTCCCAGTGCGTGCGCGAGAGGTCGCTCAAGGCGGCGTGGATGCCATCGCTGACCCGCTGACGATCCTCCGGATGGATGCGTTCCAGCCACCAGCTGGTCGATTGTGGCGCCGAAACTATGTCAGTCCAGCCGAAGAGCGGGACTCCCGCCTCATTCCAGCGTTGCTCGCCCCTGATGATGTCCCAATCCCAGATGACGTCTCGAGCAGCCTTGGCCGCCAGCCGGTAGCGCTCTTCGTTGAGGCGCAGCGTCTCGTGCTCATTGATATCGACGTAGGTGATCACCGCGCCTTCGATCACATTGTCCAGGGTGCGATACGGCAGAATGCGCATCTTGTACCAGCGCCCTTCCACGGTCTGCACATCGATCTCTTTGGGCGTCAAGGTATCCAGCACCGCCTTGACGTCGGCCACCAGGCGGTCGTAGCCGAGCAGATTGGAGACGATGTGACCGACTGGCCGGCCGACATCACTCGGGATCAGGTTGATGATCCGCGATGCCGCCGGGGTAAACCGCAGAATGCGCAGATTGAGGTCGACGAAGACCGTGCCGATACCGGTGCCGGCCAGCAGGTTGTTCATGTCGTTGTTAGCCTGCGACAACTCGAGCACCTTGGTCTGCAGTTCGGCGTTGATGGTGGCCAGTTCCTCGTTGACCGATTGCAACTCTTCCTTGGAGGTCTCCAGCTCCTCGTTGGTGGATTGCAGTTCCTCGTTGACCGACTGCATTTCCTCATTGGAGGATTTTAGTTCTTCGCTGGATGTCTCCAGCTCCTCGATGGTGCTCTGCAGGTAGTCTTCCTTGCTTTGCAGCTCCTGCTTGAGCGACTCAAGGCGCGCGTCCATCCCGGCATCGCGATCCGTGCGCGCCACACCCGCCTGCGTGGCGGTCTGATGCGTCTGGGGCGCTGCCAGGACTGGCGCTTCCTCCAGGATCACCAGGAACAGGGACGCTTGCAAGGTGGCCGCGGGGCCGGATTTCACCGGGCAGATACTCAGGTTGACCGGGGTGAAATGGCCGTTGCTCTTGACCTGCAGCGCCTTGAGCGAGACGTTCTGGTTGCTCGCCACTGCCTGGTGCAGGCTCTTGGCCAGGCTGGAACGCAAGCCCTCGCGCGCCATCTTGAGGATATTGTTGATACCTGCCTCGCCCGGTGCAGGTTCCAGGTACATGCCGCTGCGGCCATGCAGGTACAGAATGTCGCCTTGGGCGTTGATCAACGCCGCGACTGCGGCGAAGTGCTGCAAGAGCGCCTGCTCGGTCATCTCGCGCAGCGGTAATTTGCTCGGAAAAACCGCCTTGGCGCCTCCGGGTGGGCGCGTAACGCTGATCATGTCGGCGGCAGTCGGCGGGGACAGAAAGCGGCTGAGGAAGGTGCGACGCATGCCATGGAAGTCTTCCTTGCGCTGATACAGCTTTGACTTGCGATCGAGCACGCTGAACAGGTCGTCAAAATCGCCGACTCCTTCGGAGGTACCAAGAAACAGGATGCCACCCGGTTTGAGTGCATAGTGGAACAACGGAATGATTTTTTTCTGTAGTTCGGCGCCCAGATAAATCAGCAGGTTGCGACAACAAATCAGGTCAAGTTTGGAAAACGGCGGATCCTTGATCAGGTCCTGTTCGGAAAAGACCAGCATGTCGCGGATACTTTTGTGGATCCGGTAGCCGCTGCCGTCCGGCTCAAGAGTGAAAAACCGCTTCAGCCGTTCAGGGCTAATGTCGGCGGTCATGCTCGTCGGGTAAATACCGGCACGAGCCGTGGCGATCGCGCGGCTGTCTATGTCGGTGGCGAATACCTGAACCGTGTAATCCTGCTTGAGCGTCTCGCGGTGTTCCTGCAAGAGGATGGCCAGCGAGTAGGCCTCCTCGCCGGTCGAACAACCGGTTGACCAGACCCTGATCGCCGAGCCTGGTGGGTTGTTGGCGAAAAGCTTGGGGATAACCAGTTCCTCAAGCATCTTGAACGCTGCCGGATCCCGGAAGAAATTGGTCACGCCGATCAACAAGTCGCGAAATAGCGACTCCACCTCGCTCGGCGCCTGGTGCAGATACCTGACGTAGCTGTCGATATTCTCCAGCTGATGGACCGCCATGCGCCGTTCAATGCGGCGCAGGATAGTGCTCGGTTTGTACTGCGAAAAATCGTGGCCAACATGGCTGCGCAGCGCGATAAATATCTTCTTCAAGGCGTCTTCGGCCTTGGATAGCGGGATGCTGGCCAACAGCGGCGGCTTGCCGAAAGCATGGGCCACATAAGCCATGAGCTGTACCGGCATCTCGGCCGGCGGCAGCACGTAATCGACCAGCCCGGTGGCAATGGCGCTGCGCGGCATGCCGTCGAACTCCGCGGAGTCGGGATCCTGGGCCATGAGCATGCCGCCCTCGGCCTTGATCGCCCGAGCGCCCAGGGTGCCATCGCTGCCTGTACCGGAGAGCACGATACCGATCGCCCGCTCCCGCTGATCGAGGGCCAGCGAACGGAAGAAAAAATCGATCGGCAGACGTTGACCACGCGGCTCGACCGGCGACAGCAATTGCAAGGTGCCGTTGATAAAGGCCATGTCGCGGTTGGGCGGGATTATGTAGGCGCAGTTTGGCTGTATCTGCATGCCATCCTCCACCTCGAAGACCTGCATGCGGGTGAAGCGTCGAATCAGATCCGTGAGCATGCTTTTATGGTTAGGCGCCAGGTGCTGGACCAGCACGAACGCCATGTTCGGATTGGTGTCGGTCGGCATGCCGGAGAAAAACGCCTCGAACGCAGCCAGCCCCCCGGCCGATGCACCAATCCCCACTACGGGGAAACTCGCCGCGGTAGCTGCTGGCGGAGCTGGTAGTTCAGCCTCGGTGTCGGTGGTCAACTTATCCTCGACTGCCCGTGCGCCACCCGGCTCTTGCGCCATTTTGGCGGAGCCTGTTTTTCTTTTCGCCATGATCGACACCTTGAATTCAACGTGGAGTGTAACGCTGGCTTCCAGGCAATTGCACGCCAGCCAGTTACGTCCTTCCCTCCATCGCAGGCAAGTAACGACTCGATTGGCCTGAAGCATTCAACCAGATCGCAGTAATAGAAACAGCACCCGATCGCGCATGAAAGAACGGGCGGTAAAGACCGATTTCCATGAGTGCCTGTTTCGCCGGACACTGCCTGCAACTCAGCCCTATAGTTCACCGTGCACCTTGCCGATGCTGCAGAGCCGAATACAGGCAGGCAGAAGGCGCTTCGACATAAGTCGACTTGCGCCGCTCGCCGAAGTAACCATCGGCGAAGACCGATAACGAGAAATTGCCGGGGTATTTTTTGCGAATGTCCAACTTTGCTAAATAAAGCAAATTTCTAGATGGCACGGGCTTGGCGATTTGCGATAGTGATCGTCATCAGCGGATGAGGAATGCGGTATGGATCGCAAGTACTACGATGAAATGTACGATGCACAGGGTAAGTGTCGCCCGCATTATCTAGAGTTCGCCCGCTGGCTGGCGGCCATCCCTGCAGAGCAATTGGCCCAGCGCCGCCGCGAGGCGGACCTGTTGTTTCACCGCGCCGGCATCACCTTCACCCTGTATGGCGATGAGCAGGGCACCGAGCGGCTGATTCCCTTCGACACCATTCCGCGCAGCATTCCCGCCAGCGAATGGCGCATCGTCGAGCGCGGCTGCATCCAGCGCGTGCAGGCGCTGAACCTGTTCCTCGCCGACCTCTATCACGAGCAGCGCATCATCAAGGCCGGGATCATTCCGGCCGAGCAGGTGCTGGCCAACGAGGGCTATCAGATCGCCATGCAGGGCTTGAATCTGCACCGCGACCTGTATGCGCATATCGCCGGGGTCGACCTGGTGCGCGATGGCGATGGCAGCTACTACGTGCTGGAAGACAACCTGCGCACGCCGAGCGGCGTCAGCTACATGCTCGAAGACCGCAAGATGATGATGCGCCTGTTTCCCGAGCTGTTCGCCGCGCAGCGCATCGCCCCCATCAACCATTACCCGAACCTGCTGCTCGAGACCCTGAAGACCTCCAGCCCGCTGGATAACCCCAACGTGGTGGTGCTGACGCCGGGGCGCTTCAACAGTGCCTATTTCGAACATGCCTTCCTCTCGCGGGAAATGGGGGTGGAGCTGGTCGAAGGCGCGGACCTGTTCGTGCGTGACGACAAGGTCTACATGCGTACCACCGCCGGGGCCAAACAGGTGGACGTGATCTACCGGCGCCTGGATGACGATTTCCTCGATCCGCTGGCCTTCAATCCGGACTCCATGCTCGGCGTACCCGGGCTGCTGTCGGCCTACCGCTCGGGCCATGTGGTGCTGGCCAACGCCATCGGCACCGGGGTGGCGGACGACAAGTCGACCTACCCCTACGTCACCGAGATGATCCGTTTCTACCTGGATGAGGAGCCGATCCTCAAGAACGTGCCGACCTGGCAGTGCAGCAAACCGGCTGACCTGTCCCACGTGCTGGCCAACCTCGGCGAGCTGGTGGTCAAGGAAACCCAGGGCTCCGGCGGCTACGGCATGCTGGTCGGGCCGGCCGCGAGCAAGGCCGAGATCGAAGATTTTCGCGCCCGCCTGATTGCCAAGCCGGAAGCCTATATCGCCCAGCCAACCCTGTGCCTGTCGACCTGTCCGACCTTTGTCGAGAATGGCATCGCGCCGCGGCACATCGACCTGCGCCCGTTCGTCCTGTCCGGCCGCGAAGTGCGCCTGGTGCCTGGCGGGCTGACCCGGGTGGCGTTGCGCGAGGGGTCGCTGGTGGTCAACTCGTCGCAAGGCGGCGGGACCAAGGACACCTGGGTGGTGGAGGACTTGAAAAATGCTGAGTAGAACTGCCTCCGATCTGTACTGGATGTCGCGTTACCTGGAGCGCGCGGAAAACCTCGCGCGCATGCTCGATGTCAGTTATTCGCTGTCGTTGATGCCGCAGGATGGCCGTGGTGATGGCCTGGAAGAGCTGGCCATGCCACTGCTCATCACCGGCACGCTT
>Ga0209343_10006526_pt1 | contig 13931 bp, 12 predicted proteins | sample RifCSPlowO2_02_FD_184026 | JGI IMG/M metagenome (GOLD analysis project Ga0209343, IMG submission 184026) | Groundwater microbial communities from Rifle, Colorado - Rifle CSP2_plank lowO2_0.2 (SPAdes) (version 2) | ecosystem: Environmental > Aquatic > Deep subsurface > Groundwater | place... | reverse complement strand
TGCCAAGATAGTTCATCGCAACCCCTACGAAAGGAGGGACATATGTTGATGCAGACAAAATCTCCGGCAGAAACAGCCTTGGAACTAATCTCCGAGCTTGATGCTGCGCACTGTGGCTCACTGCCACTTGAGGAATCTGTGAAGGCAGTAGAAAGTGGAGAGCTGATTCTTCAGGAATTAAGAAGTGCTTCAGAGAATGCTGGGGTACCCCAGAAATTCGTTGAAGATTTTAGCAGAGCAATCGAACTTGCCAAAGGAGCAATAGGGTATGAAAAATTACCAAAATAAGCGCCCGCGGGTAAACCCACGGGCGCAGTCACATTTAATGGCTTTTATTATTGACACTATGCCTTCGTTGAGCGTAAAGTAAAAACACAATGCCAGAATTTTTTAACAATTCACTTGGAATGAAGCTCGCTCTTCGGCAGGTAGCCGAGGAGATTATTCGTTATATGCAGGCCGACCCGAAGCGGAAATATAAGGTGATGATAGGCACTGATTCGGAAAGACTGGCCGACGGGCACGCCGATTTCGTTACGGCGGCCGTAGTTCACCGCGTCGGCAACGGCGGTCGTTATTTCTGGCGCAGGGCAAAACTCGGCAAGTTCCACACGCTCCGCGACCGCATCATCAGAGAGGTTATGATTTCGCTTGACTTGAGCAAAGAAATTCTGGTTGAACTCAAAAATCTTTCCGCAGAAGGAGGAATCGAGGCGCCAGAATGGGATTTCGAAGTGCACGCCGATGTTGGCGAGAATGGTCCGACCAAAGCCATGATTCAGGAAATAGTCGGAATGATTCGCGCGCATGACTTCGAGGCGATTACAAAACCGGACAGTTGCGCCGCTTCCAATGTGGCAGACAGACACATCTAACGAAAGCACTAAATTTCAAATCCGAAATCAGAAACAATATTTAAATATTCAAATTATAAACGTTTTTAATTTGGGAAATTGTAATTTGTTTAGAATTTAGTGCTTCGGATTTAGGATTTTATTATTATGGATACTTTGGTATTTGATATTGAAACAAAAAACTTTTTTACCGACCCCGGGGTCGGCTGGAATAACTTCGACGCGCTCGAAATTTCCATGATTTGCGTTTATTCATATTCAAAGAACAAATATTTTTCGTTTAATGAACATGAACTCGTCGAAGCGGCGGCTCTTTTTAATTCCGGTTCGCTTCTTGTGGGTTTTAGCAGTAACCGCTACGACATTCCCGTGCTTGAAGCGCACTTCAAGAGGCTGGGCTGTGTGTCAAAAGTAAATCCCGTTAGAAGCCGCCCTCGCCAGCGGGCGAGTGCTACGGACACCTTGGGGCGCCCTGCTTCTAACGGGATAAATCTTTGGGGCAAAGAAAGATTTGACCTTCTGGAAGAAATAGAAATGGTTCTCGGTCAAAGGATTAGCTTGGACAAACTTTCCCGCGCCAATCTCGGCGTAGGCAAGGAAAGAAAAGGGCACGAAGCAATCGCTCTTTATAAGAACGGCGAAATGGAAGAGTTGGAAAAATATTGTCTGCAAGATGTCCGTCTGACTAAGGATCTCTATGATCTTTACTCTAGGCAGGGATTTCTTTTGGTTCCTGACAGACAATCTGACGAGATGGTGAAAGTATCAAGTGTCAAGTATCAGGTATCACGAAATAAACGTCGGGCAACAGTATAAAATATTCTTGATACTTGATACATAACACATGAAACGAATTTATCTTGACTATGCCGCATCGACGCCGGTTTCTCCGGAAGTTGAGGCTGTTATGCGCCCGTATTTTCTCAAAAAATTCGGCAACGCCGGTTCGCTCCATTCTTTCGGACAGGAAGCCATAGCGGCGCTTGATGAATCGCGCGAAACAATCGCTAATGCTATCGGCGCCGGTTTCCGCGAAATAATTTTTACCGGTTCGGCCACTGAGAGCAATAACATTGCTCTCCGCGGAGCAACTCGCAGATTAACGCAGATTTCTACGCAGATTAACGCAGATAACAAGCCGCAGATTAACGCAGATAGAAACGCGGATAAACGCGGATTCGGCATCAGCGACAATCAGCGTAGGAAAATCAGCGAGCATCAGCGCTTGAGATTGATAATCTCAGCGATTGAGCATGAGTCAGTTCTTGAAACCGCGCGCGACCTCGAGAAAGAAGGAGTTGAGGTAATTTATATTCCTGTTTCAAAAAAAGGAATTGTCGATTTAAAAAAATTAAAAGAATCTTTGAACGAAAGAACAGTTCTTGTTTCGGTGATGTACGCGAATAATGAAATAGGGAGCATTCAACCGATCGCAACTATTTCAAAAATTATTAAAGAATTTAAATCAACGAATAACGAATCAATTGCGAATAAACGAATTCGTAAATTCGCGACAAATTCGTTATTCGCTGATATATACCCGCTGTTTCACACAGACGCCGTCCAGGCGTTCCAATTTCTTGATTGCGATGTCAAAAAACTCGGTGTCGACATGATGACTCTTTCCGGGCATAAAATCTATGGGCCGAAAGGAGTTGGCGCACTTTATGTCAGAAGCACGAAGCACGAAGCACGAAATCCGAAACAAATCACAAATTCAAAAACCCAAATTCCAAATAAAAAAGTTTCGAATTTCGGATTTGGAATTTCAGATTTGCAACAATTGGTTTCACCAATTGTTGTCGGCGGCGGCCAGGAATTCGGACTTCGTTCCGGCACGGAGAATGTTCCTTTAATAGTTGGTTTTGCCAAAGCCGTTTCGCTCGTCTCTAATTCGCGCGAATTAGAGAATAAGAGAATTTCCAAACTTCGTGATTACTTGTGGAAAGGAATAAAAAAAATATACCCCAATGCACGGACTAACCCCGGATTATCAACGAATAACGAATCAAAAACGAATAAACGAATTCGTAAATTCGGGACAAATTCGCTATTCGCCGATGTACTCCCGAATTTTCTCAGTGTTTATTTCCCGGACTACAAAGCGGAGGACTTATTGGTCCGGCTGGATTTGGCAGGAATGGCGGTTTCCACGGGTTCTGCCTGCTCGGCTCGTTCGGCGGAGCCGTCTTACGTAATAGAAGCGCTTGGTCTGAAAGGGGAACAATCCAGCCGCAGTCTTCGTATTACTTTAGGGAGGCAAACCTCCAAGCGGGATATTGACACATTCCTGAAAGTTATTAGAAAATTAACCAGCCAGTAGGCGGATACGAAATACGAAAAAGTACGAAAATACAAAAGTTAATATTTATTTCGTATATTCTTAAGAAATTCGTATTTCGTAGTTAAGCTAATATGAATCACAACAATTTTAATAAAAAAATAATCGCGGTATTGATTGCCGGTATCGTTATCGGGGTTATCGCCGCGCCCGCTTTAAAAACGCAGCTGGCCAAAGCAAACTTTTTTGAAGACATTTGGAACAATTTCATTTCGCCTTTCAGTCAGGACAACGCGGTAACAACTCCGCAGAGCGTAAAAGAGAAAAAAGAACAAGCATACCAGCCCCCGCTCGATTATGAGCGAGCGGTCATTGACGCGGTCAAAAAAGCGTCACCAGCCGTTGTTTCCATAACCATTTCCAAATATGTGCCGATAATCGAACAGTGCCCGTATAGTCCTTTCGACAATCTGCCTCCTAATTTCAGACAATTTTTCGGAGACGGCGGAAACACTTTTTATACCCCATGCGATACGGGAAAAAAAGAGCTTCAGGAAGTCGGCGGCGGCAGCGGTTTTATTATTTCTTCAGACGGACTGATTCTGACAAATAAGCACGTTGTTTCCGACACAAAGGCTTCTTACACGGTTTTCACCAACGACGGCAAAAAATATTCGGCGGCCGTTCGCGCGCGCGATCCTGTTCAAGACCTGGCTGTCGTTAAAATAGACGCGGAAAATCTGTCGATTATCGAACTTGGCGACTCTGACCAGCTGGAACTTGGGCAGACCGTGATAGCCATAGGCAACGCGCTCGGCGAATACAGGAATACGGTTTCTACAGGAGTTGTTTCGGGCCTTTCAAGAACCGTCACGGCTGGAGGCGCGGATTTCGGGCAGGAAACCATTCGCGGAGTAATCCAAACGGATGCCGCCATCAATCCGGGCAATTCGGGCGGGCCGCTTCTTAATCTCCGCGGACAGGTTATAGGCATAAATACCGCGATGGCTTCCGGAGCGCAAAGCATCGGATTCGCGATTCCGATAAACCGCGCGAAGAAAGATATAGAGTCGGTTAAAACCAGCGGCGAAATACAAGCGGCATTCCTCGGGGTAAGATATATCGCGGTTACTCCGGATATGGCCAAAAAAGAAAAATTATCGGCTGATTACGGCGCGCTTGTCAGGGGCGGTTCCGACGGTCCCGCCGTTCAGCCGAAATCGCCGGCCGACAAAGCGGGGCTCAAAGCAGAAGATATAATACTGGAAGTGGACGGTAAAAAAATAGACAACAGCAATTTGCTTGGCGATGTTATTTCGCAAAAGAATGTCGGGCAATCAATTACGCTCAAAATAAACCGCGACGGGAAAGAAATGACCGTCACGGCCACGCTTGAAAAAAGACCAAGCCAGTAGGCGGATACGAAATACGAAAAAGTACGAAAATACGAACAGCGTTGCAGGATACTAAATACAAAAAAAATACTAAAATACGAAAACTAACGATGAATGAAAAAAGTGGAGTGAATAGAAAAGATTTAGTATATCCGGAGCTGAGCTATCAGGTTATGGGTGTTTTGTTTGAGGTATGGAAAGAGCTTGGTTACGGTCATAAGGAAAAATTTTACCAAAAAGCAGTAAGTCAAGGCTTGAAAGAAAAAGATTTTAAATTTGACGAGCAAGTTCCTGCTCAATTGCTTTTTAAAAATCAGGTCGTAGGTTCTTATTTCTTTGATTTTTTGGTGGAAGATAAAATGGTTTTGGAAATTAAAGCCAAAAATTATTTTTCCAAAAAAGATATAGACCAGCTTTATTCTTATTTAAAAGCAAAAAATTTCAAGCTCGGCATACTTGCGTATTTTTCAAAAAACGGGGTAAAATATAAAAGAATCCTGAATATTAAAGAGGATTTTTAACAAAAAGGTTGCGAAGTTTCGTATTTTCGTAAGATTTTAGTATTTCGTATCCTGCAACTGCAATGCCTAATTTTCATCGCTTTACAATCAAAGCCCAGGAATCTCTCCAGAACGCGCAGGAACTTGCCGCGCAAAAAAACCACGGCGAGCTGAAAGCAATCCATCTTCTCTCAAGCCTTATCGGCGACCAGCAGTCTTTGGTTCAGCCGATGCTTCTTCGTTCTGGAGTTAATCTCGAAAATCTTCATCGCGAACTTGAAGCGGAACTCGCTCGTTTGCCGAAACTCGTCAGCGGTTCCAATGTCGGCCAGCTTTATCTTTCACAGGAATTGATGAAGGTTCTGGACCAGGCGGCCAAAATCGCTTCGCAGCAAAAAGACGAATTCGTTTCCTGCGAGCATCTCCTTTTGGCCATTCTTGACGTTGATTCGCTCGGCCAGCAGATTCTGAACCGTTTCGGAGTTAAGCGCGAAGCAATGCTCCGCGTGCTTGCGCATCTGCGCGGCTCGGTTCATGTCACCGATGAAACCCCGGAAAGCAAGTTTCAGGTTCTTGAAAAATACGCCATAAACCTTACGGAAAGAGCAAAAGCAGGCGAACTGGACCCTGTAATCGGGCGCGACTTGGAACTCCGCCGGGTAATTCAGGTTTTAAGCCGCCGCACGAAGAACAATCCTGTTTTGATAGGCGAGCCGGGTGTGGGGAAAACGGCCATTGTTGAAGGGCTCGCGCAGAAAATCGTCAGTGGCGAAGTGCCGGAACCTCTGAAAAATAAGCAGATAGTAATGTTGGACATAGGAGCCCTCATTGCCGGAACCAAATTCCGCGGCGAGTTTGAGGACCGACTCAAGGCTTTCGTTAAAGAAATAAAAAACGCCAGCGGCCAGATTATATTGTTTATAGACGAGATACATACAATTGTCGGCGCCGGAGCCGCCGAAGGAGCCGTTGACGCATCCAATCTTCTGAAGCCGGCGCTGGCAAGAGGAGAGTTGCACTGCATCGGAGCCACGACTACCCGCGAATATCAGCGATATATAGAAAAGGACGCGGCGCTCGAAAGAAGATTCCAGCCGATTTTTGTGGAAGAGCCGAGCATCGAGGACAGCATTTCAATACTCCGCGGACTCAAGGAAAAATATGAGATACATCACGGTCTTCGCATAAGCGATGAAGCCATAATCGAGGCGGTCCAGCTTTCCGCGCGCTACATAACAGACCGTTTTCTGCCGGACAAGGCGGTTGACCTTATCGACGAGGCCGCTTCCGCGCGCCGGCTTGAAAGCGAAAGCCTGCCTTCCGAAATAGACCGCATTCGCCGCGAGATAACCCGGCTTGAAGTGGAGAAACAGGCGCTTTCAAAAGAAAATCACGCGAAGACCGCCGCACGAGTCAAAGAAATTGACGCCGAACTTGAAAAATATAAAGAAGAAAACGACGAACTTTCATCCAAGTGGCACGCCGAGAAAATAAAATTTGAAACATTGCATCAGCTGCGTCAGAAAGTGGAAAACCTGAAACGCGAAGCGGAAGTAGCCGAAAGAGAAGGAAATCTGGAACGTCTGGCGCAAATAACCTACGGCGAATTGCCGCAGAGCCAAAAGGACTTCGAAGCTTTTGAAAGAAAAAATTTCACCGCTGCGAAATCCGCGGGCCGGCGGAACGGCAACCTGCCTCGGCTTGATGCCAAGGCGAGGCAGGGGAAAATTTCGGAAGAGGACAAACGGTTTCTAAAAGAAGCGGTTGACAAAGAAGATGTTGCCGCCGTGGTTTCCGCTTGGACAGGCATACCTCTTTACAGGATGCTCGAAACAGAAGGAGAGAAGCTGATGAAAATAGAAGAAGAACTTCACTCGCGCGTAATCGGCCAAAAAGAAGCCATTCATGGCGTCGCCAATGCCCTTCGCCGCGCCCGCGCCGGTCTTGCGGACGCGAACAGACCGCTTGGCTCGTTTATGTTTTTGGGTCCGACCGGAGTCGGAAAAACCGAACTTGCCCGCGCGCTGGCTGAATTTATGTTTAACGATGAAAAAGCGCTTGTCAGAATAGATATGTCGGAATATATGGAACGTCATTCCGTCAGCCGCCTTATCGGTTCGCCGCCGGGGTACGTCGGACACGAAGAAGGAGGACAACTTACAGAAGTTATCCGTCACCGTCCCTACAGCCTGATTTTGTTCGACGAAATAGAAAAAGCGCACCCGGAAATTTTCAACCTTCTGCTTCAGATACTTGACAACGGCCGTCTCACCGACAGCAAGGGGAAGTTCGTCAACTTCAAAAACTCAATCATAATAATGACATCTAACGTGGGCAGCCAGTACCTGCGTGCCATGTCAGGAATCGGATTCAGCGCTTCCGGAGAAGAGAAAAAAGAGGAAGAAGAGGAAAACTACCGCGGCAAAATCAAAAACGCCCTGCGCGACAGTTTCCGCCCGGAATTTTTGAACCGCATAGACGAAATAATAATTTTCAATCCGCTCAGGCCGGAAGACATAGAGAAAATCGTCGAGTTGCAGCTCGCGCAGATAGAAAAACGCCTTGAAGAAAAGAAAATAAAGGTGACGATAGAACCTGCCGCCAGAAAATATCTTGCCAAGGAAGGTTTTGACCCGGAATTCGGCGCGCGTCCGCTTAGGCGGCTCATACAGAAACTTATTCTGGATACTTTGGCGGACAAAATAATCCGCGGCGAGCTGAAAGACGGGGGGAAAGTTAAGGTGAACTTTAAATCCGACTCACTTGTATTTACCAAGTAGTGCCCGTTGTTTCATCCGGCATATGTCACTCAACTTTATACGCCACAAGGCAAAAACCGCGTTTTCATTGCGAATTTTGCTCCTCAAAGCCTGCGTCTTCGGCTTAAGCTGGCTTTTTATGCCGTTTTGGTTTTTTCTCCTCGTGGCCGTTTACTTTTACTTCGTCCCGTTTTTCCAGCCGTTCAAACTTCTGATTCCGTTTATTCTGACTCTTGCCGCCGCCGCGGCCGTCCCTTACGGTTTCTGGTTCGCGGCTTTTCTCGGACTTCTTTTTTTTCTTTTGCTCGGAATAAAAAATCTGATTTTCGTGAACCGATTTGAGAACCATCAATTGATGGTTTTTCTCCTTCTATTCCTTATTTTCTTCGGTTTGTTCTCCCATTTTGAAAATTGGCAAAGATGGACGGTTTCCATCGGTTTGCTCGGCGCAGGACTTTCCTTCTTTTTTCTTTTCGAAGAACTGGCGGATTACAGCCGCGAACGTTCCGAATCCAGAAAAATGCTTGTTGCCGGCCTGGGTTCGTTTATGCTCTGGCAGGCCGCTTCGGTTATTATTTTTCTTCCGCTGAACCATTTTTACCAGACGGCACTTTTGTTTCTGTCATCGGTCATTGTGGCTGACATATTCCTTGAATATCTCGCCAAAAAATTGGACCGCCGGAAAATACTGAATGATTTTTCCATATTTTTCGTTTTGGTTTCGGTAATTCTCGCATCAGCCAATTGGGGACTCTAAAAGAGACCCTCCTTCGCCCCGCCTTCGCCAAGGCTTCGGCTGGCAAGCAAGGCTATGGAGGGCAAGCAAGCGATATGAGACAATAGACAAGAAATATGGACGCTATGACGCGTCATAGCGGGTAGAATTTTTCATTCTAAAATTTTGTAGGCGTTATGGAGATTCATAACATATACAAAATAATTTTCGCCATTCCGCCCCCTATTTTGTCATTCCGAGCTTTGCGAGGAATCTCAATCGTAATTACGAAAGAGATTCTTCGTTCCACTCAGAATGACAGACAACTGGCGAAATTTTGACAGAGGAGTTATAATTTTTCGAATATCCAATGCCTAAAGTCACCAAACTGGTTTTGCCGGTTGCCGGTCTCGGCAAACGGCTTATGCCGCTCACCAAGAAAACCCCCAAAAACCTTCTTGAAGTCAACGGCAAGCCGCTGGTCGAGTACGCTTTTGAAGAAGCGGTTCAGGCCGGCATTAAGGACGTTATTTTGATAGTAGGCCCGGCGCACAATCGGCGCTTTGAAGATTATATTAAAAAAGCGACTAAAAAATTCCCTTCGCTTAAATTTCACATACGCGTGCAGGAAACGCCGGCCGGCAACGGCCATGCCCTGATTTGCGCCGCCGATATACTAAAAGAAGAACCTTTTGCCGTCCGTTTTTGTGATGACGTTCTTGTTTCCGATTCTCCCATACTCGGCTCGCTTATTAAAATATTTGAAAAACACAAGGCGTCAACGTTCCTTTTGGAACGCGTTCCCAAGAATCAGGTTTCTCGTTTTGGCGTTGTCGGGATAAGCAATTCGGAAACAATCAAAAACCTAAAAGGGAAAATTTATCAGGTCAACAGAGTTATTGAAAAACCGCCCGTCAGGCTTGCTCCTTCAAATCTCATAGTTGTCGGCGGGTATGTTCTTACATCAACCGTTCTGCGTAATCTTATTAAAATTGCCGAAGCGTTGCCGAACGCGGCCGCTGATTCCATTCCCATAAACGTGGGTTTGCAGATAGAACTTATTACGGGCAAAAAAATATATGGGTGGGAATTTGTCGGCAAGCGTCTTGATTGCGGAACATTGGAAAAATTTCAAAAAGCGCAGGTAGAAATCAAAAGATTAACTAAATATTTCTGACAGATATTTCCCAGATAAAGATTGCCGATGAAATTGCCGTAAAAGGCAATTTTGGTTTTAATCGGCAATTTTGCCAATATAGTTGACCCCCTCCGCCCGCGGTCGGAAGGGATTGACATCCCCCCTCTTGCCGTTAGAATTGCGGTAATGCTCAAAACCCTCCAGGAAGATTTCCTATATAAGAAAATATATGAATTCAGCTATGCCACTTTCAGGATAGGTGAATCGGCAAAAAACAAGGAAATTGCCGAATTGCTGGAAAGCAAAGCGGTTTCCCTACTTGATTCAATTTTGGTTGCCGATTACGAGAAAACAAAGAATATGGTCTATTCTATTATTACGCTTACCGGCCTTTTGGTTGATTCCGGGACCTTACATCCAATAAACAGGGAAGTTCTTATAAGGGAATCGGAAAGAATCAATTTGGCAATAGAAGCATTGCCCAAAATGAAGAAAGAAGCTTTGCCAGATTTGAACCTTAATAAAATTTTTTCTAAGACAGTTAAACTGACAAAACAAGAAATCCAATCGGAAATTGCCGATAAAGATTCTGCCGATAGAATTGCCGATAAGAACTTTGCCGATGAAATTGCCGATAAATCGGAAATCCGCCAATCGGCAATAATAGAACAATTGCAACAAAGAAAAAATTGCCGATTAAACGAGTTACAGGCGGTTTTCCCGGATGTCAGCGAAAGAACTCTTCGTTATGACCTTGAATCGTTGATTTCAAAGGGTTTTGTGGAGAGGGTGGGAAGCCGCCGTAACAGTTTCTATAAAATCAAAAATAGCACAAGCGCAGTAATTGAACTTCCCGAACACTCCGGGCATTTGGCGAAAAACCCCGGATTTACGCAGTAACCAATTTTTGTTAAACCACGTTGTAATATGTGTATAGGGTAAGGTGTGTTTTAGTTATCCACACTTGCTCTTTTATCCCTGTAGTTTAGAATGACAAATTAATATCCGGTTCGGAAGAATGAACCGGGATTCAGAGTGAGGCTGAATCAGCATGCGAATAGCGCGCTACGAATGCGCCCACGCGAATTAATAAAACAATTCGCATGTGCCATTCGCCAAGGCATTCGCGTACGTGGCCTCGCTTTGAATGAAGCGAGTTTTCTTTTATTTTAGATGCAGATCCCCGTCGGTTTTCAATCTTTCTTTGTTCGCCCTCACTCGAATAACTGATTGAAAGAAAGCGGAACGGGTCCAAGAAATAAAACAAACGATGAAAGGTCGACGTGTCGCCTTAAGCGACTCGATAAACCAAGAAAATAAATTCACCCTCCCAACTTTTTGGACGTATGCCTCACTATGTGTACGTTTTGCAAAGTGAAGCAGATAGACATAATTACGTTGGGTGCACAAACAACTTAAAGAAACGATTAAAAGAACATAATTCTGGGAGAAATTTTTCAACCCGTTTAAGAATTCCCTTCAAAGTTATTTATATAGAAATTTATTTGAATCAGAAAGATGCCTATAACAGAGAAAAATTTCTTAAGACCGGCTGGGGCAAGAATTATATAAAAAGAGTTCTGAAAAATTGGTTTCTGTCCAAAAAGTTGGGAGGGTAAAGTCGAAAAAAATAAAATACAAATGAGCATAAGCAAAAAAATAGCATCAGCCGCGCTTACCGTCACCACCAGCGTGTGGATGTCGGGAGCGCTTCTTTTGGTTCCAGTCGCGCACGCTCAATCTGTGTCTTTAGAGGCCCAGATCGCGGCGCTTCTGGCCCAAATACAGCAGTTGCAGGCCCAGCTCAACACCTCTGGAAGTTCTTCGGTGTCAGCCCCTACGTTTACTCGCAACCTCACAGCGGGTAGCACAGGAGCGGACGTGAAGTCTCTTCAGCAGTGGTTGAACGCCAACGGCTACACAGTAGCCGCAAGCGGAGCAGGTTCCGCGGGCAATGAAACAGAATACTTCGGTCCAGCGACCAAAGCGGCCGTCTCCAAATGGCAGGCCGCCAACGGTCTTTACGCCGCAGGATTCTTCGGTCCTTTGTCCAGAGCTAAAGTCGCTTCGATGAGCGTGACACCAGCGACACCAGCGACACCAGCGACACCTGGCACGCCAGCGACTCCTGGCACGCCAGTAGTTGTGGCCCCGGCTTCGGGTTTGGTAGCCTCTTTGGCTTCCTCTAATCCGACTGCTGGAGCTCTTATTTCCAGCGCCTCCTCTGCCGCGGCTCGCGTTCCGGTTTTGGCCGTGAACTTGACCGCAGGCAATTCCGGCGCTATGAATGTTTCCCAGATTAAATTCACCAAGGTTGGCGTTATCTCCGATAGCTCCGTATCCGGCGCGTACCTGACCGAAAGCGGTAAGGTAATTGCCCAGTACAACTCCATCTCGGGCGGCGTATTGGTATTCTCCGGTTTGGGTATTTCGGTCAGCGCCGGCCAGACCCGCACCCTTGAACTGGCCATTGATCCGGCCCAGAACTTGTCCGCGGGCAACACGGTTGCTTTCAAAGTTAACGCGGCTGCGGATGTCTCCGCGACCGATGTGAACGGCACAGTGGTAACCGCTGGCGGTTCTTATCCTTTAAACGGCAACACTTTCACGGTAACTTCCGTGACCAATCCTTCGATTGCGACCTTAACCGTCGCTTCGTCATCGATTGGTACTTCCGTAACCGCGGGTTCGCAGAACGTGATTGTAGGCGCCTGGACCTTCACCGGCGGTAACAGCAAGGTGTGGCTCAAAGGCGTCAACTTCAAGGTTATCGGTTCAGCCAACAAGTCCGACCTTAAGAATGCCAAGTTGTTCATCAACGGCGCGCAGGTGGGTTCCACCTTGGCTTCCGTTGCCGCGGATGGCTCGGCTTACTTTGATTTGACTTCGGCCCCCGGAACGATTAACACCGGCTCCAATAACATTCAGCTTTACGCGGATGTAATGGGTTCCGCGAGTTTCAACTTCCAGTTCGAAATCTTGAACTCCTACGATATCTTAGCGGTTGATTCCCAGTACAACGTTCCGGTTTCCGCCACTTCCAACACCGGCACACAGGTGACTATCCTCCAAGGTCAGATAACCGTAACTTTGGCTTCGGACACACCGACAGGCAATGTTGCCAAGGGCCAATCCAATGTAACGTTGGCCAAGTACAACATCTATGCCGCGGGTGAAGCCGTGAAGGTTAAATGGTTGGGCTTCACTTTGTCGATGACCGGCACCTTGGGTGCTGATTACGACGCGGAAGTCAAGAATGTGCGCATGATGGATGACGCGGGCGGGCAGTTGGGCTCCACCATAAGCTCTCTGACCACATCCGTAACCTGTACGGACTTTGCGTTCAACGCGGCTACTTCTAGTGCCGCCAGGAACTGCTTCGGTTCCTCGGGTTCTCCAATTAACTACATCGTCCCTGCCAACACCACTCGCGTGTTGTCTTTGGTTGGTGACGTGCAGTCCGGCGCCGTTTTCGCCAGCGTAACCGGTGCTTTGACCGGCAATACAAGCAACTTACAGGGCTTGTCTTCCAGCCAGACAGCTTCGAGCGGAGGCGCGACGGGCAGCGCGATGTCTTTGTCCGCGACTTCCTTGACAGTGGCTAGAAACACCGCTGTAGGTACCCAGACATTCGCGAAAGGCGCGACCGCGCGTAAGATAGGTTCTTACGCCCTGACCGCTTCTTCTGCGGAGTCTGTAACCGTTTCTAATGTCACAGTTTTGATGGGTCCCGCAACCTCCACATTCCAGAACCTGATGGTCAAGATTGGCTCTGTCCAGTTTGGTCAGACCCAAACCACCTTGGCGGCCGCCGGCAGTTACTCCTTCTCGGGTACCGCGTTCGCGGTAACGAAGGGTACGACTGTCTACGTGGATGTTTACGCGGACATCTTGTCCTCGGCGGCATCCCAGACAATCACCACCGCCAGCACTCTTTCCAGCTGCTCTGGTAGCGGCTCGACCGGCACCGCCGTGTCCTGCACTTCCACCGCTGGTCAGAACTTGACCGTAGCCGGTCAGGCGACACTCACGGTTGGCGTCAATTCTTCCCTTACCCCGGCCGCGGGCCAGGTGGTAATGGGTACGAGTGGAGTAACTTTGGGAGCGTTCCAACTCTCGGAGACCTCCAATGTGGACGAAGTCAAAATCACAGACCTGAACGTCTTTGACGTAGTGACCGCCACTTCGAGCGTCGAGCCGTCCTTCGGCAACCTGAAGTTGTACAAGTCCACCGACCTGGTCAACGCGATCGGTACGGCTGGTTCTTCCAACACTTCAGTGGCGACCTCG
>Ga0209343_10006524_pt1 | contig 13931 bp, 17 predicted proteins | sample RifCSPlowO2_02_FD_184026 | JGI IMG/M metagenome (GOLD analysis project Ga0209343, IMG submission 184026) | Groundwater microbial communities from Rifle, Colorado - Rifle CSP2_plank lowO2_0.2 (SPAdes) (version 2) | ecosystem: Environmental > Aquatic > Deep subsurface > Groundwater | place... | reverse complement strand
GCCCGTGATGATGCCGGCCCCCGGCGCTTCGTCCCCGTACAGCCCGAGCGCCGCGAGCTGCCCGACTTCGAGGAAGGGCGCGCCTGGATCGAGCAGCGCAGCGACGCGCTCGCGCGGCAGCAGCTTCCCGCGCGCGACATGCCTGGCGCGAGCGGCCTCGCCGCCACCGCGCGCGATGCGTTCGACTTTTTGCCGCAGGTCGGCGACGAGTTCGCCCATGCGGCGCGCGTTGGCGCGAAACGCGTCCGAGCGTGGATCGAGCTGGCTGCGGATGACCGGCATGGGGCGCCGGCGGCTAGGATTTGTCCCTGGGATGCGGTCGCGGTGCGGTCGGGCGGCCGGCCTTCTTCCATTCGCCGTACCCGCCTTCGAGGTGCAGCACGTGCTCGAACCCCATGTCCTGGAGCGTCGCTGCCGCGAGCACGCCGCGCCAGTCGGCGGCGCAGTACAGGATGTAGTGCTTCTCGGGCGTGAACACGGGCTTGTAGTACGGGCTTTCCGGATCGACCCAGAATTCGAGCATGCCGCGCGGCGCGTGGAAGGCGTTCGGAATCATGCCTTCGCGCTCGAGTTCCCGCACGTCGCGAAGGTCGACGAACACGGTCTGCGGATCGGCGAGCCGGGCCTGCGCAACCTCGGCCGTGATGCCGCGCGTTCGCTCGCCGGCCTCGGCGAGCAACTGCTTGAAGCCTTTTTTCAATGCCATTCGGTCTCCTCGGGTGTCCGGCGTTTTACGCAACGATCGGAGTGTTTTTGCTTTCCCATGGTCTCCTGACTTGGCAGGGAGAATCATCCTGCCAAGTCAGGAGATCGATGAACGTCAAAATCGGCACAAGCGCCTGCATCGGGGCACTCCCGGATACCCGGTGCGGCATGCGATCCGCGGTGCGCATTGGATTTTCCATGGTCTCCTGACTTGGCAGGGAGAATCATCCTGCCAAGTCAGGAGATCGATGAACGTCAAAATCGGCAGAAACGGCTGCATCGGGGCACTCCCGGAAAGCCGGTGCGTCATGCGATCCGCGGTGCGCATTGGATTTTCCATGGTCTCCTGACTTCGCAGGGAGAATCATCCTGCCAAGTCAGGAGATCGATGAACGTCAAAATCGGCACGCGCGTTCGCAATCAGCGGCCACCGCGGCACCGTTATCGTGCCGCCAACGCACGACCGATCACCAGGCGCTGAATATCGCTCGCGCCTTCGTAGATCTTGGTCACGCGGACGTCGCGCCAGATGCGCTCGACCGGAAAATCGGACACGTAGCCATAGCCGCCGTGGATCTGGATCGCGTCCGAGCACACGCGCTCGGCCATTTCGGAGGCGAAGAGCTTCGCCATCGACGCTTCCTTCAGGCACGGCGCGCCGTCGTCGCGCAGGCGCGCGGCGTACAGATAGAGCTGTCGTGCGGCCTCGATCTGCGTGGCCATGTCGGCGAGCCGGAAATTGACCGCCTGGTGCTCGATCAGCGGCTTGCCGAAGCTGCGCCGCTCGTGCGCGTAGGCGAGCGCCGCATCGAGCGCCGACTGCGCCATGCCGACCGACTGCGCGGCGACGTTGATGCGCCCGGATTCCAGGTTGGAGAGCGCGATGCGGTAGCCGAAGCCCGCCGCGCCGAGCAGGTGGTCCGCGCCGACGACGCAGTTCTCGAGCACGATCTGCGCCGTGTCGGAGGCGTGCTGGCCGGATTTCTCCTCGACGCGCGCCACCCGGTAGCCCGGCGAGCGCGTCGGCACGATGAACGCGCTGATGCCTTTCTTCCCGGCGGTGCGGTCGCTCACCGCGAACACGATCGCCATTTCGGCGTTCTTGCCCGAAGTGATGAATTGCTTGACGCCGTTCAGCCGCCAGCCGTCCTCGCAGCGTTCGGCGCGCGTCGCGAGCGCGCTTGCGTCCGAGCCGGTGTGCGGCTCGGTGAGCGCGAAGGCGCCGAGCATCCCGCCGCTTGCGATCGGCCGCAGCCATTGCGTTTTCTGCCCGGCGCTTGCATTGCCGAGGAGGATTCCGGCGACGAGATTGTTCACCTGAACGATGGTCGAGGTCGCGCCGTCTCCCGCGGCGAGTTCCTCGATCACGATCGCGAGCGAAGTGTGATCCATGCCCGCGCCGCCGTGCGCTTCGGGAATCGCGACGCCCATCAGTCCCATGGCGCCGATTTGCGACAGCGCTTCGCGCGGGAAGAGGTGCTCGCGGTCCCACTGCGCGGCGTTCGGCATCAGGTGCGCGCGCGCAAAGCGCCGCACCGTGTCCCGGATCATCTCGTGCTGTTCGCAAGCCGCCATCTCAGTCGGGCTGGACGTAGGTGACGGTGTGGTGGGTAAAGAGCCGTCCGGCGCGGTTGTGGCACTCGGCGGTGCCGTAGATGCGCCGCCGGCCCGCTCGCAGGATGCGCGCGCTGCAATACACGTGCTCGCCCTTCGCCGGCGCGAGGAACGCGGTGTTCAGCTCCGAGGTGAGGGCGTCGAAATCCAGGCCGAAGCGGCCCTTGATCGCAAGCCACATCGCGCAATCAGCCGCCGCCATGAGCGAGGGCCCGTTGATGATGCCGCCCGGGCGCTCCAGGCTCTTGCGGTGCGGAAGCTCGAGCATGCAACTGCCGTCTCCGACCTTGACGACGCGAAAGCCATAGAAGCGGACGAACCGCGCGCGGTCCAGAAGCAGTTGCAGGGTCGCGCGCGAAGCCTTCTTCACGCGAGCTCCAGCGCCATCGCGGTCGCCTCTCCGCCGCCGATGCACAGCGACGCCACGCCCCGCCGGCCGCCGGTCTTGCGCAATGCGCCGATGAGCGTGACGAGAATGCGCGCGCCGGAGGCGCCGATCGGGTGTCCGAGCGCGCAGGCACCGCCGTGGATGTTGACGCGATCGTGCGGCAGCCCGTGCTCCTTCATCGCCGCCATCGTGACCACGGCGAAGGCTTCGTTGACTTCGTACAGATCCACCTGCCCGGCATTCCATCCCGTCCTTGCAAAGAGCTTGGCAATCGCGCCCACCGGCGCGGTCGTGAACCAGCCGGGCTCCTGCGCGTGGGTCGCGTGGCCGATGACGGTCGCGATCGGCGCCAGGCCGCGCTTCTCGGCGACCGAGCGCCGCATCATGACGAGCGCCGCCGCGCCATCGGAAATCGAGGAGGAATTCGCGGCGGTCACCGTGCCGTCCTTGCGGAACGCGGGCTTGAGGGTCGGAATCTTTTCCAGGTTCGCCTTGAACGGCTGCTCGTCCATCTCGACGAATTTCTCGTCCTTGCCGGATTTGATCGCGAGCGGCGTGATTTCCCAGGCAAACGAGCCGTCGCGGTTGGCAGTCCTTGCGCGCGTGAGCGAGTCGATCGCGAACCGGTCCTGCGCCTCGCGCGAGAACGCGTACTTCTGCGCGCAGTCCTCGGCGTAGGTGCCCATCAGCCGTCCCTTGTCGTAGGCGTCCTCGAGGCCGTCGTAGAACATGTGATCGAGCACCTGCTGGTGCCCCATGCGATAGCCGGTGCGCGCTTTCGGCAGCAGGTAGGGCGCGTTCGACATCGACTCCATGCCGCCGGCGACGACGACTTCGGCCGATCCGGCGAGCAGCAGGTCGTGCGCGAGCATCGCGGATTTCATGCCCGAGCCGCACATCTTGTTCACCGTGGTGCAACCGGCGGCGAGCGAGAGCCCCGCACCGAGCGAGGCCTGACGCGCGGGCGCCTGGCCCTGGCCCGCGGGCAGCACGCAGCCCATGATCACTTCGCCGACGTCCTCGGGCGCGATCCTGGCGCGCTCCACCGCGGCGCGGATCGCCGCAGCGCCGAGTCCCGGCGCGGCAAAACCCTTCAGTTCGCCCTGGAATCCGCCCATCGGCGTGCGGGCGGCGGAAACGATCACGATCGCGTCATGGCTCATGGCGTTGGCCTTTCTTTCGGGGGATGCAGATCATACGGTCGGATCCGTTCGCGCGCGAGTGCGAGCACCGCTTCCGGCAGCGGGGAAGCGCGGCGCGCCGTGGCGTCGATGTGCACGCCGGTCAGTTCGCACACCGCGGCGATTTCGTCCGTTTCGGCGTTGCGCATCTCGTGCACGAAACGCAGCACCCGTGAGCGCGCTTCCAGTACCGCGGAGCGCACGAAAACGACGTCGCCCGCGTTCAGCTCGCGCCGGTAGCCGATGTTCTGCTGCACGGCCGCCATGCCGCGGTTGTGCTCGCGCAGATAGGACGGCGTGAGGCCGACGGCACAAAACAGATTCCAGGTCGCCTCGTCGAACTTGCCTACGTACCACATCACGTTCAGGTGTCCCATGTGGTCGCATTGCCACGGGTACACCACGCCGCGGTAGGTTTCGAACAAGGCACTTACCTCAGGCCGTCTCGGCGAACAGCTCGCGGCCGATCAGCCAGCGGCGGATTTCGGACGTGCCCGCGCCGATTTCGTAGAGTTTCGCGTCGCGCCAGAGGCGCCCTGCGGGCGTCTCGTTGATGTAACCCATGCCGCCGAGCGCCTGGATCGATTCGCCCGCCATCCAGGTGGCCTTCTCGGCGGCGTAGAGGATCGCGCCGGCCGCGTCCTTGCGCGTCGTTTCGCCGCGATCGAGTGCCCCGCCGACGGCGTAGACGTAGGCGCGGCAGGCCGAGAACGTCACGTACATGTCGGCGAGCTTGCCCTGCATCAGCTGGAACTCCCCGATCGGCTGGCCGAACTGCTTGCGCTCGTGCACGTAGGGCACGACCAGATCGAGGCAGGCGGCCATCAGCCCGAGCGGGCCGCCGGCGAGCACCGCGCGCTCATAGTCGAGCCCGCTCATCAGCACGTTGACGCCGCCGCCTTCGGCACCGAGCAGGTTTTCCGCCGGCACCTCGCAGTCGCGGAATACCAGTTCGCAGGTGTTCGAGCCGCGCATGCCGAGCTTGTCGAGTTTCTGTGCCGTGCTGAATCCCTTCATCCCTTTCTCGACGAGAAACGCGGTGATGCCCCGCGGTCCGGCTTCGGCATCGGTCTTCGCGTACACCACCAGCACGTCGGCGTCGGGGCCGTTGGTGATCCACATCTTGTTGCCGTTCAGCAGGTAGCGCTCGCCGCGGCGCTCCGCGCGCAGCCGCATGCCGACGACATCGGACCCGGCGCCGGGCTCGCTCATCGCGAGCGCGCCCACGGTTTCGCCCGCGATGAGTCGCGGCAGGTAACGGCGCTTCTGCGCCTCGCTGCCGTTGCGTCGAATCTGGTTGACGCAGAGGTTGGAATGCGCGCCGTAGGACAGGCCGACCGAAGCCGAGGCGCGCGAAATCTCCTCCATCGCCACGATGTGCGCGAGATACCCCATACGGCTGCCACCGTAGGCCTCGTCGACCGTGATGCCGAGCAGCCCGAGCGCACCGAACTTGCGCCAGAGATCCGCGGGAAACTCGTTGGCGCGGTCGATGTCGGCGGCGCGCGGGGCGATCTCGCGTTGCGCGAAATCGCGCACGCTCTCCCGGAGCAGCGCGATCGTCTCGCCGTGGTCGAACCTGAGAAAGGGCAGTTCCATCGGCTTCACTCCGGCGTGTCTGGGGTGTCGGGCAGCATCATCAGCGTCTGCTGCATCGCAGCGACGAGCGTGTTGTGACCCTCGCGCCGCAGGAATACCTCGCCGCTCGCGATGCTGAGCGTGCGTCCCGGTTTGACCACTTCGCCGCGCGCGACGAGCAGCCCGCGGCGCGCAGGCGCGAGCATGTTGATCTTGTACTCCACGGTGACGAGCGATGCGCTTGCAGGCATGAGCGAATACGCCGCGTAACCGCAGGCCGAATCCGCGATCATGCCGACGACCCCGCCGTGGACGTAGCCTTTTTGCTGCGTGAGGTCTTCGCGCCACGGCAAGTGGATTTCGCAGAACCCCGGTTCGACCAGCACGAGGCTAGCGCCGATCAGGCGCATCGCCTGCTGCCGCGCGAAACTGGCGCGAACCCGCGCGGCGAAACCCGGATCCTGCGGTTCGAACCGGGGCGCCGGGGCGGGCGCTTGGACGGTGGCGTTCATCGGCCGGCTACCCTACTTGACGTTTACGTAAACGTCAATGTGAACTAGGCGTCCCGGCGGCCACCGAGCCGCTGCCGGATGCGTTTCTCGAAAGTGGCGATTTCTGCGAGCTGCGCTTCGAGATCGGTGCGCTGCTGCTCGAGCGCGCGCTTGTGCTGCGTCAGCACCGCGAGAAAACGCTCGAGTTGCGGCCGCTCGTCGCGCCCCGGCTCGTACAGTTCGACCAATTCCTTGATTTCCGAGAGCGTCAACCCAAGCCGCTTGCCGCGCAGCGTGAGCTTGAGCCGCGTGCGGTCGCGCGGCGCGTAGATTCGGCGCTGGCCATCGCGGCGCGGCGCGAGCAGGCCCTGGTCTTCGTAAAAGCGGATGGTGCGCGGGGTGACGTCGAACTCGCGCGCCAACTCGCCGATCGAGTATTCGGCGCGTTCTTTGTCTTCGTCGCGTCCGATAGCTGAGTTCGCAGGGGGCATTCGGGGACGGGCGATGCTGCGATGCAGAAAAACCTCTACAATGCCGGGCGCAGCAACGTTCAGCGGCACCCTGGAGTCAGTTGCATTCTAGCCGATGGCCGACCATTCCCCGATCGAATTCCCCTTCGCGCAGCTTCCCGGGCCCGGTGCTGCGGTCGAAGTCGCGCCGGGCGTTCGCTGGCTGCGCATGCCGCTGCCGTTCGAGCTGGACCACATCAACCTGTGGCTGATCGAGGACGGCGATGCCTGGACCATCGTCGATTCGGGATTGGGCAATGCCGCGACGCGCGCGCTGTGGGAACAGGTGTTCGCGAGCGGGTTGAACGGCCGGTCGGTGCGGCGGGTGGTGGTGACGCACTACCATCCCGATCACGCCGGCAACGCGGCGTGGCTCTGCGGGCGTTTCGGCATCCAGGCGTGGATGACGCGCGGCGAATTCCTCACTGCGCACGCAGTGCTGCACGGCGTGGCGAGTTTTTCGGCCGAAGCCTTTGCCGCCCTGTTCCGGGCGAACGGGCTCGGCGATCAGGGCACGGCAACGCTGCTTGCGCGGGGTGACCTGTACCGCAAGCTGGTGCCCGAATTTCCCGCAGAACATCGCCGCCTGCTGGACGGCGAACAGGTTCGCATCGGCGAGCACCCTTGGCAGGTGATCGTCGGCTACGGGCACGCGCCCGAACACGCGTCGCTGTACTGCCAGGAGCTGAACCTGCTGATTTCGGGCGACATGCTGCTGCCCAAGATATCGACCAACATCTCGGTCCGGCCGGTCGATCCCGATTCCGACCCGCTGCGGCTGTTCCTGGATTCGATCCGCCGTTACCGGGATCTCGACGGGAACGTCCTCGTGCTGCCGTCGCACGGGGTGCCGTTTCGCGGCGCGCAAGCGCGGGTCGCTGCGCTCGAGGCGCACCATGCGACGCGCCTGGAAGCGCTGCAGGCGGCCTGCAGGAGTGCACCGCGCAGCGCGGCCGACGTGCTCGAGGTGCTGTTTCGCCGCAAGCTCGACGGCAACCAGGTGTTCTTCGCCATGGGCGAGGCCATCGCGCACCTGCATTGCCTGCACTACGCCGGTCACCTGCGCCGCGAAATCGGCCCCGACCGCGTGATCCGATACGCCGCCGCCTGACAGGGAGATTCAAGACATGGAGATCGCCAAGCCCGCAGTCAATCCCGAGGAAATGCACAAGGTCTGCCGCCAGGTGGCCGAGCGCTCCGCGCACATTCTGAGCGAATTCGCGCAGCGCCACGTCGCGAACAGCGTGTCCGCGGCGGTGAGCGACGAGTTGGGCATCGCGAAGGCGTACATGGATCTCTATGCGCGAATGTTCTCCAATCCGCTGGCGCTCGCGAGCGCCTCGACGAACATGATGTTCGACTACATGCAGCTTTGGCAGTCGAGCTGGCTGAAGCTGTTCGGCGTCGAGTCCAGGCCCGTGGCGCAGCCCGCGCGCAGCGACTCGCGGTTCAAGGACAGCGACTGGGACAGCAATTTCCTGTTCGATTTCATCAAGCAGTCGTACCTGATCGCCTCGCGTCACATCCAGCACGCGGTGGCCAACGTGGACGGGCTGCCCGAGGAGTCGCAGAAGAAGGTCGCTTTCTTCACCCGCCAGTACGTCGATGCGCTCGCGCCGTCGAATTTCGTGCTCACCAACCCGCAGGTGCTGCGCGAGACGGTCGCGAGCGGCGGCCAGAACCTGCTCAAGGGCTTGAACAATCTTCTCTCCGACGTCGAGAAGGGCGAAGGGCAGCTGCGCATCAGCATGACCGACGAGGCCGCCTTCCAGCTCGGCAAGAACGTCGCGACGACGCCCGGCAAGGTGGTGTTCCAGACCGATCTCATGCAACTGATCCAGTACCAGCCCGCCACGGCGGAGGTCTACCGCAGGCCGCTCATCATCATGCCGCCGTGGATCAACAAGTACTACATCCTCGATCTGCGCGAGAAGAACTCGTTCATCAAGTGGGCCGTCGACCAGGGGCACACGGTGTTCGTGATTTCCTGGGTCAACCCGGATGCGCGCCTCGCGCAGAAGGGCTTCGAGGACTACCTGCTCGAGGGTTCGCTCGCGGCGCTCGACGCGGTCGAGCGGGCCACCGGCGAGAACAAGGTGAACTTCATCGGTTACTGCCTGGGCGGCACGCTGCTCGGATGCACGCTGTCGCACCTGGCGGCGAAAGGCGACGATCGCGTCGCAGCGGCGACCTTCTTCGTCAGCCTGCTCGATTTCTCGGCGCCGGGCGAACTCGGCGTGTTCATCGACGAGCAGCAGGTGCAGAACCTCGAGAAGAAGATGAACGAGCGCGGCTATCTCGAGGGCTCGGAAATGGCGGGCACCTTCAACCTGCTGCGGGCAAACGATCTGGTGTGGTCGTTCGTGATCAACAACTACCTGCTCGGCAAGGATCCGTTTCCCTTCGACCTGCTGTACTGGAACTCCGATTCGACCCGGATGCCCGCGAAGATGCACAGCTTCTACCTGCGCAACATGTACATGAAGAACCTGCTCGGCGTACCGGGTGGCATCACGCTCGCCGGCGAACCGGTCGATCTCTCGAAGGTCAGGATTCCCGCCTATTTCATCTCGACGGTCGAGGACCACATCGCGCCCTGGATGACGACTTATCGCGGCGCGCGCTATCTCGGCGGCAAAGTGCGCTTCGTCCTCGGCGGATCGGGTCACATCGCAGGAATCGTGAATCCGCCCGCGGCGAAGAAATACCACTTCTGGACCAACGCGGCGCTGCCGGAATCGCCGGACGAGTGGTTCGAGGGCGCGGACCAGCATCCGGGCTCGTGGTGGGTGGATTGGCAGGCTTGGATCGACTCGCGAAACGCCGACGCGAAGGGCGCCTCCAAGGTGCCGGCGCGCACTCCGGGCGACGGGAAGCTGAAGGTGCTGGAAGATGCCCCGGGCAGCTACGCGACGCTGCGGCTGAGCGCAAAGAAGCCTGTCGCCTGAGCCGCGCAGGCGCCTAGAGTTTTGCGTTCCGCGGTTTGCGGCCCGTGCCCGCCGCAAGCCGGTCGAACAGTGCCGTGGGCGCAAACCGCATGAGTCGCCCGACGATCGCCATCTGCCAGGGGATCACCGCGAACCGGCGACGCGCGTCGATGGCGCGCGCGATGCGCCGCGCGGATTCGTCGGCCGACAACAGGAACGGCATGCGGAAGCGGTTGCCTTGCGTCATCGGTGTGTCGACGTACCCGGGGCAAATCGTCACCACCGCAACGCCGCTGCCGCGCATTTCGATGCGCAGCGCTTCGAGCCAGGCGATGGCGGCGGCCTTCGACGCGCTGTAGGCGCCCGCGCCGGGAATTCCCCTCAGTCCGGCGACGCTCGCGATGCCGCAAAGCGTCCCGCGGCCGGCCGCGCGCATTGCCGGCGCGAACCCCGACAGCGTCGCGGCGAGTCCCGCGGTGTTGATCGCCAGAAGACGCTGCAATTTGACGATGTCCGCGGCGTCTTCGCCGAGCGTGCCGGTCGATGCGCCCGCGTTCGCGATCACCAGCGCCGGAGCGCCGAAACGGCGCAAAAAATCGCGCGCCGCCGCCTCGAGCGCCGGCGCGTCGGTGACGTCGAGCGGATAGACGGCGGTTTCTCCCGGCAGGGTCGCGGCGAGCGTTTCCAGTTCCGCGCGGCGGCGGGCGACGAGGCCGATCACGGTGCCGGAGCGCGCGTAGTGGCGCGCAAGCGCCGCGCCGATTCCCGAGGACGCTCCGGTGATGAATACCGGGTTCAGCGTCACCCGAGGACCGGACGGTCAGAGGGACTTCGCGGCGTGGATGAAAACGCGGGCACGACGGACCGGGGACGTCATTCCGACCCCAGGGTCACTTCTTGCCACGCTCCTCGCGCGCCCGCTCGACGAGGAAATCGACCACCTCGACCACCTCCGGAACGCCGCCTGCGAGCCGCGCCGTCGTGAAGTAGCGGCCGTCGATCACGAAAGTCGGCACGCCCTCGACATCGTACGTGTCGAGCAGTGCGCGGGCGGTAGCGACCTTGGCGGCGACTTCGGGCGAATCCATGGCCTGCTTGACGAGCAGCACATCGACATCGTTCCTTCCCAGCCATTCGAGCAGATTCGTTTCGCTGTTCAGCCGCCGGCCGTCGAAATGATGGTTGTCGAACACCGGCCAATGCAGGCGCTCGAGCAGGCCGATGGCTTCGAGCGCGTAGTAAAGCCGGGCAAACGGCGCCCAGGCCGCCGGCAGCGGCGAGGGGATGCGCTTGAGCTCGATCTCCGCTTCGCGCTTCGCCTTCCAGCGCGTGAGGTAGGGTTCGGCCGCGTAGCACACCGGGCAGCCGTAGGAAAAAAACTCGATCACTTCGATGCGCTCGCTGCGCGCGAGCGGGCGCGGCGGATCGATGACGCGATATTCGCGCCCGGCGACCGGTTGCGCCGAAACGGCGGCGCTCGCCAGGGCGATCAGCAGGAACGAGCAGGCGCGGGAAAACAGGGTCTTCATGCGGAAACGCCGGAATTCGGACGACAGGCAGTCTACCCGGATTGCGTCACGCACGCGAAAGTCCTAGCCTTTGCGCATGCGACTGTTTCCGTGGCTGCTGCTCCTTGGCGTCGTGCTGGCCTCGACCGACGTGCGCGCCGCGGAGGACGAGGACTTCGGCGTCGCACCGAGCGCGAGCTTGCGCGTGACGGCTCTTTCATCGCCGACTCCGCGGGAAATTCCGGGTGCGAAGGTCCTGCTCACCGAAGAGTTGCGCCTGCGTCTGCGGGGCGACGCCGCGCGCCGGCTGCTCGTATTTGACGTTCTCGGCGGGGAGGCGCACGACTCGCTGCCCGGCGCGATCTGGCTGCCCGGCGCGGGGCGCGGGGTTTCGATGGCCGACGGAGTGCAGCCGCAGCTCGCGCGGTTGCTGCAGGCCGCGACCCAGGGCGACCTGGACCGGCCGATCGCGTTCTTCTGCCAGGGCGTGCGTTGCTGGCTTTCGTACAACGCCGCGCTGCGCGCGGTGGCGCTCGGCTATCGCCAGGTCTACTGGTACCGCGGTGGAATCGAGGCCTGGCTCGGAGCGGGCGAGACGCTCGCCCCGCTGCGCTTCAGTTGGCGGCGGCCTGCGCCCGACGCGACGCCGGCGATGAAACCCTAGCGTGCTGAGTCCGAAATCCGTGATGGTTTTCTTCGATCTCGGGACTTCGGCCGATTTTGCCGAAGTCCCGAGACACTGCAAACACGGCGGTGCGCGGTGGGCCATGTCCGTCCCCGGGGGCTGCTTCGGTGTCTCATGATTCCCCGCAACGGCGAGAAGCGCGGGGAATCATGAGATCGGACAAAAAACGCGGGCTATTCGTATGCGAACTTGTGACTCAGCACCCTAGCGTGCGGCCGACAGGCCCTTGCGGGCGAGCGGGATGAGGTGATCGACCACCGACAGCATGCCTCGAAGGCTGCCGCCCTGGTCGGTACTGATGCTGTAGCGCCCGTGAACCGCCATCGCCGGCGTACCGTCGATGCCGTAGGCGACGGTGACCTGGCGCGCCTGGCGCAGCTTGCTCTGCACGCCGAAGGACTTCATCACGTCCTCGAAGCGCTTCGCGTCCACACCCTGCTTCTCCAGCCAGGCATTGAGTGCTTTGGAATCGTCGGTGCGCAGGCGATCCACGTGAATCGCATCGAATAGCGGCCGGTGCAGGCGTTCTCCGACCCCCATCGCCTCGAACGAATAGAAGATCGCAGCGTCGTGTCCCCAGCGGTCGTTGAAGACCGCCGGTATTCGACGGAACTGCACGTCCGGCGGCAGCTTGCGCAGCCACTGCTCGATCGCAGGCTCGAGGTTGTAGCAGTGAATGCAGCCGTACCAGAAGAATTCGAGCACTTCGATCTTGCCCTGAGCCGCGTGCACCGGCTGCTCGGGTTTCAACACGCTGTAGTTGACGCCCGGCTGTTGCGCGAGCGCCAGGCGCGGGGCGCCGATGGCGGCGAGCGCCAGGGCGATAACGGTGCTGCGGCGGGTCCGGTTCATGCGTCAGTTCGTCCTTGTTTCCTTCAGTCTCACGAGGCTCGCCTCGACTCCGTTCTGCGCGAGCGCCTGGCGCACCCGGCTCAGGTCCTCGATGCGGCTGAACGGCCCGAGCCGCACGCGATACCAGGTGCCCTTGTCGGGCAGGACCATCGGCTCGACGCTCGATTCGAATCCGAGGATCGCCAGCCGCGCCTTCTGATTATCCGCGTCGGCCGGGTTGGGAAACGACCCGGCCTGGATGTAATAAACGTCCCTTGCGCCGCCCGGCTGACTTTTCGGGCTGCGCGCGGCCTCCTTCAGATCCTTTTCGGTGACCGGCTCCTCGGTGCCCTGCAGGATCCTGTAGAAATCGAAGCGCGGCTTCTCGGTTGGTTTGGCTGCGGCGCCCGAAGTTCCCGGTTGCGGAAGTCCGGAGACCGGCGGCGTTCCGTCGGCCGCGTCCTTGCCCGGCACGGGCTTCGCCTTCGACAGGAACGGCAGCGGCGTCTTGTTGAGGTAGAACGCCACGCCCACCGCAATGCCCAGTCCCAGAATCAGCCCGATGAACACGCCGAGCAGGAATCCGCCGCCGGAGCGGTTGCGCGGGGGGCTCTTCGCAGGCTTCGCCATCACATTCTCTCCGGCGCGCTGACGCCGAGCAGTGCCAATCCGTTCGCCAGCACCTGGCGCACGGCCGCGCACAGCGCCAGGCGCGCGCCGCGAACCTGCTCGTCATCGACCAGGATCCGCTCGGCATTATAGTAGCTGTGGAATGTCGCCGCGAGTTCGCGCAGGTGGAACGCGAGCGCATGCGGCGCGAATTCGAACGCGGCCGCGCGCACCAGGGCGGGAAATGCGGCCAGTTGCTGCGCCAGCGCGAGTTCGCGCGCACCGCCGAGCGGCGCGACCGAAACTCCGCGCAGCGCCGTCGCGTCGCCGCCCCACTGCGCGAACACGCTGCACACGCGCGCGTGCGCGTACTGCACGTAGTACACGGGGTTCTCGTCGCTCCGGGCGAGCGCGAGGTCGACATCGAAAGTGAATTCCGAATCGGCACGGCGCGAGACCAGGAAAAAGCGCGTCGCATCGCGGCCGACCCAGTCGACCAGGTCGCGCAGCGTGACGTACGAACCGGCGCGCTTGGAGATCTTGACTTCTTCGCCGCCGCGCATCACCCGCACCATGCTGTGAATCACGTAATCCGGGTAGCCGGGCGGGATGCCGATGTCGAGCGCCTGCAGTCCCGCGCGCACCCGCGTCACGGTGCTGTGATGGTCGCTTCCCTGCACGTTCACGACGCGCTCGAAGCCGCGCTGCCATTTGCTGACGTGATACGCGACGTCGGGAACGAAATAGGTGTACGCGCCATCGGACTTGCGAACCACCCGGTCCTTGTCGTCGCCGTATTCGGTGGTGCGCAGCCAAAGCGCGCCGTCCTTCTCGTAGGTCTTGCCATTCTCGGTGAGTCGCCTCACCGCGGCCTCGACGCGGCCCTCCGTGTACAGGCTCGACTC
>Ga0209343_10006521_pt1 | contig 13936 bp, 8 predicted proteins | sample RifCSPlowO2_02_FD_184026 | JGI IMG/M metagenome (GOLD analysis project Ga0209343, IMG submission 184026) | Groundwater microbial communities from Rifle, Colorado - Rifle CSP2_plank lowO2_0.2 (SPAdes) (version 2) | ecosystem: Environmental > Aquatic > Deep subsurface > Groundwater | place: Rifle... | reverse complement strand
ATACTTGTCCTTGACGAGCCTACCTGTGGCCTTGACCCTGCCGGGGTAACTTCCATCATGACCTTGCTAAAAGAATTGAATGAGAGGCATGGTATCACGATTATCATGGCAACGAATACTGTGGATTTGGTACCTGTCTATATGGATCGTCTGGCAGTTATGTATCAAGGCAACATACTCAGCATCGGTGCGCCTAATGAGGTGTTTTCAAACACTGATGAAATAAAGCACGCCTGTTTAGAACTCCCACAGATTGCCCAGTTAATGCAGATTCTAAGGGACGAAAATAATTTTTCCATGGATAGCCTTCCTCTTACTGTTGGAGAAGCAAGAAAATATCTGGTGCAAAAACTCAATGGTAATCATTCAGGATCTGTAATTGACCTGAAATATTCATGCTGACAAACCGGTACAAAGAAGGTTGAAATTTTATCACCATGGGGCTGTCTAAAAAGTCCATAAACCACAGAAAAGTAGGGGCTGAAGATTTTCAGCCCCTACATAGGGTATGTTCAAAAGACTTTTTAGACAGCTCCAAGTAGCTGTATGGCTACACGAGAGAGAAATAATGTGATGTAAAGTTCCCTCTCCCCTTGTGGGAGAGGGTAAGGGTGAGGGGGTACTTTAGGGAGAAAAGATTTACTAAATAATTATGTTTAAAGGTCACGGCGGACATATAAAGCACATTATTAATCACGGGAACAACGGTATCCTCGACTTTAGCGCAAGTATTAATCCCCTTGGATATCCGGAAAACGTCAGAAAAGTCATACTGGAAAATTTTGATGACGTACTGCACTACCCTGATATTGATTGCACCAGCCTGAGAAAATATATTGGCCAAAAAGTTGGACACTCTGAAGATGAGATTATTGTGGGAAACGGGTCAACAGAGTTATTCTATTTAATCCCTCGCGCATTGAAACCGGCGAAAGGGATTGTATTTCAGCCCACTTTTAGTGAATTTGCTGAGGCATTGAAATGCAGCCATGCTGAAATACTGAATAATGTACTGAAGGAGGAAGAGGATTTTTGCTTCACATATCAAGAAAGCTATTTTGATGATAAAAAAGTAAAAATGGTTTTTTTGTGCAATCCTAACAACCCTACAGGTCAATTGGTTGAAAAGGCTGTCATATTAAGCATGGTAAAGCAGCATCCGGATATAACCTTTGTTATGGATGAGGCATTTATAGATTTTGTTGACGAACCAGGAAAATACAGCGTTACCCATAAGGCCGGTACGCTGCGGAATTTGATTGTGGTCAGGTCGCTTACAAAATTTTATGGCTTTCCCGGTTTGAGAATAGGATATCTTGTTGCCCATATGGATTTAGTAAAAAAGATGATGGAATACAAAGAACCGTGGTCTGTAAACGCCCTGGCTCAATGTGCTGCTATGACCGCCCTGGAAGATAAAGAGTTCATTTCCAGAAGCAGGGAATTTATGTTTACGGAACGCTTATATTTATTTAATGAATTATCCAGCATCCAAGGGCTTTCCCCTTACAAGCCCACGGCTAACTATATCTTTGTTAGAATAAATACAAATGACATGCCTTCCTCGTTATTACGTGAACGATTGCTGGGGCATGGGATTGCCATTCGTGATTGTTCAAACTTTATAGGACTGAACGATAATTACTTTCGTATAGCGGTAAGGACTAGGGAAGAAAATATACGATTAATTAAAGTATTGAAAAACATAACTGCTCAAGCTACTAAGATGCCAGTTTAGGGATTGACAATAAATAATCTGAACAAGTTTGTTGTCAGACACTTTGGAGATCAGGCGCTGTCAGGGCTAAAGCCCAGTCCAGATAAGACCGTCACTAACCCCAGCCTTAAGGCTGGGGTTAGTGGGTACACGTCATACCGGGGCTTTGGCCCTGATGGCATAGCAACATGAAGTTGTTCATGTTATTTATTGTCAATCCTTCTTCGCTGGTTCAATCTTGTAGATTGAACCGAAATATTTTGGTTCAGGCTACAAGCCTGAACCAGCGTGGAAGCATAGCGGTAAGGACACGGGAAGAAAATATGATGCTTGTTCATTGGTTTTTTAGCAAAGATTTTTTATCTGTGTAATCTGCGAAATCGTTCGACTGAGCGCTCACGACGAAGTCTGTGGTTTCAGTAAACTTATGACAAATAGCTCCATCATGATTCAGGGTACAGGTTCCCATGTGGGCAAGAGTATCCTTGTCTGCGCCCTGTGCCGCATATTGAAACAGGACGGTTACAGGGTTGCGCCGTTTAAAGCCCAGAACATGGCCTTAAATTCCTTTGTGACTAAAGATGGAAAAGAAATTGGGCGGGCTCAGGTGGCGCAGGCAGAGGCGGCAGGCATTGACCCTGTTGTGGAGATGAATCCCATACTCCTCAAACCTACGGGTGATTGTGGTTCACAAGTCATTCTCATGGGTAAGCCCATAGGAAATATGACAGCCAAAGAGTATTATCAGAAGAAAAATGAATTCGTTTCGGTCATAAAAGATGCCTACGATAAATTACGAAGTAAATTTGACATTATTGTTATTGAAGGGGCTGGCAGCCCCGCTGAGATAAACCTGAAGGATCATGACATCGTCAACATGGGCATGGCGGAGATGGCATCGGCTCCGGTGTTGTTGGTGACAGACATTGACCGGGGCGGCGCCTTTGCCTGGATTGTGGGTACATTAGAGTTATTAACCACGAGCGAGAGGGACAGGGTAAAGGGCATTGTGTTTAATAAATTCCGCGGAGACAAAGGCATATTAAAGCCGGGGCTGGATATGCTTGAGAGCCGTATAAATAAACCTGTTGTGGGGGTAATCCCTTATATACACAATCTTGGGGTTGATGATGAAGATTCCGTTTCACTTGAGTACATCGGCAGTAAGTATACGAGATTCCGAGACGCTGAGGAACTGAGATTGAACCCAAAAACTCTCTCCAATCTTCAGCCTTCAGCCTTCAGCCTTCAGCCTGTTATCGACATAGTTGTAATCAAACTACCCCGGATATCAAATTTCACTGACTTTAATACCCTTACCCACGAAAAAGATGTGAGGGTAAGATTTGTGGATAAGGTCGAAAATATTGGTAAACCGGACTTACTGATTATCCCTGGCACAAAAAATACTATTGGTGACTTAACGTTTATCAAGGAAAGAGGCATTTTTGGAGAAATTATAGAACTGTCGAGACAGGGGACAATGACCATCGGTATTTGTGGCGGATACCAGATGCTGGGAAAGCAGATTAACGACCCCCATCATGTAGAATCGTCAGAAGACAGTATTCAGGGTTTGGGTTTACTGGAGACCGTTACTACCTTTTCCAGAGAAAAGCAGACATATCAGGTAAAGGCACGTATGCTCGAACATGGGCATTTGTTTCCTGTAGATGATGAACTTGTGGGGTATGAAATCCACATGGGAGAGACAACGCACAACGGGCATAATTCTATTAGACCATTTGCAAGGATTACAGAACGTGCAGGGAAGATGGTGGACTTGCTTGATGGTCGTGTCTCCGCCGATGGTAATGTGATAGGTACCTATATACATGGCGTTTTCGATAATGACGAATTTCGCTCAAAGCTGATTGATTATCTAAGGCTTAAAAAAGGACTAAACCCATCGAATGGTCGTTATGCGGATTTTAAAACCATAAAAGAACTCAGATACAATGAATTGGCCGATATCGTCCGCAGAAACATAAATATGAATCTTGTATATTCTATGATTCAATCAAGTTAGTCCTTTTAAGTCCCCCTTAATAAAGGGGGATTTCGAGTTGCATGTGTCATGTGATCCGCATAAATGAAATGTATATTCCGTATACAATAAATTTAAATGCCTATGCACCGCAAGAAAGCTGAGAGAAAGCTCAATGTATTTGAAAAATACCTGACGGTCTGGGTAATTCTCTGCATCATTGCAGGAATAGGCGTAGGCAGGGTTGTGCCTGGTGTTGCACGGTATCTGGATGGGCTTGCAATTTACGTAAATGAGGCGCCGGTTGTTTCCATTCCTATTGCTGTGTGTCTTTTCTTTATGATGTACCCTATCATGGTGAAAATTGATTTTGCCGAAGTCATGAAGGCAGGCAAGTCAGTGAAACCGGTTGGACTAACACTTTTTGCAAACTGGGCAATTAAACCGTTCACTATGTATGGTATCGCCTTGTTTTTTCTGGGATTCCTTTTTAAGGATTTTATAGGCGCACACGCATACGATTTTGTAAAACTCCCCCTGGGCGCTGATTGGGATATCGGGTCCAGGCATGGCGCAGGAATAGTCGTACTGCATCACAGTGGTAAGATGCTCCTTGTCCCCTTATGGCGGAGTTATCTTGCTGGTTGTATCCTTCTGGGAATTGCCCCCTGCACTGCCATGGTGCTTGTCTGGGGTTACCTTGCAAGAGGTAATGACGGGCATACCCTGGTAATGGTTGCGATAAACTCACTCTCAATGCTTGTGCTCTACGGGCTGTTCGGTGGATTTCTGCTGGGTATTGGGCGGATTCCTGTTCCCTGGCAGGCGCTCGTTCTCTCGATTACAATGTATGTTGCGCTTCCCCTTGTAACAGGATATTTTTCAAGGAAATGGCTCATTAACCTGAAAGGCAAGGCATGGTTCGAAGAAATATTCTTACATTTTCTGACACCGGTTTCAATTGTCGCTTTGCTTATTACCCTGATTCTCCTCTTTTCCTTCAAAGGAGAAATTATTCTTACAAAGCCCGTTATGATACTCTGGATAGCAATACCATTATTTATCCAGACGAATCTTATTTTCTGGATAACCTATGGCATTGCTAAGGTATTAAAATTTTCTTATGAAGATGCGGCCCCTTCTGCCATGATCGGCGCAAGTAATCACTTTGAGGTTGCGATTGCAACTTCTACAATGCTCTTTGGCCTTGCATCAGGTTCATCGCTTGCCACAGTAGTCGGAGTGCTGATTGAAGTGCCTACCATGTTATTTCTGGTTTATATATGCAAGAAGACGTACCGTTGGTTTCCTTTGCGAAGTGTCATATCTTAATTAAATGTAAGGAATTTCGACCTGGTAGGGCTAATTCATGAATCACCCCTTCATGCTTTTGTAGATGGATTTATTCTGAAAGGACTGACTATGTAATATAAATATAAAATCAAATAACAACATACAGGTGTCCCGATATTTATCGGGACTCCAAGGGAATCCCAACTCCAATTTAAAAGCAACCGCAGATTACACGGATTTCTCAGATTTTTTCTGTGTAATCTGTGAAAATCTGTGGTTTCACGGTATTTAACTGGAGAAAAGGGAACGGTACCGCCGCTGTAATCGGTGACGAACGTTGCAAGACCACTCTCAGCCTTTTGGTGAGAGGAAGGCGCAACAAGTAGGATGATCCGCCAGTCAGAAGACCTGCCTGTAATGTTTTGCCGAAAACTTCTTCGTCGTAAAGGAGGTGAAGCGTGACGTCCATATTGTAAAAGCCCGTTTCTTCCTGATGCGAAGGAACGGGCTTTTTTATTTCGTGTATGAATTAAAAATTTAATAAGACCAGGGATTTACACGAATTATTTACACTATTGATTAGTCTTAATTTTATCTGTGTTTATCTGTGTTCATCTGTGGTTAAAAATTAGTTAATTACGGTTCAAATATTCAGGGAATCCCGTAAAAACGGGAGCTGCCCCGCAACTGTAACCGGCGACGAAATCTGCAATATACCACTGGAAGGCCGTTTAAACGGCTTTCTGGGAAGGCGCCGAAAGTAGGACGACCCGGAAGCCAGGAGACCTGTTTGAACACGATTTTATGAATTCTTACTTCCGAGGGGAAAAGGAAAACACAAATGAAGTGTTTGCTAATTATGTCGATAACTATTTTAATGCCTATCTTTTATTGTCATGCCAAACCAATAGATGAAGCAATAGAACCCATTCCAACTTTAGAAGGAAAAAAAGAGACAAATGATAGAAAACTTCTAAAACAGTCAGAAAAGCAAGCTAATCAACCCACACAAGAAAAGCTAATTATTCGCATGCCCGAAAAGGAAGAAATACCAAAACCTCTAGAAGAAGCAAAACCTACAGAGGAAACCAAATCAATTGAAGCAACACAAACACAATCAAAAGAGGAAAAAAATAATAGAGAAGAACCTAAGGTAGATTCACCACCAGCGGATGATGAAAAGCCCTCTCCAGAAATACCTAAAGACAGTTTACCACAAGACGAAAAGGGTGATCAAAAGGAAAACACAGACGAAACAGTCATTACACCTACAAGGACGGAACAACCATTAAAAAATATCGGTAGCTCAGTATCAGTCATTACCCGTAAAGATATTGAGAATAGCAAGGCGCCGCTGTTACTCGATGTTTTACGCCTGGTACCCGGCCTTGAGGTCACAAGGACACAAGGAATAGGAGGGACTACGAGTTTGTTTATAAGGGGGGCGACTGCTGCCCAAACCCTTGTCTTTGTCGACGGTGTCCAGATGAACAGTCCCACTTCAGGGGCATTTAACTTTGCAAACCTTACAACAGATAATATCGAGAGAGTTGAGATCTTGCGTGGGCCACAAAGTACCTTATATGGTTCGGAAGCCATCGGAGGCGTTGTTAACATTATTACGAAAAAAGGTGCAGGCGATAACAAAGTTATCCTGGGAACTGAGTATGGGATGCACGATACCTATAGGGAAACGGTTAACGTTTCGGGTGGGAAGGAAAGATTTGATTATTCAGTGGGCGGTTCCTACCTGAAAACCCACGGAATATCCGCTGCCAGCAGCGGGAGTGAAGAGGATGGTTACGAAAACTTTACCGGCTCTTCACGGCTTGGATGGAATTTTATGGGTGATGGAAGAATCGATACGATAATAAGAGTATCTCACTCAGACTTTGAATATGATGCGTTTGGTAGCGGTGGTCCGGTAGACGACCTCGATCGGCGCCAAACAACAGACGAGATTCTTTACTCTACAAAGGTTAGTAAAACTTTTTTTGATATATGGACACCGTCGTTTCTCGTTTCAGTTAACGATTCAGAACTGAAAGGCTTTGATCCTACCAACGAGTCGGGCGAATTTCGCATTCCTACAAGAGTCTGGAGGGCGGAACATCAATCAGACTTCTCTCTGCTTGACTTTGATACGGTGACCTTTGGTTATGAATACGAAGTGTTGGAAGGTGAAAACGAGGGTAAGTTTGACAAGCAAACCTACTGGAACAGTGCTGTCTTCTTACAAAACCAGGTAGAATTGTTTGAATCGTTGAACTGGACGGTCGGACGACGCCATGATGATTATAGCACATTTGGGAACAACCTTACCTACAGAACAACTGCGTCTTACAGAATCGAGGAAATTGCTACCCGATTCCATGGATCATGGGGAAAGGGTTTCAGGGCACCCAGTATAAACGAACTCTTTTTCCCATTTTATGGAAATCCAGACCTTCGTCCTGAAGAAAGCAAGGGGTGGGATCTCGGTGTTGCGAAAGAGATTCTTAAAGATAAGTTAACCATGGATGTTACTTATTTTAAGAACGACTTCACAAATTTAATTACCGCTGCAATACAACCCGACGGTAGCTTCCTGGCAGAAAACGTGGCCAGGGCAGAGTCGCAAGGAGTTGAAACCAGCTTAACCTATAAACCTTTCACCAAACTCTCATTAACTGGAACTTACACATATACCGATACAAAGGATAGAGAGAAAGAGCAACAACTCCCCCGCAGACCTAGAAATAGGGCAACCCTTGGAATTAATACCCAGCCACTTGAAAAATTGAACGTCAATCTAACCGGGGTTATGGTGAGAGACAGAATTAATAGTGATGGCAAAGAAATGGACAATTATTGGAGCGTCGATCAGGTGACTCGTTATGACATCACACGGTCGATGACTGCATATGTCAGGTTCGAAAACCTTTTTGATTATGACTACGAAGAGGTAACAGGCTTTGGCAGCCTTGGCTTCACAGCTTACGGAGGACTGGAATTCAAGTTTTAAAAATACGGAAATGTAAGAAGAACCGTTTATTTAAAGAACCTTAAGATAAAGAGGAGCAGCAATATGAAACACTTAAAAAGAATATTAGGAATATTTGTCATTTTTGTGCTTTTACCCGCAGCATCCGGTGCTAGCCAGAACGTAACTGTAGAAATTGATTATGGAGGGCTACAACAAAGTCGTAAAGCGGAGATAGCGTGGAAACAGGGTATTACCGCCCTGGAAGTGATCCAGTCCGTTGCAAAGATTGAAACACGGGAAATTGGCGGACACCTTTTGGTTACATCCATAGATGGCGTTGAAGGACAAATAGGGGACAAGGTGTGGTATTACAATATTAATGATAAACGTGCGACATCCTTTGCTAATAAATGCATTCTCAATGAAGATGACCATGTGAGATGGACGTATACTAAGGACGTTTGTTCTCCTGGAAGGAGTGAATAATGAAAAGATGTGTGATGGTAATCTTATTTACAGTGTTTGTTTTCTATCTTCCTTTTTCTCTCGCAGAAGAAACCAAACCTGTAAAATACACTTTTATTGTAGGAAACTACCTGACTCCTACTGTAGTTAAGGCAATAAAAAATATATGGGTAGAATACCCCTATCTCAAGAAATGCATAGATTTCGAACTCATTAGTAAGACAGATCTGGATTCCGGCTTTGATTCTCGTGAAATTGAGGATTCTGATGTTATTGTTATAGACATCATGGGAATAAGGATTTCAACTCCAACGCAAGCGGGTTTTGATCGTGAGGTAATCAAGAGAGCTATGTCACATGGAGCGCGTATATTGCCAATTAACAACTCCGCAGGGTTAGATAAGGAGTACATGGATTTGGGACTTATTTATGACGCAGAATTCCGTACTTATTTCGATTACGGAGGGATAGAAAATTTCCGGAACATGGTGCTATTTTCCTTGGCAAAATACGCCAACATTTCTGAAATTAAACCGGTATCACCCATGAAACGGATGAAAAACGGTTACTACCACCGCCACATTTCGCAGGAGATGTATTTTGAAACGTTTGAGGAGTACGAAAGCTGGTACAAGAAATCAGGCTACTTTAAGGAAAATGCGCCATGGGTTGCTGTGCTAACGTATGCATCCTTTTGTGAGCAGATACAAAATGAGGCAGAAGACGATATAATCCGTAGCCTTGAAGATCAGGGGTTCAACACCTTCGTGGCATTTGGTTACCCGGAAGCGTCTGTTGTCGAAAAACTACTGCTAGACGCCAAAGGGAATTCCAGGGTTTCAGGCTTACTTTCCTTCTTATTTCGGTTTTCAGATTTCAAGACCACAACTGCATTAGAAAAATGCGGCGTGCCTGTTATTAATTTGATCACAGTTTATGGGAAAGATGGAAAGGGCTGGGAAAATGACCAGGAAGGTTTGAGTTCTTTGGAGGTAAGCTGGCAATTAGCAATCCCGGAAATTGCCGGTCTTATCCAGCCTACGGTCGTTTCGTATCGTATTCGTGAAAGAGATGGCGAAACGGGCTTTTTTGTTGAACAACGAAAACCCATACCTGAGCGTATTAATCGGGCTGTCAACCGCATAAAAGCATGGATCAATTTACAAAGAAAAAAGAACTCCGATAAAAAGGTAGCTATATTTTATTGGAACTATCCGCCAGGAAAGCAACATATCGGCGCGAGTTACCTGAATGTCTTTGCCAGTATTGAGAATGTCTTAAAGATGATGAAGGGAAATAGATATGATGTTGGTAATGAAACAATTGATAAAGAAATACTCCTCGAAAATTCTCTGAGATACGGGAGAAACATTGGGAAGTGGGCGCCAGGCGAACTTGACGAGATGGTAAGGAACGGAAAATGTGTACTGCTGCCCCTGGAGGATTACCAGAAGTGGTGCAGAAATTTACCGGTAAATTTTATGAAAGACGTTAATAAGGATTGGGGAACGGTTGAAGAATCCAATGTGATGATGTGGACTGATTCTGAACAAAAGAAAAAATATATGGTTATTCCAGCAATAAGGCGTGGAAATATTGTTATCCTTCCTCAGCCTGTCAGAGGCTGGCTTCAGGATATGGAGGCTATGTATCATAGTAAAGACCTGTCCCCCCACCATCAATATTTAGGAGCCTATTTATGGTTGAAATATGGCTTTGGCGCTGATGCGGTTATTCATTTCGGCACACATGGCACACATGAATGGCTGCCAGGGAAAAGCAACGGTCTTTCAGGTGATGACCCACCGGAGGCGTTGATTCAGGATTTGCCCGTCATTTATCCTTACATTGTAGATGATGTAGGCGAAGGGCTTGTCGCAAAACGGCGGGGATCTGCCGTCGTCATAGACCATATGATACCTCCCTTAAAAAAAGGAGGACTTTATCACGAATATGCTGAACTTGAAGAACTGATCGGTGACCATGACCGGGCACTGGAACAGGATGCCGCACTTGCAAGGCAATACATGGAAAATATCATAAAAAAGATAAAAGATCTGGGACTTGAGAAAGACATAGAAATTAGTGAGTATTTGAATATTGATACTCAAAGCGATGGCCAGCATACGTTTGATCATGAAGTCATTCATAAGATAGGAAAGTATCTTCAGGAACTGAAACAGCTTAATATGCCTTACGGATTGCATACATTCGGCAATGCGCCTGATGAATCGCTTCGTTCGTCTACCATTCAGGCGATAAAAGAAGTTGTCAAAGATATTCCTAACAGTGAACTGGACAAAAATATTCAGGAAGGCGCTAAGCGGGAATTGTCCAATATGATCAAGTCAATGAATGGGCATTATATAACAACGGGAACGGGAAATGACCCTGTAAGGAATCCGAGTTCACTACCAACGGGGAAAAACTTTTATGCCTTTAATCCCGATAAAATTCCTAAAAAAGAGGCTTGGCAGGTAGGTGTCAAATTGACGCAAGAGCTACTCGATAATTATCGGGCAAAAAATAACGGGAAATATCCTGAGAAATTGTCCTTTGTTATATGGGGTACCGAGACTATACGCCACGAAGGAGTGCTGGAATCTCAGATCCTTTACTTGTTAGGGGTTGAGCCTATCTGGAATGAATGGGGGAAGGTAACGGGGATTAAGGTCATACCGAAAGAAAAGCTGGGCCGTCCGAGAATTGATATCGTCGTTTCTTCGGCGGCGGAAGAGATGTTTGGACAGTTGACCCAATACATCGATCAGGCCGTTCAAATGGTAAAAATACTTGACGAAAAAGACAACCAGGTTCAACAACATATCAAGGAAGTAACCGAAAAACTGATTCAAAAAGGCTGGCCACGGAAGAAGGCTGAACAATACGCTGCTATTAGAATCTTTGATGAGGCTCCGGGACGCTACGACTTGAATGTTTCACGAATAGTGAGCGCAAGTGGAGGTTGGGAAAATGATTCTGTAGTAGCGGATGAATATCTGAAACGGATGAGTTATGGGTATGGGAACGGTTTGTGGGGAGAGCCCATGGAGGATGTCTATAAAATGGCGCTAAGCGGAACCAGGATGGTTATTCACAGCCGTTCTACCAATCTCTACGGAACTGTTGATAATGATGATTTTTTCATGTACGCAGGAGGGCTTACCGCAGCAATCAGGGAACTGGATGGAAAGTCACCTGAATTGGTCATTACTAACATGATGAATCCAGCCAAACCGGAAATGACCCCGATCGACCGGATGATGGGTATGGAGATGCGGTCACGCTATTGGAATCCGGAATGGATTGAAGGAATGAAGAAGGAAGGTTTTGAGGGAGCAAACAAGATGGCAGAGTTTATTGAAAATATGTGGGGCTGGCAGGTCACCGTGCCAGAGACAATTGACGCTGCCCGTTGGGAACAGACGTTTGAAGTCTATGTAGAAGACAAATACGGACTGGATTTGAAAGAATTTTTCAGTAAGAAAAACCCTTATGCGTATCAAGCCGTTACGGCCAGAATGCTGGAGACTATACGAAAAGGATACTGGCAGCCGACGGAAAAAGTCAAACAAACCCTGGCGAAGGAATACATGACAACGGTGATAGAACACGGTGTAGCCTGCTGTGTGCAAACCTGCAATAATCCAGCCTTCCAGCAATATGCAACGGATATTTTGAATACCCCTGGTCTCGTAAATCCAGATACCTTGATTCAGTATGCAGAAGTTTTAAAAACAGCTACCGGTAAGTTACTAAACGAACGAAAGGCAGAGATGGACAGGATCGTTCTAGCTCAGGCATCTATGTCAAAACCTGTCCCTGGCAGTATTGAACAGAGAAAGGATACCGGACAAACACAGGATAAAGAGAAGATTGAAAAAGCCGATGAATGGAAATTAGAAAACGATGCTTTTGAAAATACTGAAATGGTCAAAGGATTGGAGATGGAAGAGGTAAAAACGAACGAAAGCAAAATAACTCTTAATCAATCGAACATGCCGTGGGTTGTTATTGCAGTTGTGTTGGGATGCATCGGCTTTTTCGTTTATGGATGGACAAGGAAAAGATTTTAATAAAAGGATAAACAATATGAACCTTCTCAATCTATTACAAAACATTCTTTCTGTCCTTTCATCAGCGATGCTCTATCCTGTTATGGTTCTGTTGGTCATCTTATTCGTATGGATGATTATAACCATAGGAGGGTTTGTCTCAGAGTATTTTGAGAGAAAGAAACAAACTCAAAAACAAAATCCAAATGAATTTATAGAATCCTTTTCAAATGATAATATCCTCAGATTTACATCTCAGGAGATACAGAGGATGCCATCTTGTTTTCAAGAATATTTCAGAGAACTTGTGAACGAATTGAAAAGGGATAAAAGTGGCAGAGAGATTCGAATAGAGTATCTGTTGCAAAGTAAGGAACAAAAAATGGTTAAAAGTCTGGATAAACTCCGACTCATGATCCGTGTAGGTCCCACCCTCGGTTTGATGGGAACGATAATCCCGATGGGACCGGCATTATCTGCGTTATCCCAGGGGGATCTCGAAAAGCTGTCGAGCAATATCATTATCGCTTTTACTACCACCGTTGTAGGATTAGCGATTGGAATCGCCGCATATTATCTATCAACGGTAAAAAATAGATGGATCAATGACGATATAAAGAATCTTGAGTATTTTACGGAATGTATCATGAAAAGGGAGGAATAGTTCACCGCAGCGTGCCCAGAGGTTGAAAATAAACCAGGAGGTTGGTGAAGCTGAGAGGCTGGGAGGTTAATTTCTCAATTTCCCATCTTCCCGCCTTCTGGTCTTTTCTCAGCGTTCTCTGCGGTGAACAGAACTAATACAAAATGAGATACCTTAAGAAAAGACGCAGAGTTATTGGGAAGGAAGTCGACCTTCATCAGGAAGACCCCATGTCAGGTGTGGCTAATCTTTTTGATGTAGGAGTAGTATTCATAGTAGGCCTTATCGGTGCCTTAATCAGCGCCTACAGCCTGCTTGATTTTCTTTCTCCAAAGACAGAAATCACGATGGTCAAAAATAATGATGATGGCCGGGTAGAGATTGTTACCAAGAAAGGCAAGCAAATAAAGGTTGAAAAGGTTACAGACAAGAATTTGCAAGGGGAAGGTACTCGCCTGGGGACTGCTTATCGATTAAAAGATGGAAAAGTAATTTATGTGCCAGAAGGTTATGAATAATGGATACTCAGAGTATTTACAAGGGAAAGGAGAAACGTAATGGATTTGTTCCGAATTTTTTGTCAAAGGAAAATAAAGGATTACTTTTTATTATTTTGTACGTGTATTTTTGTTGCAATCGCCTATGAAGGGCTGTCTCTATCAGCCGACCTGTCACAAGGGAATCTTGAACAGGTAAATGAGAGGCTGAGTCGTCTGGAAAATAAGGTCGAAGATCTCGACGAATGCTATGCAAGGGTAAAGGATGTCCAGAAGGACGTGGAAATGATTCGAAAAAGTATGAGAGAAAGAGC
>Ga0209343_10006518_pt1 | contig 13941 bp, 11 predicted proteins | sample RifCSPlowO2_02_FD_184026 | JGI IMG/M metagenome (GOLD analysis project Ga0209343, IMG submission 184026) | Groundwater microbial communities from Rifle, Colorado - Rifle CSP2_plank lowO2_0.2 (SPAdes) (version 2) | ecosystem: Environmental > Aquatic > Deep subsurface > Groundwater | place... | reverse complement strand
TCTCGTAGACCTTGTCGTCCACGTTCTTCTGCTGCAGCGACTTGTAGAGCACCGGCAGGCGCCAGCGGTTCTTCTGGTCGTCGTGGCTGGGGTACTTGGCCACGAGGTCGGGACGCGTGCCGTAGATGGGCTCGCGGTGCTGCGGAATCGCATCGGGGAAGTTCCACACCACGGCGCGCGCCTTGGCGTTGCCGAACGGATGGCAGCCGTGCGCCATGGTCACGCGCTGGATGCCGCCCGAGAGATCGGTCTTCCAGTTCTTGCCTTCGGCGGCGGTCTTCTCGGCCGCGGTCAGGTCGTCCCACCAGCCCAGCTTCTTCAGCAGCACGTGGTCGAACTCGGGGTAGCCGGTGGTGATCTCCGAACCCACCGAATACGAACCGTCTTCGGCCAGCAGGCTCACGCCTTCGCGTTCCACGCCGAAGTTCGCGCGGAAGTTGCCGCCGCCGTCCATGACGTGTTTGGAGGTGTCGTACAGGTTGGGCGAACCCGGGTGCTTGATGGCGGCGGTGCCGTAACACGGCCAGGGCAGACCGAAGTAGTCACCGCTCATGTCGTAGCCGGTTTCCTTGTCGACCACTTTGCCTTTGCATTTGAGCGACTTCACATCGAAGGCGCCCATGTTGCGCATGTGAGCCTTCAGGCGCTCCGGGCTCTGGCCGGTGTAGCCGATGGTCCAGACAGAGGCGTTGATTTCACGCAGGATGTCTTCGGGCACGGGCTCGTCCATGCCCTTGACCTTCTGCATCTTGTAGTTCTTCGACAGCTCTTTGCCAAAGCCCAGCTTGTCGGCAAACTGCTGCATGATCATGTGATCGCTGCGACTCTCCCACAGCGGCTCGATGACCTTCTCGCGCCACTGCAGCGAGCGGTTCGATGCGGTGCACGAACCGCTGGTTTCGAACTGCGTGGCCGCCGGGAGCAGGTACACCGCGCGGTCGGGGTTCAGGTCTTCGGGCTTGCCGGGCATGGCCGCCATCGACGCGGTGGCCGACGGGTACGGGTCCACCACCACCAGCAGATCGAGCTTGTCCATCGCACGCTTCATCTCCAGACCGCGGGTCTGCGAGTTGGGCGCATGGCCCCAGAAGAAAATGCCACGCAGGTTCGGGCCCTGGTCGATCAGCTCGTTGTTTTCCATCACGCCGTCGATCCAGCGCGAAACGGTGATGCCGGGCTTTTCCATCATGCCTTCGGCGTACTTGGCCTTGATCCAGTCGTACTCCACGCCCCAGACCTTGGCGAAGTGTTTCCACGAACCGGCAGCCAGGCCGTAGTAGCCCGGCAGCGAGTCGGGGTTGGGGCCGACGTCGGTCGCGCCCTGCACGTTGTCGTGGCCACGGAAGATGTTGGTGCCGCCGCCGCTCTTGCCCACGTTGCCCAGCGCCAGCTGCAGGATGCACGACGCGCGCACCATGGCGTTGCCGATGGTGTGCTGGGTCTGGCCCATGCACCAGACGATGGTGGCGGGCTTGGCCTCGGCCAGCATCTTGGCGACCTTGAACATCTGGTCTTCTTTGACACCGCAGGCCTCTTCGACCTTGTCCGGTGTCCATTTGGCCAGCACGTCTTCGCGCACCTTGTCCATGCCGTAGACGCGGTCGTTGACGTACTGCTTGTCTTCCCAGCCGTTCTTGAAGATGTGGTGCAGCAGACCGAACAGGAACGGGATGTCGGTGCCCGAGCGGATGCGCACGTACTCGTCGGCCTTGGCCGCGGTGCGCGTGAAGCGCGGATCGACCACGATCATCTTGCAACCGTTTTCCTTGGCGTGCAGCATGTGCAGCATGGACACCGGGTGCGCTTCCGCGGCGTTGGAGCCGATGTACAACGCGCACTTGCTGTTCTGCATGTCGTTGTACGAATTGGTCATCGCACCGTAACCCCAGGTGTTCGCAACGCCGGCCACCGTGGTGGAGTGGCAGATGCGCGCCTGGTGGTCGCAGTTGTTGGTGCCCCAGAAACTCACGAACTTGCGCAGCAGGTAGGCCTGTTCGTTGTTGTGCTTGGACGAACCGACGAAGTACACCGAGTCGGGGCCGCTGGCTTCTTTCAGCGCGTTCATCTTGGCGGTGATTTCTTCCAGCGCCGTGTCCCAGCTGATGCGCTGGTACTTGCCGTTGACCAGCTTCATCGGGTAGCGCAGGCGGTACTCGCCGTGGCCGTGCTCGCGCAGGGCGGCGCCCTTGGCGCAGTGGGCGCCGAGGTTGATGGGGGAATCAAACACCGGCTCCTGGCGCACCCAGACGCCGTTTTCAACGATGGCGTCGGTGGCGCAACCCACCGAACAGTGGGTGCAGACGGTGCGCTTGACTTCGATCTTGCCGGTGCCGTCGATGGACTTGCCTTCGGCGGCCTTGGCCTTCTTCACCAGCGTGAGCTGCGTGGCCGCCAGGCCCACGCCGACACCGAGGCCGGAGCGGCGAAGAAAGCCGCGGCGGTCCATGGTGGGCAACGCGGCCGACAGGCCCCGCTGCAGGCTGTGGACGAACGAGGTTTGTGCACGGGTGCCATGAGCGCCCGGCGTGGAGGTTTTTTTGGTCAGCAACATGGGGTTCTCCTGCTGGCTCAGATCTGGGTGGTCTTGTAGTACTGCTTGACGTGAGCCGACAAGCTGTAACCACCGCCCTTTTCGGGCGCCGGCCGGGCCGCAACCTCGGCCGGTTCTTCGGTGTGCACGCGGGGCAGCAGGGTGGCGGCCGCCGCCAGGGCCCCCACGGTGGAAGCGCCGGCGAACAGCCGGCGACGGTTCAGGCGGGTGCGGCCTTCACTGGCCTCGGGAAGGGGCTTGCTCATGCGTGTCTCCTGGTTGATCGAAAGCCCTTCGGGATGTGCTCACACACCCCTTGTGGACTTTTTGCATAGGTGGAATCTAACGCGCGCACCGTCACAGTGCAATAGAGATATGACACCGTAAAGATGGGTTTGCCCGCCTTCGGGTCATCGCTTGGCTTGCGGCATTGCAGCATGAAGCGGTGCTCGCGATTTAATAGCCAAAAGCGTGCCATCAGTGTTCACTTATGGAACGACGCCATGCCCTTGGCGGGGCACCCCGCGCCAGAGCCTGTCACCACGGGGGTGACTGCCTGAGGGTGCTTCTTGAAACGCGGGATAACCCGCATGTCTTTGGTGACCTTGAACGGTGCGGCGCGCCAGGTTGTCGCCAACTTTTGCGACAACTTGTCGCGATGGAACCGTCAGCGCCAGCAATTCAGCCCACCACAGCGGTGTTGGATTGCGGTCAATACCCAAGTGAATTTGTAAACTTCATCCGTAGAATGCGAGCCGGTGGAACCCACCTCATTCACCCCCTTCCCCGAAAAGAACCTTGAAGGCTGGCCCGACTGGTCGATCCTGATCGTCGACGACGAACAGGGCATGCTCAACTTCCTGGTCAAGACCCTGGCCCCACGTTGCCAGTTCGTGATGAGCGCGAGCAGCGCTGAAGAAGGCGCGGAATGGCTGCGTGGCCACCATGCCGATCTGGTGATCCTCGACATATCCCTGCCCGGCAAGAACGGCGTGCGCTGGCTCAAGGAGCTGCGCGAGCAAGGCTTCACCGGCGAGGTGATCCTGATCACCGCGTTTGCCGATCTGGACACCGCCATCGAGGCCCTGCGCGCCGGTGCCTCGGACTTCATCCTCAAGCCTTTCCGGGTGCCGCAGATCCTCAACGCCGTGAAGCACTGCTACGAGCGCTCGCGCCTGCGCCGCGAGAACTTCGTGCTCAAGCGCGCCGTGGCACCTCTGGCCGTGGGCGGCCAGGCGCTGGTCGGCGGTTCCGCCGCGATGCAGCAGCTGCGCACTGCCATCGCCCGCGTGGCCCCGGTGAACAGCACGGTGCTGCTGCAGGGCGAATCGGGCACGGGCAAGGAGCTCGTGGCCCGCGAGCTGCACGCGCAAGGCCCCCGCGCGGCCGGCCCCTTCGTGCCGGTGAACTGCGCCGCCGTCTCGCCCGAGCTGATCGAGAGTGAACTCTTTGGCCATGCCAAAGGCGCGTTCACCGGCGCCACCCGGGCACGCGACGGCCTGTTCCACTACGCACAAGGCGGCACGCTGTTCCTCGACGAGATCGCCGAACTGCCGCTGCCCATCCAGGCCACCCTGCTGCGCGCCATCGAAGACCTGCAGATCCGCCCGGTGGGCAGCGAACAGCTGATGCCGGTGAACCTGCGCATCATGGCCGCGACCAACCGCCGCCTGGCCGATGAAGTGGCGGCCGGCCGCTTCCGCAAGGACCTCTTCTTCCGCCTGCAGGTGGTGGACCTGACGCTCTCACCGCTGCGCGAGCGCAAGGACGACATCGCCCCGCTGGTCGAGCATTTCATGGGCCAGCTCGCGCCCGCGCTCGGCGTGGCGCCGCTGCAGATCAGCGAGCCGGAAATGGACTTCCTGCGCCAGTACGACTGGCCCGGCAATGTGCGCGAGTTGCGCAACCTGGTCGAACGTTCGCTGATCCTGGGCTCGCTCAACGTGTCCGCGCTCTACCCGGGCGACACGCCCCGGCAGGCCGCCGCCCCCGGCGCGGGCCCGACCGACCTGCACACGCTGGAGAAGCGCCACATCCTCGCGGTGCTGGACTCGGTACAAGGCGACAAGACACGCGCCGCGCAGCTGCTGGGCGTCTCGCGGCGCACGCTGGAGCGGCGTGTGGCCGAATGGAACACCTTGTGAAGGCACCCCCGCCGCGCTTCGCGCGACCCCCTCAAGGGGGCGATGCCTGCTGCCCGGCGAAGCCGGTTCCGCGGCATCCCTCGCCCAAGGCACATCACGCCAAGTGGTCAGCCACATGATCCGCTACAAGCCCCGCTGGCTCGCCACCTCGGTGCGCAACAAGCTGCTGGCGATGGCGCTGCTGCCGCTGCTGGTGGTGTTTCCGTTGCTGGTGCTGGCCATCGCGGTCTGGAGCAACATCACCTACGACCGCCTGCTCATCACCAAGGTGCGCAGCGACCTGGCGGTGGCGCGCGGCTATTTCGACCAGGTGCTGATCGAAGTCGGCAGCGGCACACGCGGCGTGGCCGGATCGCAGCGGCTGCTGAGCGCCATGCAGCCGTCCGGGACCGTCCCCCAAGGCCAGACCGATGCGGCGTTGCGCGATCGCCTGAGCGAGGCCCGGCGAGAGCTAGGGCTCGACTTCCTGCTGCTCTACGGCACCGACGGCCAGCCGCTCGGCAGCGCCGAAGACAACGGCCCGCACGCCGCCCTGCCGTTGGAGCTCCAGCGCCTGGTGCCCGAAGCCACGTTGGGACCCGGATCGCGATCGGCGCGCCTCATGCGCCTCGACACCATGGCCATCGCCCGCATGGCGCCCCAGCTGATGCCCCGCCTGCACATCCCGCTGGTGCCCACGCGCAACGCCGCCCCCGACGTGCGCACCACCGAAGACCGCGCCATGGTCGTGATCTCGCTGCAACCGGTGCGCGACACGGCGGGGCGCACCACCGCGCTGCTGGCGGGCGGCCTGCTGCTCAACCAGAACCTCGATTTCATCGACCACATCAACCGCATCGTCTACCCCGACGGCGCCCTGCCCTTCGGCAGCGAAGGCACGGCCACGCTGTTCCTCGACGACGTGCGCATCACCACCAACGTGCGCCTGTTCCAGGACCAGCGCGCCATCGGCACCCGCGTCTCGCAGACCGTGCGCGACCGCGTGCTGGGACAGGGCCAGACCTGGCTGGACCGCGCCTTTGTGGTCAACGACTGGTATGTGTCGGCCTACGATCCGCTGCTCGACGCCACCGGGCAGCGCATCGGCATGCTCTACGTGGGCTATCTGGAAGCACCGTTCCGTCTCGTGCGCCTGGCCATGATCGGCGTGATGGGTCTGATCTTTCTCGCCGTCATGGCGGTGTCGGCCTGGTTCTCGGTGCGCTGGGCGCGCAGCATCTTCAAGCCCGTGCAACAGATGAACCTCACCATGCAGCGCGTGGAAGACGGCGAGAACCGGGCCCGCGTCGGCGCCCTGCCCGCGCGCGACGAACTCGGCGCCCTGGCCGGCCACCTCGACCAGCTGCTCGACGTGATCGACGACAAGACGCACGCGCTGCAACGCTGGGGCGAAGAACTCGACGGCAAGGTGGCCGAACGCACGCGCGAACTGGAGACGAGCAACGCCTCGCTGCAGCAGGCGCAGCAGCAGCTGGTGAAGAGCGAAAAGCTCGCGGCCATCGGCCAGCTCACCGCCAGCATCGCGCACGAAATCAACAACCCCATCGCGGTGATGCAGGGCAATCTGGACCTGATGCGCGACACGCTGGGCGACCACGCGCAGCCGGTAAAGGCCGAACTCAAGCTGCTTGACGAACAGGTCGAACGCATGCGCCTGATCGTCACCCAGCTGCTGCAGTACGCACGACCCACCGAATACGCGGGCTACGTGGAAACGCTGGACCTCAACCGCACGGTGGACGACAGTCTGGTGCTGGTGGCACACCTGCTGGCGCAGACCCGCATCACGGTGCAGCGCTCGTTGCAGGCCACCCAGCGCGTGGGCTTCAACCGCCAGGAACTGCAACAGGTCATCATCAACCTGCTGATCAACGCCATCCAGGCCATGCCGGAAGGCGGCACGCTGAGTCTGTCCACGCAAGACTGGGCCGATCCACAAGGCGCGCGCGGCGCACTGCTTCAAGTGCAGGACTCGGGCGCCGGCCTGGCACCCGGCGTCGCCGAGCGCCTGTTCCGCCCCTTCTTCACAACAAAGAATGACGGCAACGGCCTGGGCCTGTGGATCAGCCTGGGGCTGGTGGAACGTTATGGTGGCGCTATCAGCGCGGGCAGCCGGTCCGATGGCCAGAGCGGTGCGGTGTTCAACGTGCGCCTGCTGACCGAGCCGCAGGCACCGGCGGCGGTGAACACGCGGGATGGGCGACCTGGCGGTGAGGGATTTGCTCCAAGTACCCAAACTGGAACCGCTTGACATTCGTATCCAATTGGATACGATCACGCCGTGTTCACCGTTCTCCAGACTGAAGACTTCCGCGACTGGCTTGATACCCTCAAGGACATGAAGGCTCAGGTTCGTATCGCTGCCCGCCTTCGCTTGGCCGAAGCGGGCAGTCTGGGCGACTGGAAGTCGGTGGGAGAAGGTTTGTCGGAGATGCGCGTGGACGTCGGACCGGGCTACCGCCTCTACTTCACGCGACGACAGAACATCCTCATCGTCATGCTCGCGGGCGGTGACAAGTCAACACAGACCAGGGATATCAAGAGAGCACAAAAGCTCCTGACGCAATTGGAGTTGGAATCATGAGCACCACCAAGATGAAATCCAAACTCGTCCCGTTCGATGCTGCGCGGTACCTGAGCGATGACGCGGCGATTGCCGAGTACATGAACGCCGTTCTTGAAACCGGCGACACCGACCTCCTGCTTCTCGCACTCGGCGACGTGGCCCGTGCGCGGGGCATGGCACAGGTGGCCAAGGATGCCGGTCTCGGCCGTGAGAGCCTCTACAAGGCGCTGACGCCGGGTGCCAAACCGCGCTTCGATACCGTGGTCAAGGTCGCCCGGGCGCTGGGGGTTCGGCTGGGTGTGCAGCCTGTTTCTGCGTAACGCCCGGCCTTCGATCAAGCAGGAACAACAACGAGACCCGTGTCATCCTTTCTCTGAAACCAAGGCTCACAGCACGAATGACCAGAAAACCAGAAACCAATTGGATACAAGGGGACGGCGGGCCAGCGGTAGTTCTGCAGGCGACCATTGGGGCGGTATGGCAAGGAGCAACCAATTTCGACAACTGCCTCATGAACGGTGGTTGCATCGAAACTGACTATGACGTCATCTGCAAATGCAGCGATGGTGTCACTGCAATTGATCGCTACGGCCGAACCATGCTGATTCTGTCGGACTCGGAGTGGGCAACACGATTTATGCCCACAAAGAAGGGGAGTGCCGTTCTTCTACAGTGGTTTGGAAGCAATAGCGAGCCAGAGGCACTGGTGGATCGACTTGTTGCTTCTCCTCCAGCCCAGTCTTTGCCCTTCAAGATGGTGGACAACGCCCTCCGCTTGTTGGTCGGCGCCGACGATGGCCATGGCGGGCTATATGGTTTCGTCGAAGTTGAGATGCCGCCCGGAGACAAAATCTGTGAGGTGTACTACTCCCAAGAAGCACAGGTCATCGTCATAAGACCTGCCGAGGTGGCGGCTATCGCCTGATGGCGATGCAGATGACCTCGCACCTCCTCAGCAATAAGTTCACACCATCAAATCAAACGCCTGCGTCTCCACACTGATGAACGCCACCGTGAACCCCGCCAGCGCGGCGTAGAAGCGCGCCTTGGGGTGCGCGGTGATGGCTTCGCACAGGGCTGGCGCCCAGCTCTGTACGTGGGCGCTGAAAAACTTTTGCTGCTGCGTGAGGTTGGCGACTTCCACGTCGTCGCCGGCGATCAGGTAGCGCATGACTTCGCAGACGCAGGCGAAGTGGTCTTCGGTTTCGTTCATCGATTCGTCGCGCGCCAGACCCAGGGCGGCAAGGTCGCCGCGCAGCGCGGCCAGGGGCTTTTCGTTGAGGAAGCCGCTGAGGTACCAGGAGCCGAACAGGTAGAGCTCGGGCTTGCCGACGCCGCCGAAGAGCGCGTTGTACTCGGCGGCCACCTGCTCGTCGCTCAGCTCGCGCACCGTGCCCACGAACTGGCGCCAGGGTTCTTCGAGAAAGCCACCGGCCGCCGGCGCTTCGGTCACGGCCACGCGCAGTTGGGCCAGCAGATCGGGGCTGGGCGGCGCGTAGAACAGCGCGGCCAGCAGGCCGTACACCTCGGCGCGGGCGGTTTCTTCGTCGAGAGCGGAGGAGACAGGAATCTGATCGTTCATATCGTTTGCTTGTTCGGTTCGTTCACCGCCTCTGAAGCGGCATTGCCAAGGACCAGCCGAGACACGCCGTGGAACTGGCTTTGCCAGGCCACAGGCGTGGTCCCCCTGGGGGGAAGACGCGCAGCGGCGCAGGGGGGCTACATATCGGTGATCTTGGTCTCGCCCGGGTTCGAATAGATGTCCACCACGCGGCAGTCGCCGCACATTTTCAGGCGCTCCAGCGCCTCGCCCTGGAACATGGCGTGGCCGCCGAGCTTGGCCAGCATGACCTCGATGCCCTTGAGCGTGCCGAAGGGTTTGCTGCAGCGGATGCACCGATACGGCTGCGCTTCATTGAGCACGCGCAGCTGTTTGCGTTGCTCGCCGAGCAGCAGGCGCGGCTGCAGGGTGATGGCTTTTTCGGGGCAAGTCTTTTCGCACAAGCCGCACTGCACACAGTTCTTCTCGATGAACCGCAGTTGCGGGCGTTCGGCGTTGTCCTGCAGCGCGCTGGCCGGGCAGGCGCTGACGCAGCTCAGGCACAGGGTGCAGGTGTCCTTGTTGACGCTGATCGTGCCCAGCAACGAGGCTGCGGGCAGCACGATGGCGTCGGCCGTGCGGGGGCGGGCGGCGCTGTCCTGCAGCAGGTGGTCGATGGCGAGCTCCACCGTGGCGCGCTTCTCGGCCTGCACGGCGAAACTGGCGCGGCGTTGCACACCCTGGGCCGGCGCCTCACCCAGCTCGGCGTCCAGCGCCATCAGGTCGCGTGCATCGCGGGCTTCGATCAGCTTGAAGTGGCGCCCGCTGTAACCCAGGCCACTCACGATGGCCTGCGCCACCGCCATCTGCTCGCGCACGGCGTCGCGGTACTGCGGCGCTTCTTCGCCGGTCATCAGCACCCAGACCTGCGAGGCACCGTAGGCGAAGGCGGTGAGCCAGACATCCAGCCCGGTGGAGGCGGTGTGCCACAGCGGCAGCGGGATCACGCGCGCGGGCACGCCGCGCACCGACTTGTCGAGCGCGGCGGCGCGGCCCAGGTCACCGATCAGCGCGGCGCCGGCTTCCTGGCTGTGCAGCAGCAGGGCCGCGTCCTTGCCGCCGGCTTTGGCGTAGGTGGCCAGCAGGGTGCGCAGCTTCACGCCCTGCTCGCTGGCGCGCGGGTAGGCGTAGCTCAGCGCGCCGGTGGGGCAGACGGTGGTGCAGGTGCCGCAACCGACGCAGAGGTTGGGGTTGACGACGATCTGGTTGCGCTTGAGGTCGCTGCTGATGGCCGAGGCCGAGCAGATGTCGACGCAGGCGTTGCAGCCCACTTTTTCGTTGCGGCCGTGTGCACAGAGCTTCTGCTTGTAGGTGAAAAACCGGGGCTTCTCGAACTCGCCCACCAAATCGCGCAGCTGGATCAGCGCCTGCAGGGCGGCGGCATCGCCGAGGCCACCGGGCAGGTGCGTGTAGCCTTGCGGCAGCGCGTGCTGGCTGAAGGCCGGGGTCTTGCGCAGATCCAGCACCAGGTCGAACTTGTCGCTGTGCGTCTGCGGCTCGCGCTGGAAATTGATCGCTCCCACCGCTTCGCAGGCCTTGACGCAGGCGCGGTGCGAGCGGCAGCGGTCCATGTCGATCTGGTAGTCCAGCCCAATGGCGTCTTCGGGGCAGGCGGCGATGCAGGCGTTGCAGCGCGTGCAGAGGTCAAGGTCGATCGGGTTGCGGGTGGTCCAGCGCACGTCGAAGGCGCCGAGCCAGCCCGTGATGTGCGGCGCATCACCGCCGATGACGGGGAAGCGGCGCGCCTGCATGCCGGCGCCGCCCACGGCCATGAGGGTCACGTCCAGCGCATCGCTCACCATCCCCGCAGCGCGTTCGGCGTCTTCCAGCGCCCCGATGATCAGCAGCCGGCCTTCGCTGGTGTAGGTCACCGTGGGCACGGGTTCGGCGTCGGGCAGGCGGGCGGCGGCGAGCAATGCGGCCATCTTGGGCGTGGCCATCGCGGCCTCGCGGCCCCAGCCACCGGTCTCGCGGATGTTGACGAAGCGGATGGGGCGCACATCGAGCGACACCGCGCCTTCGGTCTGCTCCGAGAGTTCGGCGAACAGCCGACTTTCCTGCGTGCAGGCCACCACCAGTTCGTCGCTGCTGCGGCAGGCCTTCTGGAAGGCGGGTGCGTCGCGGCGGCACAGCGTGGTGTGCAGGGTCAGGTCTTCATCCAGCGCCTGGCCCAGGGCCTGGGGGTTCAGGGGCATGGTCTGGTTGCAGTTGCAGATCAGCGTGGTCATCGTGGGTTTCTTGTGGTTCCGGCTGGGCGACCTGTTCGGGCGCACCGGCCTGGGGTGCCTGAGCCTCTTCGGGCTCTGCAGCATGCTCTTGGTCGGCGACAACGGGCGCTGGCGCCGGGATTTTCACCTCGTTGGGATCGTCCACCAGTTTCAGGAATTGCGCGCCGACCATTTTGGCCATCTCGGCGGCGGACAGCGGGCTGTGCTTCGAATAGTCGTCGATGTAGATGTCGAGCCCGTCCATCACGTTGAAGTGCGGGTCGGTGAAGAGCTTTTTCACCGCGGCGTTGCGCACGTCGGCCGGCACGCCGCGCGCCACGAAGGGCTTGAAATCACCGTCCAGCGACAGGCGGGCCACATCTTCCAGCGTGGGTGCGGGCGGGGGTTCTGCCGGCTCGGCGGGCAGCGTGGGCGGCGCCAGACCGTCAACGGCAACTGGCGCAACGACCGGCGCCATGGCCACCACGGGTTCGGGCGCTGGCGGCTCGGCGGGCAAGGGCTGCCCGGTGCGCACCTGCACCTTGCGGCGCGACCAGCGCGAGAAGAAGTTGTCGTCTTCGTCGGGTTTCATGATCGCGCAGACAGGGGCACGCCGGGATGCACCACGGCCGCGCCGCTCTGGTGGCGGTCGGCGCGCGCGCGCGCAGCACGCAGAAAGTCCATCATCATCGGACCGCTGTCGAGCAGGCCCTCCACCTCTTCACCCGGCGTGAGGTGGAACTCGGGGTGCCACTGCACGCCAAGCACATAGCCCGGACCGGTGTGGCGGATGGCTTCGATGATGCCGTCCTTCGAGCTGAAGGCTTCCACCGCCAGCCCCTCGCCCAGGCGGTCCACGCACTGGTGGTGGATGCTGGTGACACGGTGGGGCGCGCTGTTGCCATACAGCCGCTGCAGCGAGGACCCGGTTTCGAAATGCACGTCGTGCATCAGCCGGTCGTAGCGCGTGGTGTCCTGGTGGTGAACGGACCCGGGGCGCTGCGAGGGGATGTCCTGCACCAGGCTGCCACCGAAATAGACGTTGATGAGCTGCGCCCCGCGGCAGATGCCGAGCACCGGCTTGCCCGCTTCGACGAAGCCGCGCAGGAGGTTGAGCTCGTAGCGGTCGCGAACCGCATCGCCAGCCCAGGCCGGGTCGCGCAGCGTGTCGCCGTAGGTTTCCGGACAGATGTCGATACCGCCCTGCAAGACCAGGCCGTCGAGCAGGTCGACGAGTTCGGTCATGGGCGCGCGGTTGGCCGACAGGGGGCTGTCCTCGTCGATGAAGGGGACCATCAGCGCGATCGCCCGGTGGGCCATGATCCAGTGCGCCATGGAGCTTTCCAGGAACTGCAACCGCTTCTGCGGCAGACCCAGACCGGGTGGCGGATCGTGCAACAAGCGTGCGCTGATACCGATGCGGAGTGTCATCGTCGGGGCCCTGTGCCGTTTTTTTCTGTGGAGATGCGAACCGGCTGACCGAAGCGGTCGGTCAGTGGCTTGAAACTGTCGGGCCGTTTGCGGCGCTTGGGCTCGGGCTGGTAGGTGGCATCGACGAAAGCGCGCAGCCAGTCCACCACCTCGTCGGCCGCCGCGACCTGGTCCACCCGCTCCTGCGCGTCGAGCCAGCGCCCGGCGTCGTGGTAGCTCAGCGTCACGATCTGCGGCACCGCCATGGGCTCGCCATCGAGCAGCCGCTCTTCATCGGCACGCCAGAACACCCAGAAACAGGGCTGGGGGCTGTTCAGGTTGAGGAAGTAGCCTTCGGCGTCATCACGGAAAAGTTCGACACGAAAGCGCGGGAACAGCCAGTGGGTCGATGCGGCGTCGGCCGCCGGCTGCAAGGGCTCGACGGCCTGCGGCTCGTGGGTGGGGTCGGGTGCGAGGAATTCGGCGTCTTCGGGGTCGCCACAGGGCAGCACGTCAGCCAGCACCCAGCGCCAGGGCTGCCAGCGGCTCATGGGACCGCTGACCGGCTCGCGGCGCATGACGACGTCCACCTCGATGGCGGGACGGCGCGGAGCAACGGACGCGGTATGTTCGGATGTCATAGGTAGCCCGCAATGTAAGCCATCCCATGGCAGGCCTCCATCCACCAGCCCGTTCACCCTGGCCCCCTCCATGTTTTCCAGGGCCAGCGCCGGGGTCGGCGGCCCCGGCACGTCTTCAGTAGGTTTCGAGGTGCAGGCGCCCTTCGCGCTTGAGCGCGGCGCCGATGGTGTCCCAGTTCAGCCCGGCCTGGGTGGCCACGTCGTGCAGCGCGAGCACCACGCCCTCTTCCATGCTTTTGAGGCCACACACGTAGAAGTAGGTGTTCGGGTCCTGCAGCAGCACGGCGAGGTCGGCGGCACGCTCGCGCATCGCGTCCTGCACGTAACGCTTGGGCGCACCGGCCGTACGGCTGAAGGCGAAGTGGGTGTCGATGAAGTCCTTGGGCAGGTTCTGCAGCGGCCCGAAGTACGGCAGCTCTTCTTTCGTTCGGGCGCCGAAGAACAGCATGAGCTTGCCGCCTTCGAACTTGCCCGACTGCCGCAGGCGCCGGCGCCATTCGGTCATGGCGCGCATGGGCGCCGAACCGGTGCCGGTGCAGATCATCACGATGTTCGATTTGGGGTGGTTGGGCATCAGGAAGCTGGTGCCGAAGGGGCCGATGACTTCGACCTGGTCGCCCACCTGCAGGTCGCACATGAAGTTGCTGGCCACGCCGCGCACCGCTTGGCCCGAATGGTCTTCGAGCACGCGTTTGATGGTGAGCGAGAGGTTGTTGTAGCCCGGGCGCTCGCCGTTGCGCGGGCTGGCGATGCTGTACTGGCGCGCGTGGTGCGGCCGGCCTTTGGCATCGGTGCCGGGCGGCACGATGCCGATGGACTGGCCTTCGAGCACGGGGAAGGGCA
>Ga0209343_10006516_pt1 | contig 13945 bp, 14 predicted proteins | sample RifCSPlowO2_02_FD_184026 | JGI IMG/M metagenome (GOLD analysis project Ga0209343, IMG submission 184026) | Groundwater microbial communities from Rifle, Colorado - Rifle CSP2_plank lowO2_0.2 (SPAdes) (version 2) | ecosystem: Environmental > Aquatic > Deep subsurface > Groundwater | place... | reverse complement strand
GGCCGCCTGCGGCGGGGCACCGCCGGCCTTGCGCTGCATGTCCACGCTGCCGCGGAAGTGCGCCCCCTCGGCAATCGCCACGCGCGGCGAGACGATGTCGCCATCGACGGACCCGTTGTCGCGGATGTCGACCTTGTCGCTCGCCGTGACGTTCCCGGTCACCTCGCCGAGCACGATCACCGACTTCGCGAACACCTGGGCCTTGATGCGCCCGTTGGGGCCGATCGTCAGCACGTGTTCGCGCAGCTGAATCGTCCCTTCGACGTGGCCCTCGATCGTGAGATCCTCGCTGCCGTTCAGCTCGCCTTTGATGACGACCGATTTTCCGATGTTCACGATGTCCTTCTCCATGGATGGGTGACCCGCCTCCAGACGAGGAGCCCCGGCCACCGGCGCGTGCGGCTGCGGCGCAGCCTGTCCGCCCGTCGGCCGGACCGCTTCATCACGTTTCCACATATCAACCTCCGCCTGTCCTTGCTGGGCGCCAGGGTCTGGGGGGCGTCGTAAGTGTCGGAAGCTCGAGAACGGCTGTCAGTATATGGAACCGACCCGAACGTTGTCTAGTCCTTTTGCTACCGGGACTTAGCGGCAGTGCTAGAATGAACGATTCACGATGCGTGTCTACTTTGACTACAACGCCACGACCCCCCTCGCCCCGGAAGTCGTCGAGGCGGTCGTCGCCGCGACCCGCGATCTGTTCGGCAACGCCTCGAGCGTGCATCACTTCGGTCAGGCGGCGAAGGCCGCGATGGACGAGTCTCGATCCGCCGTGGCCGCGCTGATCAACGCCGACCCGTCGGAAATTGTCTTTACCAGCGGCGGCACCGAAGCGGACAACCTGGCCATTCGCGGCGCCGCCGAGGCGCTCGAGCCAACGGGCCGGCGCCATCTGGTGGCCGGCGCGATCGAGCACGAAGCAGTGCTGAACACCCTGAAGGCACTCGCGCGGCGGGGATGGCGGACGACGCTGGTGCCGGTCGACCAGTCGGGAGTCATCTCGCCCGATTCCGTGCGCCGCGCGATCACCGACGACACGGCGCTCGTGTCCGTGATGCACGCCAACAACGAAATCGGCACGATCCAGCCCATCGCCGCGCTCGCCGCGATCGCGCACGAGCGCGGCGCCTTGATGCACACCGACGCCGTCCAGTCGGCGGGAAAGATCCCCGTGGACGTGCGGGCGCTCGGCGTCGATCTGCTCGCCCTGTCGGCGCACAAGTTCAACGGACCCAAGGGCGCGGGCGTGTTGTGGGTCAGGCGCGGGACGCGCATGCAGCCGCTCCTGACCGGCGGCAAGCACGAGCGGAACCGGCGCGCCGGCACCGAAAACGTGGCGGCGATTGTGGGCCTCGGCGTCGCCGCGCGCCTGGCGGTGTCGAAAATGGGCGTGGAACCGGCGCGCGTCGCCAGTCTGCGCGACCGGCTGGAGGCGGCCATCCTTCAGCAGGTGCCGGGGACCACGGTGAACGGCGCGCGCGATGCGCGCGTGCCGAACACGACCAATATCAGCTTCGACCGCGTCGAGGCCGAGAGCCTCCTGATCGCGCTCGACCTCGAAGGCGTGGCCGTCTCGACCGGGTCGGCCTGTTCGTCCGGCACGCTTGAGCCTTCGCACGTTCTGCGGGCGATGGGGTTGCCGGCGCACCGGACGCAGAACTCGCTGCGCTTCAGCCTGGGGCTCTTTTCGACCGAGGAAGAAGTCGACCGGGTGGCGGCGTTGTTGCCCGGCCTTGTCGGCAAATTGCGGGCCCTGACCCGGAAGCCAGGGGTCCAGACCGTGGGACGCACGTAAATTCAAACAATGCGCATCGTGGTCGCGATGTCGGGCGGCGTGGATTCCTCGGCGGCCGCGGCCCTGCTCGCCGAGCAGGGCCACGACGTCATCGGGCTGTCCATGCAGCTCTATGACGCGTCGAAGGAGGCCGGCGGGCAGCGCTCGTTCGGCAGCTGCTGTTCACTCGACGATCTGCACGACGCGCGGCGGGTCGCGGCGGCCATCCACATCCCGCACTACGTCATGAACTTCGAGCGGCAATTCACCGAGCACGTGGTCTCGAACTTCGTACGCGAGTACGCCGCCGGCCGGACGCCGCTGCCCTGCGCGCACTGCAACAGCGACCTGAAGTTCGCGACGCTCGCCGATCGGGCCCTGACCTTCGGCGCCGACGCGGTCGCGACGGGGCACTACGCGCGGGTCGAGCGCGACGAAGCCACGGGCCGGTCGCTGCTGAAGCGCGCCGTGGATCCGGCAAAAGACCAGACGTATTTCCTCTTCTCGCTGACGCAGGACCAGCTCGCCCGCGCGCGGTTTCCCGTGGGTGACTGGCCGAAGGACGCCGTCCGCGAGTACGCGCGGCGTCGCGGGCTGCCGGTCGCCGACAAGCCCGACAGCCAGGAGATCTGTTTCATCCCCGACCACGACTACGCCTCCTTCGTCGCCTCGCACGCGCCTGGCGCCGCGCGCGAAGGCGACATCGTGGATCAGGACGGTCGCGTGCTCGGCCGCCACGGCGGCATTCATCGATTCACGGTCGGCCAGCGCAAGGGTCTGGGTCTGTCTTCCTCATCCACGGGAGCGCCGATGTACGTGCTTGCGCTCAGGCCCGCCGAGCGAGCCGTGGTCGTCGGGCCGAAGGCCTCGCTCGAGCAGACGAGGTTGACGGCGTCGGGAGTGAACTGGATCGTCGAGGTCCCCGTCGGCGCCCGGCGCGTCGCGGCGCAGATCCGCCATCGCCATCCGGCCGCGCCCGCGACCGTGCGCGGAACAGGCGAGGGAGGCGCGGAAGTGCTCTTCGACACGCCGCAGCTCGCGATCACACCCGGCCAGGCGGTCGTGTTCTACGACGGGGACGTCGTGGTCGGCGGGGGCTGGATCGACTGAACTCCCTCGAGATACCGTTCCGCGTCGAGCGCCGCCATGCAGCCCGACCCGGCCGCGGTGACGGCCTGCCGATAGACGTGATCCTGCACGTCGCCGCACGCAAACACGCCGGGCACGCTGGTCTTCGCGCCGTCGTGCGTGACGATGTACCCGTTGCCGTCCATCTCGAGCTGCCGCTGGAACAGCGACGTGTTCGGCGTGTGGCCGATCGCCACGAACACGCCGCCGAGCGGCACCTCGCTGCGCTCGCCCGTCTCGACGTGGCGCACGACGATGCCGGTGACGACGCCCTGCCCGGTGTCCTTGATGTCGTCGACTTCGGTATTCAGCCGCCACGCGATCCGGGGATTGGCGCGCGCCTTGTCCTGCATGATCTTGGACGCCCGCAGCGTCTCGCGCCGATGCACGAGGGTGACCTTGCTGGCAAACTTGGTCAGGAACACCGCCTCCTCCATCGCCGAGTCGCCGCCTCCGATGACGGCGATCTCCTGCCCGCGGAAGAAGTAGCCGTCGCAGGTGGCGCAGGTGGACACCCCGTGGCCCATCAGCGCACGCTCCGAAGGCAGGCCCAGCAGGCGAGCGGACGCGCCGGTGGCCACAATCACCGTGTGCGCGCGGAACTGTTCGGCGGCCGTCCGCACGACAAAGGGCCGCACGCGCAGATCGACGGCGGTCACGTGGCCCTGCACGATGGCCGTGCCGAACTTCTCGGCCTGCGCCCGCATGTCCGCCATCAGATCGGGCCCCAGGATGCCGTCCCGATACCCCGGGTAATTCTCGACCATGGTCGTCAGCATGAGCTGACCGCCCGCCTCGATGCCTTCGATGAGGAGCGGCTGGAGGTTGGCGCGCGCGGCGTACACAGCGGCGGTCAGCCCGGCCGGTCCGGACCCGATGATGACGACGTCACGAAGGCTCATCAGAGATGCTTGTCGATGGCCTTCTGGAAATCTTCCTTCGGCGCGAGGCCGACGACCGATTCCACGACCGCGCCGTCCTTGAAGAGCAGGACCGCCGGGATGCCGCGAATCTGAAACTTGACCGCCGTGTTCGGGTTCTCGTCGACATTGAGCTTCCCGATCGTCACCTTGCCGGCGTAATCGGTGGCCAGGGCCTCGATCGTGGGCCCCAGCCGCTTGCACGGCCCGCACCATTCCGCCCAGAAATCCACCAGCACGGGCCCGCCGGCCTTCAGCACGGAAGTCTCGAAATTACCGTCCGTAAACGTCTGCACGTGGTCGCCTGCCATTCACGTCTCCCTGGCGTCGATCGCCTTTTCATACATTCTGACGTACTCGCCGGCTGAACGGTCCCAGGAATGGTCCCGTTTCATCCCCGCCAGCTGGAGCGCACGCCAGCTGCGGTGATCTGAAAACGCGGCGAGCGCCCGTCGAACCGCCTGGAGCAGCGCCGCCGGCGTGTATTCCGCGAAGACGAAACCGGTCTTGCCGTCCTCAACCGTATCCGCAAGCCCGCCGACGCCCCGCACGATCGGCACCGTTCCGTATCTTAAACTGTACATCTGATTGAGCCCGCACGGCTCGAACCTCGAGGGCATGAGGAACAGATCCGCGCCGCCTTCAATCAGGTGCGCCAGGCCTTCGTCGAATCCGATTCTTACGCCAATACGATCGGGACGGGCGGCGGCCAGGTCGCGCCACAGCCGCTCGTAGCGGGTGTCGCCCGAGCCGAGCACGATGAACGTGGCGCCGAGACGGGGCAGCTCGCCGGCACACAGGGCCATCAAGTCGAACCCCTTATGGTCGACCATCCGCGAGATGATCCCGACGACCGGTCGCTTCATGGCACGCTCACCGCCCGGCAGACCATACCGCCGCAGCACCTCCGCTTTTGCCGCCCGTTTACCGGACAGATCGCTCGCCCCGTAGGGCGCCGGCAGGAAGGCGTCGTGCTCGGGATCCCAGGTCCCGGTGTCGATGCCGTTCAGAATGCCGAACAGATCCGCCGAACGGCGGCGCAGGATTCCGTCGAACCCGAAGCCATGCTCGGGCGTCTGGATCTCCTCAGCGTACTTCCGGCTGACCGTCGTGATGACCTCCGCGTCGTTGATGCCGCCTTTGAGGAAGCTGAGTCGGCCCCAGAATTCGAGCCGATCGATCGCGAAAAGACTCTGCGGCAGGTCGAGCCGGGTGAGCCACTCGGGCCCATACAGCCCCTGATACGCCAGATTGTGAATCGTGAGCACACTGGGCGTCCCCCCGAGAACGGAATGGCCGGCGTACATCGTCTTCAGGTAGACCGGCGCGAGCCCCGCTTGCCAGTCGTGCGCGTGCACGAGGGAGGGAGGGAGGCCGGACCGGGCGGCGAATTCGAGCGCGGCCCGGACGAGCACGGCGAACCGGCGCGCGTTGTCCGGGTAATCGACACCGTCCACGGCGTACAGGGCTTCGCGATCGTAGAGCTCGGGAACATCCACCAGCAGCGCGTTCGCGCCGTCGGCCAGTGGCGCTTCGTACAGAGCGACGTCGGTCGTCTGTCCGCCGACCGTCAGCGGGAATCGATCGACGGCGAGGCCGGCGGTCACGCCCCGGTAGCGCGGGAGCACGAGCGAGACCTCCCATCCCAGCCGCGCGAGCGCCTGCGGCAGCGCCCCGAGCACGTCGGCGAGCCCGCCCGTCTTGGCGAACGGCACGGCTTCCGAGCCGATGATGAGGACGGACCGGGCGCGACGGGCGCGCGCCGGCGGTCGGGTGGCGGGCATGCTCGAAAGGAATTGTATCAACCGGAGATACAATCCCCTCGTGACCGAGCGCCCGCCTCGCGCGTCGCGTGCGGATGCCCGCGACGTCGCCGAGCTCAAACAACTCCGCGCCGACCATCCCGAGCTCGCGCCGGCTGTCGACATGCAGCTCGCGCTCGTCGAGATGCAGCGCCGGGTTCAGGCGCGCGTGCCGCTCCCCTGGATCCAGCCCGACCCGCAGTGGCTGGCCGCTCAGCAGGCGGCGGGACGCCCGGCCGTGCGATTCGGCGATGTGCCGCTCGATTGGACCGACTTCCGGCTCGCGTTCCGCCAGACGGCCGACATCCTGCACCGCCACGAGTCGCTCGACCGCGCCGAGCACGAGCAGCTCCTGGCGCTCGGGCGCGCTGGCAACACGCTGGAGCCGATCGTGGCGCGCTGGTACCTCGCGACCTCGGGGGTGGACGAGGGCGACCACGGCGAGCGCGCTCCCAAGGGTGCGCCGGCGAGCCTCGACCAGGTGCTCGTGCTGGCGTTGAGGCCGTTTCTGACCCGGTGCGCGGAGGCGCTTTCCCAGCGCGTCGACTTCGCGGGCTGGCGGCGCGGCCACTGCCCGTACTGCGGATGGGAGCCGGACTTCGCTGTCATCACGCCGAGCGCGGAGCGCCGCCTGATCTGCGGCCGCTGCGTCGCGCAGTGGTCCTTCGACGCGCTCGCCTGCCCCTTCTGTGCGAACGACGACCGCGCGCGCATCACGACCTTCGCCGCCGGTGCCGGCCGGTACCGCGTCTCGGCGTGCGACGTGTGCCGGCGATACCTGAAGGCGTACGACGGGCGCAACGCGACGCGCCCCGTCATGGTCGCGGTCGACACGATCGCGACGCTTCCGCTCGACGCCGCCGCCATGCAGCGCGGATACGTTGGCTGAGGGCTGAGAGCTGAGGGCTGGGGGCTGAGCCCCGATCAGTCTTGGGGCGCCGCCGTGACGGTCGGCGTATTCGTCGCGAAGATGGTCGACGCCTTCGCAGAGATCCAGTTGAACAGGTTCTGGGTCTCCATGAACCGCCCGGCATTCGAGCGTGCGCCCAGCACGACCAGCGCGACCTGCTGCCCGCTCTGCGGCAGCCGCAGCAGCGTCGCGAAGCAGTAGCCCGACCGGGAGATGAAGCCGGTCTTCCCGGCCATGACGTCGAACTCCTGCCGGCCCAGCAGGTGGTTCGTGCTCCGGACGGTGATGTGGCGCCGGCTCGTGCGCACGGTGTGCTCCGGCAAGCGCATGATGGAGGAGATCGTCTCGTGGTCCGACGCGTGCGCGATCAGCCGCGCTATGTCGTAGGCAGACGACACGTTGTCCGACAGCAGACCCGACGGATCTGCGTACTGCGTGCTCTCGAGACCGAGCTCGGCGGCTTTTTCGTTCATGCGCGGGATGAAGCCGTCGCTGCCGAAGGGCGAGACGCGCGCCAGCGCCCGGGCGGCGGCGTTATCGGACGCGATCAACAACAGGTGGAGGAGATCCTCGACCGTCATCTTGTCGCCCGCGCGGAGGTAGGTCGTCGACGCGCGAAACACGTCGCTTCTGGCAACCGTGACCGGCTGCGTGAGATCGGGCGTGCTCTCGAGAAACACGACCGCCGTCATCACTTTGGTGATGCTGGCGATGGATCGCTGGCTCTGTGAATTCTCTTCCCACAGCACCTGGTTCGTGTCGGGGTCGTAGATGATCGCGGCCGCCGCTCGAACATCGGGGACCAGATCGCCGCTCGCGTCGACCTTGTAGCGCGGGACGATGGTGTCGGCCATCTCGCGGGCGGTGGCGGCGCGCGCGCGCGCCAGCCTGGCCCTGCGCGAGACCGAGCGCTGAGCTGAATACGCCGGCTTCTTCCGGGCCGCTTTCCGCGGCGTCCCGACACCCGGCGCGGCGGCCGGCCTGACGGTGTCCTGTTCCGCCGCGGCCGGTTTCGTCGTTTGCGCGCGGCTGTCCGGCGCCACGCCGAGACCGGCGAGCACGACCAACGCGGCACGACCGACCCGGAACAATACGCTTTTGCTCACGTAAGAAGATCCCGGTAAGTTAGGCGGCTGACGGACGGCATTGTAGCAGACAATTCATAGACCACAAGGGCATTATCGGCACCACCCGTACACCCGGTTACGGCCGGGCCCCTCGACCTCAACGCAGACCACCTCTTGTGCCACAATGCGTTCGGCCGCCGGCGGACGGTCGTTTTCGCCGATATCGGCCTTATCGGCCGGAGAGGCCCGGAACTGAAGGGCGGCGTCCATGACCCCGCGTGATCTGGAGGAATACAGGGCCCTGCGCGCGACGATCCGAGAGCGCGGCACCACACGAGCCTGGATGCTGCTCGCGGGGTTTGCGATGTGGGCCGTTCTCACGACCGCGACGGCCGCACTGGCGGAGTGGCCGATGGCGACGCTCCTGCCCCTGTTGATTCTGGCGGTGGCGTTCGAAACGGTGTTCGCCCTGCATACCGGCGTCGAGCGCATCGGCCGGTACATTCACGTGTTCTTCGAGCAGGAAGGCGCCGATCCGGGCTGGGAACACCGGATCATGGCCTACGGCGAGACCACCCGCGAGGCCGCCGCCGATCCCCTCCTCGCGTCGTACTTCTGGCTCGCGACCTGCGCCAACGTCATCCCGGCGATCTTCGCGGGCCCGGTGCCGATCGAATGGGGCGTGGTCGGAACGATCCACGCGCTGTTCATCCTTCGCGTCGGCGTGGCACGCCGCCAGGCCGCCCGCCAGCGTGCGGTCGACCTGGCGCGCTTCAGGCAGCTCCAGGCGGCGAAATCCCTGTGAGCACGTTTTCGTGTTTTCGTGTCTATTTTTGAGCCAGGGCGATCACCAGGAGAACCGCGTTCTGCGTGCCTTTCCACGAATCCGCCGTGTCGTACGTTTCGCTCAGGCTGTGCGCATCCGACCCGCGGCCGCCGCCGCCGATGGTGATCGCCGGGATCTTCGCGCTCATGGGAATGTTGGCGTCGGTTGATCCCTCGCCGAGCCCGATGTTGAGGCCGAGCGCCCGGCCGACCGCCTGCGCCGTCTGCACGATCGGCGACTGGGCCGGCGTGGAGCCGGCCGGCCGGTCTCCGACCAGGTCCTTCGTCACCGTGACCACCCCCGGCCTCCCCCATCGCGCGTTCTCCTCGCTCACCGCCGAATCGACCGCGTCCTGAAACTGGGCGTCGAGCGCCGCGAGCGCCGCCCGATCGGACGATCGCAGGTCCACTTCCATCCAGGCCTCGAACGGAATGGCGTTCACCGACGTGCCGCCGCCGATCCGGCCGATGTTGAAGATCGTCCTCGGCTGGCTGGGCACCTGGAGCTCCGCGATTTTCGCGGCGGCTCGGCCCAGGGCATGCGCGGGATTCGGCAGGCCGAATGCCCCGAAGCTGTGCCCCCCCGGCCCCTTGAACGTCACGCGGTACCGATGGCTGCCAACGGCGATATGGGTCACGTGCAGCCCGGTCCCGTCGATCGACACGAACCGGTCGACCTGACCCTTCAGCGTCTCGCCGAACAGCGCTTTCATCCCGCGCAGATCCCCGAGGCCCTCCTCCCCGACGTTGGCGACAAAGGTGACCGTGCCCGGTGTCTGCACCCGGCCCTGCTCCAGCGCGCGGACCACGGCGACGAGCACGGCCAGGCCGCGACAGTTATCGCCAATGCCCGGCCCGCGCAGCACGGCGGCCGCGCGTGTCACCTGCACGTTGGTCTCCGGCGGGAATACCGTGTCGAGGTGCGAGGCGACAACCAGACGAGGCCGCAACGCTACGCCGGGGCGATCCCCGAGCACGTTGCCGGCGCCATCGACGCGCACGTTGCGCAGTCCGAGCTGCGCGAATGCGCGCTGCAGCAGCTCGCCGCGGGCGGCTTCCTTGAACGGCGGAGCCGGCACCTCGCAGAACCGGACCTGGTCGGCAATCGCCTGCGTCTCGCCGGTGCGCGCCGCCTCCAGGGCGGACTTGACGGTGCGATTCTCGAGCAGCGATTCGACGCTGTCGGGCTGCTGGGCACTTACGCGAAGCAGCAGGGCCGACCCGGTCACGGCCGCGATCAGCGCGGACCGGACACGCCAGGAGACGCAACGGGATCTTCCAACAATAGTCATGCAAGCACCGCTGGCCGCCGTTCGTGCGCCGACTTCGCGAGCGCGATGGGGCCGGCCGTCAGTCCGGCCCGGAACGTTCCTGCCAGCAGACCACATTCCGCGGGCGGTGTCACCTTCGTCGCCAGGCGCCGCAAGAAATGTCCCGATCAGGCGAAACGTGGATCGTTCGTCCATCGTCCAAATAGGTGGAGATCAAATCCAATGAATGGGAGCGAGCACGGGGTCCGGGTGGGCGCCTTCTGTCTCAGCGAACGGCTCGCGCCGATAAACCGGCTGAAGCAAAGGGTGCCGCGACCGATGCCTCATCGGTACGGAATTTGCTTGGATTTTTTCGCGCCCCATAGTTCCATGAGGACAGTATGAGTCTCGTTCGACTTCTCGGCTTCACGACTCTTGGCTGCGGCTGCGTCGTCGGACGCTATCGCGAAGTGGCGACGAACCGCGAAATCAGTTACGTCGAGGAGAAGGGAAAGACGTGCAGCAGTCACGGTCACCGTCGTAATCACACGATCGCGGCCGACCGCCCGGCGTCGGCTGTGCCAATCGCGTGGGCGGCGAAGGCCTCCTAGCCCGCGGATCCTCCTGTGTGTCATAACGGCCACGGACCTGTGGCCGCTCAGCCTCATTAACGTACCAAGCAGCCGCAACCGAAACATAGGCGGCAATGCCTATCCTTCTGGAGCCCTATGCACGCGTCCCGGGCCGGCGCCGCGCCTCCATCCAGTTCTACCTGGCCGACTGCATCCAGGTGTTCTCGCAGCTGCCGGCAGCGAGCATCGACGTCATCATCACGTCACCCCCCTACAACCTGGGCATCCGCTACAACCGATACCAGGACACCTTGTCCCAGAGCGAATACCTGAAGTGGACAGACGCCTGGGTGGCGGCGGCGACGCGCGTGCTCAGCCCGAACGGGTCGCTTTTCCTGAACGTCGGCGCGCGGCCCTCCGATCCCTGGACGGCGCTCGACGTGGCGCAGGCCGTGCGCTCGCGTCTCCGGCTGCAGAACATCATCCATTGGATCAAATCGATCGCGATCGATCGCGATTCGGCCGGCGTCGGTGCGGGTTTGACGCGCGATCTGGCGGTCGGGCATTACAAGCCGATCAACAGCGATCGGTTTCTGAACGACTGTCACGAATTCGTGTTTCACTTCACGCCGGAAGGGGCGACGTGTCTGGATCGCCTCGCGCTGGGCGTCGCCTATCAGGACCAGTCCAACGTGGGCCGGTGGCGGGCTGCCGCCGATGGCGTGCGCTGCCGGGGCAACACCTGGTTCATTCCGTACGAGACCATTCAGCGGCGCGACCGGGACCGGCCGCATCCTGCGACGTTTCCGTCGCGGCTGCCCGAGCAATGTCTGAAGCTCCACGGGTTGTCGCGCATCGAGACCGCGATGGATCCGTTTGCGGGCCTGGGCAGTACGGCGGTCGCGTGCGCGCGCCTGGGCATCAACTTCGTCGGTGCAGATATCGACGAGACCTACCTGCAGGAAGCCGTGGAGCGCGTTCGGGCGGCCTCGCTGGAAGCCCTGTTGCCCAGGCGCCTGCGCCCGATCCGCGCAGTCCCCCGCGAGGCGCGGGCCGGGCTGAGGGCTCGGGCCTGAAGAACCCCGGCGGCCCCTACGGTTTGGCCGTGCTGCCGGGACGCGGCGGGGGTTTGAGCACGTATTCCGTTCGGTACGTCAGGTTGGACCGCTGCTTCGGCGTGCGGAGCTCAATGCGCCGGCGGCGAACCGTCGGATCGGGATTGCTCGAGTAATACCCCAGCACGTAGTAGTCGCTCGATTCCGCATCGATCCGCTTCAGCGCCTTGTCGAAGTCGTTCTGGTTGACGACCGCGATGCCGCCGGTCTCTTCGGCCAGCACGCGCATCGTGTCCTGGGTCTTCCGAATGTGCTCGCTCCACTCCCGCGGATCGACTTCCTCGCCGATGTCCCCGCCGGCGACGAGGCCGCGCGGGTCGATGGCGTAAATCGTCGCGTTGGCGCGGTTCGCGGCACGCGTGATTTCTCCAAGCTCGGTCGCGAGCTCGGCATCGCTGAACGTCTCGGATTGCCTTTGCGGATCGTTCAGCTGATCCCCTCTATTCATTTCATTGTCCTGATTCTGCAGTCGCGCCCCCTCGTTCTGCAGAAACGGCGAACCCGGACCTCCGAAACCCAGCCGCGAATTCTGGAAGGGATTGAAGTCGTACCCCTCGCTGACCCACACCAGCGCTTTGCGGCGATCGTGGACCTTCTCGAGGTTGGTGAGCGCCTCGCTCATCGTCGCAAATGCCGTGTGCGCGCGATAGCGGAGCTCGGAGGGCCCGCCGCGGCCGGACGGACCTTCAATGATCTCGCTCGGCTTCATCCCGGCGCCGGTCATCTTCTTGATGGCTTCGTCCATGCGCCTCTTGTCGTACGTCAAATCGAGCGCAATCGACGAAGGACCGCTCGAGACGACGGCGAACAGATCGCCTTCGTGGATGAGCGTCCTCGAAATCCGCTGGAACAAATCGCGGACGCGTGGCGTGGACTGGAACTGCATGTGCAGGTCGTCCACGAAGAACAGGAAGATACGCCCGGACGTGGGGTTCATCCGGCGCATGGGAGGCAGAATGACCCCTTCGGGCGGGGCGGGCGGCGGAGCTTCGAGCAGGTTCGTGACGCGGCCGCCGTGGCTCATCGTCATGGACGCGATCTCCTGCTTGACGCCATCCTCGTAGACCTCAAAATCGTCTTTCTTGAGGTCGGCGATGAATCGGCCCTGGTCGTCCCTCACGATGACGTCCATCGTGACGGCGTCGATCTGCACGCGGAAGGTCGGAGGGTCCTGCGGGCTGGTGGCCGGGCCGGGCCGCACAGGCGCCTGGGCCGACAGGCCCCCGACGAGCGCCGCCGATAGGACAAGCGCGTAGCAACCACGCACATTCGGGCTCATGGAAGGGAATATTACTCCCCTTTGGGCGGCTCAGGAGGCATTTCTGCAGAAGCTGGAGCCGACCCCGTGGCCGGCCTTTGCCGCCGGCCACCTCGCCGGCGACGCCGCCGGCGCGGGCCGGGCTGCCCCGTGCTACCCGCCAACGGCGCTGCGGCGGCGACGTCCCGTGCCGCGGGCTCTTCAGCAAGTCCGCTGTTTGATGGCGCGTCCGCGTCTTCGCCTTCGGAGGCCTCGTCGCCTTCCCGCGCCTCGCCGGGTTTGGCTCCCTCGTCCATCGCGTCAGAATCGAGCAGCACCGGGGACGCCGTCTCGACATCGGCCGCCGCGCCCTCCTCGGGCTCGCGCTCCTCGGACAGGCGGGCCTGCCTCGCGGCCCGCTCGGCACGCCGGCGCTCCCGCCAGGGTTCGACATCGGGCGGCGGGACCGTCATCTTGACGAGCTTGTCCCAATCGAACGCCACGCTCGGGTTCTGCGTCTCGAGGGCGCGTCGGACGGCCGGGTCGAACGGCTCACGGCCGACCATCACCCCGGGCGGCGTGCGGAACCAGTAGAGAAGGCGGGGGCGCGCCGGCTTTCCGCGCCGGGTCGCGGTATGAACGAGATAGATGTGCTCGTAACCCCGTTTGTCGCGGGAAAACCTGACGAACGGCACCGGCTATTTTCTCTTGTGCGCTCGCGCCTGACCAGCGCCGCGTCGAGCCGCCGGTTTCTTTCCGCCTTTGGCCGCTTTCGGGCGGGAGGCCGGCTTCGCGCCCTTGGCGGCGCGCTTCCGGACCGCCGGCGCCGGCTTCCTGCGGGGACCTGAAGCGGAGCGGCTTGCGGCTGTGGCCTCACGGCTTCGGTGCACTAACGTAAACCGGACTTCGTCACCCACGGTGTGAAAACTCCAGATCTCGTTGACGTGGATCTGGTTGTCTTCACAAAGCCGGCGCGCCACGTCGACCATGCCAGCCGGCACATACAGGTGGAACGCCGCACGCAGCCTGCCGAGGTGAGCCCACTGGGCCAGGGCTTCCAGATGGTTGACCGATTCGCCGGTCTCGACTTCGACGACAACCTGAAGGCGCCGCCCTCGCTCCTGAGAGAGGAGGACGAGGTCCGGGTACACCGTCGACCCGCCGCTCACGACGGGCGCATTCTGCTCGGTTCCGGGATTCATGCCGGCTTCGTACCGGCGGCGACACTTGGTTTGGAGCAGGCGGATGAGGCGGTCGTGCTCGAGTTGCTCGCGGACCGGCCGGACCAGGATCGGACTCAAGAAGGGCCTCCACCCCTCCAGACGAGCTCAGGTGCCCTGAGCGGGCG
>Ga0209343_10006509_pt1 | contig 13953 bp, 8 predicted proteins | sample RifCSPlowO2_02_FD_184026 | JGI IMG/M metagenome (GOLD analysis project Ga0209343, IMG submission 184026) | Groundwater microbial communities from Rifle, Colorado - Rifle CSP2_plank lowO2_0.2 (SPAdes) (version 2) | ecosystem: Environmental > Aquatic > Deep subsurface > Groundwater | place: Rifle... | reverse complement strand
TCGACTGCGAAGGCACTCTCCTTTATAATGAAGGCCCTGAAAAAATCGCGGCTTTCGGCCTAAAAGATATGGTTGTCGTCAGCGCCGACGGTTTCACCCTCATCTGTCCGAAAGAGAAAAGTTCCGACTTGAAAACGCTCTTAAAAAAACTGCACGATGGAACCCATTAAAGAAGTTCTCAAACCCTGGGGCAAAGAAATTTGGTTCGCCATCGAGCCCGAATACGTGGGCAAAATTTTACATATAAAGAAAGGTCACCGCTATTCTCTGCAATACCACGAAAAAAAGAAGGAAACCCAATACCTCCTCAAAGGCAAAATTAAATTCACCTTGGGCAAATCTCCAGACACCTTGGAAGAACATTTTTTAAACCCGGGCGACAAACTCGATGTTTACCCCGGCACCATCCACCGCGCGCAAGCTCTGGAAGACTCTGAAATCCTGGAAGTCTCCACCAACGACCTCGACGACGTCATCAAACTCGCCGACGACTACGGCCGCAGCGGCCAAGGCAACAATTTCGAAAAAGACGCCAAACTCCACAAAGGACATAATTTGACAAATCCCTATTGAAAGCTCATATTCTAGCCAAGTTTTTGAGAATCTATGAAGTTTCAAAAAGTCCATTGGAGCGTTTGGGTCTTGGCACTTTATGTTTTGCTTTCAGCCGCTTTTATTGGTCGCTCTCTTTGGAACGACTTTGTGAGTAATTACGCTGAGAATGCTTTTATGGAGGGGCGCGCCTACACCGTTCAAGAACTCATTAATCAAACTTCCGACGGTACATGCGAGCCTGTAACGGTATTCAATGAAAGCAGCTCTGTCAAATTGCTTAGTGCAGACTGCGTTGCTTCTTCAAAACCAGTTGAAACAGAAGGTGAAAATCTCTAATCTCATCTCTATGATTATGTCTAAGCTTTCAATACTGGGTTCGCTCTTGCTTCTTGGCTTGGCACCAACCGCTTACGCTGGCATTACGGCAACCGATCTCACCTGTACCCGCTGTGTAAGTGCGAGTGAAATTGTAAATAGTAGTATTGGTTCCTCACATATTGTCAACGGAACCATCGTCAATGCGGATATCAGCTCCACCGCTAACATTAGCTCCTCAAAAATCAACGATGGAAGCGGTTCCCTTCTGGATGCTGATTTTTTTGATAGCCTGGACAGTTCTCAGTTCCTCCGCTCTGATCAATCTGGAACCATAAGTGGAGATCTTACCATAAGCGGTTCAAGCAGTGAAGTGACCTTCGCCATCGAGAATACCGGAACAGACGGAGAGGCTTGGCTGATTCGATCGACTGACAACAGCTCCGGCCACGGAGGCGGAAAACTGGTCTTTGATATCGGAGGAGTCGCTAAAACAACTATTACTTCAGACGGAAATGTCGGTATCGGTACCACAAGCCCATCATCTTTACTCGATATAACTGGAACAACAACTCAAAGTTCTTTCATCATGAAAAGTGGCACAGACGGCGGTGCCGCTATGCGTCTTGAACGATACGGGAGTGACGGGAATTTCTTTTATATTGAAACCGGAGCTGCCAACAATGACACTTTAGCTTTTCATAGAGGTTCTTCACCCTATGCCGACTTGGTGATTGGGAATAATGGTTATATTGGAATTGGCACACAAGACGCTGCGAAACCTCTGACCATTGATGCAGGGGCCAACGATGCACTCTACTTACTCAGCGACTCGAGCGACGACTGGTATTTGGGTCCGAATGTCGCCGCCACCGGTTTTGGTATTTATGACGTTACACAAACGGCATCGCGTTTTCACATAACTACCGATGGTAACGTGGGTATTGGAACAACCTCACCTTCGGAAAAACTGGTTGTCGATGGCAATATTGAGGCTACCGGCACGATTTGCGATGGAACGGGGGCATGTATTGGAGATGGTAGCTCCAGCTCTTCAAGTGCCTGGAGTACAAGCAGTTCTGACATTTACTATAGTTCAGGGAATGTCGGTATCGGTACGAGTTCTCCTTCCTCTACGCTTGACGTAGAAGGAGATTTCTCCATCAAAGATGAAATTGCTTATCCCGATCCTTCTTTAGATGACCATTCTAATAGTTCAACGGAAGGGACCATTCAATACTACATTGATCAAGGATATGGAAATATTCATCTTCAACCCGGGGAATATTCCATAGATGATCAAATTACACTGAATTCCAACCTCACCATCGAAGGATCGGGTTGGGATAGTAAAATTGTCATGAGCACGAATAGCACGGCGGATGGCATTGCTAAAGATGGTAGTGGAAATGGCATCAACAATGTCATTCTCAAAGATTTTTTGATTGAAAGTGAATCAAGTGCAGTAACAAACTGTATTGAAATCGAGGGCAGTGACTCCGACCGGAATACAAGCATTCGTATTGAGGGACTGAAGGTTCAAAATTGCGGTGAGAATGGAATCCACGTAAAAGGAACGAATCAGCTAATCATTTCAAATATCGTGGTCTATAATTGCGGCACTGATACTGAAGAAGATCATAACATTTATTTACGTCGTATCAACAATGCTACCATTTCAAATGTCGTTTCAACCTACGCGGCAGCCAACGGTTTTAATGGAAATGATTTGGATGGAGTGTCCATTACAAATTACATCGCACGTGACAATGGCTTTCGAGGCATCCGTGTATCCGCATCCTCGCGCGTAACGATCAGTAACAGTCAAGCCATTGATAATGGAGAAATCGGTTTTATGATTCAAGAAGAGGACGGCGACTACAGTTATAATGTGGCCTTGTCGGGCTGTGTTGCTTACGGAAATGGCGGGAGTGGTATAAGACTCGGCTCCGGCGGTGCTTATTACACCGTGACGGGATGCGTGCTTAGAAACAATAGTGAGTACGGAGTAGAACTTTACTCTTCTCCTTCCGACGTTATTATCGATGCCACGGTCTTTGATAATAATACGAGCGGCACTTACACGGGTGAAACGAGTTCCACCATTATTGGAGATATTGCTACATAAAAACGAACAAGCCAACATTTTCCTAACTTGCCAAGCTAACCCCTCCTGAGCCGCTTGTTTTCAGGCCATTTACTCGTATAATCTTGCCGATCTTTATAAACTCAACCCTAAGCCATTTCTTATGTTATCCTTCAAAAAACTCCTCGCGGGAAAAGTGTTGCTCATTCTTTTGTTCGCGGGCGCTCTCAGTTATGTCGATAGCGTGACCGATCTTAAACTCGGTCTCGACCTCAAAGGCGGGACGCAACTCGATTACGCCATCGATCTTTCCAAGGTGGACAGTGCAGACCGAGATCAAATTGTGGAAGGAGTGAAGGAAGTGATACGCCGTCGTGTGGACGGTCTCGGCGTTTCCGAACCGAGCATTTACGTTTCGAATATTGCCGAACAGTACCATGTGATTGTGGAACTCGCAGGAATCACAGATTTGGAAGACGCCAAAGCCACCGTGGGAAAAACCATTCAGCTCGAGTTCCGTGAAGAAAACACGAATCCGGAAGAAGACGCTGAACAAGCTGCGTGGGCCTCGGAAGCCGCCAACGCTTTTCTGGACAAAGTGAATGCCGGAGAGGATTTCATTATTCTCGCGCAGGCCGAACAAAAAGAATACGCCGATGAGGTTTACTATGAAGAAGGCGAACTCACGGAAGTTTCCTTACTCGATACGGCAACTCAAGATGCCGTAAAAGACCAGGAAGTGGGTTTCATTTTTGGACCGTACGAAGCCGACAGCGGATATGTTCTTGACGCCTCCGGAGTGGCAACTCCCAATAAAGGAATGACAGTGATTCAAATGATCGATCGAGAAGTGGAAGAAGAAACCACGACTACGGAAGAGAAAGTGAGCGCTCGCCATATTTTGATAGCCTATGAAGGTGCCGAACGCGCCGATGAAGGCATCACACGAACCGAGGAGGAAGCCTTGGCTCGCGCAGAAGAAGTGCAAGGCCGACTGGAAGCCGGTGAAAATTTTGAAACTTTGGCCGGTGAATACACGGACGACGCCAGTGGAAAAGAGAACGGAGGAGACTTGGGAGAATTCGGACGAGGCCAAATGACGCAGGCTTTTGAAGACGCCGCTTTCGCCTTGGAAGTGGAAGGCGTATCGGAAATTGTGGAGACGGAATTCGGCTACCACATCATGACGGTTTACGCCAAACAAGAAGCTTCCGAGGAAGTCACCGAAATCGAAAAGGTGTCCCTCAATAAAATTATTTACAGCACCGCTCCCAGCCCTTGGATTGAAACTCCCGCCATGACCGGAGAACATTTCAAACACGCCGACGTAACCTTCAACCAAAATTACCAACCATACGTGAGCATCACGTTCACCGAGGAAGGCGCCACACTGTTCGAAGCCCTCACCGAGAAAAATGTGGGCAAGAAAGTCGCAATCTTTGTGGGTGGCAGCTTGATTTCCGCGCCGAACGTACAAGAAAAGATTTCCGGCGGCCAAGCTCAAATCACCGGCGACTTCACCATTGAAGAAGCGCAAAACTTGGCTCGCGACCTCAACACCGGAGCCATTCCCGCCCCAGTGGATCTTGTGGGACAATACAACATCAGCGCGACCCTCGGGCAAGAAGCTCTAGACCAGAGCCTTTTCGCGGGACTCATCGGAGTCATCATTCTCGCGATCTTCATGATTCTTTACTACCGTCTCCCGGGACTCATCAGTACCGTGGCCTTGGCCATTTACTCGCTCTTGCTCATCTTCATGATTAAGACGGCACTCCCAACCGCCGTGGCCCTTCTCATCAGTTTGGCTCTTTTCGGAATCATCGTGCATCTCCTTTTGAAAAATCGCGATTCCGGCGGAGAAAAATTCATCGCCTTTTTGGTGGCTTGTTTTGTACTATTTTTCATGACCATGGTGCTTTCCACAAAGATCACGCTCACTCTCGCTGGAATCGCCGGAGTTATCCTTTCGATTGGTATGGCCGTGGACGCCAACGTGCTGATTTTTGAACGCATGAAAGAGGAACTCGGCCATGGCAAAGGCCTCACGCAAGCGATTGATGAAGGATTCCGCCGTGCCTGGGATTCCATACGCGACTCGAACTTCTCGTCCCTCATCACCTGCGCCATTTTGTTCTACTTCGGATCTTCCATTATTCGCGGCTTCGCACTCAACCTCGCGCTGGGAATTCTGCTGTCCATGTTCAGCGCCATCATGCTGACTCGAACTTTGCTTCATTTCATCTCCGAAACCAAACTTTCCGAAAAACTGGCACTGTGGGGTAAACCTCGCGTTGCTCGCGCAAAAATGTTCCCCATCATTCAGCAAAGCAAATTGTGGATGAGTGTTTCCGGTGTTTTGCTCGCCATTGCCCTAATCTTCATGTTCACATTTCCCATCAATTGGGGTCTCGATTTCACGGGAGGCTCCATGCTGGAAATTAAAACCGGCACCGAAGCGACTGCGGAAACCATTACCGATCAAATTTTGGAAGTGGAAGCGGCCGTCACCGGGGATTTTGGAACGCCTCAAGTGGTGAGCACGGACCAAGGCACTTTCCTCATTCGCTTGAAGCACATCACGGATGAACAGCACGCCGCCATTATCGCGAAATTGGGCACAGTTGAAGAAATCCGCTTCACCACCGTGGGTCCCACCATTGGAGAAACCCTTAAACAAAAAGCCGGCTGGGCTCTCGTTTTCGCTTCCATCATGATCGTGCTCTACATCGCCTTTGCCTTCCGCAAAGTGCCCAAAGAAGTCAGCGCATGGAAGTTCGGGGCAACGGCCATTGTGGCCCTTCTCCATGACATTCTGATTGTGATTGGAGTCTTCGTCGTTCTCGGACACTATATGGATGTGGAAATCGACGCGCTCTTTATTACCGCGCTCCTTACCGTCATGGGATTCTCGGTACACGACACCATCGTGGTTTTCGATCGTATTCGTGAGAACCTCCGCTTCCGTGAAGACAACGAAACCTTGGCCACCACGGCGAACAAGGCCCTCAATCAAACCATGGCGCGTTCCATCAACACCTCTCTGTGTACCTTGCTCACCATTTTGGCTCTCTTCATTTTTGGAGCCGAAAGCATCCGCTGGTTCGTTTTCGCCCTCATCGTGGGAATCACGGCGGGAACTTATTCTTCCATCTTCATCGCCAGCCCTCTGCTCGTGTGGTGGACCACTCGCGAAGCGAGAAAATAATACATGCACCCATAGCTCAACTGGATAGAGCACTGGTCTTCGGAACCAGGGGTTGGGGGTTCAAATCCCTCTGGGTGCACCATACTCGGCGAAGCCGAGCTTATAAAAGCCGTCGCGTGAGCGACACCTTACTGCCGTAGGCTTTTATTGCACCTTCAGTTCCTTCAGCACCACCAAATACCTATAGAGTTCTTCGGCCATGTCGCCGCGAGTGCGATCAAGGTCGGGATTGAATTTGCCGCCGAAATCCTCTTCAAGAATGCCTAGCATGGAGGCTTTCCATACGTAAATGGCGTACCAAGCGTTGGTGTTTAAATCGGAATAGTTCAACTTGGCCACTTTGGCTCCTTCGATCAGGCCGGCTTCGTAAACGTTGAACATGATTTTGAGCGCTTCCACCTTATTCACGGGATCGGAAGGACGGAAAGTGCCGTCAGAGTAACCTTCCACCCATTGGCGGTACTTGGCGTAACACACGTACTCGGCAAACCATTCTTCGTGCACGTCGGGAAAGCAGTTTTTATTGAGGGAAGGGTCATATTCCACGTTTCGACCTTCAATCAAAATCTTCAAAAGTTCCGCCCGATTGATGTCCTTGGTAGGCCTAAAAGTACCATCGGTATAGCCCTTAAAAATTCCTTCCTCCACCAAGGCTGAAATGGAAGCGTAATTTTCGTGGAGATAAGAAACATCCTCAAACAGCCACTCGGCGGTGGTCACGGTGAGCTCGGAGCTGGGCTCATCGACGGCATCACCCTCCGCATCGATCGCTTGGAGCTCAAAATAGTAGGAAATGCCTTCCTCCAAGTCCTTCACCGAAGCCTTCGTGGTGTAATCCTTTTCAATTTCCTCGATAAAGTCGTAGTCTCCACTTTTCGTTCCATAGTGGAGTTCATAACCGGCAAGGTTCTCATCATCGAGACGATTCCAAGAAAAAGTAACCGAATCTTGATCATAGTCGATAAGAGTTAAAGTGAGACCGCCTTCCTTAATAGTCACCTCTTCCGCCACTTCATCTCCTTCTTTACCTTCCGTATTTTGGTCGATTTCAGTATCGGATTCATTCTCCATGATGACTTCCACTCCTTCCTCATCGTCGGCGTACTCACCAAGGTAATAATAGTAGTAACCCTCATCAAAAACTTCCCAATTGAAGCCATCCTCAAAATCTTTTTCCAAACTGGAAACCACGGCCACGATGCCGTCGTACTTGTCGGCGTTTTGAATGCTGAGATAACTGCTCATTTCTTCATCTTTTCCCAATTGAATTTGCTCCGACTCCAAGGAGGCGAATTCGCCATTCACATAAGGCACCAAAGAAAGCGCATAACTGAGCCCATCGGCTTTTAGAAGATGGAAGTAAAAATTTTCTTCACCATAAGTATTTTCAAAATAAAGGTAGTTGGTGCCGTAAAGAGCGGGAGCGTACTCTTGCGGGATTTGCGTATACTCTCCCTTCACGGTGTCGGGAACAAAATACACACCGGGGTAAAGTTCCCCTTCCTCATAATTGCTTAAATCGAGATTCCATAAAGAAAATTCTTGGTAAGCGTCTTCCAAAGTGACACCTCGGTCTTCCAAAACCGCTTTGACCGCTTCATAAAGTTTCAGATCACTTTCGTAGTCGGTGGAAGAGTCGAAATAGGTTTCCCAAATGTCTTTGATTACATGATTTCTTCCTTCCAAGTACTCGGAAAGAAAACGAGGCCAAATGGAAAGACCGTATTCAAAAAGCGTATCCGTGGGAATAATGGAAGCAAAAATGGAGTAATCCGGATAGTCGAAAAAGTCGGGCATGTAGCTGACGTAATCGTTGATATCATCAAAAAGCTGATCTTCCATCCAAGTGGCGCTGGCTTCCGCCCAATTTATTCCTTGATAGGTATAGGCGAAATTCACATCGTAACCGAATTGCACCGCATGGTAAAACTCATGTCCGGCGGTAACAATCAGGTCAAGTTCATCCATCCAAGGATCAATGGCAATATAAGGTTCACCGTTGCTAAGTACACTGGTGATTCCCATGGTGTTCTCATCAACATATTCATAGTTGTCGTCCAAAATCACCATTACTTTAAAGATGGGATCATCCATAGGTTCCTCATAGCCCATTTCATCGATGATGATGTCCCACGAAGATTCCACAGACTCCGCAACGGTTTCAATGACATCGGAAATCTCATCGCCGTCGGAATCCGTTTGCGCGAGCGTGAGGTCGGAAAATTCAATTTGAAAGTGCTCCGTTTCCAAGGAATTCATCTTAAAAAGACCGTTTTGCATGGTGTTCACAAAGTCGGCGGCCATGGTGAGAGGAGCTTCGAGGAAGACCGCAAGGAATAAAAAAGGAACAAGGCGTAGGAACTTCAAGAATCTCATGGATCTCATTTAAACATCTTTTATTTTTTTTTGCAAAAAGAGTTATAATGCTAACCTATGTTTGCTGAAATCCTCGTACACCATCCCTATTCTCGAAAACAGGAATGCTTCACCTATGAAATTCCGGAAGGATTTTCTGTCGAGCGCGGAAGCGGCGTGGAAGTCCCGTTTCAAAAAGGGAAAAAACCTGGATTGATTTTAAGAATCCACAATGAAAAACCTTCGTTCGAAACGCGTGCCATTTCGGGCTTGCTGCGTGATGAAGAACTTCTCTTCGACTGGCAACTCAAATTGGCGGACTGGATTAGTGAATACTATTTTTGTTCGCTATTCGACGCTTTGCGCTTAATGCTGCCGAAAAACATATTTCGAGTTTCTAAAAAAACAAGAGTTGTCAAAGAAACGCTAAAAAAACACAAACCTGAAAATGTGCTGGAACTCACGGAGACCCAAGCTCAAATTGTCAGCGCCATTCTCGCGAATCCCAAAGGGGCTCTCATTCACGGAATCACAGGCTCGGGAAAAACAGAAATCTACAAGTCACTGATCAAAAATTTTGTTCAAAATGGATGCCAGTGCTTGCTGCTGGTCCCGGAAATTTCACTCACTCCTCAGTTCGTAAAATACTTTGAAACCGGCTTCCCCGATTTGGCGGTCATCCATAGTCGAATAAGCGAAGGCAAACGAGCGGAAATTTGGAGAAAAATTAAAGCCGGAAATGTCCCACTTGTCATCGGATCCCGATCCGCGCTCTTTTCTCCCTTTAAAAAACTCGGTCTTATTGTGATGGATGAAGAGCACGAATGGAGCTACAAACAAGATCAAAGTCCACGGTACCATGCGCGTGATGCCGCTCTGAAAATTTCCGAACTGACCGGCGCACAAATCATTTTTGGATCCGCCACGCCCAGCATTGAAACCATGCACGCCGCCAAAACCGATAAGCTCAATCTATTCACCCTTTCCGAGCGAATTTCCGGAACTTTGCTTCCGGACGTGAAAATCGTGGACATGCGTGAAGAACTGCGGGCCCGCAATTTCAGTATTTTCAGTGACTTGCTTGAACAAAAAATTAGATCAAAGTTGGACGCCAAAGAGCAAACCATACTTTTCCTCAATCGACGTGGTTCGGCCTCCTCAACGCTGTGCAGAGATTGCGGTTTTGTCATGAAATGCACCCATTGCGAACTTCCACTGACCTATCATGCTCGAAAATTTAAAACTCAAAGTTTATTGTGCCACCATTGCGGTCTCATCGAAAAAATGCCCACGTTCTGTCCAAACTGTAAGGGAGAACGGATCAAACAATTGGGTGTGGGAACGGAGCGCGTGGAGGTGGAGCTTCAAAAACTGTTTCCTTTGGCACGCATTGCCCGTGCCGACCGAGACACCATGAACCGAAAAGACAGTTTTGAGAACCTTCATGAAAAACTGCAAAACGGCACCATTGATATTCTGATCGGAACACAAATGATAGGAAAAGGTTTCGACATTCCCAATGTGAGCCTTGTGGGAGTGATTTTAGCCGATCTTGGTCTGCACATCCCGGACTTCCGTACTCCCGAACGTATTTTTGAACTGCTCACTCAGGTTGCCGGACGCGCCGGACGCCGAAAAAAACAGGGCGAAGTCATTATTCAAACTTACAATCCGCAGCATCCCAGTATCCTGCACAGTCAGACCCACAATTACCTTGGCTTTTATGAACAAGAAATTAGTTCACGCAAAGAAGCGCTCTTGCCGCCGTTCGGGAAATTGGTGAAGCTCATGTTCGTGCACGAATCCAATACGGTTTGCGAAGAAAAAGCCAATACTCTCCAAAAAATCTTGACGGCCAAAGATCATGCCAGCTTTGCCGCCCCCGCCTTTCTTCCAAGAGTTCAGGGGAAATATCAATGGAATGTTTTGGTGCAAGGCCCCGACCCTCGAGTCCTGCTTAAAAAATTATCCTCACAAGAGCTTGCCGGTTGGCGAATTGATGTAGACCCAATTCTGAGCATTTGATATAAATAAGCCATGCCAAAAAGAATTCTTTCGGGCATTAAACCCACGGGACGTCCTCACCTTGGAAATTACTTGGGTGCGATTCGTCAGCATATTGCCTTACAGGATGAGGGGCACGAGTGTCTCTATTTTGTGGCCGATTACCACGCCCTGACAACGGTGCACAAGGCCGAAGACCTGAAAAATTATCGCCGCGGAGTGGTACTCGACTACCTCGCCCTCGGCCTCGACCCTGAAAAAGTAACTTTTTTCTACCAAAGTGACATTCCCGAACATGCAGAACTGGAGTGGATTTTATCCTGCGTCACCCCTCACGGCCTCCTGGAACGCGCGCATGCGTGGAAAGACGCGCTCGCCAAGGGAACTCGAGAAATGAATGTGGGGCTTTTCACATATCCGGTGCTCATGGCGGCGGACATTTTGATGTATCAAGCCGACTGGGTTCCCGTGGGACAAGATCAAAAACAGCATGTGGAAATTGCCCGCGACATCGCTGAAAAATTCAACGGCACTTTTGGAGAAACCTTTAAGTTGCCGGAACCGAAAATAGAAAAAGAAGTGGCCACGGTGATCGGCGTGGACGGTCAAAAAATGAGCAAGGGTTACGACAACACCATCTCCATTTTTGAGGATGAAGCAACGCTCAAAAAACAAGTAATGGGAATTAAGACCGCAAGCATCGCCTTGGAAGATCCGATGCCCACGGAAAACGACATCATTCTTTCTTTATATGAACAATTTTCTAGTTCGAAAGAATTGGAGGAGATGAAAGCCAATTACAAGGCCGGCGGCTTTGGATACGGACGAGCCAAACAAGCGCTCCTCACCCGCCTTCTCGACTTTTTTGCCGAGGCGCGCACCCGCCGAGCGAAACTCCAAAAATCCAAAAACCTTGAAGATATTATGGAAAGCGGCGCCAAAAAAGCCCGCCGCCTCGCCGAGCAAACCATGGATCTCGTTTACAAAAACACCGGACTTTTATGAACAAAATCCTAATTTTAACTCTTTTTATATACTCCTTCGTCTCCTTCGTCGACTTCGGAGCAGCGGAAACAACCGACTCCGGTTGCGAACACCCTTTTATTGATATTCTTGAGCATTGGGCCGAGGAAGAGATCTGCTTTCTTTACAGTCAAAATGACATCGAGGGCTATTCGGACCGCAACTTTCTTCCCGACGATGACATTACTCGCGCCGAGTTTTTAAAAATCTCACTTTTGAATTTGGGCTATACGGTCTACGCCGCCCAGAGTTTTGAGTTTACCGATGTGAACCCCGGCGATTGGTACTATCAATATGTGACCTTTGCGAAATCGAAAGGATTTGTGACCGGCTACAGCGATGGCGGTTTCCACCCCAACGACCCCATTACGCGAGCGGAAGCCGTGGTGCTCATCACACAAATTGCGGGCATCATTGATTACGAAACTTCCGGTCTCAGCTCTTTTTCGGATGTAAGTGGAGATGACTGGTTCGCAGTGGCGGTGGCGGTGGCTACCGAGTATGAAATTGTGGAAGGTTATGGCGACGGAAGCTTCCGTCCTCATTCCAATATCACTCGAGCGGAGGCCGCTACAGTTGCGGTACGCGTGTGGAACACTCTGTACGCGGAGTAAAAATGGCTTGTTCAAACTGCTTTTTTAACGTATAATATAAAGATTAACAAAAATCAAAATGAAAAAAATCCTCTACGCCGTGCTCGCTTTACTCATTTTGGGCGGAATCGCTTTTGCGCTAAGCAAGAGTTCGCTTTTGAAAGGAGCTTTGCCAGGAAGTGATTTTGGCGCCCCGGAAGCTGAGACGGCGGATCCCGGAGACGTGGATACGGGTCTGGATTTGGATGGATTTTCTCCCGGATTTGGAGGAGTAACTCCAACGGACGGACCCACTCCCGAACCAGGCGACGATGATGATGACGACAACGATGATGGAGGAGATGAAACGGATGGTCCATTAACAAACCCGGACCTCGCATTCACACCCGGCTCCCAAACCGGCGATGACGATGATGACGACGTCGGTGATCCGGACAGCGACCCAACCGAAACCGGCGAAGATGTCAGCCTTAACTTTACCGTGACCGATCTGTCTTACGATGAAAACCTTAACTACTTTATTGCCACCGTATGTGCCGAAAATACCGACGATTCGAACTACGATTCCGGTACAGACAACATACTCCAATTCGAAGCCAACGGTGCAAGCTACAGCCTTCCTTGGGAAATCGAAGAAGGTTGTAACTCCTATAGTTCTGGCGATTTGCAACTCAAGTATGGCATAGACACCGCAGGAACTTACGAAGTGACCGCAACCGTTGATACGGACAACAGTCACACCGAAAGTGATGAAACCGACAACGCTTACACGGAAGAACTCACGCTGGAAAGCAACTACTACCTTGCTGAAGAGGACGAAGGAGCCAGCGAAGAAATAGATTTTTCCATTGAATCGGTACGTTTTAGCTTTTCCGACGGTCTTTTAAAACCCACCCTTTGTTTGGAAGGACAACTCTCTCCTTCACAAGAAGAAATCAGTATTTATTTTGCAGTCACTCAAGACCAGCAAGAACTGGATGCCGATGAGAATGCCTCCATTGCCTCCGCAGACTTGACCTCCGATGCATGTACGGAAGTGAACGTGGGCACTGACATCCTTGCAGTAACGGGTGCGGTGGACATTGTGATGGTGGTGGATTATCTCGGAGAAGTAAGCGAAAGCAATGAACAAAACAACACCTACTCTGAAGAAATTACGATTGAAGAAGAAAGCACCGGTGACGATGATGATGATGACGGAACTGAAGAAATTTCTTATGTTTGTAAGGAACTCAATATTGATCCCGACACTTACACCTTAGTGGAAGGTGAAGACGTAGAAATGACCGTGAGCGTGGAACTGAAGGAAGACACGGAAGAAATGACTTTTTGGGGCAAAGCGTTTGCCTTTGTGCAAGATCTCCTCCCCGATTGGGATTTTCTGATGGCCTCCTTCAACAATGTTGATCTGGACAGCGATCCTATCACCTATTGGAGCGACAATCTTATTATTCAGACCGACGGAACGGGAACCTTCACCGACTCCAATGGCGCAAGCGGCAGCTCACTGACAGTAGCCCTTTACGAAACCTCAGAGGAATCCGCCCTCTCGGAAAACTTCACTTATACCCCAGCCGTCGACGACGAAGCCGATCGCACCATTACCGCCACCATTGAAAACGAACAAGGCTGCAACGACCAATTGACTTTGGAAGACGCAGAAGATGCGGCAGATGCGACGGAAGAAGAAACAACCGAAGAAACAACAGATGAGGAAATCGTCTATGAAGACAGCACAAGTGAAGAATCCGACGACTCAACAAGCGATTCCGGCGACGACTGGACATCAAGCACCTCCTCCACTTCCGGCGATG
>Ga0209343_10006504_pt1 | contig 13958 bp, 10 predicted proteins | sample RifCSPlowO2_02_FD_184026 | JGI IMG/M metagenome (GOLD analysis project Ga0209343, IMG submission 184026) | Groundwater microbial communities from Rifle, Colorado - Rifle CSP2_plank lowO2_0.2 (SPAdes) (version 2) | ecosystem: Environmental > Aquatic > Deep subsurface > Groundwater | place... | reverse complement strand
CTGATAAAAGGAGGGCTCCATGGAATAAGTTGCCCTGCCCTGGGTTAAAGAACGGGTAATCGTAGCATAATTAAATATTTCAGCCAGCGGTACGTGAGCGCGAATCACGCGGGTATTTGCCCGCTGGCCCAGGGAGACTATTTTTGCCCGCCGGGAATTCAGGTCTCCGATAATTGAACCCATAAATTCCTCCGGAACCACGACCTCCATATCCATAATCGGCTCAAGCAGGATGCAGGATGCCTGGCGCAAGCCATCAGAAAATGCTATTGAACCGGCCATCTGGAAGGCAAGCTCTGAGGAGTCAACATCATGAAACGAGCCGTCAATCAAAGTTACCGCTACATCAATCACCGGATACCCGGCTAAAATGCCGGTCTTAGCAGAAGCCATCACTCCGTTTTTGACTGCGGGAACAAATTCCCGCGGGATGACTCCGCCTTTTAACTTATCTTCGAAAGTTACGCCGGCTCCGGGAGCCTCCTGAGGCTTCATTTCCAGAACGCAATGGCCGTATTGGCCGCGGCCGCCTGACTGCTGGATGAATTTACCGGTAGAGATTATTTTCTTGGTCAGGGTTTCCTTATAGGCAACCTGGGGCTGGCCTACGGTTGAGGCAACGGTAAATTCTCTCAAGAGCCGGTCAACGATAATATCTAAGTGCAGCTGACCCATACCCGAAATAATCGTTTGCCCGGTTTCATGGTCATACTTAACCCGAAATGAAGGGTCCTCATCAGACAGCCTCTTTAAGGCCATACCTAATTTTTCCTGGTCCGCTTTGGTCTTTGGCTCAATTGACTGCGAAATAACCGGTTCGGGAAAATGCATTGACTCTAAAATAATCGGCGTCTTCTCATCGCAAAGCGTATCGCCGGTCTTGGTGTCTTTTAGTCCTACCACCGCGCAGATATCTCCGGTAGCAACCCTTTCAACAATTTCCTGTTTGTTAGCGTGCATCAAAACTATCTTGGTAACTCTTTCCTTGCTGCGTTTAGTGGCATTATAGATATAGCTTCCCGAAGAAAGCGCCCCGGAATAAATCCTGACGAAGCTGAGCCTGCCCACATAGGGGTCAGAGGCAACCTTAAAACAAAGGCCGCAAAAAGGCGCATCGTCATTAACCGCGCGTTCTTCGTATTGATCCGTATTCGGGTCAATCCCCTTAATTTGGCCCCTCTCTAAAGGCGACGGCAGGTAGGCGCATACCGCATCAAGCAGCGGCTGTATTCCCTTATTTTTAAAGGCGGCTCCGCACAAAACCGGGACAAATTTGCCGCTAACCACTGTCCTGCGGATTGCCTTCTTGATTAGTTCCTTAGGTACCGGCTTATTCTCAACAAAATATTGCATTAGCTCATCATCACTTTCAGCTAAATGTTCTAAGAGTTGAGCCTTTGCCTCTTTGACCTGAGCCTTCAATTCCTCAGGCACATCTAAGACTGTATATTCTTTTCCCGTGGGGTCCTCATATAAATAAAGCTTATCTTCAATGATATCAATTATGCCTCTAAAGTTTTCTTCGCTGCCATAGGGAAGCTGGACCGCGGCCGCATTTGCGCCTAAGCGGGAATGAATCTGCTTTACTGTTTCGCTAATACTGGCTGCCGGCCTATCCATCTTATTCACAAAACATATCCGCGGAACGTTGTATCTATCTGCCTGCCTCCAGACAGTCTCGGACTGCGGCTCAACCCCGTTTACCCCGTCAAACAAAACCACAGCTCCATCCAGAACCTTGAGCGACCTTTCTACTTCAATGGTAAAATCCACGTGTCCCGGGGTATCAATGATATTGATGCGGCAGTCCTGCCAGAAACAGGTAGTGCAGGCTGCGGTGATGGTAATGCCGCGCTCCTGCTCCTGGGGCATCCAGTCCATTATGGCTGTGCCTTCATGAACCTCGCCAATCTTATAGGTCTTGCCGGTGTAGAAAAGCACACGCTCGGTGGTCGTGGTCTTGCCGGCATCAATGTGGGCAACAATACCGATGTTTCTGATTTTTTCTATTAAAAATTCCCGTTTAGCCATCACTTACCACCTGAAATGCGCATAGGCCTTATTTGATTCCGCCATCTTGTGCATATCATCGCGTTTTTTTATCGCCGATCCTTCTCCTTTATATGCAGAAATCAACTCATCCGCTAACTTATCTACCATTGGCTTGCCTTTTTTGCTGCGCGCAAAATCCCTGAGCCAGCGTAAGACAATAGATGTCCCTCTTTCCTGGCGCACATCAACCGGAACCTGATAAGTGGCCCCGCCTACGCGCCTGGGCTTTACCTCTAAGCGCGGCCTGACATTTTCAATTGCCTTATGAAATAGCTTTAAGCCGTCGGGGTCATTAAGTTTTTTCTTCATCAACTCAAGCGCGCCATATACAATTTTCTCAGCCAGATTCTTTTTGCCCCGCGTCATTACCATATTGATGAATTTGGCAACCGTCTTGCTGCTATACTTTGGGTCAAGATGACTTTCTTTTTCCGGCACTCTTCTTCGTCTCATTTCGGCTTCTTCGTCCCGTATTTAGAGCGCGACTTCTTTCTGTTTTGCACTCCGGCGGTATCTAAAGTGCCCCTGACAATATGATACCTGACTCCCGGCAAATCCTTGACTCTTCCGCCCCTTACCAGCACTATTGAATGTTCCTGGAGGTTATGGCCTTCCCCGGGGATATACGCCGTAACTTCTATAGTCGTGGTAAGGCGCACCCTGGCAATCTTACGCAGCGCTGAATTCGGCTTCTTGGGAGTCATCGTCCTTACCTGTAAGCAGACACCGCGCCTTTGAGGACAACCTTTAAGCGCCGGAGATTTTGACTTCTTCTTTTTGCTGATTCTTCCTAATCTTATAAGCTGCGTAATTGTAGGCATTCTACTTTAGTTCTTCCTTGTGGGATGAGCCTCCTTAACTACCTCTATGCTGCAATGGCTCTTTAGGCCTGTTCCTGCCGGGATGAGATGGCCGACGATAACATTCTCTTTTAGCCCCAGCAGCTCGTCTTTTTTCCCGGAAGCCGCGGCATCGGTTAAAACCCTGGTTGTCTCCTGAAAGCTGGCGGCAGAAATAAAACTCTCCGTGGTTAAGGAGGCCTTGGTGATACCTAATAATACCGGGGTGGCTTGCGCGGGCTTCCCGCCTTTCTTTGCAATCCGGGCATTTTCCTTCTGAAATTTGCTCTTGTCCAGATGCTGGCCGGAGAGAAAATCAGTATCCCCCGCATCTTCAATGCGCACCTTCTTAAGCATCTGCCTGATGATTACCTCAATATGTTTATCATTAATGCGCACACCCTGTAAACGATAGACCTCCTGGATTTCATTTACTAAATATTCCTGTAAAACCTTATCTCCCGAAACGCGCAGAATATCCTGCAGGACTACCGGCCCATCCACAAGCTGCTGTCCGGCGGCCACCCGGTCTCCTTTATACACATTAGGGTGTTTACCGTGAGGAATAGCGTATTCCCGCTTCATCCCAGTAGAGCTCCTGACTACAATGACCCTCTGGTTTTTCTTGCTCTCGCTGAATTCCACAAATCCGTCAATTTCGCTGATTACCGCGGGATCCTTGGGCCGGCGCGCCTCAAAAAGCTCTGCCACCCGCGGCAGGCCTCCGGTGATGTCGCGGGTTTTGCCTGAAACCCGGGGAATCTTTGCCAGAAGCTCGCCGGCATCAATATGCTGTCCGTCCTTGACTAAGATATGCGCTCCTATGGGCAGGGGATATATGCCCAGCACCTCATCTTTTGCGTCAAGAATAATCATCTGGGGATGGTACTCTACCTTATGTTCAACCACCACGCGCTCAGTGACCCCGGTAATCGGATTCAATTCTTCGCGCATGCATACGTTCTCTTTTAAATCCTCAAACCTCACCTTACCCTTAACCTCGGTAAGAATAGGCGAGGTATAGGGATCCCAGCGGACAAAGACCTCTCCTTTTGCGGCCTCCTTAGAATCAGCAATGCTGATTAATGAACCCTGAGGTATGAGGTAACGTTCAAGCTCTCTTCCCTGCTCGCTATTGATACTGATCGCTCCGTTTCGGTTTAAGACGATGAATTCCCTTCCCTTTTCCACCACGCGCAGATTATGGTATTTTATAATGCCTTTGTTCTTGGACTTTATTGAGGACTGTTCAACAATACGCGAAGCAGTCCCGCCGATATGGAAGGTGCGCATGGTAAGCTGGGTTCCCGGTTCGCCGATGCTCTGGGCGGCAATCACGCCGATTGCCTCGCCCTGCTCGGCTAATTTTCCGGTGGCTAAGCTCCTGCCATAACATTTTGAACAGACGCCCCGCCCGGCTTCGCAGGTCAGCACGCTGCGGATGCGGATTTTCTCAATGCCCAGAGATTCAATCATATCGGCTTTTTCTTCAGTGAGCTCAGCGCCAGCCTCGGCAATGATTTCATCAGTAACAATGTCAACAACGTTATCCAGGGCGACCCTTCCGGCGATACGTTCTTTCAGCGGCACGACAATGTCATCGCCTTCAATAATAGATGAGAGGGTTATGCCATTAAGGGTGCCGCAGTCCTCATCGGTAATAATCAACTCCTGGGCTACATCTACCAGCCTGCGGGTTAGATAGCCGGCATCCGCGGTTTTTAAGGCGGTATCCGCCAGGCCTTTCCTGGCGCCGTGGGTAGAGATAAAATATTCCAGAACCGTTAGGCCTTCGCGGAAATTGGCAGTGATGGGGTTTTCAATAATCTCGCCGGAGGGTTTTGCCATCAGCCCGCGCATTCCCGCGAGCTGACGTACCTGTAAACGTGAGCCGCGCGCGCCGGAATCAGCCATCATAAAGATGGGATTAAAAGGATCCATCTCCTTAAAAAGCAAATCCGAAATCCTGTCCGTAGTATGCGTCCAGATATCAATAACCCGGTTATACCTTTCGCCGTCGGTGATGATGCCTTTGCGATACTGGTTTTCCACCCTGGCAACTTCTTCCTGCGCTTCTTTGAGTATTTCCTGCTTTGCCTTGGGAATCTTTAAGTCATCAATCGAAATTGACATTCCGCCGATAGTCGCATATTCAAAACCTAAGGTCTTTAGCCGTTCTAAGAGGCTGATGGTTGCGCCATGGCCGTATCTCTTATAGCAGTTAGCTACGATAGCGCCGATGTTGGACTTGTTCAGTTCTAAATTAACGAAACCAAAACCCGGCGGGAGCGTCTGATTAAAAATAACCCTGCCTGCGCTGGTCTCAATGAGCTGCCTATTTTCAAGAAGTTTGCCCTGCTCCAGATCATAGAGCGAATCCACCCTTGCTTTTATCCGCGCGTGCAATTCAACCGCGTTATCGTTATGGGCCGCGATTACCTCTTCCGGGGAAGAAAAAACCATCCCCTCGCCTTTTGCCTTTGGCTTTTCTTTGGTTAAGAAAGAACATCCCAGAACAATATCCTGGGTAGGCGTAAGGATCGGCCTGCCGTCAGCAGGCGAGAAAACATTATTTACCGACAACATTAAAAGACGGGTCTCCATCTGCGCTTCCCAGGATAAGGGAACATGCACGGCCATCTGGTCGCCGTCAAAGTCAGCATTGAAGGCGGTGCAGACCAAAGGATGTATCTTGATCGCCTTTCCTTCAATGAGCACCGGCATAAATGCCTGGATGCTCAGACGGTGCAGGGTGGGGGCGCGGTTGAGCATTACCGGATGGTCGCGGATAACCTCATCCAGAATATCCCAGACCTCAATTTTAGCCCGCTCCACCATGCGCTTTGCGCCTTTGATGCTATGCACAAACCCCTTCTCGCGCAGTTTTTTGATAATAAAGGGTTCAAAAAGCTCTAAGGCCATCTGCTTCGGAAGGCCGCATTGTTCCATCTTTAATTCCGGGCCCACGACAATAACCGAACGCCCGGAATAATCCACGCGCTTACCTAAGAGATTCTGGCGGAAACGGCCCTGTTTTCCCTTGAGCATATCTGAAAGGGATTTTAGAGGACGGTTATTTGCGCCCAGAACCGGCCTTCCGTGCCTGCCGTTATCTAAAAGCGCGTCCACCGCCTCCTGGAGCATCCGTTTTTCATTGCGGATGATTATCTCCGGAGCATTCAGCTCCATCAATTTCCTCAGGCGGTTATTCCTGTTAATAACCCGGCGATACAAATCATTGAGGTCAGAGGTGGCAAACCTTCCTCCGTCAAGCGGAACCAGAGGGCGTAAATCCGGAGGGATAACCGGCAAAACCTCAAGTATCATCCACTCCACCCGATTGCCTGAGTTTTTGATATCTTCAATGAGCTTGAGGATTTTCAGGCTTTTACGGTTAGTGGGAGAATCTTTGGCCTGGTCTAAGCTCTTACGCATTTTCTGGCATAATTCATCAACGTCCTGCTCTTTGAGCAGGTCCCTGATTGCCTCAGCTCCGATTTTTGCCTTAAATCCTGTCCCGTACTTCGTAAGAGCGGCCTGATATTTTTCTTCAGAGAGCAGTTCTTTTTTCTTTAAGGGAGTATCCTGAGGATCAATAACCACGTATTCTTCATAATAGATAACTTTCTCCAGTTCCCGCAAACCCAACCCCAGGAGGGCAGACAAACGGCTGGGCACCGCCTTAAAAAACCAGATATGGGTTACCGGGCTGGCCAGTTCAATATGCCCCATACGCTCGCGCCTGAGCGAGGAACGGTCAATGGTAACCTGACAGCGGTCGCAGGTTATGCCTTTAAATTTCTGGCCTTTATATTTTCCGCAGTTACATTCCCAGTCCTTTATCGGGCCGAATATCTTCTCGCAAAACAGGCCGCCCTTCTCAGGCTTAAAAGTGCGGTAGTTGATGGTCTCGGATTTCCTCACCTCGCCTTTAGACCAGGAACGGATAACCTGGGGAGACGCTATCCTTATGCTTATAGAATCAAAATGGATTCCTTCTTCTGCCATGTCCGTTGTGTCCGTTATGTCCGGCTTATCTGTGTCCTTATATCCAGAGCCAAACCCTGCAGCTCTTTTATCAAAACGTTAAACGATTCCGGGGTACTTGAGTCTAACCGCTGTTCTCCTTTTACGATATTCTCATAAATACGGGTGCGGCCCTTAACATCGTCTGATTTCACGGTAAGTATCTCTTGCAGCGCAAAAGCCGCGCCATAAGCCTCCAGGGCCCAGACCTCCATTTCGCCAAATCTCTGGCCGCCAAATTGCGCCTTCCCGCCTAAGGGCTGCTGGGTAACTAAGGAATAGGGGCCGATGGAACGGGCGTGAATCTTTTCATCAACCATATGGTTAAGTTTCATCATATAAATATAACCCACGGTTGCCTTCTGGGTAAAAGGCTCGCCGGTAAAGCCATCATAGAGCTGAACTTTTCCGTCTTCCGAAAGTCCTGCCTTCTTCAGCATATCCTTTATCTCTTGCTCCGTAGCCCCGTCAAATACCGGGCTGGCTACTCTAATCCCTAATGTTTTGGCAGCCCAGCCTAAATGTGTCTCTAAAATCTGGCCTACATTCATACGCGATGGAACACCTAAGGGATTGAGCACAACCTCAAGCGGTGTTCCATCAGCCAGAAACGGCATATCTTCATCCGGCAGGATACGGGCAATCACACCTTTGTTTCCGTGGCGGCCGGCAAGCTTATCTCCCACGGCTACTTTTCTTTTTATGGCTATGTAAACCACCACTCGTTTTAAAACTCCTGGAGGAAGCTCATCCCCCCGGCGGACTTTCTCAATCTCCTGCTCCTCGTCCGCCAGCAATTCCTTGAGCTGTTCATCAAATGAATCAGCCAGTCCCTTTGCCTCATCGTTTGAACTCAAATCCATACGCTCTGCCTTATCTTTATCCACCCCCAACAGCTTACTCAGGCGAAGCCACTTTTCTTCATTGACGAATTCTATTTCCTGCTTATAGTAAGCCCTTATCTCCCGGAGCTTGGCTTGTTCCTGAGTTTTTTCTTCCTTTGATTTTCTGCCCCGGTCCTTGCGTTGAAATACATGCACCTCAACCACCACGCCTTCAACTCCCGGAGGGGCAACTAACGAGGTATCGCGGACATCTCTTGATTTCTCGCCGAATATTGCCCGCATCAGGCGCTCTTCAGAAGAAAGCTCGGTCTCGGTCTTAGGGGTAACCCTGCCTACGAGAATAGTGCCGGCATGAACTTCGGCGCCGATACGAATGATGCCATCCTTATCTAAATCCTTTAGGTTTTCCTCAGAAACATTGGCGATATCCCGGGTGAGCTCTTCGTTGCCTAAGCGGGTCTCGGTAGCTTCTATCTGAAATTCTTCAACGTGAATAGAGGTAAAAATATCTTCCTTACAAATCTTTTCAGAGATAAGTATAGCGTCTTCAAAGTTGTATCCCCGCCAGGGCATAAAGGCAACTAAGAGATTCCTGCCTAAAGCTAATTCTCCGCCTTCGGTAGACATTCCGTCTGCAATCACCTGGCCCTTTTCTACTTTTTCTCCCAGGCTGACGAGCGGATTCTGGTTAATGCAGGTATCGGCATTTGAGCGCCTGAATTTCATTAGCTCATAGGTGGTCTTGCCTATTGCTATGCTTGATGCGTCAACAGCAGTAACTTTTCCTTCTTCTTTGGCAATAACAACTGCGCCTGAATCAACCGCAACCTTATGCTCAATACCTGTGGCCACTAAAGGCGCTTCAGATACCATAAGCGGGACCGCCTGGCGCTGCATATTGGAACCCATAAGCGCCCGGTTGGCATCGTCATGCTCTAAGAACGGGATGAGGCTGGCAGCAACTGAGACCAATTGCTTGGGAGAAACGTCCATATATTCCACTTTTTTTGGTTCAACCTTGGGAAAATCGCCTCTCAGGCGGCAGGAAACTCCTTTGTCCTGAAAATAACCTTCCTCATCCAATGCCGCATTTGCCTGAGCAATAATTTTCTGTTCATCAATATCGGCAGTCAGATATTCAATTTTTTTAGTAACCTTGCCTTCCTTAACCTCGCGATAAGGAGTCTCCAGGAGCCCTAATTCATTGACTCTGGCGTAAGTGCTTAAGGAAGCGATTAATCCGATATTCGGGCCTTCAGGGGTTTCTATGGGGCAGACCCTGCCGTAATGCGAGGGATGAATATCCCTGACCTCAAAACCAGCCCTTTCACGGGAAAGCCCTCCGGGGCCAAGGGCCGAGAGCCTGCGCTTGTGGGTCATTTCAGCTAAGGGGTTCACCTGGTCCATAAATTGAGAAAGCTGTGAACGGGCAAAGAAATCTTTGATTTGATTGGAGAGTAATTTTGAATTAATCAAATGGTGCAGGCTCAAAGAGCTAAATTCCGACATTACCGCAAGCCGTTCGCGGATTGAACGTTCCATACGGGTCAGGCCAATCCTGACCTGATTTTGCACCAGCTCGCCGACTGTCTTAATCCTGCGGTTTCCTAAATGATCTATATCGTCAATCTCGCCTGTGCCGTCTTTAAGCTTGATGAGATACTCAATGACTTTTATGACGGTTGGCGCATCAAGTATCCGCTTATCTAAAGAAACGTCTAAGCCCAATTTGCGGTTTAAGATAAACCTGCCCACCCTGGCCAAATCATATCTTCGGGGGTCAAAAAATAATCGATAAAATAATTTTTCTGCCGCATCAGGAGTTACCGGTTCAGTAGGCCGCATCTTACGATAAAAATCAGCCAATGCCTCTTCCTTAGACTTGGCGCTATCTTTCTTCAGGGTATTAAGAATCTGCGGATACACAGACTGCGCGCCAAAGGCATTGATGATATCGTCATCGCTGGTATAGCCGATTATGCGCAGGAGCTGGGTGGCGGGGAAACTCCGCTTGCGGTCAACATAAGCGATGATGACTTCAGAGATATCGTACTTGAATTCAAGCCATGCGCCATGATAAGGAATGATTCTGCCATAGAAGAGCTTTTTCCCCGTCGGATGCAGCTCCTCTTCAAAAGAAACCCCCGGAGAGCGCTGCAACTGGCTCACCACTACCCGTTCGTCGCCATTAATGATAAAGGTGCCGGTTTCAGTCATCAGCGGTATCTCGCCAAAGTATGACTCCTGCTCTTTGGCTTCCACCGGAGTGGTTAGTTTAAACCTGACCTTCAGCGGCGCGGCATAGGTCATCGCGCGCTTACGGCATTCATCTACGGTGTATTTTGGCTTACCGGCAAAATAGCTTAGGAAATTAAGGCACACCTGGCGGTCAAAACTCTCAATGGGGAATATCTCATTGAATACTTCCTGCAAGCCGATATTCCTGCGCTTATCCGGCTGAACATCTGCTTGCAGAAATTCACCGTAGGAAGCAGTCTGCAGCTCTAGAAGATTCGGTAGTTTATAAACTTCTTTTATCTTGGCAAAATTTTTCCGTTCAGTCATTACCTCGCTCCGCTCGGAGTTGCTTTGAGTTCATTGAGTTGTTTGAGTTTAACTCTATGAACTCTAGGAACTCAATAAACTTACGCACTATTTTAATTCTACGGTCGCCCCGGCCGCTTCTAACTTTTTCTTCATCTCTTCGGCTTCGGCCTTTGACACTCCTTCTTTGATTGTCTTGGGAGCCGCATCCACCAAATCCTTTGCCTCTTTAAGGCCTAAATTAGTCATTGCGCGCACTTCCTTGATTACGGAAATTTTATTCGCGCCGCTGGCAACAAGCACAACCGCAAAGGCTGTCTTTTCTTCGGATTGAGCCGCCGGGGCCCCGCCGCTAACTCCAGCCTGCGGCCCTGCCGCGAGCGCTACCTGGCCTGAAACGCCAAACTTTTCCTGCAACTCCTTAACCAAATCAGCCAATTCCAATACGTTCATACCTTCTATTGCCTTAATTACATCTTCTTTAACTGCCATTTTATCCTCCCGTGTCGCTAGTGCACTATTTCTTTTTATCTTTTATCTGATTCAACACCAACACTAATTTATTAAAATTCCCTTTAAGCGTCAATACTAATCCGGAGAGCGGACCCTTTAAGGCCATCACTAACTGTGCCCGCAAAGTTTCTTTTGAAGGAAGCCTTGAGAGAGTTTCCAGAGCCCTATGATCAAAGAGTTGTTGCTGAAAAAGCGCTCCCTTTAAAACAAGGCTCTGATGCGCCTTGGCAAATTGGATTAACATCTTGGCAATAGCGGCAATGTCCTGCGAGCTAAAAACCAGGGCGGTAGGGCCGCTGATTAAGCCATTTAATCCGTCAATGTTTGAATGCTTAAGCGCCCTATGCATAAGGCTGTTTTTAGTAACCAGAATCCGGGATTGATTCTGCTTTAAAGAACTCCTCAGATCCGTCATCTGGATGCTGGTCAGCCCGGAATAGCCAAGGACAAAAATACTGTCAGATTTTGCGAGAGCTTTTTCTATCTGAGCGGTAACTGTTTTGCGAAAGAAACTTCCTGCTTTTATCATAACGTTAATCTTAAGCCCGGGCTCATCGTGCAAGTAATGGATGCGGATTTGATAAAATGCCCCTTGACCGCCGGCGGCCTTGATTGGCTAAGCGCCTCAATAACCTTAGATGCATTCTCTGAAATTTGGCTCTCGCTGAAATTTATTTTTCCTACAGCCACATGCACCCCTGCCTGTTTATCAGCCTTGAATTCTATTTTACCGCCCTTGATTTCCCTTACTGCCTGCGCCACATTCATGGTGACGGTTCCGGTTTTCGGGCTGGGCATAAGCCCTCGGGGGCCTAAGATTTTTCCCAGCCGGCTTAAATCCTTCATCATCTCAGGCGTAGCAACTGCGGCATCAAAACCTAAAAAGCCTTCGCCGACCTTTTCAATCAAGTCAGCCCCGCCTACAAAATCAGCGCCTGCCTGTTTTGCCTCTTTTTCTTCCTCGCCTTTACAAAAAACAGCCACGCGCACTGTTTTCCCGCTGCCATGCGGCAAGGCCACAGTTCCCCGGACTAACTGGTCAGTTTTTTTGGGATCTATGTTCAGATAAAAACTCATCCCCACGGTCTGATTAAATTTTGTCGGGGCAAACTTCTTTAGAATAGCGATTGCCTCGGCAAGGGTATACGTCTTATCGGTATTCGCAAGCTTAGCTGCTTCCCGATAACGTTTGCTTCTTTTCCTCATCTTATCAACCTTCAACAGCGATACCCATACTGCGGGCAGTGCCTTCAATAATCCTGCAGGCCTTCTCTAAGTCAGCACAATTCAAATCTTTTGCCTTAAGGCCGGCGATTTCTTCAACCTGTTTGCGGGTTACCGTGGCTATTTTTTCTTTTCCTGCCTGGCCTGAGGCCTTAGCGATATTAGCTGCCCGCTTAAGCAAAATTGAACTCGGGGGGCTCTTGATAATAAAGTCAAATGACTTATCTTCATAAACGCTGATAACTGCGGGCAGAATCAATCCTTCCCTGCCCTTGGTCTGTTCGTTGAACTGCTTGCAGAATTGCATAATATTTACCCCATGCTGGCCCAGCGCCGGGCCAACCGGAGGCGCAGGATTTGCCTGGGCCCCCGGAACATGCAGCTTTATCTGCGCAACAACTTTTTTAGCCATTATATCTTTTCTACCTGCCAATATTCTAATTCAACTGGCGTAGCCCTGCCGAAGATTGAAACCCCGACCTTAAGCTTTCCCTTCTCGGGACGAACCTCTTCAATGGTTCCGCTAAAATTGACAAACGGCCCATCAATAACCCTTACCTGTTCATCCCTGGCAAAAACAACTTTAGGAGCAGGGCGCGCTTGCGTTTCTTCGGATTTTTTTAAAATATTTTTTATTTCAGAGTCGGATAATGAAGAAGGACGCTTTCCCGCTCCGATAAAACCGGTAACCCCGGGGGTATTCTTCACTAAGAGATACGAGCTCTCGTTTAACTCCATTTCAACTAACAGGTATCCGGGGAAAAACTTTCTTTGGGAAACTCTTTTTTTGCCGCCGCGGACCTCGGAAACCTGTTCTGTCGGTATAACAATCTGGCCCATCAAATCCTTGCTCAAAGATGCGGCAACGGTCTTTTCTAAGGCGGCCTTAACCTTATCTTCCAGTCCGGTCTGGGTATGCACCACGTACCACTTCTTGCTCATCGTATAAAATAATTCAAGAGAACCGACAGAAGCGAATCCATTGCCCCGATGCACACTGTCAAGAGCAAGGTTATCACTATTACTACCCCTGTTGCGCCGATTAATTCCTGGCGGGTGGACCAGGAAACCTTACTAAGCTCTACTTTAACTTGCGATAAAAATATCTTGATCTTGCCATAATGTTTTATCAATAACAGCGCAAGAGTCAAGCTGGTTACAATCAGGATGATTACTTTAAAATTACTTATAAGAAACTCCATGCTCTTTGCTGGCTTGTATCCCTTCTTCCGTTATGGCTGCGGCTATCGCCCCGCCTACGGCGGGGTCGCTGCTCTTAAACAGGGGTGGAGGGAATTGAACCCCCAGTCCTGGTTTTGGAGACCAGCGGTTTACCGTTAACCGACACCCCTAACCATCGCCTGGCGGCTGTTCAATACCAGAACTTATGGCTGCGGCTATTCGGTTGCCGCACCCTGCCTTGCCGGCAGGCAGGCACTGCCCTCTGGCTTGTGGCTGCGGCTATTCGGTTGCCGCACCATTGCCCTCCTGGCTCATTTGATTTCCTTATGCTCCGTATGCTTACGGCAGAATGGACAAAATTTGCTTATACTAAGCTTATCCTGATTTTTCTTTTTGTTTCTTGTGGTCGTATAATTACGGTTCTTACAAATTGAACATTCTAAGGTTATGGTCTCGCGCATTGCTAATGAGTGATTAGATTATGCGGCAATGCCTGCCTACCGCAGGCAGGCATTGCCGCTAAAGGTGGCACCCCGCCGCAGGCGGAGGCGTGCTCCGTAAGTTATCTGCATTTAATTCGCCCCGCCAACGGCTGGGCTCATTAAGCTGGAGACGGGAATTGAACCCGTGACCCCGTCCTTACCAAGGACGTGCTCTGCCGGCTGAGCTACTCCAGCAGTTTAAAAAATAACAAAAAAACACCACTCCTTGACAGGTTATTTTATTAAACAAA
>Ga0209343_10006503_pt1 | contig 13958 bp, 13 predicted proteins | sample RifCSPlowO2_02_FD_184026 | JGI IMG/M metagenome (GOLD analysis project Ga0209343, IMG submission 184026) | Groundwater microbial communities from Rifle, Colorado - Rifle CSP2_plank lowO2_0.2 (SPAdes) (version 2) | ecosystem: Environmental > Aquatic > Deep subsurface > Groundwater | place... | reverse complement strand
CCATGCGCCGCCTGATGCCGCGCTGGAAAAGCACAGAATGAGCGATGCCGTAACCTTCCGGCGGATGACCGCCGGCGATCTCGATGCCGTACTGAAAATCGAATATGCCGCCTTCAGCCATCCCTGGACCCGCGGGATCTTTCAGGACAGCCTGAATTCCTACGACTGCTGGGTGATGTTCGAAGGCGAGCAACAGGTCGGCCACGGGGTGATCAATGTGATCATCGACGAAGCGCACCTGCTCAATATCACTGTCAAGGTCGAGAGTCAGGGCCGCGGCCTCGGCTTGTTGCTGCTGGAGCGTTTGATGCAACGTGCCCTAGAGCTGAAAGCCGGCGAGTGCTTCCTCGAAGTGCGCGCCAGCAACCAGTCGGCTTATCGCCTGTACGAGCGCTATGGCTTCAATGAAGTCGGCCGTCGCCGCGATTACTACCCCGCCGTCGGTGGCCGTGAAGACGCCCTGGTGATGGCCTGTACCCTGCTGGATTGAGCCTGATCCAATACTGAGGTTTTGCCGTGGCCCATGAAGTGTTCGGTGACCCCGATGGGCAGCCGGTGGTGTATCTGCATGGCACGCCTGGTGCCGCCTGTGAGGCCGCGTTTCTCGATGCGGCGGCCAAGGCCAATGGTCTGCGCATTCTGGCCCTGGCCCGTGATCAGGTGACGGGGGACAGCAGCGAAGCCTATCTGCGCCAACTGACCGCCGAGGTTGTGCGGTTAGTGGGCGAGCGGCCGCTGCACCTGATTGGCTTTTCCATTGGCGCCAGTCTGGCTCTGCGCATTGCCGCACGCTTGCCAACCCCCGCCGCTGGCGTCTGGTTGGTGTCCGCCGCGGCGCCACTGGAGCTGCCAGGCAGTCTGGATGGCATGGGCGCGGGTCGTTACACCTTTGCCCTGGCGCGCCAATACCCGCGTCTGTTTGCCGGGTTGGCGGCGTATCAGGGCTGGCTTGGTCGGCATTTTCCTGCCGCGTTGCTGGGCATGCTCTTTCAAGGCGCCCAGGGGGCGGATGTTTTGTTGTTGGGTGAGGCGGCACATAAGGCGCAGTTGCTGCGTATCCAGCGGCAGGGCTTTGCCCGCGGTGCTGCGGCCTACGTGCGCGATGTTCAGGCTTACGTGCAGCCCTGGGCCGCGAGCCTGGCTGAGGTGCGTGCGCCTGTGCAGCTCTGGCATGGCGAACGGGATAACTGGGCACCGCTCGGCATGCCGCGCAACCTGGTGGCGGCGCTGGCGGTAAGCGAGTTACACACGCTGCCGGGCTTATCGCATTACAGTTGTCTGCTGGCGGCCAGCGCGCCGCTATGCGCACAAGTGGCGGCCAGTTTGGCGCGAGCAAAGGCCTGTTGCTGACTCTTTAGCCGGCTGTGACGCCGGCCCGATCAGGCTTGTCAAAGCACACGCGCGGGCCTTAGGGTGCGCTTCGATTTTAGGGAGCATGTGACATGAAAGATCTGGAACACCTGTTCGAGAACAACGCCCGTTGGGCTGAGTCGATCAAGGATGAGGATCCGGCGTTCTTCGAGAAACTGGCCCAGCAGCAAGTGCCCGAGTATCTGTGGATCGGTTGCTCAGATGCGCGGGTGCCGGCCAACGAGATTGTCGGCCTGTTGCCCGGCGATTTGTTCGTCCACCGCAACGTCGCCAACGTGGTTCTGCACACCGACCTCAACTGCCTGTCGGTGATCCAGTACGCGGTCGATGTGCTCAAGGTAAAACACATCCTGGTCACCGGCCACTACGGCTGTGGCGGTGTGCGCGCGGCGATGCAGGATACTCAGTTCGGTCTGATCGACGGCTGGCTGCGCACCATCCGTGACCTCTATTACGAGCAGCGCGAGCACATCGCTCAATTCGCCACCGAGGAAGAGCGGGTCGACCGTCTGTGCGAGTTGAACGTCATCCATCAGGTGGCCAACGTCAGCCACACCACCATCGTGCAGAACGCCTGGCACCGTGGGCAGTCGCTGTCGGTGCATGGCTGCATCTATGGCATCAAGGACGGTCGCTGGAAGAATCTCAACGTTACCGTCAGTGGCCTGGAGCAATTGCCGGCCCATTACCGCCTGCGTCCGCTAGGGCTGTCCTGATGTCGCGTGCCGCCCTGCTGGCATGGGCGGGGCTGGCGCTGGCCAGCCTGTTCTGGGCCGGCAACTCGCTGGTGGCGCGGGCCTTTGTGGCGCAAATTCCGCCTTTCAGTCTGGCGTTCTGGCGCTGGAGCGTGGCTTTACTGATTCTTCTGCCGCTGGTCGGGCCTTCGCTGTGGCGTGAGCGCGAGACCCTGCGCAGGGCCGGCTGGCGCTTGTGGCTGGCCGCGTTGCTGGCCATCAGCCTATACAACTGCCTGCTCTACAGCGCTGCGCAAACCACCGCCGCAATCAATATCAGCCTGGTCAGCACCTGCCTGCCGCTGGCGACTTTTATTGGCGCTGGCCTGTTACTCGGCCAATGGCCCAGCCGCCGCGCCTGGCTCGGCTTGCTGTTGGCCATGGCCGGGCTGCTTTGGCTGATTGGGCGTGGCGACTGGGCAGTTCTCGGCGGCCTGTCATTCGCCCAGGGCGATCTGTTGATGCTGTTGGCGACCCTCGACTGGGCGTTGTACTCGCTGTTGCTGCGGCGCTGGCAGGCCTATTTCCAACTGCCGGCCCTGACTCTGCTGGGCGCGCTGGTGCTGCTCGGCACCCTGATGCTGACGCCGTTGTATGCCTATGACCTTTGGCGCGGTGCGCGCTTTGCCGCCAGCCCGGCCAACCTGCTGGCGATCCTCTACACCGCGCTCTGTGCCTCGGTTCTGGCTTATCACCTCTGGAACCTTGGAGTGCGTGAGCTGGGCGCTTCGCGAGCCGCCATGAGCAATTACCTGATGCCGGTGTTCACTGCCTTGCTTGGGTGGTTGCTGCTCGGCGAAGGCTTGCAGGCCTATCACTGGGCCGGCGGTGCCTTGATTCTTAGTGGCCTGCTGCTGGCTGGCCGCGTGCAGGAGCCTCGACCATGAGTCATTCACTCTGTGTTATCGCCGGTGACGGCATCGGCCCGGAAGTGCTGCCGGCCGCCGTGGCCGTGCTGGAGAAACTCCTGCCGGATGTGCGCGTACAGGAAGCCGAGGCCGGCTGGGACTGTTTCCTTCGCCACGGCACGGCGGTGCCGGACTCCACGCTGGCGTGCATGAGTGCCTGCGGTGCCGGCCTGTTTGGCGCGGTGTCGTCGCCCAGCCGGCGGGTCGAGGGCTATCGCAGTGCCATCCTGACCTTGCGTCAGCGTTTGGGACTCAACGTCAACCTGCGCCCGGTGCGCAGTTGGCCGGCGGTATCACCCAAGGCCGGGGTGGATTTGCTGATTTTGCGCGAGAACAGCGAAGGCCTGTACAGCGGTCGCGAACACTGGGAGAGCCCCGGGGTGGCGATTGCCGAGCGGGTCATCAGTCGCGCGGCCAGCCAGCGTTTGGCTCACTGCGCCGTGGAAGTGGCCCAGGCCCGTGGCGCGCGGCGGATTACCCTGGTGCACAAGGCCAATGTCTTGCCACTGACGTGCGGGCTGTTTCGCGACAGCTGCCGTGAGGTGCTGGAAGCCGAAGGTTTTGGTGCCCTGCTGGATGAACGGCTGGTGGACGTCGCAGCCCTGCAACTGGTGCAGAGTCCGGAGACCTTCGATCTGATTGTCACCAGTAACCTGTTTGGCGACATCCTCTCCGATCTGGCCTGCCACTGGAGTGGTGGCCTTGGCCTGGCGCCATCGCTGAACTGGGGTTCGGACCTGGCCCTGGCCGAGCCGGTGCATGGCAGCGCCCCGGACATCGTCGGCAGCGGTCGCGCCAACCCGCTGGCGGCGATCCTCAGCGCCGCCTTGCTGCTGCGTTACCAATGGCATGAGGGCGCGCTGGCAACGCGCATCGAAGACGCCGTGCAAGCCTTTCTGGCCCACGAAGGTCATTGTGATTTTGGTGCTGAAACCACCCGTGTGGTGACGCAGGGTGTGCTGGCGCTGCTCTAGCCTGGCGACCGCAGACCTTATCCCGTGAAGAGAACCCCTATGTGTAAACCCTCCGCACCCGCCGAGCCGCTAGACGCCAAGCCCAGTCGCGCGGCCTTTCATCAGCAGCACCAGGCCCGTGCCGAGGCCGAAGCTCAGCGCCTGCTGGCGGCCAAAACGCAATTAGGTGGGCGCTGGTTGGCCTGGGTGGCGAGCGAGCTGTATACCCTGACGCCGTCGAGCTACGCCCAGATGGTTCGCCGCGAGTTGCAACGTCTGAGCGCCTGACCTAGCGCGGCTTGCGCGCTGCGATGCGCTCAGGCGTAGGTGTTGATCCCGCCCTTGGCCTGCAGCCAGTCGCGGTAGGTGCTTAGCGAGTCGGTTTGCTCTTTGCCGTTGCTGCCGCTGAACGTCAGGCGCGCATCCAGGTCTTTGTCGAGCATCTTGTCGACTTGGGCCAGCAAGCGGGCCGCCTCATCACGATCAAGGTTGGCCACATCCGGCAGCTGCATGGCGTTGCTGGTGCTCTGGCTCGGGCTGCTCGTCGCCTGGCTGGCATCGGTTTTGGCCATGGCGCTGAACAGCCCGGCGCGGTGCTGGTTGGTCAGCGAGGCGGCGTACTTCTTCAGTTCGCCGATGGGGTCCTGCGGGGCTTTAGTGGTCTGGCTGTTCTGCTGGCTCGTAGCGCTTTCCGCCGGCTTGCTGCTTGGCGTCATATAGTTAGAGGGCAGAAAGCGCGCGGCAATACTGGTCATGTGGGTAGCGTCCTGATCCGTCAATGCCCGGTTCATTGCAGGTTTCGCGCCAGTCGTCCGGCCCGGTAATAGACGGTCTGCAGGAGGCGCTCGACGCTTGCGTGCGGCAGGGGCTTACCGGGAAAGGGCAATGATTTGCCGAGCAAGCCCGACAACAACGTGGAGCACGCATGATGAGCAAAGCGTTCGTGGACCATTTTCAGGATGTCACCCAGCACTACCTCAACCATCGGCCGAGCTACCCCGCGGCGCTGTTTGACTGGCTCGCCCAGCGCTGCAGCCAGCACGAACTGGCGTGGGATTGTGGCACTGGCAACGGTCAGGCGGCGGTGAGCCTGGCGCCGCATTTCCAGCGCGTGCTGGCGACGGATGCCAGTGCCGCGCAGATTGCCGCCGCCACCGCCCATGAGCGAGTCGAATACCGGCTGGCCCCTGCGGAATACTCCGGGCTGGAGCCTGCATCCGTCGACTTGCTTATCGTCGCGCAAGCCTTGCACTGGTTTGACCTCGAGCGCTTTTATGCCGAGGCCCGGCGAGTGCTCAAGCCCTCAGGCATTGTGGCGGTGTGGTGTTATGGCATCGTTGAACTGGAGGGCGATGCGGCCAATCAGCTACTCCAGCATTTCTATCATCAGGTTGTCGGGCCTTGCTGGCCGGCGGAGCGCGAGCATGTGGAAACGGGTTATCGGCAACTGCCGTTTCCGTTCACTCCTATCGAGGCGCCAGCATTCACCATGCAAGTCACCTGGACGCGTGCCCAGCTGATGGGCTATCTGCGCAGTTGGTCGGCCACAGGGCGCTACCAAGCCGCGCAGGGCGTCGACCCGGTGCTGGCGTTCGAGCAGGCTATCAGCTCCGCCTGGGGTGACGCAGAGCACAGTCGCCTGGTCAGCTGGCCACTGTCATTGCGGGTTGGCAGGGCGAGTGGGGGCTAAAGTGCGTGGTGTGCCGGGTGGCACGTGTGCTGAATCATCGCGTGGCTGATCGGGCAAGCGCCCGAAAGGTGCTTCATGGCGAAGTGCTCAGAATCAATCCGCACCCCAGAAACAACAAAGGCCTACCCGAAGGTAAGCCTTTGTTTTGTATGGTAGCAACGAGTGGATTTGAACCACCGACCCCAGCATTATGAATGCCGTGCTCTAACCAACTGAGCTACGTTGCCATTTGTGGCGCGCATTATTCTCGTCGGAAGAAAATCTGTCAAGCCTGTTTTTCACTTTGTGATCAATCAGTTAAAGCGCTATGGGATTTTTGTGGCGGCTCTGTCAGGGCTGTCGCTGTTTTCCGCAGTACGCGGGGATTCTCTGGCTGTGCGCCGTGAGCAGATAATGGTGGTCATTGGCTGTTGATGCTCCCTGACATCTGTTGCTGGCGGCTTGCCTTCAGCGTTTTGTAGGCACAAAAAAACCGGCGCTTGGCCGGTTTTTGTTTTCCTGTTTGCCGTTGGCAGCGAGGAATGAAATCTGGAGCGGGTGGCGGGAATCGAACCCGCGTAATCAGCTTGGGAAGCTGGAGTAATACCATTATACGACACCCGCTTTTGCGGGGGACTTTGTACCAGAATCGCGGCCTTAGGTGAAGCCCAGCGACGAGATAAAGCTGTTTTAGCCGGCTTTATCTCGCGAGTTCAGCCAGCAAGGGCTTGTGCCTGATGTTGGCGGAAGGTGTGGATGAGGCTGTTGTGGCTGGGGCTCAGAAAGGCCAGCAGGGTGTTGCGAGTCTGCAGCCAGGCGGCCTTGTGTTCCATGTCGAGGAAGTGACCGGCCTGCTGCACGCTCTGGAAACTGCAGTGACGCACGTGCTGGGCGAACTGGCGGGCGTCTGCGGCGCTGGTGTATTCATCCCATTCGCCGTTGACGAACAACAGCGGGATGTCGATGGCGCCGGCAAAGCTGACACAGGAGCGGCCGTCCATGTTCAGTACGGTTTCCACGTGAAAGCCCATCTGCCGGTATTCGTAGTCGTGCAGGGTGGCCACGTGGCGGTGGTTGAAGCGCTTGAACAGCGACGGCAGGTGTTTGCCAATGGTGTCGTTGAGCAGGGCGCCGATGTTGTCGCGCTCGCAGGCGCTTAACACCTGCAGGCCACGCTCGAGGTAGTCCTGCATGGCGGCGTTGATCACCGGCGAGAACGAGTTGATCACCGCTTTGCGGATGCGCCGCGGTTGCCGGGCGAGGGCTTGCAGGGTGGCGATGCCGCCCCAGGAGAACGACAGCACTAGGTCGCAGGCGAAGTGTTCGATTAACTCCAGCAGGATGTCGGCTTCTTCTTCGCGGCTGATCGGGTGGGTGTGGCTGTTGTGCGCGCGTGACTGGCCGGCGTAGGGCAGGTCGAACAGGACGACATTGAATTGCGGGTAGAGGTAGCGCACGGTCTGGGCAAAGGATGCCGTGGTCGATAGCGAACCGTTGACCAGGATGATGGTCTGCTCGGCGGCGTCGGCACGGTAGTGCTCGGTGTAAACCCGGTATTGCCCCTGAATATCCAGCACTGCAGTTTCTGCTTTCATGGTGTGTCTCCCTGTCGTGCAGCGCACAGATGCCGCGCAGCAATGTCGATGCTGCGCGCGCTTTATGACAGGTAGGCAGGTGCCTGAAAAATAGAAACGGGGTCGGCGGGTACGGCTGCCGTTGTGCTGATTATGGGTGTTGCACGGTGCTCGCTGCAGGCCTTGGGAGTGCCTACTTGCACGATGTGACTGATAAGTCACTTTTTGCTCTTGCTGCTGATTCAAGCAGGAGTCGCCGGTGACTGCAAGCGGTTATGTGGGTGTTTTCAGATCAAGGCGATTTCGTCGGCGCTGAGGGGGCGGTACTGGCCGGGTGCCAGGTGCGGGTCGAGGTGCAGCGGGCCCATGGACTCGCGGTGCAGGCCGATGACCTTGTTGTGGAAGTGGCCGAACATGCGCTTGACCTGATGGTAGCGGCCTTCATGCAGGGTTAGCAGGGCGCTGTTCGGGCCAAGGATGACGAGCTCGGCGGGGCGCGTGGTGAGGTCTTCATAAGCGAAATACAGGCCGTAGGCGAAGGCCGCGACACAGGCCGGGTCGATCGCTTGCTCGGTTTCGACCCGGTAGACCTTGCCCAGCTCGCTGCGTGGTTCGGTCAGGCGCCGTGACCACAGGCCGTCGTTGGTGATCAGCAGGAGGCCGCTGGTGTTGAGGTCCAGGCGTCCGCCGATGTGCAGTTCATGCTTGTCTGGTTCGTCGAGCAGATCGAGCACGGTGCGATGCTCGTCGTGCACGGTGGCGCTGACCACGCCGGCCGGCTTGTGCAGCATGAAGTAACGCGCCGACTTGCCGGTCTGCAGCACCTGTTCGGCCAGCTCGATGCGCTGGAAGGCGCGCACCTCGTGACGACCCTCGCGGCAGGTCTGGCCGTCGACCTTGATCGCACCGCTGGCCAGCAGACGCCGGACCTCCTGGCGATTGAGGGTCGGCAGGTTGCCGAGGAAGCGGTCAAGACGCATGGTGATACTCGGACGGTCGCGAAATCAGGTGACGGCAGGTGTGGGCACCTGGCCGGCACAGCGCGGACACAGGCAGCTGACGTTGCGCTCGGTGGCTGGCAAGGCGGTCAGGCGCGCGGGGTCGATGGCCACGCTGAAACACCAGCAGGCGGCGGTGGCCGTTAGCGGGTTGGCCAGGCCGCATTGATTGCTCTGGCCGCACGCCGGGCAGCGTTGGAGCTGACTGGCGCTGTTCATGCGGATGCCCCGGCATCGACGCACAGGCGATTGCGCCCGGACTCCTTGGCGCGGTACAGCGCCTTGTCGGCACGTCCCAGCAGGCTGTCGAGGGAGTCGTCGGTGCGCAGTTCGGTCAGGCCCAGGCTGGTGGTTACCTGCAGATTGACGCCGGCGAAGGGGTAGCGATTTTGCTCGGTCTGCAGGCGAATTTTCTCCGCCAGCTGCTGGGCGGTGGCGCTGTCGGTGTCTTTGAGCAGCAGGATGAACTCCTCGCCACCCCAGCGACAGACGATGTCGGCCTGGCGCAGGCTGCTCTTGAGCTGGCGGGCAAAGGCGCGCAGCATTTCATCACCGGCCAGGTGGCCGTAAGTGTCGTTGAGCTGCTTGAAGTGATCGAGGTCGATCAGCAAGGCATGCAGTGGGCTCTGGCTGCGCTTGGCTTCCTGCAGGGCCTGGCCGGCGAGGATGTTGAAGCCGCGACGATTGGGCAGTTCGGTGAGCACATCGGTGGTGGCCAGGGCCTCGATGCGTTGCTGGTAGCGGCGCATGACGATGCCCACCGAGGTCAGCACGATGACGGTCACTAGCAGGCAGATCAGCAGGTTGAGGTAGAGCGTCTGGCGGATATTGCCGAGTGCCAGGCTCTCATGCTGGTCGACAAACAAGTACCAGTTCAGCTCGGGAATGTAGCGCACGTTGAGGAAGTGGCCGTTGTCCTGCACCTGATATTCGAAGCTGCCGCTTTGCGGTTTTGGCAGTTGGCTGAGCAGCCCGGCCAGCGGCGCTACATCGCGTAACTGTTGTCCGACCTTGGCGCCCATGGGCCCGCCTGCGGCGCCGGTGAGGGTGATCTGACCGCTGCTGTCGACGAAAAACACGCTGCGCTGATAGCGCTTCTGGTAGTCGTCGATCAGTTGCACCACGGCATCCACCGCCAGGCCCACGCCGGTCACACCGATAAAGTTGTCGCGGTAATCGAAGACTTTGTAGTTGATGAAAAACGTCAGGCGATCGGCGTTGGCCATGTCGACATCGACGTTGATTTCATAGGGCGCCTGCATGCTGCGGGTGTGGAAATACCACTGGTCGCGGGCTTCATGCTCGTTGACCTGCTTGAGTATGCCCTTGGCCTGGTAGTAGAGACGGGTGTTGTCGGAGACAAAGAAGGCGGTGAAAGCGCCGTAGTTGCTCATGATCTCCTGCAGATAACGGGTCATCTGCGCCGGGTCCTGTTCGCCGGCTACCACCCAGTCGCGGACAAAGGTGTCGCGGGCCATCATCGACGAGATCAGCACCGGGCGCACCAGATCCTTCTGGATCTCCGAGTACACGGTGTCCGAGGTCAGCGGCAGTTCACTGTTGATGATGTTGTTACGCAAGGCTTCGCGCGAGGTGTAATAGCTGACCAGCGAGGTGCTGGCAAAGCCACCGCCGAGCAGTAACACGAGCAAAAGCAATAAGGATATTTGCGTGGCTTTGGGGGGGCGCAGAGGCATGAACACATCCGGTTTGTGAGTAAGCCCAAAGACCTATGCTAGCGCGGGCGGGGCAGGCCGTCACGGCGCTTTGCGTGGGTGCTCTGGTGGTATTGGCCGGTTCGGCCGTCCCTTGGTTCGGTTGCCGTTTGTCGCCTGCTATCTGTTAGCGTAACGGCCCTGGCGGTGTGGCAATGGTGCTGCCCGTCGTCCGAGCGAGGAGTTGAGCATGTCGTTGTTGAAATACGCCAAGCCCGTGGTGGTGCTGTTCTGGCTGTTGGTCGCGTTCAATGTGCTGGTGCCCTTTGCTGAGCCGTGGGCGGTGCGTTTGAACGGACTGGCGCTGATCATCGTCTTGGCGCATGTGCTTGAAGTGCTGCTGTTTCATCGTCGCCTGCAAGCCCAACCGCAGCCCTGGTTGGCGCGTGGACAGGTACTGCTGTTCGGCTTTTTCCACCTGCGCACGTTGCGCTGATGGACTGAGGGGATGATTGATACGCCGCGCTTAAGCCTTGCGGCGGTTGTTCAGATCACCCCGACTTCATCATCATCGATCAAGCGATTCAGCCCGCCCAAGGCAACCCGCGCCTGGGTGCGGCTGAGCAGCTTGGACTGCGCTGCCGGTGGCAGATCGGTGATGCGCAGCACGCCTTTGTCCATCAACACCTGCACCAGGTCGTCGAGCACGCGGATCATGTCCAGGTCGCTCTGCTTCAGTTGCAGCAGGCTCGACTCGACATCCTGATTGGCGAACCAGGCTTGAACTTCCTGAGCATCAGCCGCCAGGGTCTCCTGCGCGCCGGCAAAGGCGGCCGCCTCCACACGGATCAACTGGCCCTGCGCGTTGCGTTGTACATACAGCATGGGTAAAGCCTCCGGCTTTGCGCGCTTGCACAGAAATCCATGCCCTGTCCTGTGGACAGGGCATGCTGCTCGCAGTTTAGCTGTGATCGACCTTGATGGTTGGGTCGGCACCGGCGATCAAGGTGTTGATCGAGGCGCTGGAAAGGTCGAAGCCGTCAAGCTTGATGGTGGTATCGGCGTGACTGGCAACTGTGCCGCCGGCAACATTCAGTTGACCGGTGGAGCTGATCAGCAATGAGTTGCTGGTGGTGTCGATCTGCAGGAAATTGCTCATGGTGGCATCGGTCTCGCCCTGCAACAAATCGCGCAGGTCGATGCGGTCGCCTTCGCTGGGGTTGAAGTCGGTCACGACATCCTTGCCCAGATCACCCGTTTTCCAGACAAAGGTGTCGGCACTGGAGCCGCCGGTGAGAATGTCGTTGCCGAGGCCGCCGCGCAGGCTGTCCGAGCCGCTACCGCCATTCAGGATGTCGTTATCGACGCCACCAAAAAGAATGTCATTGCTGGCATCGCCGATCAGGATGTCATTGCCGGCATCACCATTCAGCGTATCGATACCATTGCCGCCTTCCAGTCGGTCGGCTCCCGCGCCACCGTTCAGGGTATCGGCGCCATTGTCGCCGCGCAGCAGGTCGGCTTCGGCAGTGCCAGTGACCGAGTCGTTGCCTGAGCCCAATTGACTGAGTTGCGACGTGCCATTGGCAATGGTGAGGTACTGCTGGGTGCTGGCGGAGTCGCCGTGCACGGTATTGGTTGCGGTAAATGCCAGTGTCGTAGATGCCGTGCCGGCATTGCTGAGCTGCAGGTTGCCGAGGGTCCAGCCAGTCAGGTCAATGCTTTGGTCTGGGTTGGTGGCCGTCTGACTATGGCCATTGCCATCGCTGATGACCATGCCCGCGACCAGTCCGGTGACAGCCAAGGAGGTGTAATTGCCTGGCGTCAGTGCAAGGCTCATGACGCTGCCGTCATTGGCAATGGCGGTGTCATGGAAGCCGCTTTCTACTGAACGAATCGCTGCCACCTGGGCGGCGGTCAGCACTTGACTGTAAATTCGCAGGTCGTCCAGCTTGCCCTGGAAGTAGCGATTGTCGGTTAGGTCAGATGCGCTGGCATCGTTGGCGAAGTTGTTGTTGGCGCCCAGGGAGGTGAGGCGATTAAGGGTGCCCGTGAAAGCCGCATCGTTAGGGTTGCCTTGTGCTTCCAGGTTGCCGTCGACATAAATCTGCACCAGCTTGCTGCCCGCATCGCGAGTGATGGTCACGTGGTGCCAGTTGCCATCGCTAACGGTTGTGGTGCTGTAGACACCGCCTACGTTGCCGATGCCGAAGCCGATCTTGCCGGTATTGTTGATGGCCCCCCACTGGATGTCGTTGCCGCCACCAGAATGCTCGCTGCCAAGCACGGTGGGCAGGTTCCAGGAGTTGCCAGCGCCGTTTGCGCCACCCAGTTGGGTGGTATTGACCCAGAAGGCCAGGCTAGAGGTGCCGAGCAGGGACTGGGTTGAATCTGGAGTCAGGTCGACCCGGTCGCCGTTATCGTTGAAGCTGATGTTGTTGCCTGACGTGTTGTTACGGCTGTTGGTGATAAAGCTTGGCAGCTGGGAACCGCCGGCGTTGTCGCTGTCATTCAACGTGCCACTTTGCCCCGTGGTGCCATTGAGGGTCGTGCTGCTGCCTTGGGCTTCGTTGAATGTCCATTGCCCTTTGGTGGCGAGAGTCAGGGTCGGCGCACTGGCATCGTTGACTGGCGTCAGGTCGAGGCTGGCAGAACCATTCGCGGACAGGCTGCCATCGGTCACGCTGTAGTTGAAGGTTACGCCGGAGTCGTCGTTAGCCGCTGGGGTATAGCTCCAAGTGCCGTCGCCATTGTTGATCAGGGAACCGTTGCCGGAAGCGATGGTCAGGTTGCTGGCGGTGAGGCTCGGGTTATCAACATCACTGGCATTGGCCAGCAACTCGGCCTGGGTGATCAGGCGTGCGCCACTGTCCTCGGTGATGGCGTTCAGAGCCACCGGGGTAGTGACTGGCGCATCGTTCGTGCCGCTGATGGCGACCGTGATGGTTTGCTCGGTGCCGTCTTCGGCGCGCACGGTGAAGGTGTCGCTCAGGCTGCCCGTATTGTTGAGGGCATTGACCACCGGATTGCTGTTGTCGAGGCTGTAAGTCCAGACGCCGCCAGCCGTGATGGTGAAGGTGCCATAACCGTTTTGCGAGGCTGTTGGGGTGCTGATGGCCTGGAAGACATTATTGCTGTTGTCGACGTCAATGGCGGTCAGGGTGCCGCTGACGGTGTTGCTTGGGTTGTCTTCAATCACTGCGCCGCTCGTGGTGCCGGCGATCACGGCCGCATCGTTGCTGCCGGTGATGGTGATGGTCACGGGCTGGTCGACGAAGTTGCCAGTCCCGGTATTACTGTCTTTCGCCCTGACGGTGTAATGCAGAACCAGGGTCTGGCCCGCCGGGATGAAGTTGAAGGCCTCGCTACCTGAGTTGAAGCTCCAGTTGATGCCGTGCGGATTGCCTTGCTGAGTGGTGCTCGGCTCGCCGCCGGAAACCGTGAGCATGGCTTTGAGTAGCGTATCGCTCGGCCGTGGTCCGGCATAGCTGCCATCGACGCTGAATGCAGGGGCTTTGCTGACAGTTACCTTATCTGACGTGTCGACATCGAAGATGCTCAGCGTACCTGCTGTTGTGAGGCCGCTGTTGGTTTCTGCCAGGCTGGCGCTGGCGCTGTCGGTGCCATTAATCGTAACAACCGGAGCATCGTTTTTGCCATTGACGTAGACGGTCAGGGTTGTGCTGCTGGTGGCACCCTCGCTGTCGGTAATGGTGTAGGTGAAGGTGTCGGTCACGTGCTGCTTGAAAGCCAGTGCTTGCACCTCGGGTTTGCTGTTATCCAGGGTGTAGGTGTAACTGCCGTCAGCATTGATTTTCACACTGCCATAGGTGCCCATCACGCTGCTGGACACGCTGCCACTGGCGCTGATTGGGGTGCCAGCGGCTACCCCGGTGACGGTAATGCTGTCGCCTAAATCGATATCGACATCATTGCTCAGGACATTGCCGCCGATAATCGTGGTGCTGGCCGAGTTGTCGTTGTAGCCGGCTTGATCATCGTCGTCTTCGCCGACGCGAACGGTATTGGCGACTGCCACTGGCGCGTCATTGACCGGGTTGACCGTCACGGTCAGGCTGGTGGCGGTGCTGGCCGG
>Ga0209343_10006500_pt1 | contig 13965 bp, 12 predicted proteins | sample RifCSPlowO2_02_FD_184026 | JGI IMG/M metagenome (GOLD analysis project Ga0209343, IMG submission 184026) | Groundwater microbial communities from Rifle, Colorado - Rifle CSP2_plank lowO2_0.2 (SPAdes) (version 2) | ecosystem: Environmental > Aquatic > Deep subsurface > Groundwater | place... | reverse complement strand
TGGCCGGGAGATCGACTACGTACGCATGTCGGTCACGGATAGATGCGACTTCCGCTGCGTGTATTGCATGGCCGAGGACATGACCTTTCTGCCGCGCCAGCAGGTGCTGGGGCTGGAAGAGCTGTATCTGCTGGCCGAGCAGTTTGTTGAACTGGGGGTGAAGAAGATTCGCCTCACTGGTGGTGAGCCACTGGTGCGCAACGGCATCGTCGGGCTGTGCGAGCGTATCGCCAGCCTGCCGGGCCTGCGCGAACTGGTGCTGACCACAAATGGGTCACAGCTGCAGCGTTATGCCCAAGGATTGCGCACGGCAGGGGTCAAACGCCTGAACGTCAGCCTGGATAGCCTGGACGCGGAAAAATTCCACGCCATCACCCGCACCGGCGAACTCGATCAGGTGCTGGCCGGCATCGCCGCCGCGCAGGACGCGGGCTTCAAGCACATCAAGCTCAACGTGGTGGTGATGAAAGGCCGCAACGACAGCGAAGTGCCGGCCTTGGTCGACTACGCCGTGGCCAATCAACTGGACATCAGTTTTATCGAAGAAATGCCGCTCGGCACCATCAGCGAGCACAGCCGCGCCGAGGCGTTCTGTTCCAGTGCCGAGGTGCGGGCCCTGATCGAGCAGCGCTACGACTTGGTCGAATCCGCCGAATCGACCCAGGGGCCATCCCGTTACTGGCGTATTCCTGGCGTGGACAACACCCGTATCGGCTTTATCTCACCGCACAGTCACAACTTCTGCGGCAGCTGCAATCGCGTGCGCCTCACCGCCGAAGGCCGCCTGTTGCTGTGCCTGGGCAACGAACACGGGCTGGATCTGAAGGCCATCCTGCGTCGCTACCCCGGCGAGCCGGCGCGCATCCGCGACGCCCTGCTGGGTGCCATCGCCCGCAAACCCTGGGGCCACGACTTCCGCCTGAACGACGATGTGCAGGTGCTGCGCTTTATGAACATGACCGGCGGCTAACCCCTCAATCCTCCCTTTTGGCCGCTATTGCGGCCATTTTTTTCGACGGCTCACGCCCGCTGTGAGCGCATGAGCATGTGTTGGCCATGGTGCTTCTAGGCATGTAGGGGAAACCCCTTACGCTAACCGCCGCCAGGTTGCTGCCTGAACCAGCGTTTGCAGGCGCGATGGTAGGTGCTGACATCCTTGAAACCCAATTCATCGCTGATTGCGAAGGCGGGCAGGCCTTGTTGGATCAGCTGGCTGGCGCAGGCTTTGCGCAGGCTGCTGAGCAGTTCCGTGAAGCTGGTGCCTTCTTGCTTCAGGCGCCGATAGAGGGTCGGTCGGCTGACGTGCAGCGCCTGGCAGACACGTTCAATGCACGCGCCCTGTTGCAGATCCGCCTCGATCAGTTGGCGTACCTTGCCGAGTAGCTCGTCTTTGTTTTGCAGCTGTTGATAGGCCTGCAACGCGCGCTCCGCAAGCACATGCTCGAGGTAGCGGTTGGCGCTGCGGATTGGGTTGTGCAGGAAGGCGCGCGACATGCGCAGGCAGTTTCTGCCGCGCTCGAAGTGCAGGTTCTTGCCAAATATCCCGACATAGCGCTCGTGGTAAGCCGGCCGTGCAAAGCTGAACTCGCAGGCGCTGGGCACCACGCAGACGCCTGTCATCTCCTCGTTCCACCTGAGTAATGCACTCATGCTGCGTTCGATTGCCGCCTGCGGGTAATGCTTGTCGGGGGCAAAGGTAAATTGCAGAACCAGTTCGTCACCGGTTTCATCGAGTGTCCAGCGCTCCGAAGGATTCATCAGGGCGATGTGCTGCTGAAACACGTGCAGTGCTTCACCCGCGCGCTGGCATTGAAAGAGCCAGCTGGCCAGCACGCCGCGGCTGTCGGGGTTGAACGTCTGGCCAATCAGCAGGCCGATATGGGGTATCTGCGGATTGCTGCTGGCGAGTTGCCACAAGGCCAACAAGAGCGCCTCGTCCAGGCGTTGCTCCTGCAGAGGCAGGGCGGAGTTGCAGTGGTCGAGCAGGGCGGTGCGATTGAGGCCGGCGGCGTGCAGCTGCGCCTGGGTGACAGCGCCCAGCTGCAGGAGCAGGTCATACAGGTCGAGCACCGCAACGGCGGATACGCGGGTGGTTTTGCCCATCTGGCGATGCTTCCTCTGTGGCGTGTCGCAGGGGACTCTAACGCGATGCTCCAGAACAACACCATCCTGGTCGCAGGTTGCAACCACACGCCACCAGCTTGATCCCAGGCGCCATGGTCCAGTGCGGTAGAGCTGCTTAGCATCGCAGGGACACGCACAGCCCCAGAAGGACCTTGCAGATGGCCGCCCACTCCGTTGAATCGCTGCACGCATTGCGCAAGCTGATTGCCGAACCGCCGGCGCTGATGCAGAAACGGCTGCAGCCGCAGATCGATGCCCACTGCCTGACCATCCTGCAGAATGCGTCGGCGTGTGCGCTGGGCTTTATCGACTCAGCCCTGGATATCGAGTACTTCAATCTGCGCGCCGACCCGCTGGTGTATGCCAAGGGTGAACGCATTGTGCTGGTCTGGCCTGCGCACAAAACGCTGCCAGCGGCGCTGGAACATGCCAGCGTGCTGGCCTGCAGCCTGTACTTCATCATGCCCGGCATTGGCTTCGCTTTGCGTGCCAATGGCCGGGCCGCGGTGCGCCAGCGTGCCGCTGGGCTGTATCTGGAGTTCTGCGCCGACGCGCTCTTTCTGCACTGTTCGCGCGCCAAGGTGCGGGCGCAGTTCTGGGAGGCAAGGGCAGAACGGCTGGCACCGGCTTGCACGGAGGACGTGAGCGCGCTGTCTGACGAGGCCCTGGCGTTTATCGCCGACTCGCCCTTTGTGCTGATGTTGACGCACAACAACCAGGGCGCCACGGAGATATCGCCGCGGGGTGACCCGGACGGGTTTGTCCACGCCCTGGATCGACACACCTTGCTGATTCCGGAGCGCCCCGGCAACAAGGTGGCCTGCACCCTGAGCAATGTTCTTGCGTCGGGCGCACTGACGCTGTCCTGCTTGATCCCAGGCAGTCGCTATGGGCTGTCGGTTAGCGGGCGCGCTTGGCTGACGAGTTCGCGGGAGCTACTCGAACCTTTGGCGATCAACGGCAAGGTGCCCGTGGTGGCGACTGTGCTGGAGGTGACCCGTGTGCGCTTTCAGTACTGCCCAGAATTGCTGGCTGCGGGGCTGTGGCAGGCGGACACCCACCTGTGCGCCAGTGCTATCCCGTCTTTCCCGAAGATGCTTGGCGAGCATATGAGTGGCACAGGCTTGCTCGGCAAGGCCACCACTCTGGTGGTTGATGCGGTGGTCAAGCATGACCTCAAGCATCTGTATTAGTCAGCGCCGGTCTTGGCCCTCACCACCCCCAGAACTGCAGCCACCAAGCATAACCAATCAGACTGCAAGCCAGGGCCATGCTCAGTAATAAAGCCGCCTTGCGGGGGGCGGGCATAGCGGCGCAGACCCGCCAGCTTAGCCATAGGCACCAGGTGATGGCGGCGCCGAGCAGGGCTGCGCGGGTTGGTTGTACCCAGAGCAGGGCCAGGCCTTCGTAGCGCAGCAGTTTGACCGTGGTGGCCGAGAGGCCGAGAAACAGCCCGGCCGCGCCCAGGGGGATCAGGCACAGCAGCAGCTGGCGGGCGAATGCCGGGGGCTGTCCGGCCAGGCGGCTGGCAAAGTGGATCAGCAGCTGCAAACTGCCGCCCAGCAGCACGCTGGCGGCCAATAGGTAAAGGCTGATCGCCAGGCCGTCCAGCCAGGTGAAGGCATCGTTCAGTTGCGGGTAGTGGGTCAGCAGCCACCAAGGCGCGTTAGCCTCCAGCGGCCAGAGAATGTCGCGGGCCACCAGCCATTCGGCCATGGCCTGTTTGAGGCTGATAAACCAGGGGCTGACCGTCCACTGAAAGGCGCCCATGGCCAGGCCAATCACGCCGTAGAGCAGCAGACGTACTTCCCAGAGGTTGTCGGGTTTATTGCCGTAACGGACGATTTCTTCGTTGCTGGAGCGGGCGATCAGTTGCACCGCATCGCGCTGGCCGCTGCAGCGCCCGCAAGCGTGGCAGGCCGAGGCGCCGCGCATGCGGCGGATATCCAGCAGCGGCGCGCAGTTGGGCGGCGGCAAATGCGGCGCGGCGTTAGCGCGCCAGCGCTGTTCATCGACATAAAAATGCACCGGCGCGAGCTTGGCCAGCAACCCGAACACACCGCTGACCGGGCACAGGTAACGGCACCAGACGCGCTTGCCGCGGCCATAGAGGAAACCTACCAGCATCGCCGCCAGGGTTGAGCCACCGAGAATCAGCAGGGCGGCCTGGGCGTAGTCGTAAACGCTGATCAGCTGGCCATACAAAGTGGTGAGCAGAAAGGCCAGGGTCGGCCAGCCGCCCCAGCGTATCCAGCGCGGCGTGCCGCGCCCCAGGCCACGCTGGCTGGCCCATTCGCTCAGCGCCCCTTCCGGGCAGAGCACGCCACACCAGAGGCGGCCGAACAGCACCACCGAGAGCAGCACAAAGGGCCACCACAGGCCCCAGAACAAAAACTGCGCCAGCAGGGTCAGGTTGTTCAGCAGCCCGGCTTCGGCTGGCGGCAATGGCAAGAGCGCGGGGATGACCAGCAGCACGGCGTAAAACAGCACCACCGCCCATTGCAGGCGGCGGATCACCCCGGCGTGGCGGCGCATGGCATGCCCCACTTGAGTCAACCAGGCATTAATGACGGTGTTCACGCCAGGCTGCTCCGCAACAGCGGAGCTGGCTTACGCAACAGGCGCCAGGCCAGCAGCCAGTAACCGCCCAGCAGCAGCGCCTGCAGCGTCGAGGGCATGGCCCGGTAGCCGGTCAGGCTGGCCAGCAGGGTGCCGATGCGGCTGCCGTCATCCAGCAGGGCCGAGCTGTCCCACAGCGGTGTACCGATCAGGGTGTACAACTGCTCGGGCAGCTCCAAGGCCATCAACTGCCCGCTGGCGCGGTCCAGAGCGCTGATCAGCAGGGCGCCGCCGAGCAGAATCAGCAGCCATTCGCTGATTAAAAAGAACTGCCGCCAGGCGATAAAGCGGCTACCGGCCTGCAACAGGGCAAAGCACGCCAGCCCCAGCAGCAAACCGAGCAGGGCGCCGAGGGCCAGGCTGGATGGGTTGGCCGAGGCGCTGGCGCCATAGAGAAAGATCACCGTTTCACTGCCTTCGCGGGCCACGGCCAGCGCCACCAACAGGCTCAGGCTGAGCAAGCGGCCTTGCTGCAAGGCGGCGCCGGCGTCGCGCTGCAGTTGCTGGCGCAGTTGCCCGCCATGGCGCGCCATCCAGCAGGCCATCTGCAAGATCAGCAGGCTGGCGACCAGGCTCAGGCCAGCCTGGAACCATTCCCCAGATGGGCCATTCATCCAGTTGCCGGCCAGCGCCATCAAGCCGGCCAGTAGCCCGGCCAACAGCAGGCCCAGGCCTACGCCGCCCCACAGATAGGCCATGGCGTGGCGCCGACCGGGTTGCTGGCGCAGCCAGGCGAATAAAATCCCGATTACCAGCAGGGCCTCGACGCTTTCGCGCCAGACGATCAGCAGGGCTTGTTCCATGGGTAAACCTCGAAATTAACGGCTCAACGAGCCTCGATCACGCCGGGCGGCAGTTCTGGGTGGAACTCGTCGAAGAAGCCATAACTGCCGGGCTTGAGCGGGTGGATGACGACGAAGGAGCTGACGCCGGGGCTGAGCACCTTCTCGATACGCAGCGGCGTGCTTTCGAACTCCACCGGGCCTTGGCCGAGGTTGTGGACGATGATCTTGAACCGTTGCCCGGCGGCCACCTGCAGGCTGGCCGGGGTGAAATGCCCGTCGCGGATCTGCAGTTCATAGCTGGGCAGGGGTGCGGCCAGGGCGACGCCGGGCAGGATGGCGGCAAGCAGCAAGGGGTAATGCTTCATCAGGCTTCTCCAGCAAAGGGCGCGCCCTCAGGCGCGCCGTCGGACTCAGTAGCCGCCTTTTTTGCCGATGCCGGCGAAGGTGAAGCTGTAGTGCAACTCGCAGCGCTCAAACCACGGCGCCACGCCGGTGTCCTTGTCGGTATGGCGGCCGAAGTGTTCGCCATGGGCTTGCTGGCCGGGAGCGCTGACGAAGTAGGTCAGCTGGTATTTTCCTGGGCCCATCAGTTTGAGGTTGTCGCCGTAGTGCGGGCCGTCGTTGGCCACCATGGCGTGAAAATCTCCCTCAATCACCTGCTCGCTGCCAACCTTTTGCAGGCGGTAGCGCACGCCCAGATAGGGCACGAAGCTGCCTTCCTGAAAGCCGTGGGCGTTGCTTTCCAGGGCGCTGATGTCGGCCTCCATATGCACATCCGACTCGGCCGCGGCGCGCATCATGCCTGGCGGGTCCATGACGATGGGCTGCAGGTACACGGCACCCACCTCCATGCCGGCGCAGGTCTGCGGCTCGCCGATCGGGTATTCCTTGGCGTAACTGTGGGTGGCCGCGAGCAGGGCGGTAAGGCTAAGCAGGAGACGGGGGCTCATGGGAGCTTCCTCTGACAGTGAAGGTAGGCAGAGGTTAGGTGTTACTAATCTAATTAATAATGATTCGCGTCAATTCTGGCTAATTTAATCAGCCGTGACCCACGCTAGAGCCTGTTACACCGATCAGCGCGGCGCCGTGGGTTGTTTGATTGCCGCACATATCCGAGATTTTCCCTGGGTTTGCAGGATTTCTGGCGTGAAAGTGCCTGGCGTAACCGTTAGTCTTGGCGCCGATTCTGCGAGCGAGGTTGCAGCGCTTGACCCCTCGCCATGACCTCTTCGCGGTAAACGGAAAACGGAGCTTCCATGCAAAAAATTCAGGGACTGATCGAAAACGTCGAGCGCGTCATCGTCGGCAAACGTGCGGTGATCGAGTTGGCCGTGGTGGCGCTGCTGTGCCGCGGCCATGTGCTGCTGGAAGATGTGCCCGGCACCGGCAAGACCATGCTGGCGCGGGCTCTGGCCCGTTCGGTTGCGGTGGATATGAAGCGCATCCAGTGCACCCCGGATCTGTTGCCGTCGGACATCACCGGCGTGCCGATTTTCAACCAGAAAACCAGCGAGTTCGAGTTCCGTCCGGGGCCGGTCTTCACCCATGTGTTGCTGGCGGACGAGATCAACCGCGCCACGCCCCGCGCCCAGTCGGCGCTGCTGGAGTGCATGGAAGAGTTCCGCGTCAGCGTGGATGGCATCACCTACGACCTGCCCAAGACCTTTATGGTCCTGGCGACACAAAATCCCATCGATATGGCCGGCACTTACACCCTGCCGGAAGCCCAGCTTGACCGCTTCTTCGTGCGCCTTTCGGTGGGTTATCCGAGCCTGGACGATGAGCTGCGCATTCTCGCGGCCCAGGCGCAGAAGCATCCGATTGATCTACTGCAACCGGTGATTTCCGAAGCCGAGGTGCTAGTGGCGCGTGAAGCCGTCAAGGCCGTGCACGTCAGCCCCGAGGTAGCGCGCTATGCGGCCAGCATCACGGCGGCGACGCGCAGCCATGCCGACTTGCGGCTGGGCGCCAGTACTCGCGGCACCCTGGCGCTGGTGCGCGGCGCCCAGGGCCTGGCTTACCTGCGTGGGCGTGAGTTTGTCAGCCCCGATCTGGTCAAGGCGATGGCCGAACCGGTGCTGGCTCACCGCCTGATCGTACGACCGCAGGCCACCGCCATGGGGCAGACGGCGCGGGCGATTCTCGCGTCGATCATGGAGCAGGTGCTGCCGCCGGTTTGAGTGCTCTGCTTCAACCATTCGAATCCGCGGTTGTACGCACACGCTGAGAGCATCATGACCGACACACCTGTTGCATCGCTGTCCGCCTTTTGGGCGCGGCACGCCACCCTGTTGATTTTGGCCAGCCTGACCCTGGTGGCTTATATCGCCGCCATCAGTCGCTTGCAGGCTTTGCCTTGGGCCATCGCCGCGCTGCTTAGCGCGACGGTGCTGACCGGCGTATTACTGCCCGGTTGGCTGGTGCGGCACTTGTCCGTCTCCCGCCGAGGGCCGTCGCGGGCCACTGAGGGCGAGACGATCCATTTTGCCGTCGAGATAGAGAATCGCGGCCTGTTGCCGCGTTTTATGGTCGAGTTGGTCGACCATCTGCCGTTTCTAGAGGTCGGCCAGGCGGCGAACGCGCGGGGCGAGAAAAAGCTGGGTTTGCTGGCCTATGTGCCGGGCGGCAGCCGCCGGCGCTTCGAGGTGGCGCTGGGTTGTGAGCAGCGCGGTTTGTATCAGCTGGGGCCGGTGGGGCTGGCCTCCAGTTTCCCCTTGGGGTTGACCGAGGCGCGTCAGTTGCGTGCCGGCAGTGAGCAGAGCCTGACCATCTATCCGGCGGTATTCCCCATTGTCGAGCTGCCGTTGCACGGTTCACCCAGCCAGATTCATCGGGGCAGTTATCTGCTCCCGGAACATGCCGGCAGCGCCGAGTTTTCCGGGCTGCGCGAGTACCGCCGCGGCGACAATCCACGCCATGTGCACTGGCCGACCACCGCGCGCCTGAACCAGCTGATGATCAAGGAGTTCGAGCCGCTGGCCTCGGCGTGCCTGTATCTGGTTCTCGATCAGGCACGCGATGCCAATGTCGGCAAGGGCCGTCAGGCCAGCTTTGAATATGCCGTGCGCATCGCCGCGTCGATGGCCAAGTTTGCCTGCGCCAACAATATTCCGACGCGTCTCTTCGGTGAGGGGCAGGCGCCGCTGTATCAGCCGGCCGGCACTGGGCAGGGGCATTATCAGCAACTGCTGGATGAGTGCGCGGTGGTGGCGGCGGACGGGGTGACGCCTTATGCGGCGGTATTGCACAAGGTGGCGCTGGACTGTCAGCGCGGCGAGACCGTGGTGCTGTTTATCAGCGAACCCAAGGCACGTCTGGCGGAAACCCTGAAGGCGGTGGCGGTGTTGCGGGCGGCCGGTGTCAACGTGCTGGCCATGGTGTTTGCGCGCAAAACCTTCGGTAAAACCACGCGCGCCTACGATGATTCGACGGCTGAAGCCATGGCCGGTTTACTGGACCTGGGCGCCATTTGCCTGGAGATCAAGGCAGGCGCGGATCTGCTGAGGTTATTCAATTCATGAAAGCCACTCGCTCTCCGGCACTGACCTATTTCCCCGTGTATGTGGGCCTGTTCGCGGCGCTGACCCTGGCCGCAATCTGTAATTCCTTTCTCGATATCCAGTACGGCGCCTTTCGTTTTGAGGCGCTGCTGTGGTCGCTGCTGTTTGCCTTTACCCTCTGGATTGGCTGGCGCCAGCAGGGTGAGGTCAGCGCAGGCGGCAAGAAGGCGCAGAAGGTGGTGCTGGTTGTCGGCCTGTTGCTGACGGTGGTGCTGTTTATCCCACTGTGGCGTTTTCCCCGTGCGGGGCTGGCCATGTTGCTGATGCTGCAGGCCGCGCAGAATTGCGTGACGGTGACGCGCCGCCAGCTGTACCTGGGTTTGCTGGTGTCCCTGGTGGCGGTGATGTTTGCCGCCTCCCACTACCGCGCCGACTGGACCATGTTGTTCTATCTGCTGCCCTATATCGTTGCGGTGGTGTTCTCGCTGGTGGGCGAGCAGATCAACCGGCGTACCGACGAAGTTCGCCGTGAGGGCCTGAAGATTGGCGTGGCCGGTGGCCAGGGCGCGGCGATTGCCTTCGCTACTGCGCTGATCCTGCTGAACGGGGCATTGCTCTACAGCCTGACACCTCAGGTGAGCTGGCCCAGCTGGTTCTGGAGCTATGGCCAGCCGGGGCATCTGGGCAAATTGGGCGGTTCGCCGGGTTTCCAGCCTGGTCAGTCGGGCGATGGCAGCGCTAATCAGAGCACGAGCGGCAGTGGCCAGGGCCAAGGGGCTGATGGCGAGGGCATGTCGGGCACTGGGCTTTCGATTGCCGATATGCGCGAAGCGGCCCGGCGACCGGGCATGCCAGGCTGGCAGGCGAGCAGTATCAATGCCCTGGCCGATATGGCCGAAGGCATCGGCCAGGTCATGCAGCCCGTGCGCTTGCACCTGAGCGAGTTGTGGGACGCGCTCAAGGCATGGTTAAAACAGCATCAGCAGGCGCTGGTTCTGTCGTTGCTGGCCCTGCTGGCGTTGGCCCTGCTGCTCGGAGCCTGGAAGTTCGGCAAGGAGCTGCGCCTGACGGTCTGGCTACGGGCGCAGCTCGATTACCTCTGGCTGGTGCATGGCAGCGGGTTAACCGGGGCCAAGCCTACGGCCGCTGACTATTACGCGGCGATGCAGCGGCTGTTTGATCTGCATGAGCATGCGCGCCCGGCGAGTGCCAATGCCCGCGAGTACCTAGCCAGCCTGAGCCTGCACTTTCGCCACCTCTCCGAGGATGTCCAGCAGTTCACCCTGTTGTTCGAAAAGGCCCGCTACGGCAACCAGGCGCTGACACCGGCGGAGTTGGCGCAGATGGGGGCAATCTACCAGCGCCTGTATCGCGAGGCCGACGTTCTCAACAGCCTCGTACCGCTGGGCAAACGCCGCATGAGCGGCGGTTAAGGGCCAAGCCCCAGCCGCTGCGCGACGTCGCTATCGAGAGTCGCCATAAAGTCTTCAACCTCTCGGGTGTAGGCGTTGTCGGCACCCAGGTCCTGATTGATGGCTTTGTGGCTGCGGTCCTGGCTGAGCAGTTGGGTGTGAACGCCGAGGCGGTTGGCGGCTGCGACAAACTTCCGCGCGGCTGGGCAAGAGTCGCTGCGCTGGCTGGAGCAGACGGCCAGCAGCGGTGTGGCGGTTTTATCCAGTTGCCGCAACGGCGAGGTGGCAGCCCAGTAGGCGGGTGATGCGCCGAAGGCCTGGTCGTAAAAGCGCGCATGGGCGCCTTGCATGATCTGCTCGACATCCATGGCCGCACTGTCGAGGGCGACGCTGCCGAGCCAGGCTTTGGCGTCGAGGTCATAGGCGCGCTGCGGGCGGGCCGCCAGCAGGCTGACCAGGTGGGCGCCGGCCGAGTGGCCGAGGAGGATGACTTTGCGTGGATCGCCACCCCAGCCGCTGGTCTGCTGCTGGACAAAGGCCAGGGCGCGGGCGACGTCGTCGGCCTGTTGCAGGGGCGAAGCGTCCGGCAGCAGTCGGTAGTTGATCGAGACGAAGATAAAGCCCTTCGGCAGCCAGCGTTTGACCTTGTTGTCGACCACCGCAGCGGCGCCCTTGTCGCCGATGCGCCAGGCACCGCCGTGCACCATCAGCAGCACCGGGGCCTGCTGGGCATCGGTCGGCAGGTACAGGTCCAGGCGCTGCTGTTTGTCGCTGCCATAGGCCAGGTCGCGCTGGACTTGTGCGTGCGGGGCCTGGCGCTCGGCTCGCCATTCTTGCAGTTTTTCGCGCAGCGGCCCGGCGCTGCTCAATGGCGCCGTGAGCAGGAGTAGGACGCTGAGGAAGGTGCGTAACGGCGTATTGTGCATAACCAAGCATTCCTTTGCTGAGCTGCAGGCGGGTTAGTTCAGGGCTTTTCCACCCGCACCAGCATGGCGGTGCTGACGCGGATAACCACCTGACTGCCGACCGCGTGTTCGTCCAGGGCGACGTCGGGGCGCACCAGGACGGTCCTGCTGATGCCGTTGGGGTAGCGCAAGGTGACGCTGTGTTGCGCCAGGTCGACGGCCGTGACCTGGGCCGTCACTTGTTCGCTGCTGTGCAGTGCCATGCCCGGCTGGTCGCTGCGGGCTTGCTGCAGCAAGCGCTGGATAATCCCGTCATCGGCCGCGACGCCTCGGCCGCTAAGGAATACCGCGGTTTCTTCGGCCACCTCGGCGTGTACCCGGTCGCCGACCTTGACCTGTTCGAAGCGCTGCACATTGGGGTTGACTTGCAGGGTCTGTCGATGGCCCTGGGCGTCCTTGAGGGTGACCTGGCGGCTCTGGTAATCGATGGCGCTGATGGTGGCTGTGGTGGTTTTCACCTGGGTGCGCACCGAGCCGGGCACCCCTTGCAGCTGGATATTGCTGTGTTGGGCGGTGCTGCTTAGCGGGCCTTCGAGGGTTGGCGAGCTGCTACAGGCCACCAGCAGCAAGGTTGCCAGGGTGAGCAGGGATGTCTGGGCTTGTCGCTGTAGGGGCAACTGCATGGGGCGTGTCTCCTGACGTGCCCCGATGCGTGACGCCATGGCGGGGCACTAAGTTAAATTTCTCAGTCTTGGGCCGAGGTCGTGCGAATCTCCTGCAGCGCATCGCTGGCGCCCATCGGCGTGAGGAATACGTGGTAGTCCGGGGTGGACTGACCGACGTCCATCTCGTAGCTGTGCCGCACGTCAAGCTTCAGGTATTTGACCTCGCCGGCGCTGACCGAGAAGCTCTGCTCGATATCCGGCAGTTCCCAGTTGGCCTTTTGGCTCAGGCCGGTGATGCGGATCTTGTGCTGGCCAGGGCTGAGGCCGGCGGCGAAGTGGCTGTTGAATGGCAGCTGGCCGATGCTGCGACCATCCAGCTGAATGTCCGGGTAGGCAAAGCGCAAGGGCTGCAGGCCGGGGTTATCGGCCGTGGGTCGGTAGAGGTAGAGCAAGCTGCTGTCGGCTGCTGGCTGCTGAGCCTGGAAATGCCCGGCGGTGCCGGCGCAGGCACTTAGCAACAGGGGCAGGCAGAGCAGGGCGCTGAGGCGTTGGCGGATGGCTTTCATGGTCTTCGCGTTCCTGGTTGCGAGGTGGCTGAACACTCGCATTATGGCTGTCCGGCTGGCAAGTGCTGGGCTGGTTTATGCGCCCTGCAGGCGGTTCTTGGCCGCGATCCATTGCGCCATGTACTGGGTGCTCTTGTGCTGGTGGTGACGCAGCATGGCGCCGGTGAAATTATCACGCCGATGCTCGCTGAGCTGGGCCCGGCACGCGCTGATGCGCGTCATCAATTGTTTGGCGAAGCGGGTTTTCTCGTAGCGTGCGCCCAGCAGCGCCCAGCCGGCATCCTGGGCCTGCTGCCAGGCGGCCTGGTCGCGGTACAGCTGCACCGCCGCATCGGCCAGGGCTTGCGGGTTGCTGGCGATCACGCCGGGCCAGGGCAGGTCGCCGTGCATGCCTTCGCTGCCAATCGGCGTGGTGACGTTGGGCGTGCCGCAGAGCAGGGCGTCGGCAATCTTGCCCTTGATCCCGGCGCCAAAGCGCAGCGGCGCTAGGCACACGCGGGCATTGCGCATCACCTCCAGGGCATCCGGCGCCCAGTTCATGATGTGAAAGCCCTGCGCGGCGTTATGCAGGGCCGTGGCCTTGGGCGGTGTGTAGGAGCCATAGATATGCAGCTGGGCCTTGGGCAATTGCTGGCGGATCAGCGGCCACAGGCTGTTTTTCAGCCACAGCACGGCGTCCCAGTTGGGCGCGTGGCGAAAGTTACCGATGCTGATGAAGTGTTCGCGCTCGCTAAAGCCGGGCACCGCTTGGGGTGTGCTGTCGAGCAGCAGCGGGCAGTGGACTAGCAGGGCCGGCGGCAGTTTGAACTGGGTGGTGAGCAGCTCGATCTCGGCATCGGAGATCATCAGACTCAGGTCTGAGCGGTAGATGGCGGCGATCTCGCGCTGCGCCGTGTCGCCGGCGGCCATGCGCTGGAACAGTTGGCGCTGGTCGAGGTTCAGCAGTTGGCGGAAGTCCTCGTGGTTACCGGCCGCCAGTTGCTCTTTCAGTGCCTGTTGGCGGGCATCGCGCAGGCTTTGCAGGTCCGAGGTTTCCAGCAGACGCAGGGCATTGGGGCAGTGCTTCTCGACGCGCCAGCCGAATTGCTCCTCCATCATAAAACGGTCGAACAGCACCACGTCCGGGTTCAGCTCGCGGGCGAAGTCGTCGAAGCTGGCGCAGTTGAGGGTGATGTTCTGTTCGGCGATGCCCAGGCTGGCCAGATCGGCCTTGTGCTCGCCTTCGCCGGCGGGGCTGGCAAAGGTGATGTGCCAGCCGTCGGCGAGGAAGCAGTCAAGCAACTGCATCATGTGCCCGCCGGCCGCCGATGAACGCGGCTCGGGCCAGACATAACCGATGACCAACAGGGTGCCGGCGCGCGCGAAAGGGGTAGGGCTCAACAGATCGAT
>Ga0209343_10006498_pt1 | contig 13969 bp, 14 predicted proteins | sample RifCSPlowO2_02_FD_184026 | JGI IMG/M metagenome (GOLD analysis project Ga0209343, IMG submission 184026) | Groundwater microbial communities from Rifle, Colorado - Rifle CSP2_plank lowO2_0.2 (SPAdes) (version 2) | ecosystem: Environmental > Aquatic > Deep subsurface > Groundwater | place... | reverse complement strand
ATCACACCGCTTAACACGCGCACATCGAACCCAAAGAACCTTGCGCACGCAAAAAGCGCGGCGAATCATTTTGAGGGTGTTGCGCGCTAATCCTCAAAAACACGCGGATCGCAATCGCTGTTTACAGTCGCCTCTGAAAGCGTGAACGAGGACCTGTGGCGCGCAAAAAATCAATCGAGTGCAGGCGCTCTCCAGAAAGTACTCGTGATGTAGACCACCCAATACCGATTTCGCAAGCACAACGACGCCTTCCCCCAATCGATGTCGGGATTCCGATTTCCTCTGTATTGCCAATTGCTCCGGTGGGTCCGGTACGCCAGGACCAAGGCAGCTGGGGGATCTGCCTCGATCGTAGTGATTCACCCACTCTCTCACAATTGATCGCAGGTGCGACTCCGACAGGGGGATCAACCAATCCAGGCATTCTCTTCGCATCGTTCCGATCACCCGTTCGCACACGGCATTCGCCTTCGGGCACCGCGGTGGAGTTTTAAGCGCGCTTAAGCCAAGACTTCCGATTGAATCATCGAGGCTCTTGGCGAAGATGTTGCCACGATCGTGGAGGAAGTATCGGTGCAGTTGCTGTGGCGTCCAGTCAGCGGTGGGATGTCTCGTCAGTTAAAGTGAAGCAATCGGCGCGAGCCGTGCTCGATCAATACCCACACGAAGAGCAACCGGAAGGTGGCCGTGACCGCAACGAAGAAATCGCATGCCACGATCGCCTTGGCATGGTTTCGTAGAAACGTCACCCGGCGCTGGTGACCGCGCGGGCCGCCGCGCGGCTGCTTGGGCATGTACTTGCGCACTGTCCGCGGCGAAACGCGTATACCAAGCTTCACCAGCAGCTCGTTTGCAATTCACTGTTCGCCCGAGAGCGGATTCTCGATGGACATGCGCCGGATCAGCTGGCGTAGCTCCACAAGAATCGGTCGACGCCCCGGACGAGACGTCCAGCCCCAGAACACACGGAACCCGGCACGGTGCCACCGAATCAAGGTCTCCGGCCGCACGATCACCAGCGCCGAGCGCCAATCGAACAGCCTGGATAAGAAACCTAGGCTCACCCGCATCGCGGCATCTATGAGCTGCGGCTTGACCCCTCTACCTTTGTACAACGCCAGCTGCCGGCGCAGAAATAAATTCCCGGCAACCAGCGCACACCGCGAGCGGCACGTGAGAACGACGAGCGGTACAGCGTCCCACAACAGTTGAACGACAAATCACCTTGTCCATGCCAAAGCGATCCTACGCCGAAAATCTGGTCACCGTCGCGTTAAGTAAATATCCTCCGGCAAAGCCGGAGGCTTTAGTTTGTGAGCCGCTCAAAGCGGCTTGAGGGGCCGCTAACGCGGCCCCATGATTCAAAGGCCACCCCTGCTCTGCCACACTGACGTAATCCCCCCCTCCCCTTTCACTGCAAGCATAGAACCTTCCTTCGGCATTTCGCGGTGAACACCACACGCCATATCGACGCCCCGCCTTGGTTCCCGACTCGTTCATCCACTGAACTTCCGTTCGTGTGCTTTGCCGTCCCACGATTGGCAGTGTCCGAGACGATTCCCGGATATGTCAAACTCCTACTGCCACCCCGGCAGAGCCGGGGGGCCTCCCGTAGTAGGCTAGGCGACTTGTTTGGGTTTCTTGCCGAGGAACTTGCGTTCCATCTGGAATACCTCCCGTATGCGCGCATAATTCGATCCGGACAGGCGGCCGATCGGATTTAACCGCGCGATGTCGACGTGGTACCGGTCGTTGACGATGCCGTCGCGAAAATGAAACCACACGATCTCGCCGAGCACAACATGATGGCGCTCTCCGGCATCGACGATCTGCAGCACGCGGCCCTCCATCTGCACCGGCGCCTCAGCGATGCGCGGCGGACGCACCTTCACCGAGCGCAGCGCCGTGAATCCCGCCTCATCGAGTTCGTTCACACCGGTCGGGAAATTCGTGGCGCAGACGTTCATGCGTTCTGCAATCGCTTCATCGCAAATGTGGAGGACGAATTCGGGAAGATGGCGCAGATTCTGGATCGTGTCCTTCACGCTGCCGTCTCCCTGGTCACCCACCGAAAACATCACTATCGGCGGCGCGCTGCCGGCCATGTTGAAGAGGCTGAACGGGGCGGCGTTCGGGCCGAGCGGCCCCAGCGTCGTCACGAGCGCGATCGGGCGCGGAATAATGCATCCCGTCATCAGTTTGTATTGCTCCTTTTCACTCAGCACTGCAGGATCGAGCTGCATAGATTCCACCTCACTTCTACTTTTTTGGCGACAACTAGCGACCTTTAAGCCTGCTGCAATGATCGAACATAATGGTACCCAACGATACGTTGTAGCCCGCGACGTAAACCTTCAAATATCACAATGCGATCCCATTCGATATTCTCAATGTTAATGTCAGGCCCGAACTCCTTGAGCAACCAGACCGAGAGCTCAGGCCATCCTGGTGCGCCGACTTCAAATATCAAGTGTTCCAGCCCTATGGCATTCACGATCTCGGCGATTGGACGAGGGTTGTTTTTCTTACAGTAGTAATACAGCTCACCATTCTCTAATGTCACCTTTACGGCACCTGCGTCAAGGTCCGAGCGGATCGAATCGATTGCTTGCCGTGCGGGATACGGAGAATGGACGGTTTTTTTGCCTACTTCAGTGAACACGTCGAGACCCAGTTTACGTCCAGCTTTGATCAGCTTTGCGCGCTCTGAAAGCTCGAGTTCTGGCATCGAGTCGTCACTGACCTCAATCCCGTTGAACCCAAACTTTGCCACCGTTTCGAAGTACTGCGGCACCTTCTTCTGAAGATACGCGATTTCGAACGCAATACCGCCAGGGAATATACGAAAGCCCTTCCTTTTATATATGCGTAGTTTCCTCTTCAATAAAGTTGGCGAGAAACGGCTCAATAGTCCTGTGAAGTCGGTCAGCTTAACGTAGTCAATCAGGTCGCCATGCATATCGAGGACGTCCTCCTGCAAACCAAGCGGGAGAGCTCGATCAGTTAGGATCGTCCAGCGACACGTCCTTGGCTTGGGGGTGGCCTCTGGGATAGAGAGAAAAGGAAAAGCGGTCGTAATCTTTCTTTTCATGCGCTTCATATCGTCCTCTTCTAGCGTTTCAATTTGCCAAGCCCAACTCCGTTAGTACGGACTTTATCTCTTGGTATTGCGCATCGAAATACTGCCTCGTTCTGCCGCTATTCATGTATTCGTTCAGCCAAAGGTTTTTTTCCAGACTCCGCTTCCATTCGTCTAGTGCAGTGAGCCTCGCGAACACCGAATCCCAGTAAGCGATTTGCTCAGCATTCAGTCCGCGTGGTCCAATCACGCCGCGCCAATTCGAAAATACCGAATTCACGCCCTGCTCTTTCCAAGTGGGGACGCCCGCAAATAGGCCAGTCAACCGCCCCGGAGCGGATATCCCAATTGTACGTAGCTTTCCGGATAGCATGTACGGAAGCACCTGGCTCGGTACTGTGACGATCGCGTCAACATGCCCCCCAAGCAATGCCGTAATCGTTTCCCCACCCGATCCGAAAATAACTGTTTTCAGCTTCCGGATGTCCACGCCAACGGAACGGGCAGCAAGCGCAAGTGCGATATGGTTGGCGTTGCCCACACTGCTTGAAAAACCGATGCTCATGCCACTCGGATTCTTCTTTAAGTGGACAAAAAAATCCTGGCCGTCCTTGACCGGTGAGTGGGCTTGCACGGCAAAAGCGATATAATCGCTAAATAACAGGGCAATCGGCGTGATGTCGGTGTAGCTCGCCGGGCCCGCACCTCTGGCATAGTTGGTCAACAGAGTTGTCGAGCTAATTGCGAGATGATGCCCGTCACCTTGTTGCTGATTTAGATATGCGATACTGACCGCGCCACCGCCCCCCGGCTTGTTCACGACGCTAGTCGAGGCATTGATTAGATGTCTCATCTGCACTAGCCGCTGAATTTCCCGTGCCGTTGCATCGTTGCCTCCCCCGGGTTTATTCCCGACGATTATTTCGATATTGCGCTCGGGCGTCCACACTGCCACAGCGTGTTCCACGCTCAGCAAAGCCAGACCGCAAACAACCGCCCAAATACCGATTGCCGGCATTACAACTCTCGACACTCTCTGCTTAAAGCACAGCATTCCTTCCTCCTTGGAAGACCTGCCCTGCTAGTGTTAGTACTGTGGCTGAAGTTCGAGCGCTATGTCGCGCCGCATAACCGTGACCCGAAGCCCTCTGTCCGGACCGCCCGTGCCTCTGCTATCCTCGCTAAGGTCACGCGTGCCGGTGCTCGACGGAATAAGTTGCAATCTGCTTGACGCATTACACTAGGATGGGTACATCTCCTTGAAAACGGGATCGTCCTCGAGCTTGAGTGCCCGCAGAGCGTTCTTGTACATCATCTTGGGCAGCGCCTCCGGCTTCCAGGGCAGCTCGAAGAAGGCCTCCATGTACCGTTTCATCGGATGGCATGGATATGCCGATCCGAAGAGGAACTTGTTCTGGCAGTCGTGGAGGTTCATGTTCACGGCTTTGACCCAGTCCTCGGTTCCCAGCCGGGCAAGGGTCTCGTCGGGAGAGAGGTAGACGTTCTCGTGCCGACCGCCCACGACGATAGCTTGGCGGCCGTAGGGATAGCAGGCGTGGCCGGCTATGATCCGCAACTCCGGGAAGTCCGTGGCGACCTGATCCAGATGCCGCGGATTGCCGTAGTCTATGTTCTTGCCTCCCAGGTTCCCCGTGGTCTGGGGTATTAGTGTCAGGTCCAGTTCGACACATTTCTCGTAGATGGGATAGAGCTGCCGGTCATCCAAATTGCAGCCGGGGGAGCGCCCTGGCTCGATGAACACCACCTGAAGGCCCAGTTGGTAGCACCGCTCGATCTCGATCAGCGCGGAGTGGAAGACGTTTCCGGCGTCGATGCCCATGACGCCGATGAAGCGCCCCCAGTACTTGCGTTGGAGTTCGGCCATCACGTCGTTGGACGCGGTACGAGAGGGCAATACGTGGCGCCCGATCCTGGTCCCGGGGTTGTTGCCGTACGGGGCCGCCGCGGTGGTGATGCCGTACTCGCCGAGTTCCTCGAAGAAGGTTTCCATGGTGGGGTTGTCGAATACCTTGTTTGCGCCGTACCCATGGTGAATGCCCTGGCAGGTCTCCAGGAAGTAGGATCCCAACTCAGGAATCGGGGGGCGGCAGCGCACGTCGATAATCACGTTGTGACCTCCTTTGACAGTCCGGGGCGTACTCCGCGTTGGCAGCTCTCAACCACTCCAGGGAGACTGGCTCCTCAGGCGGCGTACATCTCTTTGAACACGGGGTCCTCCTCGAGCTTTAGCGCTCGGAGAGCGTTCTTGTACAGGATCTTGGGCAATGCCTCCGGCTTCCAGGACAGCTTCAGAAAGGCATCCACCACGCCTTTCAGGGGACGTGCGGGATAGGCCGAGGCGAAGATGAACTTGTTTTGGCAGTCGTGCAGGTTCATGTTGACCGCCTTGATCCAGTCCTCCGTTCCCAGACGGAACACCGTGTCGTCGGGGGAGAGGTACACGTTCTCGTGGCGGCCGCCTACCACGATGGCCTCACGACCGTAGGGATAGCAGCAGTGGCCGGCGATGATGCGGAGATCTGGGAAGTCGGCGGCAACCTGGTCCAGGTGCCTAGGATTGGCGTAGTCGATGTTCCTTCCGCCCAGCACTCCCGTTGTCTGCGGCATTAGGGTCAGGTCCAGCTCAACGCATTTCTCGTAGATGGGGTAGAGCCGACGATCGTCCAGGTCGCATCCCGGGGAGCGCCCCGGTTCGATGAAAACAGCTCGCAGGCCCAGCTTGGCGCAGCGCTCGATCTCCTGCAAGGCGGAGTGATAGACATTTCCAGCATCTATGCCCGCGACACCCACGAACTTCCCCCAGTGCCTCCGGTTGAGGTCGGCCATCACGTCGTTGGACGCGGTCCGAGCTGGCATCACGTGGCGGCCGATCTTGATGCCTGGGCTGTTGCCGTAGGGCGCAACCGCCGTGGTGATTCCGCACTCGCCGATCTCTTCGAAGAAGCCCTCCATGGTTGGGTTTTTGAACCCCTTGATGGAGTCGTACGAGTGGAAAACCTTCTTCGACACCTCGGCGAAGTAATTTCCCAACTCCGGGATGGTAGGTCTGCATCTCATGTCGATGATCATTCTGGCGCTCCTCTCAGTAGTATTGAAGTGTTCCCATAGACCGCGTAAGGTGTTCAGGGCGTTCGAAACGTGGGGTCGGTTCCTTGAAGGCCACGCGCCGCTACACCTTGCCTCCGTGCACGGTGATGAAATCGAAGTTGAAGCGGTGCATGCCTCGCCGCATGCCGTCTAGGATGCTCACCTGCGCTGGACGGACGTTTTCCAGGTTGATTTCCGGTCCGAAGCTCCTGATCACCCAGACGGTCATCTCAGGCCACGCGTTGGGTCCGACCTCGAATACCAGGTGCTCGATGCCGATAGCCTCGACGATTCGGCAGATAGGCGTGGGATCCGTCTTCATTAGTAGTGCGACGTCGCTGTTCTCTATGGTGACCTTCTTCGCTCCCGCCTCCAGGTCCCGGCGGATGGTCGCTATCGTCTCGTCGACGTCCAGGGGTGTGGTGGGGTTCTTTCTCCCCACCTCGGTGAACGGCTCCAACCCGATCTCCTTGGCGAACTTGATGTAGGAAATGCGCACCTCCGCCGGTAACAGGGGGATTAAGCCGTCGCTGATCTCCACGCTGTCGAAGCCAAGTTCTCTAGCCCTCTGCATGTACGGTCTCGCCTGGTTCTGGATCGCAGCTACCTCGAAGCTAGCACCGCTCGGCAGCACCTTGATCTGATTGGCATGGTAAATGTCCAGCTTTGCCTTGATCCAATCGACGGGATAGCGGGCAATGAGGGCTGCGTGCCCGGTGAGCTTTATGTAGTCAATCAACTCGCCTGAGGACTCCACGAGGTTCCTGGCCTCTTGGATCGACAGGTCCGCATCCGAGATGGTCGTGAGACCTCTCGAGCGCGGCTTCCCTGGCAGTCTGGGCACATGCACGAATGGAAAGCAGTTGTCTATTTCTTCCAAGGGACTCCCCTTTCTGTGTCCGATCAGGTCGGACGTTCGATGGTCATGATCTTGCCGTCCAGAGTGAGGTAGGACTGGCTACCCAGGCGGCCCAGAGGATCGAAGCGACGAGGATCTATGACGATCCTGTGTGGTTTCTCTGGATCCGGAGACAGGATGCTGTCCTCCAACCAAGCCTTGTGGATGCGCCCAATCACTAGCGTCCGGGGCGCATTTCCCACGGCCAACATCATGTAGCGCGTGCAAGCGAAAGCCACCCTGGCCGCGGCAAGGCGCGGGACCGGCCAGCCGTCGAAATCGACCAGGGAGAGGTCTAGATGGGTCACTTCGCTCACCCCGTGCGGCAGGGTTGCCGCAGACTGAACCACCTGCTGCGCCAGCGCCGCGTGGGGCACGTGGATGACGTAGTGCTGCCGCCTCTCGATGTTGACCCAGGTATCCTTACGGATGCCATCAGGCCTGCCGCCGTAGCCGACGGAAAAGCCGATGGAGAACATGATCAGCGGGGGATCCCAGGAAACGCCCGATAAGGTGGCAAAGGGTGCCAGATTCCACCTGGCCTCCTCGGGCTTGTCGCTGCCGTTGTCGCTCACTACCCATGCGATCGGGCGGGGAATCAGTGTCTGTCCAATCACGTGGTAAATAGTCTGCTCGGGATAGTCGGCGACGTTGATAAACATGGTGTCACGTTCCTGTTCGACGATGATCGTCACTGAGTTGCGCGTACTGGCCCTCCTCGACTATGGCTACCATCCTGTCTGGAGACATTTGGATGAACACCTGCTTGCCAGCAACGAGAGCCGAGTCGAAACGGGAATGCACTCTAATGCATGTCCCCTCCATCTCGATTACGTACTCCGTCGTCTCACCGGCGAACAGACTTTCAACCACGACCCCCTGGAAGAGGTTGACCTTGGGTAGCTGACTTGCCTGCGTGGAATCGGCTCGCACCAGAACGATGTCCTCCGGCCTGCATACCATTGCGATTTCCCGGCCAGCCTTCGCCGAGGTCATGAAAGAGCAGTGGACCGGCCCGAGTCGTGTCTCGACGGCTCCGATCCCCGGAACGTTAACATCAGTTTCCAGGCGACCGCGAAGCAGGTTGATGGTACCGATGAAGCCGGCAACGAACTCCGTGTTGGGGCGGTTGTAGATCTCCGTGGGATTGCCCACCTGGACTATGAGCCCCTTGCTCATGACGGCGACGGTGTCCGATATCGCCAGCGCTTCCGACTGGTCGTGCGTCACGTAGACGGTTGTTACTCCCGTATCCTTCTGGAGCCGTTTTAGCTCAGATCGCATCTGATGCCGCAGCGCCGCGTCGAGGTTGCTGAGCGGCTCATCCAACAGGAGCAGAGTGGGTTGGTGTACCAATGCGCGCGCAACCGCTAGACGCTGCTGTTGCCCACCGCTGAGCATCGTGCTCGGCCGCTTCTCAAAGCCGCCGAGCCCTACCATCTCCAGCACGGCCTTCACCCTGTTGGCGATCTCCTTTCCCGAATACCTCCGTCGTTTGGCGACTCTCAGTGGGAAAGCGGCGTTCTCAAAGACCGTCATGTGGGGCCAGACCGCGTACGACTGAAACACCATGCCGATGCCGCGCTCATTGACCGGGGTAATTCTGCCGGTGTCGGAGTTGTAGACTTCGTCCCCTCTGATTATGATCCTGCCAGAATCCGGTTCCTCGAGCCCAGCGATACAGCGGAGCGTTGTGGTCTTGCCACAGCCCGAGGGACCGAGGAGGGTGAAGAAAGCCCGTTCCGGAACATCGAAACTGATTCCCATCACCCCGGCCCCGGGCTCGCTGGTCCTGTGTCGGTACTGCTTTTTCAGGTTCATCACTGTTAGCATTGCTTGGCCTTCAAAGGCGGTGGGCTCTCTCGGTTTTTGGGAGCCGCTATCCGGAGATTCCGTAGCGGCGGCTCAGCCAGGAAAATATTATCGCGATGGCCATCATCAACACCATCCATGTCAATCCGACCGCCGCTAGCTCCACCACCCCTGCCCCCACCCACAGGTCGAATATTTCCACTGAGACGACCATCGAATTGGGACCCACCAGCATCAGTGCCATGGAGAGTTCGCGAGACGCTGTCAGGAAGACGTAGAGCCAGGCTGCGGCCAGCGCAGGGGTCATCAAAGGCGCGACGATACGTCGAAATGTGCTGGCGTCTCCCGCTCCACTGACCGACCCTGCTTCCTCCAGTTCCTTGTGAATCTGCAGTGCCCCAGTGTGAGCGTAGCGCATCCCGTAGGGCAAGCCACGCGTGGTATAGCCGATGATCAGGATGAATAGGGTGCCGTAGATGGGAAGGGGTACACGCAGATAGAGCATAGCTATCGCTAGTCCCAGCACGATGTTGGGGAAGATCAAGGGTACGGTGGATAACTGATCCAGAATCGAAGCGTTTGGTCTTTTTCTGGCCACCATCCAACCAGCGAGTCCAGTTAATACGACCGTTAGGGTCGCCGTCGCGCTCGCCATCAGAAGAGTGTTGCCGATGGCATCTTGGTAGGTGGGCGAGTTCAGAACGGTAGCGAAATTCTCGAGTGTGAATAGCTTGAGGTTCGCAACGCTGGGCGGGGTGTAATACGGGACCAAGGAAGCCCACACGATGATCCCTAGAGGTAAAACAATGATAAGGCTGAAGTTGGCAAGTAGAAGCGCGGCCGTGAAGTAGCGCCAGCGGCCGAGGCGCATGTTACGCGGACGGTAGCCCTTGCCCGTGATCGTCTGGTACCTGTCTGCTAGCTTTGATATGCGACGGTATAGCATGAGCACCAAGCCAACGAAAACCAGGAGGACCACCGAAAAGGCGGAGGCCTCCCCGTAGTCTGCGGGGATGCGCGACTTGACGGCCATGTAAACCTCCGTTGCCAAGACGTGGATACCTGCAGGTCCACCAACAAGGAACGGCACCTCGAAAGACTCGACCGCGCGGCAGAAGACCAGAAGGGACAGAGCTGCAAAGGCAGGAAAGGCGAGCTTCAGGGTTATGCGGTACAAGGTCGCCAGAATGCCTGCGCCGCTCGCGAGGGCGGCCTCTTCGAAAGAGGGATCCACGTTTCGAAAAACCGCACAGAACATCAAGAAGGCCAGCGGAGTCCAGATCAGGCCCTCGATCAGTATCATCGCCGGGAGCGAGTTCGCGGAGATAACCGGAGAATCGCTGGACAACAGGGCCATGAGGAGCTGATTGATGGGACCGACCTTGCCCAGCAGCAGCAGCCATGCAACGGTGTAAAGGATGTTTGGGATGCCTAGAGAGGTGATGGCGAATACTCGCGTCAGGGCTCTAAAAGGAGTATCCGTTCGCTCCACGATCCATGCTTGAAATGCCCCAACGGTGATGGCCACCACCGCAGATCCCAGGGCGTAGATAACAGTGTTAACGAGACTGCTGACGAAGCTCGGTCGAGACATCATCCTCTGATAATATTGCAGGGTGGCGGCACCGACGCTGCCGTCGATGGCTCGAGGATAGAAGCTCGCGTGGATCAGGAATATCACGGGCGGGAGGACCAGAATGGCCAGCACCACCGCCACCAAAGCGACGGCGACCCCCCGCCCGCGGAGTGCCGACACCAGCGATCGGGACAAGTGTTCGAAGCCGCTCAAAGCTGCGGTGCTCACACAAGGAGGCCTTCGTCAAGTCTTACCGTCGTCCGGGCCTGAAACACAGCTTCTCCCGATCGACCCCAGGCCAACGCCAAGACCCAGCGCTTCATCCAGTCGGCCTTGCGCGAGCGTGCCTGCGGCATCCCCTACACCCGTTACTTGACCGCGCCCACATGCTCGAACGTTGGATTCATCATTACAACTTGCATCGCCCTCATCAGGGGATCCCAGGCTCAGTCGCCTGGCTCGGTCCAGAAGCAACCCCTTGAGGCGTCACAGCTAGGCCTCCTTTCCTTTCGTCGCACGGAATCCCCAATGTCTCACCTCCGGCTGGCGACGGCTCCCGGACCGTATCGACGGCGCTACTTTCGGAACAGCTTCTCGAAGATCTTCGAGGACGAGTCCAGCATGTCCGCCATCTTCTCGGGGTCCGCTATGTACGCCTGTTCGGGCGTGGGAACTAGGGACTTGAGTTCGTCGTAGGGAACCACGTCCGGGTGCAGCGTGTAGTTGACGGCGCCGATGATCGTCTGCCCCTCTTTGCTGAGCATGTAATCGATGAACAGCATGGCAGCGTGCGGGTGTGGAGCGTTCTTCACCAGTGCCGCCGGAATGATCTGACCGGGGACCGGGGTCAGTATGTTGCCATCGAGAGGTGCCTTCGCGCGCTTTTTGGCGGCCACGCTATGTATAAGGGTCTCGATCCCGATGGCATGTTCTCCTGCGATCACCGTGTCACGCAGGGCAGTCACACTTCCCCCGGTGTCGGTGATGTCCTGCTTGGAGAGCTTTTCGAGGAAATCCATCGCTTTCTTTTCGCCCCACGCCAACCTCAGGGTCGAGATTAGCACGGGCGCCCCATTTCCCGGATCAGAAGTCCAGGCCATCTTGCCCTTCCATCTAGGGTTGAGCAGGTCTTCGTACGTTTTCGGGGCCTCGTTCTTTTGCACCTGCTCCGTGTTGTACACCAAGGCGCCGAAATTGATCGATAGGGGGACCCACCATCCGTCGGCGTTCCTGTACCGCTTCGGAAACACCTCGATCGCGGGTGTCGTAAACTGCTCTATGACCCCAGCCCTTCGCCCATGGGTGCCAGCTATCGATCCCTGCCATACGTCCGCGACGACTTTTCCGGCCTGCGCCTCGTTGACGAGTTTCTGTAAGTTCACCACACCGGATGCTCGGACGTTGTCCACCTCGATGAAGGGGTACTTTTTCATGAAGGCCACAATAAGGGGCCGGCCCACCTGATTCACGATGAACTGCGAGTAGAACACGAGCTTGCGTTCCTTCCGAGCGCCATCGACGAGGATCTTGTGACGATCCGGCCCGGATAGCATGGCGATCTGTGCATTCGTAAGCTCCGTGGGTACCGCCGCCGCACACTTTTGAACTGCCATGGCACCCAGCGGCATGACCAGTAGCACGATGGCCAGCCTTATGGTTGTTCGGGTATTCATTCCCTTTACCTCCTCTCGTCCATCAACACAGTAGTGCCAAGCTCTTGTTATATATAGTCAGTAAGAGCCACGTCTGGAAATATCTGCTAGTGCCAAGCTTTTTCTTAGTAGTCCCATACTCCCTTACGTTTGTAAGAAGGATTTCAGACGGCCTTCCTTGTCGGCGTCGCCTCCGCTGCGATGCCACCTTTTTGCACCCGTTCAAAACGTGCCTAGCTAGGATGTTGACAGGGGCCTATCATTTCCGCAATGATCTGATTTTCATCTTGTAATAAATTCCCGTTATGAGATTGGGGTTGCGCGACATCGAATATTTCCGAGTGATCGGCGAGCACGGGAACGTCGCGCGAGCGGCGGAATCGTTGGGGCTGAGCCAGCCTGCGCTCAGCAAGAGCCTCCGGCGCCTGGAGAGCGCGATGCAGACAAAACTGGTTAAAAAAACGCCGAAAGGCGTGGAGCTGACCGCAGTCGGGACGGCGTTTCTTGCGCATGGTCGCCGGATACAATTATTCGTGGACGATGTCGCACGTGAGGTGGCCGACCTGGCGCAAGGACGCGCGGGGCATGTCCGCGTGGGTGCGAACAATTACGGTATCAACCACGTGCTATTGCCGATGTGCAGCACCTTGTTCAGGGATGCTCCGAAAATGACCTTTCAGGTTAGCGTCGCGTCGAACGATGTGCTGGTGCCCGCCCTACGCAACGGACAACTGGACCTCATAATTAGCGGGGTCCCGTCGTCCCCTGAAGAAGACTTTGTCCAGGTGCATCTGCTTGACGATGTCTTTGCCGTCTTTGCAGCAACCACCCATCGACTGGCTGGGCTCAAGCGGGTGACGCTTGCGGATGTTTCACGCGAAAAGTGGGCGTTGCCGCCCCCTGTCATATCTTCGCAATGGTTGCATCGGGCGTTCGGAAACGCTGGGCTGGCTCCTCCTCAGATCACGCTGGAGACGAGCTCCCCGACGCTCAGGCTCCATGCGGTGGCCTCCTCCGACCTGTTGAGCTTCGGTCCAAGGCTAAGCATGCGGGAAGCCGCGCTGCCTCTCGGGCTGACAGAACTTCCCGTCAAGGAACTGACGTGGCACCGACCCATAGGTGCGCGATATCGCAAGGCCGCCTATCTGTCGCCTGCTGTGTTCCAGTTCATCGAGATCGTGAAAGCGACGGTCAAGGAAATGGCCACAGAGACTTACCAAACGCGATGAGTTGCTTAACTGTTTTCACTGGCAGCGATGGATGCGAAATCAGGACGTTGCGGGCGACGTCAAAGGGCACGTTCTTGTAGAGCGCGGGAAAGCTCGTAAAGGAACTGCCGGCAATCAACAAAGTATGACCGTCGGGCGCCGCGCGCGCGAGCTCTTCACCGCCGATCCGGCCTGCAGCGCCCGGGCGATTCACGACTATTACCTGCTGATGAAAGTATTCGGTAAGTTTCTGCGCGATGATACGTGCCACCGCATCGACTCCGCCACCCGGCGAGGAGGGTGCTATGAGTCGCACAGGATGATCCGGATAACCTGCGGCATAAGCTGTTTGGAGCATACCGCACGCACTAACGATGCTCAGGCTCCAAAGAATTCTCTTGTGCAGTGTCGTGGTAGCCAAGTTCACCTCTGTCGTTGGCATGGCGCTTTCGTCCTCCTCAAATTCGTACCTTGTCGCTTGTTGATCAATAACTCGCCTTCTTATTTTCGCCGCAGCTAGCCCGGATTCCCACGTTAGTTTTTTGACTTAACACCACGCGGCCACTACCCGAAGGCAAACCGCAGTTTTTTGTTTGCGAGCCAGGGGATCGCGATATCGGTTTTGGCGAAATCAGC
>Ga0209343_10006495_pt1 | contig 13970 bp, 12 predicted proteins | sample RifCSPlowO2_02_FD_184026 | JGI IMG/M metagenome (GOLD analysis project Ga0209343, IMG submission 184026) | Groundwater microbial communities from Rifle, Colorado - Rifle CSP2_plank lowO2_0.2 (SPAdes) (version 2) | ecosystem: Environmental > Aquatic > Deep subsurface > Groundwater | place... | reverse complement strand
GATGGTGCAAACGCGAATGCCGCTGCGCGAGAGATCCCTCGCGATCGGCAGCGTCATCCCGACAATCCCGCCCTTGGAGGCGGAATAGGCCGCCTGACCGACCTGGCCGTCGTAGGCCGCGACCGAGGCGGTGTTGACGATCACGCCGCGCTCCCCGGACGCGTTCGGCACCGCCTTCGCCATGGCGTCGGCGGCGAGCCGGATCATGTTGAACGTGCCGATGAGGTTGACCGTGACGACCTTCGTGAAATGGCCCAGGTTGTGCGGACCGTCCTTGCCGATGGTCTTCTCCGCGGTCCCGATCCCGGCGCAGTTGACCAGCACGTGCAGGCCGCCGAATTCCCTGAGCGACGCCTCGACGGCAGCCTTGCCGTCGGCCTCGGAGGTCACGTCGCACCTGACGAAGCGGCCGCCGAGCTCCTTCGCCAGCTTCTCGCCCGCCTCCGCCTGCATGTCGGCGATCAGCACCCTGGCGCCGTTCTCGGCCGCCATCCGCGCGGTCGCCGCGCCCAGGCCGGACGCGCCGCCGGTCACGAGAAATACGCTGTTCTTGATCTGCATGAAAGACCTCCGCTGAGTTTCCGGCCGATTATAATCCAGATTGTTTGGACCCCAAACCAATCGACATGACCGCCGCCGCCACCTTGCGCCTCGCCTTCGGGCTGGAGTTTACCGACCTGTACGCGCGCGCGGGGCTGGCGCGCCTCGACGCCTCGTTCCTCGCCTTCCTGAAGGACGCCGACGCCGCCCTGTGCGGCCGCCTCGCAGCCGCGCGTGCGAATCCTTCCCAACTGGCGGCGCTAGCGGAATCGGACCTGCTGATCGCGCTCGCGCCGCACCTGGACGACTTCCTGGCGCGCCTGTTCGGCATCGAGGCAGAGGCGCAGGCGCTCGCCGCCCGGCACCACAATTTCGCCCCGCTCTACTCGGTGAAGCGCCTGTTCGTGCAGCGCCGCGCGCTGCACAAGGTGAAGCCCGAGGACGCCGCGGCCGTGGACGGCGCCGCCGCCGAGCAGGAGCTGCGCGCGCTGTTCGGCGGCCAGTTCACCGAGCTCGCGTTCGCACGGCACGTCACCGACTGGCAGAAGGACGAGGCGGCGAACGCGGCCAGGCTCGAGCTCGCCGCGCGCTATGCCGCCTGGGCCGCAACCACCGCGGAAGGCAGGAAGAAGCACGCCGGCGGCGTGCTGTTCAAGGCACCGCGCAAGATCGACCATCTGCGGCTGGTGCCGCTGCGCACCGACGAATCGCAAGGCTACGCGCGGCACTCGGCCGAGCACCTGCGACGCCGCCAGGGTTTCGCGCTCACCGACCCGGGCACCGACCTGGTCGGTGCGCTCGACGAGGCGAACTACTGCATCTGGTGCCACGAGCAGGGCAAGGACTCGTGCTCCAAGGGGCTGAAGGAAAAGGCGCCGGCAGCGGGATACAGGAAAACGCCGCTCGGCATCACGCTCGCCGGCTGCCCGCTCGAGGAGAAAATCTCCGAGTTCCACATGGTGAAGACGCGCGGCGAAGCACTCGCGGCGCTGGCGATGGTCGTGGTGGACAATCCGATGCTCGCCGCCACCGGCCACCGCATCTGCAACGACTGCATGAAGTCCTGCATCTACCAGAAGCAGGACCCGGTCGACATCCCGCAGGCCGAGACGCGCACGCTGAAGGACGTGTTGAGCCTCCCCTGGGGCTTCGAGATCTACTCGCTTCTCACGCGCTGGAACCCGCTCAACGTCCGGCGGCCGCTGCCGCTCGCCGACTCCGGGCGCAAGGTGCTGGTGGTGGGCCTCGGGCCCGCCGGGTTCACGCTCGCGCATCACCTGATGAACGACGGCCACACGGTCGTCGCCATCGACGGACTGAAAATCGAGCCGCTGCCCGACGACGTGAAGGGCCTGCGCCCGATCCGCGACGCGCTCGAGCTCTACGAGCCGCTCGAGTCGCGCGCGATGGCGGGCTTCGGCGGCGTCGCCGAGTACGGCATCACGGTGCGCTGGGACAAGAACTTCCTCAAGCTGATCCGCCTGCTGCTCGAGCGCCGCGCGAGCTTCGCCATGTTCGGCGGCGTGCGCTTCGGCGGCACGGTGACGCTCGAGGACGCGTGGCAGATGGGCTTCGACCATGTCGCGCTGTGCGTCGGCGCCGGCGGGCCGACCGTGCTCGACATCCCCAACGGCCTCGCGCGCGGAGTGCGGGCGGCCTCCGACTTTCTGATGGCGCTGCAGCTCACCGGCGCCGCCAAGACCGATTCGATCGCCAACATGCAGCTGCGGCTGCCGGTGGTGGTGATCGGCGGCGGCCTGACGGCGATCGACACCGCGACCGAATCGCTCGCCTATTACGTGGTGCAGGTGGAGAAATTCCTCGCGCGCTACGAGACGCTGGCGAAGGAGATCGGCGAGGACGCGATCCGCGAGAGCTGGGACGACTACGAGCGCGAGATCGCCGAGGAATTCCTCGCCCACGCGCGCGCCATCCGCGGTGAGCGCCGGGAGGCCGCGCGCGAGGGCCGCGCGCCGCGGATCGTCGAGATGCTGCGCCACTGGGGCGGCGTGACGATCGCGTACCGGCGCAGGCTGATCGACAGCCCGTCCTACACGCTCAACCACGAGGAGGTCGAGAAGGCGCTGGAGGAAGGCATCTGGTTCGCCGAAGGCCTGGCCCCTGCGGGGGTGGACGTGGACCATTACGGCGCCGCGCGGGGGATCCGCCTCAAGCACCAGGCAAACGGCACCGAGCACTGGCTCCCCGCCCGCACGGTATTCGTCGCCGCCGGCACGCAGCCGAACACGGTGCTCGCGCGCGAGCACGCGACGCAGTTCGGCCTCGACGGCAAGTATTTCGCGGCCTGCGACGAGGACGGCAATCCGGTCAAGCCGCAGTACTCCGCCTCCAAGCCCGAAAGCGCGCAAGTGCTGCTCTCGAGGCAGCCCGACGGCCGCTACGTGAGCTACTTCGGCGACGTGCATCCTTCCTATTTCGGCAACGTCGTCAAGGCCATGGGCTCGGCCAAGCAGGGCTATCCGGTGGTTTCGAGGGTGCTCGCCAAGCTACAGCCGGACTCGAACCTGTCCGCGGAGGATTTCTTCAAAGAACTTTCGAATCAGCTGCTTGCCACGGTGCACGAGGTCAAGCGCCTGACGCCGACGATCGTGGAAGTGGTGGTGCGCGCGCCGCTCGCCGCACGCAAGTTCCATCCCGGGCAGTTCTACCGGCTGCAGAATTTCGAGGCGCTCGCGCCGCTCGTGTCGGGGACGCGCATGCAAATGGAGGGTCTCGCCATGACCGGCGCCTGGGTCGACGGCGATCAGGGCCTCGTTTCGATCATCGCGCTCGAGATGGGCGGCTCGAGCGATCTCTGCGCGATGCTCCGCCCCGGCGAGCCCGTCATCCTGATGGGTCCGACCGGGACGCCGACCGAGATCTCGGCAGGCGAGACCGTGGTGCTCTGCGGCGGCGGCCTGGGCAACGCAGTGCTGTTTTCGATCGGCGCGGCGTTCCGCGCCGCCGGGTCGAAAGTGCTCTACTTCGCCGGCTACAAAAAGGTGCAGGACCGCTACAAGGTCGAGGAGATCGAGAACGCGGCCGACGTGATCGTCTGGTGCTGCGACGAGCAGCCCGGCTTCAAGCCGACCCGCCCGCAGGACCGCAGCTTCACCGGCAACCTGGTGCAGGCCATGGACGCCTATGCGGAGGGCCGGCTCGGAAAATGCACGATCTGCCTGGAGGACGCCGACCGCATCATCGCGATCGGCTCCGACCGCATGATGGCCGCCGTCGCCCGCGCGCGCCACGAACTGCTGAAGGACCATCTCAAGCCGCGGCACTTGGCGATCGGCTCGATCAACTCGCCGATGCAGTGCATGATGAAGGAGATCTGCGCGCAGTGCCTGCAGCCGCACCGCGACCCGCAGACCGGCGAGACCAGCTACGTCTTTTCCTGCTTCAACCAGGACCAGCCGCTCGACCGCGTCGACTTCAAGGTGCTCAACGAGCGGCTGAAGCAGAACTCGATCGCCGAGAAGCTCACCGCCAGGTGGCTGCGGCACTGCATGCCTGAGCTCAGAAAGCTGCGGACCTTCGTTTGACCCGGCCGAGGATCTCGTTGAGCGTGTAGAGCTTCGTTTTCCGCGCCTTGAGCGCCGCCAGCCCGGAACGGATCTTCTTCATGAAAGCGGTGTCGCTGCGAATCGCGATCGTTTCCTTCCAACTCTCGAACTCCTCCGGGCTTACCAATACCGCCGCGGGCCGGCCGTTCTTGGTGATCACGACCTCCTCGTCGAGCTTGCGCACGCGCTCCACGAGCCCGCTCAGCTTGCTTTTGGCTCTGGTCAGCGGCACGGTTTTCATGGCAGGCGATCCTCTAGTCCGAATTTTGACCAGCTTAGCACGCTGCCATTCGACCCGCGAATAGGCTTGCGACTTTGTCTCGGACGCCCGGTGCAGTACAATTCCTCCATGTAGCGATGCATGTATAGACATGGAGGCGCCATGGCGACGGTGATCAGGACGGCGAAGGTATTTAGGAACGGCGGCAGCCAGGCGATTCGCCTGCCGAAGGACATGCGCGTGAGCGGCGACGAGGTCGTGGTGAGGCAGGATTTCGGCATCATCACGATCCTGCCGAAACGGCGACGCGCGGGATCGCTGCTCGAGTTACTGAAGAGCATCGGACCGATCGACCTCGGGCCGAGGGAACAGCCCGGGTGGACCGACCTGCGCGTGGATCCGGCGCTGCGCGCTCCGCGCCGCCGCGCTCGCCGCAGATAGGGCCGCAGGTGCGCTGCATGTTCGACACGAACACGGTCTCGGCGCTGGTTCATCAGCGCGCCGGCTTCGAGCGGGCCGCCGGTCGCATCGACAAGCTCGCGCTCGTCGATCGCCTAATTTCGACGATCACGCTCTCCGAGCTGCAGACGATGATCGCCAAGGCCGGCGACCCCCGAACCAAGGCGGTCAAGGTCTGGCTCGTGCTGACCCGATTCCGGATCGTCGATTTCGACGAGCGGGCAGCGCGCCACGCCGGCGAGATCCGCGCGTCGCTCGAGCCGCGCGGTATCCAGATCGGTCCGCTCGATACCCTGACGGCGGCCCACGCGCGCAGTCTCCGAGCCACGGCCGTCACCGCGAACGTGAAGGAGTTCGAGCGTGTCCCGAACCTTGCAGTAGAGAACTGGCTCGAGGCGTAGTATTCAAGCGGAGGGTGCGCATGCCATGTCCGACGCCTGCCTGATCGTGGTGGATGTGCAGAACGACTTCATGCCCGGCGGCGCGCTCGCCGTGCCGGAGGGCGACGAGGTCGTGCCGGTGGTGAACCGCATCGCTTCGCAGTTCGAGTGGATCGTCGCCACGCAGGACTGGCACCCGCGCGGGCACGCGTCGTTCGCCTCGTCGCACCCGGGCAGGAAACCGTTCGAGACGACGCGCCTGGCCTACGGCGAGCAGGTGCTGTGGCCCGATCACTGCGTGCAGGGCACCGAGGGCGCGGCGCTGCACCGCGATCTCGCGATCCCGAGGGCGCAGCTCGTCGTGCGCAAGGGCTACCGCCCGGGTGTGGACAGCTACTCCGCATTCCTCGAGGCCGACCGCAGGACTTCGACCGGGCTCGCAGCGTGGCTGCGCGAACTCGGCATCCGGCGCCTGTGGCTGTGCGGTCTCGCGACCGATTTCTGCGTCGGGTGGTCGGCGCTGGATGCGCGCGCGGCCGGCTTCGAGGCGACGGTCATAGAGGATGCCAGCCGCGCGATCGACTTGGACGGCTCGCTCGAAAAGGCGTGGCAACAGATGCGGTCCGCTGGCGTCGGGCGCGTTCGCTCGGACGCGCTCGCCCTTTGATTCAGCGCCGCACGCCGACGTAGCGGTAGAGCGGCTCGGGATCCTTTTCCAGCGCCGCGGGCAGCGCCTCGTGCGCCGCGACGCCGTTCTGCAGGAAAACGACCCGGTCGGCGACCCGCAGCGCGAGGTCCACGCGCTGCTCGACGAGCAACACCGCGACGCCCGAGCCGCGCAGCCGCGCGATCGCGCCAAGGATCGCCTCCACCAGGCTCGGCTGCAGCCCCTCGAACGGCTCGTCGAGCAGCAGCACCCTGGGCGAGGCGGCGAGCGCGCGCCCCATCGCCACCATCTGCTGCTGGCCGCCCGAGAGCGTGCCGGCACGCTGCCGCAACCGCTCGCGCACGACCGGGAAAAGCTCGTAGACCTCCTCGAGCACGCGCGCGTCGCCGCCGCCCGCGAGCACGCCCATGCGGAGGTTTTCCTCCACGCTCAAGTAGGGGAAGAGCCGCCGCCCCTGCGGCACGTAGGCGATGCCGAGCGCGACGATGGTGTGCGGCTCGCGTCCGACGAGGTCGGCGCCGTCGAGCGCGATGCGCCCGGCGCGCACCGGCAGCAGCGCCATGATCGCCTTGAGGGTGGTCGTCTTCCCCGCGCCGTTGCGCCCGAGGAGCGCGAGCACTTCGCCCGACCCAAGCGCGAGGCTCACCCCTTTCAGCACCGCGACGCGCCCGTAGCCGCCGCGCACGTCTTCGAGCGCGAGCTTCATCGTCCGAGGTAGGCCTTCTGCACCGCGGGATGGCCCTCGATCTCGGAGGGCGTGCCTTCGGCGAGGATCTCGCCCGCGTCCATCACCGTGACGCGCCCGGCGAGCGCGAGCACCACCTGCATGTTGTGCTCGATGAGAAGCACCGTCGCCTGCCTTGCGATGCGACGCAGCAGCTCGCAGAGCGACGCGATTTCGCCTTCCGCGAGGCCCTGCGTGGGCTCGTCCAGGATCAGCAGCCGCGGCTCGGTCGCGAGCGCCATCGAGAGCTCGAGCAGCCGCTGGTGTCCGTAGGCAAGCTCGTCGGCACGCTGCCCGGCAAGGCCGCCCAGGCCCACCGCGTCGAGCGCCGCGCGCACGCGCTCTGCGATCGCCGCCTCGCCCGGCGCGAAATGCGCCGCGAACCCGCGCATGAGCGGGCGTTGTGCCGGGAGCGCCACATTCTCGTAGCAGGAAAGTCCCTTGAAGATGCTCGTCACCTGGAACGTGTACGCGATGCCGAGCCTCAGGCGCTCCGAGGGGCGCAGCCGCGTGATGTCGCGCCCGCCGTAGACGATCCGCCCCGAGGACGGCGCGTGCCGCCCGCAGATCATGCCGACGAGCGTGGTCTTGCCGGCGCCGTTCGGGCCGATGATCGCGCGGATCTCGCCCTGCCCGACCTCGAGCGAGACGTCGCGCACCGCGGCGAGCCCGCCGAAGTGCTTGCAAAGCGCCTGCGTGGCGAGGAGCGGCGCTAGGGCAGCCATGGGAGCCAGCGGCTGCGCGCGGTTCCGAGGATGCCCTGCGGAAACCACAGGATCAGCGCGATGAGCGCGGCGCCGACGAACAGCAGGTAGCTCGAGGTCACGCCGCTCACCGTGTCCACGAGATAGAACATGAGCGCGGTGCCGACGAGCGGCCCGAGGACGGTGCCGATGCCGCCGAGCAGCGCCCAGAGCAGCGGATAGATCGAGAACAGGATCGTGGCGAAGGTCGAGCCGACGTAGGAAAAGAGCAGCGCGTAGCCCGCCCCCGCCGCCGCCGAGAGCGCGCCCGAGATGCCGAGCGAGACGAGCTTGTACTTGAAGCTGTCGTAGCCCAGCAGCCGCGTGCGCTCCTCGTTCTCGCGGATGCCGATCAGCACCCGGCCGATCGCGGACAGGCGCAGCGCGAGGCTCGCGGCGAGGCAGGCGGCGAAGATCGCGAGCGCGAGGTTGTACTTGACCGCCGGCTCGTGAAAGCCGAGTGCCGTCCCGCCGAAACGCAACGGCGCGAGCTTCTCCGAGAGGATGAACCCCTGGTCCCCGAGCGTGATTTCGTTGAAGTAGAGCGTGGCGAGGAAGAACGCCTGTCCGAACATCATGCTGACGATGAGGAACGACGGTCCGCTCGTCCTGAGCGCCATCAACCCGAAGACGAGTGCGAGCGCGCTGCCCGAGGCGATCCCGATGCCGAAGGCCGCCGGCGCGCCGACGCCGAGGTAGTACACCGGCAACCCCGCGCCGTACATGCCGGCGGCGAAGAACATCGCGTGGCCGAGGCTCATGAGCCCCGTGTAGCCGAGCAGGACGTTGTAGCCGATCGCGTAGCCCGCGAGCACCATGATGCGCGCGACGTTGGTATGGTGGTACGGCGGGAGCGCAAACTGGATGATGAGCAGCGTCGCGAGGACGCCGAGGTGCAGCAGCAGGATCTTGCGGCCGGTGCTCACGCGCGCTCCTCGCCGAACAGGCCCCCGGGCCGCACCACGAGCACCGCCGCGACCAGCAGCGTGGCGACGATCTTGGCGAGCGTCGGCGAGAAGAATACCGATACGATGCCGTCGCTCAGGCCCACCGCGAAGGCGGCGACCAGCGTGCCGCGCAGGCTTCCCAGGCCGCCGATGATCACGACGATGAAGGAAAGCAGCAGCGGGTCCAGGCCCATCAGGTAGTGCGCCTGCTCGATCGGCACGATCAGGACGCCGGCCACCGCGGCGAGCATCGCGCCGAGCGCGAAGACGAGCGCGTAAACGCGCCGCGCCGGCACGCCGAACGCCTGCGCCATCTCGAGGTCCTGCTGCGCGGCACGCATGTACAGCCCCAGCCGGGTGCGCGTGATCAGGAGCCAGGTCGCCCCGAGCAGCAGCGCCGAGACCGCGGCGACGACAAGCTTGTAGCCCGAGTAGCCGAACCACGGGAACTCGATCTTGAAGTACAGCGGCGGGGTCACCGGGCGGGCATCCGGCCCGTAGAGCATGAGCACCGCCTGCTGCACCACGTAGAGCAGCCCGATCGTCGCCACGATCGTACTCTCGGGGTGGTAGTCGATGCGCCGCAGGATCCAGCGGTCGGCGGCGAGCGCGAGCGCGCCCACCGCGAGCGGCGCCACAAGCATCGCTACCAGGAAGCCCGCCACCGGCGTGCCGACCGCGTCGGCGCAGGCCCAGGCGAGCACCGCGCCGAGCATGTAGAACTCGCCGTGCGCGACGTTGACGATGCGCATCACGCCGAACACGAGCGAGAGCCCGAGCGCGGTGAGCGCGAGGACGAACGCGCTCACCGTGCCTTCCAGCAGGGCGAGGAAAAGGTGCGGCCCGAAACTCAGAGCGGCTGCTTCGTGTAGTCGCCTTCGGGCGGGTACATCCCGTCTTCGATCTTAGTGCGGTGCACGACTTTCAGCTTGCCGCCCTCGACCTTGGAGATGTTCTGGTGGCCGTAGCACTGGTGCAGCCGTCCGTCGAAGCGCTTCGCGCCCTGCGGGTGCGCGAGGCCCTCGGCGAAGCTCTTTTCGCTCTCGAGCGCCTCGATCAGCTTCCTGTAGTCGCCCGGCGTCGCGTCCTTGTAGCCACTCTTCTCGACCGCCTGCTTGATGACGTGCAGCGTCTCCCAGCAGCCGAACATGTGCGAGAAGGTCGAGACGTCCTTCGGGTCGGCGAGGCTCGCGCCCGAGTCGTTCACGCCGACGCGCTTGCGGTACTCCTTCACGTACCCCGGCTCCTTTCCCTGCACATAGCGCGGGAAGGCCTCCCAGAAATACGTGCCGTCGAGGTACTCCAGCCCCGCGCTCGCCATGTCCACGCCCTCGAGCGAGTCGATGAAGCCGAAGATCTGCGGGCGCTTTTTTCCGAAATGCTCGCCCATCTCCTTGACGAAGGTGAGCACGCCCGGACCCACCATCACGTGGTAGAGCACCTCGGTGTCCGCCGGCACGCGAGCGAAGTACTTGGTGAACGAGCGCTCGGCCGGCGGGATGGCGAGCTTCTCCAGCACCTTGCCGCCGTGCTTCTCGGCCGCCTGGCTGAAGTAGTCGCGGTGGTCGTAGCCGAAGGCGTAGTCGGGGAAGATCATCGTCACCTTCTTGCCCAGCTTGCCGATGACCCAGGAACCGACTGCGGTGACCTGCGCGCGCACATCGGTGATCCCGGGCTGGAAGCAGTAGCGGTTCATCTTGCCCGAGGCGACGTGGTAGCCCTCGCTCACCACGAAGTAGGGGATCTTCAGCTCGCCCGCGCGCGGCGCCGAGGCGATGACGACGTGCGAGAACAGGGTCCCGTACACGAAGTCCACCTTGTGCTGGCGCGCGAGCTTCTCGACCACCTCGGGTCCGCGCTTGGGATCGGTGCCGTCGTCCTCGGCCACGACCTCGATCGGCCGGCCCGCGATGCCGCCCTTCTCGTTGATCAGCTTCACCGCGGCAGTGGTGGTGCGCTCGAACCAGCGGCCGTACACTGCGCCGATGCCGGTGCGGTGAACCTGGAAACCGATGCGGATCGGGCGCCCTCCCTGCGCGAGCGCGAGCGGCGCATTGAGCACGCTCCCGGCGAGGCCGGCGCCAGCGAGAGAACCGAGCGAGATCAGGGTGCGGCGGCGGCTGAAGCCCGATTCGGCCGGGCGGGAAAGCTTCTTCGGATCCTCTGACATGTCTTGTCTCCTCTCGTGAAGCCGTTTCTGCGATGGCGCGCAAGCTATAGCATGCGGGGCCTATGCCTGCATAGGCCCCTCCCCTGCCCGCCTCAGCCGACGACCGGGGTGGACAGCAGCCAGAGCCCGAACACGGTGTAGCCGACCATGAGGACGGTCATCGGCACCTGGCTCGCGAGCGCGGCGCGCGGCTGCGCGTGCTCGCGCAGCGCGATCGCATGCGCGACGCAGACGGCGGCGGCGTGCCCGAGCACGATCGCCGCGACCTGCAGGTTCCAGATCGCGTGCACCGTATCGTGCCGGGCGAGGAACGACGCTGTGACGTGCCAGTCGCGCAGGCCGAGCAAGTTCCAGCCCAAGGCGTACGGGTCCGAAAGCGCCCGCAGCGCGTGCTGCGCGTCGACGAGGAAGAAAGGCAGGTAGTGCGCGAAGTGGTAGGCGAACGCGATCGGCACGATCGCCACCACGTAGCGGCCGAAGGCCTGCGGTCTCGCACCGCCGGCGATCGCGCCGCCTGTGCGCACCGCAGTTGCGTACACCGCGGCGAGCGTAAGCCAAGTCCCCGCGAGCCCGAGCGTATTGATTCCGACCAGGCTCGTGCGGCCCGGATACTCGAGCGGGTTCTCGCCGATCAGGTCGAGCCACCAGAACGTGAGCGCCAGCCCGTCGAAGGAGACCGAAGCGAGCGCGAGCAGCACGAACGCCGGGGTGCCGGCGCCGAGCGTTCCAGCGGCGATCAATCCGCGGCAGGGAATCCCCACCGAAAGTCCGGCGCCCGGTTCCACCGCAAACGGCGACAGCCAGCCCACCACGCGAAAAAATACCGAGAACGCTTCCGCGTTCGCGAGCCAGGTCTCCCCGCCGAAAACGAGCATCCCCGCGAGAGTGGCGAGCGCGTAGCCGGCGCACACGCCGGCGAGGATCGCAGGATCGAAGGGCGCGGGGTAGATGAGCTCGAGCCAGGCGAAGGCGAAATAGGCGATCACCGCGGGCCAGCTTCCGAACCGCGCCGGATAGGCGAGTGGCGGCCGTTCGCGCCACGCCCCGAGCCCGGGCAATACGGTCGCCAAGCGGTACAGCGCGCGCCACGGGCTGACGACCGTCCACAGGTCGCCGAGCAGCGCCACGACGCAGGTAAACCCGACCCACCACAGGCTCCACACGAAGGTCGGCAGGGGATTCTCAAGCGGATCGCGCGTGCCAGCGAAACCGGCGTACACGAGCGCGCCGAGGAGCAGAAGGCCCAGCGCGCTCGGCCAGAGGGGCGGGCGGCTGCCCAGCGCGCCTATCAGCCGGCGGAAACGCACCAGCGCCAGAAACGCGCGCGAGGGCACCAGCGCGATCACCGCGAACGAAAGCGCGACCGCGAGCGCACCGCCGAGGATGTAGAGCCCGGTCGGCAGCAGCATGACGAAGCCGCGCTCGCCCGTGTGCGCCGCCACCGGACCCGCGGCGAGCGCAAGCGCGCCCAGGCCCGCCGCGCCGAGCGCTCGCGCATTCACCGATGCGTCGCCTTCGAGAACATTGCGGGCGGCATTATCCCAGCCGCGGGACGCTGTGCTAGATTTGTCCGCGATGGTTGCCTACGCCCGGCCGACCCGCATCGAAGACGCGATGGAGCTTCTCGCACGCGGCGGGCGGACGGTGCTCGCCGGCGGCACCGACTTCTACCCCGCGCGCGTCGGCCGGCCGCTGAACGACGACGTCCTGGACGTCAGCGCGCTTGCAGAGTTGAGAGGGATCGGTGAAAAAGCCGATCACTGGCGGATCGGCGCAGCGACGACCTGGACCGAGGTGATCGAGGCGAAGCTGCCGCCGTTCTTCGACTGCCTCAAGCTCGCCGCGCGCGAGATCGGCGGCCCGCAGATCCAGAACGCCGGCACCGTCGCGGGAAATGTCTGTAACGCCTCCCCCGCTGCCGATGGCGTTCCCGCGCTGCTTGCGCTGGATGCGCGCATCGAGATCCGGAGCAGCACGGGAACCCGCGTCGTGCCGATTCAGGATTTCATCGCAGGCCCACGCAAGACCGTTCTCGGACTGAATGAGATCGTCACCGCAATTTCAGTCCCGAAACCCCGTTATCCCGCAAAGAGCCACTTCCTCAAGCTCGGCGCGCGCAAGTACCTCGTCATCTCGATCGCAATGGTGGCGGCGGTGATCGAGAAGGAGAACGGGCGCGTAAAGTCCGCGCGGGTCGCCGTCGGCGCCTGCTCGCCGGTGGCGAGGAGACTGACCGATCTCGAAAGGGAACTGGTCGGCACCGACACGGAAGGGAAGAGGGGCTTCAAGATTCAACCCCGACACCTTTCTCCCCTCTCCCCGATCGACGATGTCCGCGGCAGCGCCGCCTACCGCATGGACGCGGTTCTCGTTCTCGTGCAGCGCGCGCTGGATCGCCTCGCATGAACCGCCCGCGCGCCGAGTTTCTCGCCGACACGGTGCGGTTCACGGTCAACGGCCGCAGGGTGCGCGCGAAATCGCCGCGCATCGCGCGGCTTGCCGACGTGCTGCGCGACGAGCTGGGGCTGACGGGCACCAAGATCGGCTGCAACGCGGGGGACTGCGGAGCGTGCACCGTGCTGCTCGACGGTAGGCAGGTGTGCGCCTGCCTCACCGCGCTCGGCCAGGCCGAGGGAAAGGAGGTCGTCACCGTCGAAGGCCTGAAGAAAGGCGACAGGCTTTCCGATCTCCAGGTCGCGTTCCAGAAGCACGGCGCAGCCCAGTGCGGCATCTGCACCCCGGGCATGCTGATGGCGGCCGCGGACCTGCTTTCAAGAAATCCTTCTCCGGGTGAAACCGAGGTGCGCGATGCTCTCGGCGGCGTGCTGTGCCGCTGCACCGGCTACCAGAAGATCGTGGAGGCGGTGCTCGACACCGCCAGGCACCCGCGGCTGCCGCTGCCGCCTGCCGCCGGGCAGGCGGTCGGCGCGCGCGCGGCAAAGGTGGACGGGATCGCCAGGCTCACCGGCGCGGAGCGCTACGGCGCCGACGCGATCCCCGCGGATGCGCTCTGGCTCAAGGTGATCCGCTCGCCGCACCATCGGGCGAGGTTTCGACTCGGGGAATTCAGGATCAAAGGCGGCATCATCCGTGTCCTGACCGCGAAAGACATCCCGTCCAACGGCTTCGGGATCTATCCGGACATCAAGGACCAGCCCGTGCTCGCGGCGGGCGAGGCGCGCTTTCGCGGCGAGGCGGTCGCCGCGGTGATCGGCACGCGCGCGGCGATCGAGGCGCTCGACACGGCCGATTTCCCGGTCAAATGGCAGCCGCTGCCGCCGGTCCACGGATTGGACGCCGCGATGGCGCCGCGCGCGCATCCGGTGCAGGAGGCGAAGCCGGGCAACCTGCTGCTCGACGGCGGAGTGAGAAAAGGAGACGTTGCGAAGGGATTTGCCGAATCCTTCCTCACCGTCGAGGATTCTTTCGAGACGAGCTTCGTCGAACACGCGTACATCGAGCCCGAAGCGGGGTGGGCGCAAAGGATCGGCGACCGGATCGAGGTCCACGTGAGCACGCAGACGCCGTACATGGACCGCGACGAAGTCGCACTG
>Ga0209343_10006492_pt1 | contig 13972 bp, 10 predicted proteins | sample RifCSPlowO2_02_FD_184026 | JGI IMG/M metagenome (GOLD analysis project Ga0209343, IMG submission 184026) | Groundwater microbial communities from Rifle, Colorado - Rifle CSP2_plank lowO2_0.2 (SPAdes) (version 2) | ecosystem: Environmental > Aquatic > Deep subsurface > Groundwater | place... | reverse complement strand
GTTCGGCCAGCGTGGCCACCACGGGCATGCGGCCCACCAGCTCGGGAATCAGGCCAAACTTGATCAGGTCTTCCGGCTCCACGTCCTTGAACGACTCGGTCAGGCTGCGGGATTTTTTGCTTTTGATGGAAGCGCCAAAGCCGATGCCCGACGCCTCGGTGCGGTTTTCAATGACTTTTTCCAGCCCCGAGAAGGCACCGCCGCAGATAAACAGGATGTTGGTGGTGTCCACCTGCAGGAAATCCTGGTTCGGATGCTTGCGGCCGCCTTGCGGGGGCACGGACGCCATCGTGCCTTCAATCAGCTTGAGCAGCGCCTGCTGCACGCCTTCGCCCGACACGTCGCGCGTGATCGAGGGGTTGTCGGACTTGCGCGAGATTTTGTCGATTTCGTCAATGTAGACAATGCCCTGCTGCGCGCGCTCGACTTCGTAGTTGCAGCTTTGCAGCAGTTTCTGGATGATGTTTTCGACGTCTTCCCCGACATAGCCGGCTTCGGTCAGCGTGGTGGCGTCGGCCATCACAAAAGGAACATTCAGTGTGCGGGCGAGTGTCTGGGCCAGCAGCGTCTTGCCGGAGCCGGTGGGGCCGATCAGCAAAATATTGCTTTTGGTCAGTTCCACCTCGTCTTTTTTGGCTTTTTCTTTATGGCGCAGGCGTTTGTAATGGTTGTAGACTGCCACGGCCAGCGTCCGTTTGGCCGGCTCCTGGCCAATCACATAACCGTCCAGCGTGGCCTTGATCTCCAGCGGCGTCGGCAGCTCGCCACGGGCGTCACGCAGCGCCTCGCCAGCGGGCAACTCATCACGAATGATTTCGTTGCACAGGTCGATACATTCATCGCAGATGAAGACCGAGGGGCCTGCAATCAGCTTCTTGACTTCGTGCTGGCTTTTGCCACAGAAGGAGCAATACAGGGTTTTTTCGCTGGAAGAGCCTTTTTTTTCGGCCATGGGTGTGGTGCCTTTTAGAAGCCCTGAGGGTTATTGGCTAATGATAACCAATAAACTTGGTGTCCACGCTTCGCTGCCTCCAGGGGGCCTTTTTACCTTGGGACGGCCGGCGACAAACTTGGTTCCCCCACGCTTTTCGCTGGCCGGCGCTTATTGACGCTTGGCAATCACCTGATCCACCACGCCATAGGCCTTCGCCTCGTCGGCGAACATGAAGTAGTCGCGCTCGGTGTCGCGCTCGATTTTTTCCACCGTCTGCCCGGTATTTTCGGCCAGGATGCGGTTGAGCTGGTCACGTGTCTTGAGGATGTCGCGGGCGTGAATTTCAATGTCGGTGGCCTGGCCCTGTGCGCCGCCGGACGGCTGGTGAATCATCACGCGCGAGTTGGGCAGCGAAAAACGCTTGCCTTTGGCGCCAGCGGCCAGCAAAAAAGCGCCCATGCTGGCCGCCATGCCAACGCACAGTGTGGACACGTCAGCTTTGATGAACTGCATGGTGTCGTAGATGGCCATGCCGGCCGTTACCGAGCCGCCCGGAGAGTTGATGTAGAAAGAAATGTCCTTGTCAGGGTTTTCGCTTTCGAGGAACAGCAACTGCGCCACCACCAGGTTGGCGGTCTGGTCATTGACCGGCCCCACCAGAAAAATGACGCGCTCTTTCAGCAAACGCGAATAAATGTCGTAAGACCGTTCGCCACGGCCGGACTGTTCAATCACCATCGGCACCATGCCGAGGCCTTGAATGTCCTGTGCATTGCTGTATGCGCTCATGTTTTCTCCAAGTGTGAGATGTACTTTACCCAAATCAGATGGGGCTTGAAGCCGCAGCCGCAAGCCCCCGCACCAGAAATAGGCATGGTGGCAAGTGTCCGGCCCGGCATGAGCCCATCAACCCTGGCCCATCAATTCATCGAAGGATACTGATTTTTCGATGGTTTTGGCCTTGCGCATCACAAAGTCGGTGACATTGTTTTCAATCACCACCGACTCGACTTCAGCCATGCGTTTTTCGTCGCTGAAGTACCAGCGCACCACGTCCTGCGGTTTTTCGTAGCCGGAAGCCAGTTCTTCGACATGAGCCTTGACCTGCTCGGTCTTGGGAAACAGGTCGTTGCTACGAACCAGCTCAGCCACCACCAGACCGAGCCGCACGCGGCGCTCGGCTTGCGGGCGGAAGATGTCGTCCGGAATCGGGGTTTTGTCGGCGTCCTTGATGCCGCGCTGCTTGAGGTCGGCGCGCGCGCCTTCAATCATGCGGTTCAGTTCGGCTTGAACAATCGTCTGGGGCAGGTCCAGTTCCGCATGGACCAGCAAGGCGTCCATCACCGCTTTTTTGTTGCGCGCCAGTAGCCGGGATTTAACTTCCCGCTCCAGGTTTTTCCGGATGTCGGCACGCAAGCCTTCGACGCTGGCATCGGCGATGCCGAGTGACTTGGCCAGCGCATCGTTGACTTCAGGCAGATGCGCGGCTTCAATCTTCTTGACCGTCACCATGAAATCGGCCTGTTTGCCGGCCACATCCTTGCCGTGGTAGTCGGCGGGAAAATTCAAGGGGAAAGTCTTGCTTTCGCCGTTTTTCATGCCGCGCACGGCGTCTTCGAATTCCTTGAGCATCTGGCCGTCACCGACCAGCAACTGAAAGTCCTCGGCCTTGCCGCCGGCAAAGGGCTCGCCCTCGATCTTGCCTTCGAAATCAATGGTAACGCGGTCGCCGTCCTGCGCGGCGGCATCCAGGGCGCGCTGCGCGAAGGTGCGGCGCTGCTTGCGCAAAACGTCGAGGGTCTTGTCAATCGCTTCGCTGCTGACTGCGGCGCTCAATTTTTCGACCTCGGCATTGGCCAGGTCGGCAATTTTGACCTCCGGATAGACTTCGAAAACGGCGTCAAATGCCATCTCGCCTTCAGGCGCGCCCTCTTTTTCGCTGATGCGGGGCTGGCCGGCCACCCGCAGCTTGGCTTCGTTGGCCGCGGTGGAAAAGGCCTCGCCCACCTTGTCGTTCATGACGTCGTAATGCACCGAATAACCATAACGCTGGGCGACCACGGTCATCGGCACCTTGCCGGGGCGAAAACCGTCCATCTTGACCGTGCGGGCCAGACGCTTCAGGCGTGTGTCGACCTCGGACTGGATGGTATTGACTGGCAGCATCAACGTGATTTTGCGTTCCAGTTTTTCAAGGGTTTCAACAGTCACGGCCATGATCTACTCCTATTGCTTAAAGTGTTGGGGACAGGGCTTGCCGCCGCGCGGCTGCGGACTGTCCCGCAAAAATCGTCCGGTTGGTGCGCGGGGGGGGACTCGAACCCCCACACCATTGCTGGCGTCAGGACCTAAACCTGGTGCGTCTACCAATTTCGCCACCCGCGCGCCTGAAATAAAAACAAAACGGGAATCCTTGGCTTGAGGACCCCCGCCTGAAATCGGTCAACTTTTCATTTTAGCCTGTATCGGCCGATAGTCTGGCTTCAGGCTGCCAAACACAGATTATTGAAACGCCGGTGTTTCGCTTGGCTCGCGCCTGACGCGAAACCATGCAGCGTACATCGCCGGCAAAGCCAGCAAGGTCAGCACCGTGGCGACGATCAGGCCGCCCATGATGGACACCGCCATCGGCCCCCAGAACACGCTGCGCGACAACGGAATCATCGCCAGCACGGCGGCGGCGGCCGTCAATACGATGGGGCGCAGGCGCCGCACCGCCGACTCGACAATCGCGTCCCAGGCGGGGATGCCCTGGGCGCGGTCCTGCTCGATCTGGTCAATCAAAATGACCGAGTTGCGCTGGATCATGCCCATCAGCGCGATCACGCCGAGCAAAGCCACAAACCCAAACGGACGACCCAGCAGCAGCAACGCGCCGGCCACCCCGGCAATCCCCAAAGGCCCGGTCAGGAACACCAGCATCGCGCGGCTGAAACTGTGCAGTTGCAGCATCAACAAGGTGAAGGTCAGAAACAGCATGATGGGAATGCCCGCCGCAATCGAGCTTGAACCCTTGCTGCTTTCTTCGACAGCACCGGCAACATCGATACGGTAGCCCCCCATGCCGTTGTTGTGCCACTTTGCTTCCAGCGCCTTCAGCCCGGGCAACAATTCCTTGGTCACGGTGGCACCCTGCAGGCCTTCGATGATGTCGCTTTGCACCGTGATGGCGTAGTCGCGGTTCTCGCGCCACATCACGCCCGGCTCCCAGGTGAGCACCGGCTTGGCGATCTGCGTCAGCGGAATCGATTTTCCCGAAGCCGTCGGCAGGTAGGCGTTGGCAATGTCGGTGATGGCGTTGCGCTCGCCGAGGGGCTGGCGCAGCACGATATCGAGCGTCAAGTCGCCTTCGCGGAACTGGCCCACATTGGTGCCGGTCAGGAGGGTCTTGGACGCCTGCGTGATCGACTGGCTGGTCACACCCAGTGCGCGCGCCTTGGACTGGTCCACGTCCAGGCGCAAGACCTTGACCGCTTCGTTCCAGTTGTCGTTGACGCCGCGGGTGTTGGGACTTTCACGCATCGCCGCCTTGACCTCGTCGGCCCGTTCGCGCAGCACCAGCGGGTCCATGCCGACCACGCGGAACTGCACCGGGTAAGGCACGGGCGGGCCGTTGGGCAGCAGCTTGATACGGCCGCGCACCTCGGGGAACTCCTGGGCCAGCAGGGCCGGCAGCTTGATGCGCAGCGACTCGCGCACCTTCAGGTCTTTGGGCCGCACAATGAACTGGGACACATTGGTTTGCGGAAATATCTGGTCCAGCGGCAAATAAAAGCGTGGCACACCCGAGCCAAGCCAGACGCTCACCGTGCTGACACCCTCTTCCTGGAGCAGCCGCGCTTCGACACGTTTGACCGTCTGTTCGTTGGCCGCGAACGAGGTGCCTTCGGGAAACCAGATGTCCACCATGATCTCCGGCCGGTTTGAATCAGGAAAGAACTGCTGCTGCACCTGGCCCATGCCCACGATGCCCAGGGCAAAGGTCAGCAGCGTGGCGCCTATCGTGATCCAGCGGTGGTCCACGCACCAGTTCACCGCGCGGCGAAAGCCGCGGTAAAACGGCGTGTCGAAGTGCTCGTGATGGTCCGCCTCGACACCAGCCGGCAGCGGCCTGGCCTTGAGCAGCAGCGTGCCCAGATAGGGCACAAAGTAGACGGAAACCACCCAACTCAGCACCAACGCAATCACTGTGACGGCGAAGATGGCGAAGGTGTACTCGCCCACTGTCGATTTCGCCATGCCGATCGGCAAAAATCCGACGGACGTGATCAGCGTGCCGGTCAGCATGGGCATGGCGGTGATCTCATACGCAAAGGTCGCCGCGCGCACCTTGTCGTAGCCCTCTTCCATCTTGCGCACCATCATTTCCACCGCAATGATGGCGTCATCCACCAGCAGTCCCAGCGCGATGATCAGTGAACCGAGTGAAATCTTGTGCAATCCAATGCCGAAGTAATTCATCGCCAGAAAAGTTACCGCGAGCACCAGCGGAATCGTGATGCCCACCACCAGACCGGGCCGGATGTCGATGTAATAACGCTTCCACAGCGGGTGCTGGCCGGGCCGCCGGTGAAAACCCAGTGCGATAAAACTCACGGCCAGCACAATCGCCACCGCTTCGATCAGAACCTTCACGAATTCATTGACCGAGGTCGTCACCGCGGTCGGTTGGTCCTGGATTTGCACCAGCTCGACACCGGCCGGCAGTGCCGGCGTGATCCGGGCGGTCGTCGCCTTCAGCGCCTTGCCCAGCGCAATGATGTCGCCGCCTTTGGCCATGGACACACCGAGCGCAATGACTTCCCGGCCCTGGTGCCGCACCTTGACGGCAGGCGGATCGACATAGCCGCGCTTGATCTCGGCGATGTCGCCCAGGCGCAACTGGTTGCCCCCGGCGCTGGTGCCGGTTCCATAGCCGACTCCCCTGATCGGCATGGCGCGCAACTGCTCGACCGCTTCAAATTGCCCGGCGACCCGCACCTGCACCACGTCCAGCGGTGTCTGCACCGCGCCGGCGGACTCGACCGCGTTTTGCTGGCCCAACTGGCTGAGCACCTGGTTGAAATCCAGGCCGAGCTGGGCCAGGCGTTTTTGCGATATTTCGATGTAGAGCTTTTCGTCCTGTACGCCAAACTGATCGACCTTGGACACATCGGGAACCCGCAGCAACTGCTGGCGCACGTCGTCGGCCAAGGTCTTCAGTTCGGCGTAGCTAAAGCCGTCGGCTTGCAACGCATAAATCACGCCATACACATCGCCGAAGTCGTCATTGAAAAACGGACCCTGCACACCGCCCGGCAAGGTATTGCGCATGTCGCCTATCTTCTTGCGCACCGCATACCAGACGCCGGCCACGTCGGCGGCCTTGGATGAATCCTTGATCTGGAAAATGATCTGCGACTCGCCCGGCTTGGAGTAGCTGCGTATCCGGTCCGCATACGGTACTTCCTGCAGTGTGCGTTCGAGTTTGTCGGTCACCTGCTCGGCCACTTGCTGCGCCGTGGCGCCCGGCCAGTAGGTGCGCACCACCATCGCCCGGAAGGTAAACGGCGGGTCTTCGTCCTGCCCGAGCTGAAAATACGCGGCAAAACCGAGCAGCATCAGCACCAGCATCAGATAACGCGTCAGCGCCGGATGGTCCAGCGCCCACTTGGACAGGTTGAAACCGTCCTTCGGCTGTACTTGGGTCATGCCGTCCTCACTTGGCTGCCGGCGCGGCGGCCACGGGAACAGCGGAGGGTTGCACAGCCGCTACTGAATGAATAGCTGTCTGCGTGGGATTGATTGGGGCTACAGCCACTTTTTGCTGATAAATCGTGACCTTCTGGCCGGGTGAGAGCACATGCACCCCGGCGCTGACCACCCGCATGCCCGGCAGCAGGCCAGCGGCAATCACCGCCTCGTTGCCGTCGACCGCAGCAATCTGGATCGGCTGCGACCTGACCGTCATGCTCGCCTTGTCCAGCACCCAGACCGCACTGGCCTTGCCGTCCTGGCGCAAGGCGCTGGTTGGCAATTTGATGACCCGCACACCGCTGGCGCCCAGGCCCTGCGGCTGCACATACACCGTGGCCCCCAGCACCGGCGGGGCCTGGGTGTCCAGCGCCACCTTCACCGGGTAGGTGCGGGTGACGGGGTCGGCGCTGGCGGCGACTTCGCGCACCTTGCCGTCCAGCTCGGCGCTCTGCGCCCAAACCCGCACCGTCACCGGCGTGCCGACCTTGATCGCCGCCACCTTGTCTTCCGGCACCGAAAACACCACATCCCGCGCACCGTCGGCGGCAATGCGCAGCACCGGCGTGCCGGCAGACACGACCTGCCCGGCTTCGGCTTCCACCGCCGTCACGACCCCCGACACGTCGGCCAGCAGCACCGCGTAATTAGCCTGGTTGCCTTGCACGGCGAACTGTGCCTGCGCCTGCTCCAGTTGCGCCTGCGCCGCCTTGAGCACGCTGTCGCGGCGCTCCAGCTCGGCACCGCTGATGAAATTTTGCTCTTTCAGCGCCTTGTAGCGCTCGTAATCGGCCGCCGCCAGATCGCGTTGGGTAGCGGCCGCCGCCATCTGGGCCCGAGCCGCATCGGCGGCCAGTTTGTAGTCTTGCGGATCCAACTGCGCCAGCACCTGCCCGGCCTTGACGCGCTGGCCCAGCTCGGCCTGGCGCTTGATGATTTTCCCGCCGATCCGAAAACCCAAGCGCGACTCGACCTGCGCCTTGACCTCGCCGGCAAACTCGTCGCCGGCGTTGAAAGAATCCATGCTGACAGTCATGACCTTGACCGCCCGCACCGGCTCCTCCGTCGGGGCAGGCTTGGAACAGGCGGCCAGCAAAAGAATGCTGCCGAGTAAGGCAAAAGCGGTTTTATTCATGATCTGGATGAGAAAAGCGGTGGCGAAAGGGGCAGAAAAAAGCGAGAACAACCCTGCTACTGACTGACCGGTTAGTAATCTAGGGTAAATCCCCACGCTTGTCAAGCGACAATCCTGCCATGAACCCAGGCCCCCCCCCCGGCACGCCGCAGGCACCGCAGCCCCCGTCCCGCCACTACGAAAACTTCCCGGTGGCTTCGCTGCTGTGCCCGCCCCGGCTGCGTCCGGCGGTGGCGGCGATCTACGGGTTCGCCCGCACGGCCGACGACATCGCCGATGAAGGCGACGCCCCGCCCGCGCAGCGCCTGCAAGACCTGGCCGAGTACCGCGCCGACTTGCAGGTCGCCGCGGAGGGCCGGTCCGGCTCGGCGCGCTGGCCGGAGGTGTTTGGCGCTTTGCAGCCCATGCTGGCGCAGTTCCATCTGCCGGTAGCGCTGCTGGCCGACCTGCTCAGTGCGTTTGAACAGGACGTCGTCAAGCAGCGCTACGCCAGCGAAGCCGAGCTGCTGGACTATTGCCGCCGCTCGGCCAACCCGGTCGGTCGGCTCTTGCTGCATCTGTATGCCATCAACGATGCCGAGTCACTGGCGCAAAGCGACAACATTTGCAGCGCGCTGCAGCTCATCAACTTCTGGCAGGACCTGAGCGTGGACATCCCGCGTGGCCGCATTTACCTGCCGCAGGACGTCTGGGCCGAGCATGGCGTCGATGAAGCCCAGCTCTTGGGGTTGGACGTGAACCCAAACACTGCAAAACTGACGGCTGCTTGCGCTGATTCAGCAAGGGCCAGGATGCGCAAAGGCTCACCCCTGGTGAAAAAGGTGCCGGGCCGCGCGGGCTGGGAACTGCGCCTGGTGGTGCAAGGCGGTCTGCGCATTCTGGACAAGATAGCGGCAATCAACTTTGCCACGCTGCGGCAGCGGCCCACGCTGAACGCATGGGATGTGGCGGTGATGGTTTGGCGCGCCTTACGGATGTAAGTCAGGCGACAAGCGGGGGGGCCACTGCGAACGCAGCGAAGGGCCGCCCCGAGCGAAGTTCAGCCCCCTCGGGGGGCAGCGCATGACACGCAGTGAAAAGCGTGGGGGCCACTTCCTCCACATGCAACAATTGCCCCATGACCCCTGAGCAGTACGTCCAGCAAAAAGCCGCCGCATCCGGCAGCAGTTTTTATTACGCCTTTCTGTTCTTGCCCAAGGAAAGGCGGGCCGCGATCATCGCGTTTTACGCCTTTTGCCGCGAGATTGACGACGTCGTGGACGAGGTGGCCGATCCCGGCGTCGCGCACACCAAGCTGGCCTGGTGGCATGCCGAGGTACTCAAGTCCTATGCCGGCTCGCCCAGCCATCCGGTGATGAAAGCCCTGATGCCTCTGGCGCCCACCTACCAGATCGAGGCGCGGCATCTGCAGGCCGTGATTGAAGGCTGCCAGATGGACCTGATGCAAAACCGCTATCTCGACTTTGCCGGCCTGAAGACTTATTGCCACCTGGTGGCCGGCATCGTCGGCGAAGTGGCTGCGCGCATTTTCGGGCAGACCGAAGAAGCCACCACCGCTTATGCGCACAAGCTGGGACTGGCCTTCCAGATGACCAACATCATCCGTGATGTCGGTGAAGACGCCCTGCGCGGCCGCATCTACCTGCCGGTCGGCGAGCTGCAACAGTTCGATGTGAAAGTACACGAAGTTTTGAAGCGCGAGTATTCCGAACGCTTCAGTGCGCTGATGAAGTTCCAGACGCAGCGCGCATTGAGCCTCTACGACGAAGCGCTCGGCCTGCTGCCAGAAGCCGACCGCCGCGCGCAAAAGCCCGGGCTGATGATGGCCAGCATTTACCGCACCCTGTTGCGCGAGATAGCAGCCGACGGCTACCAGGTGCTGCACCAGCGTGTCAGCCTGACGCCACTCCGCAAATTCTGGCTGGCCTGGAAAACGCAGGCGTTCGGGCGAGTTCAGTAGATGATGACCCCCACGCTTTTCACTTCGTGTCATGCGCTGCCCCCCGAGGGGGCTGAACTTGCTCGGGGCGGCCCTTCGCTGCGTTCGCAGACCCCCACGCTTTTCACTTCGTGTCATACGCTGCCCCCCGAGGGGGCTGAACTTGGCTTGGGCGGCCCTTCGCTGCGTTCGCAGACCCCCACGCTTTTCACTTCGTGTCATGCGCTGCCCCCCGAGGGGGCTATTTTCCCTGGAGGCGGCCCGTCGAAAAAATCATTCCTGGCGCTCGCGCGATGAAGACAGCCGTCATAGGCGCGGGCTGGGCCGGCTGCGCGGCGGCGGTCGAAGCGACACGGCTGGGCCAGCAGGTCACTGTGTTTGAAGCGGCGCGTATTCCCGGCGGTCGAGCGCGGCGAGTAGACGGTCAATGGCCTGATGGCACAGCGCTGCCGCTGGACAACGGCCAACACATCCTGATTGGGGCTTACAGCGACACCCTTCGCTTGATGCGCGATGTGGGCGTTGACACCGAAACCTCACTACTGCGGCTGCCGCTGACCATGCAGTTCCCGGACGGCACCGGCCTGAAGCTTCCCCAACTGCCCACGCCACTGGACGCGCTGGTCGGCATTGCGGGTGTACGCGGCTGGACCTGGCGCGACAAACTGTTGCTGATGCACGCGGCCGTGCGTTGGCAATGGGCGGGCTTTCGCTGCGCGCCGCAACGGTCGGTCGCGCAACTGTGCCAGTTCCTCAGCCCAGCCGTGATGGCCGGCCTGATCGAGCCACTGTGTGTGTCGGCGCTGAACACCCCGGCCGAACGCGCCAGCGCCCAGATGTTTTTGCGGGTGCTGCGTGATGCGCTGTTTTCGCACTCCGGTGGCTCCAACCTGCTGCTGCCGCGCGCCGATCTGAGCGCGCTGCTGCCCGATGCGGCGCTGGCGTGGGTCGCGCAGCGCGGTGGCGAGGTTCGCTTGGGGCGCCGTGTCCAGGCCTTGGCCTTCACCGCGTCCGGCTGGCGGGTCGATGACGCGGTGTTTGACCGGGTGATTCTGGCCTGCCCGCCGACGCAAGCTGCGCGGCTGGCGCAAACCTGCGGCCTGCCCTGCGAAGCCTGGCTGGCGCAAGCCCGTGCCCTGCAGTTTGAAGCCATCACCACCGTCTATGCTTTTTCGCCGGGCACCGTGTTGGCCCGGCCCATGCTCGCCCTGCGCGCCGGCACCCCGAACGGCCCGGCACCGGCGCAGTTTGTGTTTGACCGGGGCCAGCTCGGCGGACCCATCGGCCTGCTGGCTTTTGTAGTCAGTGCCAGCACCGGCGACAGCGCCGCACTCGGTAGCCAGGTGCTGGCGCAAGGCCGGCGGCAACTGGGGCTGAGGACACTGAACGCCGTGCAAACCATTGTGGAAAAACACGCCACCTTTGCCTGCCTGCCCGGCCTGCAGCGGCCCAGCGCGCAAGTGCTGCCGGGGCTGCTGGCCTGCGGCGACTACATTGACGGCCCTTACCCGGCGACACTGGAAGGCGCGGTGCGTTCGGGTTTGCAGGCCGCAAGAGTTGCCATCAATTAAGCGCTTGTCCGTGAATTATTCGGGGCCTTGTTCAGGCCCTGCTGCCGTCCCGGCCTTTCGTCTTTCGTCTGTGCGCCGGAAGCCCTGAACAGGTCGCACAACTCGGTCAGGTTGGCCACGGTTTCATGCGGCGAAGACGGGTGTGTCCACAGATGGTCGGTCCGGTTGACCCAGGCGGTCTGCATGCCGGCATTGAGCGCGCCCAACACATCCAGCGCCGCGTCATCGCCCACATGCAAAACGTTGTGCGGATCGACATCCACGGCACCGGCGGCCGCATGAAAAATCCGCGAATCGGGTTTGCCCACGCCAAACTCTTGCGCACTGATGGCGGCGCGAAAATAGGCGCCCAGCCCGATGCGCTCGATATCGGCATTGCCGTTGGAGAGCGCCACAACGGGATAACGGGTCGAAAGAAACTCCAGCGCCAGCAAAGCGTCGTCAAACAGCGTCACCTGATGCCGTGCGGCAAAAAAAACTTCGAAGGCTTCTTCCGCCAGCATGGGATTTTCTTCCGCGCGGGACAAGGCCAGGCGGATCGCCTCGCGCCGGATCGCGCTGAGGTTGTGCTTGAGCTCGGGCCGCGTGCGGGCAATTTCCGCGCGGATATCATGCCTTGCGCTGGGGTTGGAAAACAACGCCGCCGTCATGGGCGCATGGTGTCCCAGCCATTCGTCGAGTGCGGCCTCGGCCCGCTCGATGACGGGCCAGACCGGCCACAGAGTGTCGTCAAGGTCCAGGGTGATGGCTTTGATGATTGTCAGATCAAGCATAGGTAGTGGAGAATAACCCATGTCTTTTTCTCCCGAACCGCCGTTTGCCCACGGGCAGCCACCCAAAGCCTTCAGCGGCACCGCTGTGTTGTATTGCAACCTCGGCACACCCGACGCACCGACTGCTGCCGCGCTGCGCCCTTACCTCGCCCAGTTCCTGAGCGACCACCGCGTGATCGAAATCCCCAAAGTGCTGTGGTGGCCGATCCTGCACGGCATCATCCTGCGGGTTCGACCCAAAAAGTCAGCGGCCAAATACGCCAGCATCTGGACGCCGGAGGGCTCGCCCCTGAAAACATGGACAGCCAGGCAGGCGACGCTGCTGCGCGGTTACCTCGGCGAGCGCGGCCACCAGGTCGCGGTGCGCTACGCCATGCGCTACGGCCAGCCGTCCATCGCCTCGCAGCTCGACGCACTGAAGGCCGAGGGCGCCACGCGTATTTTGATACTGCCCGCCTACCCGCAATACAGCGGCACCAGCACCGCCAGTGTGTTCGATGCGGTGTACAACTGGGCCGCCAGGACACGCTGCCTTCCCGAGCTTCGTTTTGTCAACCACTACCACGACCACCCCGGCTACATCGCCGCGCTCGCCGCCAAAGTCCGCGCGCACTGGATGGCCCACGGCCAGTCTGACAAACTGGTCATGAGTTTTCACGGCGTGCCCGAGCGCACGCTGCATCTGGGTGACCCTTATCACTGCGAATGCCACAAAACCGCGCGCCTGCTGGCCGCGCAATTGGGCCTGAGCAAAGAGCAGTACACCGTCACGTTCCAGTCGCGCTTCGGCAAGGCCAAGTGGCTTGAACCCTCTACCGAGCCCACGCTCGTGGCCATGGCGCGGGCCGGCGTCAAAAGCGTCGATGTGATGTGCCCGGGCTTTACCGGCGACTGCCTGGAAACGCTGGAAGAAATTGCGCAGGAAGCCAAAAAGGCTTTCCTGCATGCTGGGGGGCAAGCGTTCCACTACATTGCCTGCCTCAATGACAGTCCCGCATGGATTCGCGCCCTCAGCGACCTGGCGCAACAGCATCTGGCCGGCTGGCCGACGCAGCCACAGCCCGAGACGCAGGCGCTGGCCGCCTCGCGTACTGCGGCCTTGGCGCTGGGGGCCAAGCAGTAGGCCAAAAGCACACCGGCTGCCACCTCCCGATTTATTCCTTAGACGGAGATCAAACCAACTGCCTGGGCAACTCGCTCGCCTGCCGCGCCAGCTCGCTCACCCGCGCCCAGTCGCTACCAGCCAACGCATCGGCGGGCACCAGCCATGAGCCGCCGACGCAGACCACATTGGGCAAGGCCAAAAACGCTGCCGCGTTGGCAAGTGTGATGCCGCCCGTGGGACAAAACTTCACATCCCCGAACGGGCCGCCCCAGGCCTTGAGCATGGCCAGCCCGCCGGCCTGCAGCGCGGGGAAAAATTTCAGCTCAGTGAACCCGTCTTCCTGCGCCGCCATGATTTCGCTGCCGGTGGCCACACCGGGCAACAGGGGCAGGTGCGCATCGCGGCAGGCCTGGCCGACCGCGTGGGTGTAGCCCGGGCTGACGATGAAGCGGGCGCCCGCCATCGCGCAGGCCTGCACATCGGCCGCACTGCGCGCGGTGCCGGCACCGACCACCGCCTCGGGCACATCGCGGGCAATGGCCTCGATGCAGCCAAGGGCCTGCGGCGTGCGCAAAGTCACTTCCAGCATGCGAATCCCGCCTGCCACCAGCGCACGCGCCAGCGGCGCGGCGTGCGCCACATCGGTCAGCACGATCACCGGGATGACCGCGGCGTCCCGCATGACCTGCAAGGCCGTCAGCGGCCCATTGATATCGATACTCACATCCACGACAAAGCGCCTTCTTCGGCGGTCAGCGCGTGCCGGCGCATGCCGGCAAACA